>Ga0209526_10002902_pt1 | contig 11625 bp, 17 predicted proteins | sample JacPinW_OM2H0_M1_FD_188566 | JGI IMG/M metagenome (GOLD analysis project Ga0209526, IMG submission 188566) | Forest soil microbial communities from Algoma, Ontario, Canada - Jack Pine, Ontario site 1_JW_OM2H0_M1 (SPAdes) (version 2) | ecosystem: Environmental > Terrestrial > Soil > Boreal...
AAAGGTGGAAGGGGAAACACGCCGGGATAGCCGGTTTTCTTACGGCAGACGACGTGCTGGTCGACTCTATGCGAGGCAGGTCATCGACGTGGACCCGCATCCGAGTCAACCTGCGTCATGTTCCGGAAGCCCTCCGCCCGCCGCAAGAAACTCCCGACCCTGATGAAGATCCGACGCGTGAATGGCGTGAATGGCGCAGGAAAAAAGCAGATAAGTAGCGGGCGCCATACTTAGCGCCTGCGGGGGAAAATCGCTCTCAGTTCTTGCGGGGGAACGACTTCGAGCTGGGCATAGGTGCAGTTGCTCGGCTTTTTGTCAGTTCGCCATCTGCGGAACTGCGCGATATGACGGAAACGGCTGCCTTGCATGTGATCGTAAGCCACTTCCACGACCAGTTCGGGTCGCAGCGGTTCCCACGATAGGTCCTTGCCTTGACTCCAGCGGCTCTGACCACCCGGCATGCGATGGGCGACTCCGGCTTCACCTGGCTCGCTTCCGTGCTCCGCCCAATGCTTCCACGGGTGAGCGACGAGCGCGCCTCTGCGGTAGGGGTTAAGGAATTCCACGAATTCCCGGCGCTTCTCAACGCTGAAGCTCGAACAAACCCCAACATGCTGAAAAGCACCGGCATCGTCAAAGAGGCCCAGGAGCAATGAGCCGAGGAGGGTACGATCACCTTTGTGCCAACGAAATCCTGCCACCACACAGTCGCAGTCGCGCTCGTGTTTGATCTTGAGCATCACGCGTTTGTTCGGCTCGTAAGTTCCTGAGGCGGGCTTGGCCATGACGCCGTCGAGACCTGCGCCCTCAAAGCGGCGAAACCAGTCGGAGGCAATACTCCGGTCGGAGGTTGCCGGGGTTAGATGGATGGGTGGCGGCGCCGATGAAATCAGGGATTCCAGCTCGTGGCGCCGGGTCTGGAATGGCTCGCCTCGTAGATCGCGGTCTCCCCGGCACAGCAGGTCGAAAAACACAAATGACGATGGAGTTTGTTGGGAGAGTAGATTCACGCGCGATGCGGCTGGATGGAGGCGCAGCTGCAGCGCGTCGAAGTCGAGTCCGTCATTCTTAACAATCACAATCTCTCCGTCGAGGACGCAGCGCGGAGGCAACGCCGAACGCAACGGCTCAAGCAGCTCAGGAAAGTAGCGGTTGAGCGGCTTTTCGTCGCGACTTTGGATCAGGATCTCATCCCCATCGCAAAACACAAGCGCGCGAAACCCATCCCATTTCGGTTCGAAAACCCAATCTCCATCGGCTGGTAATTCGCTCACTCGCTTGGCAAGCATCGGCAATACCGGCGGGTTCACTGGAAGGTGCACGTCTGATGGTATACCGCAGACTTCATTTTGTGATCCGGAATCCGAGATTCTTGGTTGATTCGAAATCGGCTAGGTTTAACACTTTCCATCTTCCTGCTGGTTCCGGACGGCTTGTCGGCCATCCTGACAAGGAAGCGCCCGCCTGGAACACGCAGCTGTTTATGCCCACAACGATTACCGAGCTTCAGCAGTTTGAAGCCCTGCTCACGCCGCATCCACCGAACCTTCCTGATTTCAGCGCGCGAGATTTGGTGCGTACCTCCGAGAAGAACGCTTGGGTCGTTCAACGCGCTCTGGGAACGATGCTGACCGGCCAAAACACAACGGATACTCTGCTGCCGCACTTGAAGATGCCGATGTTAATTGTCTGGGGCAGGGACGATCAGATCTTTCCGCTCAGGCAAGGCGAGACGATGCATCACCTGACTCCGCAGTCTCAGCTGGAGGTCTTCACGGGCTGCCATAACCCTGGGAAGATCCTCAGCAAGCTCGGTGCGGATGGAGATCGAGTAGCGGTTCGCCTCGCTGCGCAGCAGGACAATCATCTCTCGAATGAGTTCGTTTACATCAACAGACTCGCGCTGCGGCGCGTCCTTCTTGAACAGCGAACTGATCCTGCCAATGATGTCAGCCGCGCGCGCTACATCCTTAACGAGTCTCGATGCGGCTTCGCTTGCCTCTGCCACGTTGGGCTCATCGCGACCAAGCCATCGCAAACAGGTTTTGGCGTTTGTTACTGCTGCGGAAATCGGCTGCTTGATCTCGTGCGCCAAGGAAGCTGTCAGCTCGCCCATTGCGGTCACCCTGTTTATGTGAGCGAGATCCGCCTGGGCCTGACGCAATCGTTCGCGATCGGTGACGTCCGTGATCGCCCCAACGAATCTAAGATCGCCCGATCCCGCTATCATTGCGGGATGGCCCACAACCCGCACGTACTTGATTGAACCGTCAGGCATTAGCAATCGATGTTCGAAATCAAAACACATCCTCTCTTGTATTGCGCGATCAATCCTTTGTTGGACCAGCACTCGGTCCTCCGGGTGCGTGCGGCGGAGAGCCAGTTCCACCGTAGGTTGGACTGTCTGATCGTATTCAACAATTCGAAACGCTTCCTCTGACCAGAAGATTTTCCTGCTGGAAACATCCCAGCCGAAACTGCCCGTATGGCTAATCCTCTGCAGGACCGTCCCTAAACGGCCCCGTTTTACGGAAATAGCGGCGGACCAGTTCACAAAGCAGTTCAAGTCGCGCGGACAGTATGTGGCCAGTTTTCAGTTGCACCCGACGTCGGCGGCGAACAGCAATCGATCGGGCAATTAACGCTTGGTGCTGAGCGACGCAAGCTCAACCCAGATTTTCGTTTTGCCGGAGACTTCGCAGATTCAATACCAATAGAGATTTTTCAGACCACAAAACGGCCCCCCGAATGACGCGGTGCATTCCAGAACCCGCTATTTGATGTTGTTTTCCTTGCCTTCCTTCACGTAAGCGATCGATGAAGCGATATGATTTCTGCTGTGGATGGACTTCTTCTTGGCCAGATGCGCAAACATCTGAACACCGAAGCCGCCGTCCAGGTCGTCGGTAATCCTCTTTTTCCAAGGACGCCGTATGATCTGAGTGGTGAGACGACGCGTGATGCGGGGCTGGGTCATGATGTGGTCGGCAATCTTCCAGACGCGATCCAGGAGCTTATCCCGGGGCACCACTTCATTGACTAATCCGTACTCTAGGGCCTTTTGGGCGTGAATCGCCTGGCCCGTGAGCAAAGCATAGGCTGCGCGCTTGACGCCCAGCAACTCCAAAAAACAGCTATGAATGCCATCTCCGGGAACGGAGCCGATGTCATAGTGGAGATCAAAAATGATGGCGTCTTCACTGCAAATGGTGATGTCGCACATGAGGCAAATTTCCGTATGAAAACCCGGGCCATTCAGAACGCCGATGGTCGGAATTTCCAGATCGTTCACTAAAGCGCTGACATTGATCCTGCCGTCTTTATAGGCATACTCGTAGGCCCAATGCTGCAGATCTTCTTGTTCCAGTTTGAAGCCTTCGGGGTCCGCGTCCATCATGAAGTCTTCGCCCGTCCCCGTGAAGATCATGAGTTCGTTTTCAGGATCCGCGCCAATGGTTTTGAAAAGCTGGCCGACGGAACGATGATTTTCAACGCTCAACTGAATCGGCCCGCCTGCGGTGTGCGCTTGGACGAGAATGACGCCGTCCTGGCGGCGTTCCAGTTTGTAATGCTGTTTGAATCGCTCTTTGTATTCCTCGAACTTGGGGGTGGGGACAAAATCCACTAGTGACATGACTGATTCTCCTTTCAGCAGTCCGATCAGCTATGTACAGCAGCGCACTAGGAAGCGCCGGGAAATTGTGCCGAGCGTAGCTGATTTAGCGGACTCTCGACTCGGGGCACGTTAAGCGACCGGGACCGTTTGAGTCAACGGCGGATTCCGTTGGCGACGAGTCCAGAACTCGACCGGCTGTTGGCCGATGCTCACCCCGTCGCTTCGATGTGGTCGTTGTCTAGTGATTCGAGACGCGTATAGCTCACGCATCCCTGAGAGGAGGACCCCCAGCACCATTCCCGTGAGGCACCATCGGAGCATCGGCATGGTATTCGCCGGAGTCCACTTTAGGGCCGTCGGCCGCACTCCCCAGTCTCGTATAGTGGGATAAAGGTTGGCCAGCATCGCGCCATAAAGAATACCCATGGCCGCGTGGGTCAGCCGTTCACCGCCGTACACATCTCCTAGGGGCTTGCGGACCGAAATTTCAACGATAAAATCCGCCATGGTCAAGACGATCTCTGCAACCAGCACGGTTACCAAAGCGATGGTCCACAGACCTTGCCACGCGAACCATGGCAGCGTTGCGAAGATTACCGCATAGAAGGCGTCACGCGCAGCATGTAACCTCAGTTCCGACGCCGCTTGGGGTCCCAAGCCTGGAAGGCGCGCTCTCCACTCGTGATAGTAAGCCGTATCGAATGCTCCAATCACACCCTGCAGGGCCAACAGCCATAGAGCCACAGCCATTGTTAAGCCTGTTCTCGCCTCAGCTTGCCCTCGTAGGAAAACAGCAATCCCGCAAGTGGGGTGGATACTTCGACTAGAATACGAGTTTCCATCTCGCTCGCTCCGGCCGTTTCCCGTGCGGAAACATGCGGAGACGCCCATCTTGGCAGGGGAATTTCCGGAAAAAAAGGCAGTGCAAGACACAGAATCACCCCGACCTGCCGATAATGGATCGTATGATCCGCAAGACTCAACCGGAATCGGAACTCGAGTGGGCCAAATCGTTCAGCCAGTAGACCACTCACGGACCCCCGTTGGACAGTGACGACAGGTTTGCCATCAAATAATCGCAACCAGGTCTCGGATTCTCCGACTGGCCGAACCATCAGTTCCACTCGCGCAGCGGCATTTGGAGGCGGTAGTCGCAAGAACCACAGAAGAAGTTTCGCCACCAGACTGGTCCCGTGACCTATGCGAAATACTCCTGCGGCATGAACCGGCTCACAATTACAGTGCATCCGCTGGAGAGCAGTGTCGATTTCTGACCAGGCTACACCGAACAGGCGGGGGTAGAGCACGCCTGGAACCCGAGTCTCTTGAAGACGATCCAAATCGCTCCACACTCCGTGTTTCCATACAGACCATGGTTGAGAGATTGCGTGTTCCCTGAAGACCATACCGTAGACAAACCAACCTATACAAGTAACCCCTAGAGCCTGAAACTGTCCTGCCTCAGCTGGAAATGGAGAAAGCGTTCATCCGTTAAGATAACGGAGCGAACACATGAAGAAAAAACGGAAACACTACACGCCGGAAGAGAAAGTTGCCATTCTCAGGAGGCATTTGGTGGAAGGAGTGCCGATCTCGGATCTGTGTGACGAACAGGGACTCCAGCCAACCGTGTTCTACCGCTGGCAGAAGGAGTTCTTCGAGAACGAAGCCGCAGCTTTCCTGCCGAGAGGTCGGACCAACCATCAGCCAGAGCAGGAACGAATCGCGTATCTGGAAGAAGATTCAGACGAAGGATGAAGTTTTGGCCGAACTGATGGCGGAGCATGTTGCCCTAAAAAAAAGAGTTGGGGAACTCTGACCGGGGGGTGGATTCCGCACGATACGCGGGACCAGATCGTGGATTTCGTCCGGCGCTGGTCGGAGAAGACCGAGATCGGCGCCGGACGGTTCATCGGATGGCTGGACATCACGGTCAGCAAGTTCTACGGCTGGCGCGAGCGGTACGGGCGTGTCAACGAGCACAACGGCTGGGTTCCCCGGGACTTTTGGCTGGAGGATTGGGAGAAGCAGGCGATCATTGCGTTCCATCTGAAGAATCCGCTGGAAGGCTATCGGCGGCTGGCGTTCATGATGCTGGATGCCAACATCGTGGCGGTGAGCCCGGCCAGCGTGTGGCGGGTACTGAGTCGAGCGGGACTGCTGCGGAAGTGGAACGGGAAGCCCTCGAAGAAAGGGACCGGCTTTGAACAACCGCCCGAGCCGCACCAGCATTGGCATATCGATGTTTCCTACCTGAACGTTTGTGCGACGTTCTACTACCTGTGCAGCATCCTGGACGGCTACAGTCGTTTCCTAGTTCATTGGGATCTGCGCGAGCAGATGACAGAAGCCGACATTGAGATCATTCTGGAACGGGCCAAAGAGCAGTACCCGGGGGTTAGGCCGCGAGTAATCTCGGACAACGGGCCGCAATTTATCGCTAAGGACTTCAAGGAGTTCATCCGCATTTCGGGCATGACGCACGTCAGGACTTCGCCGTATTACCCGCAATCGAACGGCAAAATCGAACGTTGGCACAAGTCACTCAAAGGGGAGTGTATCCGCCCTGGCACGCCGCTATCGCTAGGGGATGCGCGACGTCTGGTTGAGGGTTACGTGGAGCATTACAACAATGTGCGCCTGAACAGCGCCATCGGCTACATCACGCCGAAGGACATGCTCGCCGGGCATCAGCAGGAGATTCAGGCCGAGCGGGACCGGAAGTTGGAGACGGCAAGAGAACAGCGGAAGAACCGACGTCACTGGGCCGCGTGACGCGGATTACTTGCGAGTTGCCGACGTTTCGGGAGTTGGCGAGGGGGGGAAGCTCTCTTTGTAATAACGCCACAGCCGATCTCTATTCCTGATCGCGGCTTTCGCTATAGAATACTGGCTGACGGAGCGCCCGAGTGGCACCCGTAACGCGACCGCACTGGAGAGACGAAATCACTCTGCCCGTAGTCAAATTCCTCATTTGTTGCGGAGGACTATGAAAAGCCTTGCCGTAATTGTGACACTTCTTTGTAGTGTGGCCGCGTTTGCGCAAGCGACGCCCCAGGGGCCAAGCATTTTTCCAGAGCCCATGCCGGGGGCCTTCACAGAGCACAACTTTCAGTTCAAGACTGGCGGTCACCTGGACATCCGTATCCACTATTACACGATTGGGTCGCCTGTGAAGGGAGCGAATGGTCGAGTAGGGAACGCCGTCCTGATCCTGCACGGCACCGGAGGATCGGGACGTTCGTTGCTCGTCCCCATGTTCGCCGGGAAGTTGTTCTGTCCAGGATGCCTGCTCGACGCGACCAAATACTTCATTGTCTCGCCGGATAATTTCGGCCACGGCGATTCCTCCAAGCCGAGTGACGGTATGCGTATGAGCTTCCCGCATTATGACTACGACGATATGGTACTGCTCCAGTATCAACTGCTCACTGACGGGCTCCATATCGATCATTTGCGACTGGTGATCGGAACTTCGATGGGATGCATGCATACATGGCTTTGGGCTGAGCAGTACCCAGACTTCATTGACGCAGCGATGCCCCTGGCGTGCCTGCCGGTGGAGGTATCCGGGCGCAACCGCATGTGGCGCAAGATGCTCATAGATGGCATCCGCAACGACCCTGCTTGGAACAACGGCAATTACACCGAGCAGCCGCTACAAGGGTTAAGGCTCGCCGAAGACATGCTACTAATCGCAGTTACCGCGCCGCTGTACAATCAAATGCTGGCGCCTACGCGGGACGCGGCTGACCGCAATCTTGATGATCGCTTCAAGCGCGGTATCGACTCGCTCGACGCCAATGATTTGCTCTACCAAATAGACGCGTCGCGCAATTACAATCCCAGTCCTAAGTTGGATTCAATCCGCGTTCCGGTGATGGCTGTCAACTCAGCCGATGATTTTGTCAACCCTCCGGAACTTGGGATCCTGGAACGAGAGATCAAACGAGTAAAGCGAGGATGCGCCGTAGTGCTGCCCATTACCGACCAAACCAGAGGCCATGGCACCCACACATTCGCGGCTATTTGGGGTAGCTATTTGGCCGAATTGCTAGAGAAATCGGGCGGCGCCGCGCCGGGAACGTCCTGGAGCGGTTCGCGCTCCGCGCCAAATGATCGACAAGTCTGTAGCCTCAACTAGTAAGAGCTGTTCCTGCACACTAAGTCAAGACTGAAATCCACAACTGCCCGCGGTCACGAACGAAGGGCCGCGGGCCGGTGTGTTTCGCAGCCAGCGATGAGTTCCATACCCTCACATTCGAAGGTGGCCAAGTCCCGAAAAACGGGCAAACCGGAAGTTTGAGACGGATGGACGTGGTGGAGCTACAATGACCTTGCCCAAAGGGGCGGATTACTCACTAACGGAAAGCGCCCTCATTCCATTTCAGGCTGAACCAACACAAAACGTGATTAGCACCGGGTGTCATTGCTATCTGCTAAAACGAGTGGTACGTAGGTAATTCAGGGTTCCGGGCCAGAGTCACGCTACAATCGCGCCATATAAAGCTCGAACGCCGTCAGCATTCGGCCTGATCATGGGCCGGCGCCGCCTCTCAGGTTCTCCACTCAGCGGTATCGCCGAAACCCAGGAGGTGCTAGAGTTCTGCGGTCAGCACAGCATCATCGCCGATGTCGAAGTCATACCAATCCAGAAGGTCAACCAAGCTTACGAGAGACTGCTCAAGTCCGATGTGAAGTACCGCTTCTCCATCGACATGGCTTCTCTCAAATCTGAGTAAACCAATGAATAAGCACTTTCGCGTCTCTGGCAGCACGTTAGAAGAACTGGGAGTCCATGCCTCGGCAGTCCTGCGTAGAGCCGGGCTTCCTCAGGGAGCCATTGATCAACCGCGCGTGCTCCTCGACACGGAGGAACTCTTTGCCCTCTCGCGTGCCATAGGAGAGATCAGCACGAACCCCGCGATTGGTCTGCTTCTGGGCACAGAAAACAAAACCGAACGTTTCCATCCCATTGGTCTCGCTGCTCTCTCATCAGAGAACTTCGGTGCAACCATAGACCAAATGGCTCGTTACAAGCAGCTCACCTGCCCGGAAGAGATCCTCCAGGAAAAGGACGACGAAGAGTGGAGCATCCAGTTTCGCTGGCTGTTCGCTAATGAGGTCGAGCCTCCGGTACTTATCGAATGCTGCTTCGCATGGGTGCTCGACAGCGCGCCACGGCACGGGTAGGGCGCGCGGACTGCCTGGCACACGCATCCGCTCGGTCAGACTCTCATCGTGACGGCTGGCTGCGGCTGGGTTCAGCGCGAAGGGGGGACCTTTGGAGGAGATCCGGCCCGGCGATGTGGTCTGGTTCTCGCCCGGCGAGAAGCATTGGCATGGGGCTACTCCGACCACGGCCATGACGCACATCGCCATTCAGGAAAAGCTCGACGGGAAGGTTGTCGACTGGATGGAACAGGTCAGCGACGAACAACACCTGGCAGGCAAATAAAGGGCATGGAATGAGCAATAACATCGAAGGGGAAGTCGTGGTCATCACGGGCGCGAGCAGCGGGCTGGGTGAGGCAACCGCCCGGTTTCTCTCCGCGCAGGGTGCAAGCGTTGTGCTGGGTGCGCGGCGCCTGGATCGTATACGGGCTTTGGCGGACGAGCTGACTACCGGCGGAGGCAAGGCACTCGCCATAAAAACAGACGTGACCCACCGCGAGCAGGTTCAAGCACTGGTCGATGCAGCCGTGCAGACGTACGGGCGGATCGACGTCATGATCAACAACGCCGGGCTGATGCCCCAGTCGCCACTTGAACGCCTCAAGATCGACGACTGGGACCGCATGATAGACGTCAACATAAAAGGCGTGCTGTACGGCATAGCCGCGGCACTGCCGTATATGAAGCAGCAGAAAGCCGGGCATATCATAAATGTCTCTTCCGTCGCCGGGCATAAGGTCCGGCCCGGCGGCGTGGTTTATTCGGCGACCAAGCATGCTGTGCGAGTCATATCGGAAGGGTTGCGCCAGGAAGTGAAGCCCTACAACCTCCGCACCACGGTGATCTCACCCGGCGCGGTCGATACCGAACTCCCGAACAGCGTGACCGAGCCGGATATCGCCGAGAACATCCGCAAGGTCTATGAGCTTGCAGTTCCCGCCGAATCGTTCGCACGGGCAGTCGCATTCGCCATGACCCAACCGGAAGACGTGGACGTTAACGAGATCCTGTACCGGCCCACGCGCCAGGAGTTCTAAGCTAACTGCAAGGCGCAGGAGTGCACATGCCAGCGAGGAACGATGCTCTAAGAGACCGCCTTTCCCGATATCGCGAAATTAACATCACTGTGACCGGCAGAAAGTCAGGACGCACGATCTCAATCCCGGTTTGGTTCGTATTGGAGGACGACAAGCTTTACCTCCTGCCGGTGCAGGGGTCGGATACACAGTGGTACAAGAACGTGCTCAAAAACCCGATGATTCGAATCGATGCGCGGGGCGCAGAGGCTGAAGTCAAGGTTGTTCTTGTCACCGACGCCACACAGGTGTCGTCCGTATTGGAGAAATTCCGCGCCAAGTACGGGGCCAAGGACGTCAAGAAGTACTATTCAAAGTTCGACGTTGCCGTTGTCGCCGAGATGCGCTGACGGTGCGCCGTCACCGCCGCCGGTCAGGCCCGCCGCAAGGCGCGAGGATTAGCGATAAATTGCGTTCACGCACGTTTGCGTTCTCCATTCGCTGCATCACTTCAGCCGGTGGCGGGGTCGCCGGCCATGACGCACATCTCTATCCAGGAATAGCTCGACGGCGAAACCGCCGACTAGATGGAAAAGGTCGGCGACGAACAATACTATTGCTGATTAAGCGCAAGAAGGAAGCAATTCCTTGCCTTACGCAAAGGCGCAGAAGACGAGGTGACGGTCGTGACAGCACTCAGCGGATGGGAGAACTTCTACGTAATCGTCGCGTCGTCTGCTGGTGCTCTGATCGGACTGCAGTTCGTCGTCATAACCCTCATCGCCGATAGGCCGATCGCACCAGGTCAAGCGCAGGCCGGCGACGCGTTCGCGACGCCCACCATCGTTCATTTCGGAATTGTGCTACGGCTCTCAGCGGCTCTGAACCCTCCATGGCACGGCATCGGCGGGCCCGCAATTCTTTGGGCCCTACTGGGCCTGGGTGGAGTTGCGTATGCCATCATCGTGACTCGGCGCATGCGAGTACAAATCGTATATTGCGTCGCATTTCCTCCAACGGGACTTCTGGCCCGGAACTTCCGGTTAGCCGTCATTCGGACACAAATCCACTGGGCAAGAAGTGACGTTTTCGGATGACTATGCCTACTCAGCCACCCGCTCAGCCTCCTCTCGTCCCCGTCTCTTCACAAAGACGTGGTAGGTGACGGCATCCCAAGCATTATGAATCCCGATGAAGAGCAGCAGCAGTGCCGCAGCAGCGACGGCAAACAGGGCTTCGCGCACACGGAAGCGGGCGGCGAATGCCGATATTCCCAAAATTGCGTATGCCACAATCGGTAGCAGCACATTAGACAACCAGTCCTCGAACTCAGGCGTGTAGAGGACTGCCCGCTCTGATCTCCTCGAACCCGTTTCTGGGTAGTTTCGGATCGCCGACCCACCGGGTCGACTCCTTCGGCCAACCCTGCTCGGTCAGTGGGTGAGCCTGTGAACCTGAGTGGCAGCGAACGTGAGCGACACCGCGGCGGCAAACGACAAGAGCGCTCTCACGTGGTTCCAGCCCAGCCAAGCTTTGACATACGAAGGCCACACATCCGGCGCAACGGAGATAGCAGCTTTGGACCCGGCAAGTACGTTGTTGAGCGGTACATTGAAGGCCATCGTCACGCCTACTGTGCCAACAAGGTAGAAGACACAGCCAACCAGCAACCAGACAGTTGTGGTACTTTGCCACTGAAGGACAGAGTATAGAGCCAGAACTGCGCATAAAACAGCGGTTCCAAGAAACAGCAGGAGGAACACCGGGTTGATGATCGTGACGTTGATCAGCTGCATTGCGGCCATGCCCTGTTCTGGA
>Ga0209526_10002903_pt1 | contig 11622 bp, 10 predicted proteins | sample JacPinW_OM2H0_M1_FD_188566 | JGI IMG/M metagenome (GOLD analysis project Ga0209526, IMG submission 188566) | Forest soil microbial communities from Algoma, Ontario, Canada - Jack Pine, Ontario site 1_JW_OM2H0_M1 (SPAdes) (version 2) | ecosystem: Environmental > Terrestrial > Soil > Boreal...
CGGCGGCACCGGCCCGGGCCCCGGTCTGCGCGGCCGAGGCCAGGCCGCGGTTCACCCGCCTCGCCCGCAGCCTCGCGCCGGACAGTCCCATGACCCCAGTATTCTGCGTTGTGGGGAAGCAATCACCTAACCGGCCCGCCCAGTTGCGGCCGGTGGTCCTTTCCGAAGCGGGCATGTGCCCGGATGGAGGACAATTACTCACCGTGAGCCAAGTCCGTGTACGAGCCAAGGAGCCCGATGAGGCCTGTGCGCAGGCCACCGATCTGGCGCGCGGCGCTGCCGAGGAGGTGGCGGGCACCGGGCAGGTAGGCGCGCATGCCGGCCTCCAGGCGGACGGCGACCGAGTGGTCACCCACCTGTTCAACTGCCTCGACCTCGCCTACCAGGGGTGGCATTGGGCCGTCACCGTCGCCCGGGCGTCGTGGTCAAAGACCGTGACCGTGAGCGAGAGCGTTCTGCTCCCGGGCCCCGACGCCATCCTCGCTCCGGATTGGGTCCCCTGGCGGGAACGGCTGCGCCCGGGCGATCTGGGGGTGGGAGACATCCTGCCCGCCCCGCCCGACGACGAGCGGCTTGTTCCGGTGGCCGCGCTCGAAGGCGACGACGGTGTGGCTGACTGGGGGGAGGCTACCTGGGCCGCGGTCGCCTTCACCGAGCCAGTAGCGCCAGCCGCCGGTGATGACCTGGCCGGGGAGGGCCCGGCCGGGGAGGCTGCCGCCGGAGAATCCGCCGCCCGGGAGGCTGCCGCCGGGGAGGCTGCCGCCGGGCAGCCAGCCGCTGGGGACCTGCCCGCCGGGGCGCCCGCCGCCCGGGAGTTCGCCGCCGGGGACACCCTGCCCGCCCGGCCACGTGTCCTTTCCGCGATCGGGCGCGACACCACCGCGGCCCGCTGGTACGCCAGCGAGCACGGGCCGAAGACGCCGCTCGCGCACGCCGCCCCGGGTCCCTGCGCGGGTTGTGGCTTCTTCGTCCGGCTGGGCGGCCCGCTCGGGCAGGTGTTCGGCGTGTGCGCGAATGCGTACGCGCCCGACGACGGCCGGGTGGTCTCGGTGGACCACGGATGCGGTGCGCACTCGGAGTCCGTGTTCCCCCCCGGCGTCGACCAGCCGCTGCGGCCGGTCATCGACGAACTGGGTTATGACCTCGTCGATCTGCCCGGGATCTCGGTGGACGAGACGCTCTTCGAGCCGCTCGATCACGGCTGAGCACAGCCCTGGGCGCGGGGGACCGGCCAGGTCCTTTCGTTAGGTAAGGTTCAGGTCTTGCCGGTGCTCCCGGGCGCCCGGCGCTCCGCAGCGCGGGCGCGGGCCCGCTTCATCCGGGGCACGTACCACAGCCCGAAGATTCCCAGGCCCAGGCCCGCCACGCAGGTCCAGAGCCACCACCGCTCGGCTGCGGGAAGACTGTCGCGCAGCACCAGCACGACAATCAGGGCGACCGCCCACGCAGCGGTGCCAACGGCGGCGACCAGCTGGTCGTTGGCCTCGAGGGGCGGCGGCGCGGGCCGGCGTGGGCTGCTCACATGATCCAGGCTAACCGGCCGCTTCCATGGTGTACTTGCCGTATGCCCGCGGGGGCGTCCACCTGTTCGCGTCGCTAACGTTTTGACGGAATGCCGTGTACCTGTCTATCGTTAGCAAAAGTAATGACTCAGGCTAACGATAATGACATCAGCACAGACCAGGTCGGACGCCGGCCTGGCCAGCAGTCTCCGGATTTCGGTGGGCAGGCTGGCCCGGCGGCTGCGGGTCGAACGGACCGTGCCGGGGACCGCGGAGCCCTTGCTGTCCGACACCCAGTTCGCCGCGCTGGCGAAACTGGAGAAGCACGGCCCGATGAGCCCAGGAGAGCTGGCCGAGTACGAAAAGGTGCAGCCGCCCTCCATGACGCGCGTTATCGCCACGCTGGAGGAGTATCGACTCGTCACGCGGGCGGCGCACGCCTCGGACAAGCGTCAGGTGGTGCTCACCGTGACAGCGGCGGGCCGGGACCTGGTGATCAAGTCCCGGCGGCGCAGGGACGCGTGGCTGGCGAGACGGCTGGCCGAGCTGACCCCGCAGGAGCGGGCGACGCTGCGGGCCGCCGCGCCGATCCTGGAGAAGCTCAGCCAGTCCTGACCGGTGCTGGTGACGGGCCTCAGCAGCACCGTCCGGGACTGTCACGGCTGCGGACGTTTCACTCGCTGGGCACGCGCAACTACCGGCTCTTCGCGACTGGCCAGGTGATCTCCAACAGCGGCACCTGGATGCAGCGGGTCGCGCAGGACTGGCTGGTCCTCGAATTGACCCACGGGAGCGGCACCGCGCTTGGCATCGCCACCGGCCTGCAGTTCCTGCCCCTGCTGCTGTTCAGCCTCTGGGGCGGCGCGATCGCCGACCGGTACTCCAAGCGCCGCATCCTCATGATCACCCAGAGTGTCATGGGCGCGCTGGCACTCATCCTCGGCGTGCTGGCGGTGACCGGCGCCGTGCGGATCTGGCTGGTGTACGCGCTCGCGTTCGCTCTGGGGCTGGCCACCGCGGTGGACAACCCGACCAGGCAGACGTTCGTGGTCGAGATGGTCGGGCGCTCTGACTTGCCGAACGCGATCGCGCTGAACAGCGCGATCTTCAACCTGGCGCGGATCGCGGGCCCAGCCATCGCCGGACTGGTCATCGGGGCCGTGGGCACCCCGGTCGCGTTCTTCGTCAACGCCGCCTCGTTCGGTGCCGTGCTGGCCGGCCTGAAGCTGATGCGCCCCGCCGAGCTGCACCCGGCCGAACCGGTGCCCAGGGGCGGGGGCCAGCTGCGTGAGGCGCTCCGTTACGTGAAGGATCGCCCCAGCCTGTCCATGCCGATGGTGCTGATCTTCTTCGTGGCCACGTTCGGGATGAACTTCCAGGTGACCAACGCCCTGATGTCCCGTCAGGTCTTCCACACCGGGGCGACCGCGTTCGGCCTCGCGTCCGCGGTGTTCGCGGCCGGGGCCCTGGCTGGGGCGCTGCTCGCGGCCCGTCGTGGCCGGCCCGGCGCCCGGCTGCTCGTGACGGCCGCCTTCGCGTTCGGAATCCTGGAGGTTGTGACCGGCCTGATGCCATCGTTCTGGTCATTCCTGGCCCTGCTGGTGCCGACCGGGCTCGCCCTGCTGACTTTCAGCACCGCGGCTAACTCCGCGACGCAGCTGCGTACCTCGCCGGAGATGCGCGGCCGGGTGATGGGGCTCTACATGCTCGTCTTCCTCGGCGGTGCGCCGCTCGGATCACCCCTGGTCGGCTGGGTGGCGGAGGCCTTCGGGCCGCGGATGAGCCTGGTCGCCGGCGGCGCCATCTCGGCCGTGGCCGCGGCGGTCATCGGGCTGCTGCTGGCCCACCGGCGCGGCGTGCGCACCCGCGAGTACCTGCGCCCGGCCGCGCTGGCCCGCATGGTGGCCTGAGGCCGGGCCGCTGGCCGGCGGCGGGAGTGGACCGACGGCAGCGCAGGCAGCGGAATCGGGAACCGCGTGTATGAGACCGGAACTGAACTGTGACCTGCTCCTTGGTGCTACCAATGACTTATGAGGTTGTTTGTCGCGGTGACAGTGCCAGACAAGATCACCGGCGAGCTGGAGGCCGCGGTGGCACCGCTCCGCTCCTCGTGGCCGAGCCTGCGCTGGACCGGCCGCGACGCCTGGCACCTGACGCTTGCCTTTCTCGGCGAGGTCAACGAGGTCGCCGCCGCCAAGCTGGGCCGGCGGATGGAGCTGGCCACCTCACGCCACTCGCACCTCGCCCTGTCCCTCGCCGGGTCAGGCGCGTTCCCCGAGGCGGACCGGGCCCGGGTTTTGTGGACCGGAGTGCAGGGGCAGCGGCAGGAACTCCGCAAACTGGCCGATTCGGTGGCCGCGGGGGCGCGGCGCGCGGGAGCGCCGCCAGCGGAGGAGGGCAGGCGCTTCCAGCCTCATCTGACACTGGCCAGGTCCCGGGCGCCGGTGGACGTCCGCACCCTGGTGGCCGAGCTGTCGGACTACGCGGGAGAGCCGTGGACGGCCGAAGAGATCTACCTGATCCGCAGCCGCCCCCAGTCGCGGCCACGCTACGAGACGCTGGGCACCTGGCCCCTGCGCAAGTGAGCGGATGGTGGCGCGAATTCAGCACATAAGCTGCGTGCTGTGAACCGTACGACCCGGTGGCTGCTGCCCGTGGTGCTCGCGATCCTGGTGGTGGGCGCCATCGTCGGGGCCGCTGTCCACTGATCAGGCGCCCAGATGCGGCCTGGCCCCGGATGCTGGATCTGTGGCCAGGTGCTAGAGCCGCTCGATGACGTAGTCGATGCAGACGGTCAGCGCTTCCACGTCGTCCGGGTCCACGGCCGGGAACATGCCGATGCGCAGCTGGTTGCGCCCGAGCTTGCGGTACGGCTCGGTGTCGAGGATCCCGTTGGCGCGCAGCACCGCCGCGATTGCGGCCGCGTCGACCGCGTCCGCGAAGTCGATCGTGCCCACGACCTGCGAGCGCTGCCCGGGGTCGGCCACGAAGGGGCTGGCGTACGGCACCTTCTCGGCCCAGGTGTACAGCCGCGCCGAGGAGTCGGCTGTCCGCTCGGTGGTCCAGGCCAGGCCGCCTTGGCCGAGCATCCATTCCAGCTGGTCGGCGAGCATCAGCAGGGTCGCCACCGAGGGCGTGTTGTAGGTCTGCTGTTTGGCCGAGTTGTCGATCGCGACGGGTAGCGAGAAGAACTCCGGGATGTAGCGGCCGCTGGCGGCGATCTCCGCCGCCCGTTCCAGGGCGGCAGGCGACATCAACGCGAGCCATAGCCCGCCATCCGAGCCGAAGCACTTCTGCGGTGCGAAGTAATACACGTCACACTCGCTGACCGCCACCGGCAGGCCGCCCGCGGCGCTGGTCGCGTCGACGATGACCAGGGCACCGGAGTCGGCGCCTGCCACCCGGCGGATCGGCATGGCGACACCTGTGGAGGTCTCGTTGTGCGTCAGCGCGTAGGTGTCCACACCCGGCTCCGCCTGGGACACCGGATGGCTGCCGGGCTCGGCGCTGATCACCGTGGGCGCCTCCAGCCACGGGGCGGCCTCGGTGACCTTGCCGAACTTCGACGAGAACTCGCCGAACGCCAGGTGCTGTGACTTCTGCCGCACCAGGCCGAACGCCGCGACCTCCCAGAACGCGGTGGTGCCGCCGTTGCCGAGCACGACCTGATAGCCGTCGGGCACGGTGAACAGCTCCGCCAGGCCCTCGCGGACGCGGCGGACGAGTGAGCGGACGGGGGCCTGGCGGTGGGAGGTGCCCAGGTAACTGCTCCCCGATCCGGCCAGGGCAGCAAGCTGGGCGGGGCGGACCTTGGAGGGGCCACTGCCGAACCGGCCATCGACGGGCTTGATCGCGGGGGGAAGGATGATGTCGGCCACGGTGCCAAGACTAACCGGCGGTCCGCACTGGGCCGCCCGGCCGGCCTTCGGATCGCGGCCGGGCCCAGGGCCAGGTCAGACCTCGTCCAGCACCTCGTCTGCACCGGGCACGGTGCTGACCGAGCGGGCCGGGGGACCGACGTAGCGGGCACTCGGCCGGACCAGCCGGCCGGTGCGCTTCTGCTCGAGGATGTGCGCGGCCCAGCCCGCGGTCCTGGCGCAGGTGAACATCGAGGTGAACATGTGCGCGGGCACCTGCGCGAAATCCAGCATGATGGCCGCCCAGAACTCGACGTTCGTCGCGAGCACCCGGTCCGGCCTGCGGGCGTGCAGCTCGGCCAGGGCCGCCTCCTCCAGGGCCACGGCCACCTCGTACCGGGGGGCGCCGAGATCCCGCGCGGTTCTGCGCAGCACCCGGGCGCGCGGGTCCTCGGCCCGGTACACCCGGTGCCCGAAGCCCATCAGCCGGTCACCGCGGTCGAGTGCTGCCTTGACGTACTGCGCGGCGTCCTCGCTCCGCTCGACTTCCTCGATCATGGTCAGCACGCGGGCGGGCGCGCCGGCGTGCAGCGGCCCGGACATCGCGCCCACCGCGCCGGACAGTGCGGCCGCGACGTCGGCGCCGGTGGACGCGATCACCCGGGCGGTGAAGGTCGAGGCGTTCATGCCGTGCTCGGCGGCCGAGGTCCAGTAGGCGTCGATCGCCTTCACGTGCCGTGGATCGGGGTCGCCACGCCAGCGGATCATGAATCGCTCGACGATGTTCTCCGCCTCGTCCACCCGCTCCTGCGGGATCACCGGCAGCCCGGGCCCGCGGGCCGACTGCGCGACGAAGGACAGGGCCATCACCGAGGCGCGGGCCAGGTCGTCGCGCGCCTGCTCGTCGCTGATGTCCAGAAGCTGGCGCATCCCCCAGGCCGGCGCCAGCATGGCCAGGGCGCTCTGCACGTCCACCCGGATATCGCCGGAGTGCACGGGGATCGGATAGGACTGGGCGGGGGGCAGCCCGGGTGCGAACTCGTTGTCGACCAGCAGGCCCCAGACGTGACCGTATGAGACGTGCCCGACGAGTTCCTCGATGTCCACCCCCCGGTATCGCAGTGACCCGCCTTCCCGGTCGGGTTCGGCGATCGCCGTCTCGAACGCCACGACGCCTTCGAGCCCGGGCTTGAAGTCGGACATCTTGTGCATCCTCCGTCTCCCTGTGAGCGGCGTGACATGCGCCAAGGGGGACAACTGGGCGAAACCCCCGTGGGCGACGTTCACCCCACAGCCGGGTCAATTCAACCGCGCCGGACCTGGTTTCGGTAGCCGTGCGATCCGTGACAAGGGCCACCCGCCAGCCTCGCTGGCCGCCGTGGCTCCGGCTGCGAGAGGATCATTCCCGTGGATGCGACCCGTCACCCGCCAGGAAGGCCAGGGGGACCACCAACGGCAGTGCCGGCCGGTCTTGACGAAGCCGTCACCCCGGCCGACCCACTGGCCCTCTTCGGCCGCTGGATGGCGGACGTGATCGCCGCCGGGCTACCAGAGCCGAACGCCATGGTGCTGGCCACGGTGTCCGCCGCTGGCTGGCCGCGGGCCCGGACGGTGCTGCTCAAGCAGTACGGCCCCGGGGGGTTCACGTTCTACACCAACCGCACCTCCACCAAGGCCCAGGAACTGGCCGCGAACCCGCGCGCGTGCCTGCTCTTCCCATGGCACGCGCTGCACCGGCAGGTGATCGTCCAGGGCGCAGTCACGGCGCTGTCCACCGACGAGAGCGAGCCGTACTTCCACTCCCGCCCGCACGGTTCACAGCTCGGCGCCTGGGCCAGCCGGCAGTCGTCGGTCCTCAGTTCCCGCCGCGAGCTGGACGAGCGATACGAGACGCTGGAAAGACGCTGGCCCGAGGGGGTCACCGTGCCCATGCCGGAATTCTGGGGCGGCTACCGGGTCGCCGCGGAGACGGTCGAATTCTGGCAGGGGCGGGTGAACCGGCTGCACGACCGCCTCCGGTACCGCCGGGACGGCCAGCACTGGATCATCGAGCGCCTGGCGCCCTGATCCCGCGCCGGGCCGCCCGGCCAGCCCTCCCCGGCGTCCGGCGGATATTCGCCCGATCGCGGTAGTGGCGCGCCGGCCATAACATCAGGTGAGAAGGGAGGACCGTTGACGGCGCACGGGCTTATCGACACGACAGAGATGTATCTCCGGACAGTTTTCGAGCTCGAGGAAGAGGGCATTGTCCCGCTCCGGGCCCGCATCGCCGAACGGCTGTCCCAGAGCGGGCCGACCGTCAGCCAGACCGTGGCGAGGATGGAGCGCGACGGGCTGCTGCGAGTGGAAGGTGACCGCCAGCTGTCCCTGACCGTGGCGGGCCGCGCCCTGGCCGTGGGGGTCATGCGCAAGCACCGGCTGGCCGAGTGCCTGCTGGTCGGCGTCATCGGGCTGCCCTGGGAAGAGGTCCACATCGAGGCCTGCCGCTGGGAACACGTAATCTCCGAGCAGGTCGAGCGCCGGCTGGTGGAGCTGCTCGACTACCCGGTGCGCTGCCCGCACGGCAACCTGATTCCGGGGCTCGACGAACTCGGGCTGCCCGCCGATGCCAAGCAGCGTGCGCTCGCCGCCGAGGGGGAGCAGGCCGAGGCCATGACCCAGGTGGCGTCCGAGCTGGCCGAGCGGGTCATCGTCTGCCGGATCAGCGAACAAGTCCAAAGCGATGCCTCTTTGATGCTTAAACTCAAGCGCATTGGGATACAACCGGGACGCGAGGTCACGCTCGCGGCGAGCGACGATGGTGTGCGGGTGACCAGTGAGGACACAGCCGGCGGTACGACGGCGGAATTGCCGCGCCTGGTTGCTGCGCACCTCTTCGTCACCCGGCCGTGAACTGCGGCCCGGGAACCCGGCGTACCGCCGCCGGGCTTGCGCCCTGAGCCACGCTGGGGGAAGCGGCCGGGGGCACGGCCGATGACACCGTGGGGTAATGCGGCGTATGGGGCATACCTGCCGGCGGAGACCGTTCTCGGGCAGATAGCCGCCGCGGTGGTGGTGACGGACCGGCTCAGCAATCTGCTGTACGCCAATGCCTTCGCGGTGCGGCTGTTCGACTTCCCCGAAGACCCAGCGCAGCTCGTCGGCCGGCCCATCCTTTCGCTCGGATTCGATGAAGGCGATGTCGGGAAGGCAACCGAGCTGGCCAAGCAGGTGCTGCGCGGCCGGGCGTGGGATGGGACCTTCGCAACTGTCCGGGAGGACGGGTCCCGCATCCTGCTCCGCGCCCAGGCGGTGCCGTTGCGCCATCCATCAGGCGCCATCGACGGCATCGTCATCATCGCGCGCGAGGCCGCCAGGCGCAGCAGCCAGCGTGAGCGGGATCAGATCGGGCTGCTGGAGCGCATTGGGGAACGGCTCGCGGGGTCGCTTGAGCTCAGCCTGACCCTGCGGCACGTGGCCGAGACGCTGGTGCCGTACTTCGCCGATCATTGCGTGATCGACTTGTTCCATGGCGAGAAGCTGATGCGGCGGGTGCAGATGAACGCCAACGGCTGGACACCGCCCCCGGAGAGCTGGGCCCGGGTTGGCGACCCGGTTGACTACCCGGAAGGCCACTTCTGCCAGCAGGCCATGGCGCGCCTGGATGCCGTGCTCGTGGAGAACCTGCGGGACGAGCCCCCGCGGGCGCCTACCCAGGGGAGCCTGGAGGCCGCCAGGAGCGTGGGCCTGGCATCGGTCATCGCGGCGCCGCTCCTGGTCCGCGGTCAGCTGCTCGGCGTGATGAGCCTGGCCATGTCCAACCTGACCGAGCGGGAGGACCAGCGTTACGACGCTGACGACCGCGACTTCCTCAGCGTCATCGCGAGCAGGGTGGCCATCGCCATCGACAACGCGCTGCTCTTCGAGGAGGAGCGGCGGACGGCCCTGGCGTTCCAGACCAGCCTGCTGCCCCAGAACCTGCCGACGCTCGACGGGCTCGAGGTGGCGTGCCGCTATGTGCCGGCCAAGCCGCTGGAGACCCATGGCCAGGGGATCCAGACTCAGGTGGGCGGCGACTGGTACGACATCATCCCGCTGTCCGCCGGCCGGGTGGGCATCGTCATCGGCGACGTGGAAGGGCGCGGCGCCCGCGCTGCCGCCATCATGGGCCAGCTGCGGGCCGCGTTGCGCGCGTTCGCGCAGGACGACAAGCCACCCGCCGAGATCTTGCGCAAGCTCGATGACTGGTGCCGCACCCTGGCCCCGCCGAAGAAGGGCGCCGACACGCCCGACCCGCCGATCGTCAGCTGCACCTACCTCGTCTATGACGCCTGGTCACGCACCTTGTCGTTCGCCAACGCCGGGCATGACGCGCCGCTGCTCATCACCGATGGCCAGGTCGGCGAGCTGGAGGTGGAGCACAAGGGCCTGCTGCTCGGCGCGCGCGGCAGGAACATGCCCGGCGCCCCCACCTATCGTGAGGAGACCCGCCACCTTCCCGCGGGCTCCGCGCTGGTGCTGTACACCGACGGGCTGACCGACCGCAGGCAGCGAGCCGACGGGACCGGCCACTACACCGAGGCCGAGGCACTGGAGATGCTCCAGCAGTCGGTCGGCCGGGTGGCCACGGGCCACGTCGAGGCGATCGCGCAGGCCGCGGAGGAGGCGGTGCCCGGGGACATCGACGACGACATGGCGATCCTCGTCGTCCGCACGTCGCCGGTGGACCTGGCCTGGTGGGAGTGCTCGTTCCCGGCCGAGCCGATCAGGGTCTCCGAGGCCCGCAGGCTGGCGCAGGCGACCTTCCTCAGCTGGGGCATGGATCCGGAGCAGACCAACCTGACCTGCCTGCTCGTGTCAGAGGTGGTCACCAACGTCGTGCTGCACACCGCCACGTCGCGCACGCCACGGCATGAGTTCGCCCTCGAGTCCGCTGGCGCGGCCCCGCCGGTGGCCCCGGTGCTGGTCGGCGGCTGGGACACAGCTCCGTTCAGTGATGGTTTTGCCGGATCAGCCAGCAAGGAGTTCACGCTCCGGTTGCGGCGCGGGGCGGAAACGGTGTGGGTCGAGGTATTCGACACCGATCTGCGGCTGCCGCGGATCCGCAGCGCGGGGGAGAACGATGAGGGTGGGCGGGGGCTCTACCTGGTCGACCAGCTGGCGAGCCGGTGGGGGTCCCGGCCGACCAGGGACGGCAAGGCGGTCTGGTTCGAGATGCCCCTCCGGGAGGGTTCGAGAGGCGGCTGAGCCCGGTCAGCCGTGCGTGGAAGCTGCCCACATGGCCAGGACAATCAGGCAAAACCCGACAATTACCAGAACGAAATGGCGACCGGTCACGCTCAGCCCCAGGCGACGCCGGACCCGGGTCCAGCCGAAAGCCACCAGAACGCCGAGAAACACCAGCAGTATCACGCCTGCAGCCACCGCGGCCTCCGATCGCTCACAGTATCTCCCGCTCGCCTACGGGGCCCCACCCACCTCCCCATCCCTCTTCACTGCGGCGCCTTCCCTCGTCGCTCGTTCCTCGCTCCTCAGTTCAGGCACCGCCGCGCCCCTCCGGCTCGCTCCCTTGGTTACCGAGCATAAGGCCGTGCGCGGGCTAGGTCTCGGCGTGCCATTCGAGTGGAACCGGTCCCGGGGTCAGCCCGTCCGGGCGCCGGACCGAATCGCGGAGCTTGCGCAGCACGGCCACCTGCCTGTCGAGCGCCTGGATCCGGTCCTCGACGAGTTGCGCGGCCCTGGCCCGCTGGCCTGGGCTGACGGCCCGGCCCAGGGCTAGCCTGGCCAGCGGCTTGACTTCCTCCAGCCGGAACCCGAGGTCTTTGAGCGCGAGCGCGGTCTCGATGTAGCCGCTGTACTCGCGAGGATACTTCCGGGTGCCGCCGCTGGTGCGGCGCGGTTCGGGCAGGATGCCGAGTTCCTCGTAGTAGCGGATCGTGCGGCTGCTCACCCCCGCTGCCTTGGCGAGCTGGCCGATGCTCACCAGTCCCGAGGCCTCCTCGATGGTCTCCATCACCACAATCGGGGTCGAAGAGCCGATGAGGATCTTCAGGCGTTCCAAAACGTTGGCCATATCTGTTTGACCGGCTTGCAGTTAGTCTCGTACAATAAGTTATTCGGGGCCACTCGAATATCTCTCTGTAAACACGAAGGTAACGAAGCAACCATGGCAAATCATCTTTCGGCGCTGAAGCGTGCGCGCCAGACCACCAAGCGCACAGCGGTCAATCGCGCCAACACTTCCACTCTGCGTACGCAGTTGCGCGACCTGCGTGAGACCATCT
>Ga0209526_10002904_pt1 | contig 11618 bp, 11 predicted proteins | sample JacPinW_OM2H0_M1_FD_188566 | JGI IMG/M metagenome (GOLD analysis project Ga0209526, IMG submission 188566) | Forest soil microbial communities from Algoma, Ontario, Canada - Jack Pine, Ontario site 1_JW_OM2H0_M1 (SPAdes) (version 2) | ecosystem: Environmental > Terrestrial > Soil > Boreal...
AGCGAGCCGGAGGGGCGCGGCGCTGCCTGGACTGAGGAGCGAGGAGCGAGGAACGAGCGACGAGCGACGAGGGAAGGCGGCGCCCCAAAGCGCCCCGCAGGCGAGCGGGAGACACTGTGACCAGCGTGTCGACGCATGTCCTGGACACCGCACACGGCCACCCGGCGGTAGAGGTGCCGGTCACCATCGAGATCTGGGCGGACGGCGGCTGGCGGCCGCTCGGCGGTGCGGTCACCGACGCCGACGGGCGGGCCAGCGGGCTGCCCGCGTTCGACGCGACCGAGCCGACCCCGAGCAGGCTGGTCTTCGCCGTACGGGATTACCTGGAAGCCCACCACGGCCAGGCGTTCTTTCCCGAGGTGATCGTGGTTTTCGTAGCCGCGCCAGGTGAGCATTACCACGTGCCGCTGCTGCTGGCGCCGTTCGGCTACTCCGTTTACCGGGGAAGCTAGATCGCATGACCACTGCCAGCGGCGCCGGGGAGGGCATCACGCTCGGGCCGACCCAGTACGGGAAGGCGCAGGTGCGGCTGCTCCACGTGGACCGGCGCACGAGCCGGCACGAGATCACCGACCTGAACGTCAGCATCGCGCTCGCCGGCGACCTGGCCGAGACCCATCTGACCGGCGACAACGAGAAGGTGCTGACCACTGACGCGCAGAAGAACGCGGTGTACGCCTTCGCGAGACGGTTCGGCACGGCTCCGATCGAGGAGTTCGCCCGGCGGCTCGGCCAGCACTTTGCGGGCGTTGCGTCGGTAGACCGGGCCCGGGTGCGCGTCGAGGCGTACGGCTGGGGGCGCATCGACGTCGGGGGCACGCCTCACCCGCATTCTTTCCAGCGGCAGGCCGGCACGCGCGTGGCCAGCGTTCAGGTGCGCGCCGACGGGCGCACCGAGGTAACGGCCGGCATTGATGATCTTGTCGTTCTGAAGTCAACGGGTTCGGAATTTCATGGTTTTTTGCGGGATGAGTACACCACGCTGGAGCCCACCGATGACCGCATCCTCGCCACCGCGGTGCAGGCGCGCTGGCGCCTGGCGAACGTGGACGCGGACTGGGACGGGTCGTTCGCCGGCGCCAGCGCGGCCCTGGTGGAGGCGTTCGCCGCCACCCATAGCCGGTCGCTTCAGCAGACGCTGTACGCGATGGGGGCGGCTGTCCTCGCCGCCCGCCCGGAGGTGTGCGAGGTCCGGCTCTCGTTGCCCAACAAGCACCATTTCCTGGTCGATCTCGGCCCGTTCGGCCTGGACAACCCGGGCACGGTGTTTTACGCGGCGGATCGTCCATACGGGCTGATCGAGGGCACGGTGCGGCGCACCGGGGCCCCGGACGGTGACCCCGATCATGATTGGTTTCCCAGGTGAGTCACGGCGCGGATCTGCTCGTGACGGGAGCCACGCTGGTCGCGACGTGCGACGCCGGGCGCCGTGAGCTGCCCGGCGGGTGGGTGGCGATCACTGATGGCCTCGTCAGCGGCGTCGGGGTGGCGGCCGACCCTCCGCCGCCTGCCAGCGAGGCGCTGGACGCGGCCGGCTGCCTCATCACCCCCGGCCTGATCAACACCCACCATCACATGTACCAGAACCTCACGAGGTCCTACGCGCCCGTGGTCAACGGCACCCTCTTCCAGTGGCTCGCCGGCCTGTATCCGTTGTGGGCGGCTATCGATCAGGAGGCGTCATACCTCTCGGCCTGGGTGGCGCTGGCCGAACTGGCCCTGGGCGGCTGCACCACCACCACTGATCACCTCTACGTCGCACCGCGCGGGGCCGGTGATCTGTGGTCCGCCGAGATCGCCGCCGCCCGTGAGGTGGGCCTGCGGTTCCACCCGACGCGGGGTTCGATGACGGTGTCGGTCAAGGATGGCGGGTTGCCGCCGGATTCCGTGGTCCAGGACGACGACGAGGTACTGGCCGACAGCGAGCGGCTGGTCCAGGCGCACCACGATCCCTCGTGGGGGGCGATGGTGCGGGTGGCGCTCGCGCCCTGCTCTCCGTTCAGCGTGAGCCCGGAACTCATGCGGCGCACCGCCGAACTGGCCGAGCGGCTCGACGTGCGGCTGCATACCCACCTCGCGGAAGATCCGGACGAGGACAGCTACTGCCTGGAAACGTTTGGCCGTCGTCCGGTCGAGCAATTCGAAGAGGTTGGCTGGCTGACCGGGCGATCCTGGGTGGCGCACTGCGTCTATCCCAACTCTGCCGAAGTCGTCCGGCTGGGTGGCGCCGGCGTGGGAGTGGCCCACTGCCCCAGTTCCAACATGCTCCTGGCGGGCGGGGGGTTCGCGCCGGTCCGGGAACTGCGCGCGGCGGGCAGCCCGGTCGGCCTGGGTTGCGACGGCTCATCCTCCAGCGACACCTCGTCACTGTGGATCGAGGCCCGTGCCGCGTTGCTGCTCGGCCGGCAGCGCTCCGGGCCGGCCGGCATGACGGCGCGGGAGGTGCTCGACGTGGCCACCCGTGGCGGCGCCGGCTGCCTGGGCCGGGTGGGAGAGATCGGCGAGCTCACCGTGGGCGCCGTGGGAGATCTGGTGTGCTGGCCGCAGGAGGGTGTCGCCTTCGCCGGCGCCCTGACAGATCCGGTGGAGGCGTGGCTGCGCTGCGGGCCCACCGCCGCCCGGCACACGGTGGTGGCCGGCCGGGTGATCGTCCGGGACGGCGCGCTGACCGTCCCAGGGCTTGACGACGTGCTGACCAGGCACGCCGCCGCCGCCGCCCGGATCCAGCATCTCACCGGGTAACCCCGCCGGTGGACCGAGCACACATGGGAGAATGGACGCCACCGGCTTCCGCGCATGTCTGTTTGCCCGTGACCAGCGACCTTTCACGTGTTCGGTCACGTTTCATCCCTGTGTTTGATGGCGCATTCAGGCCGCGGGCCGGGCGTGATCATGGTCGCAAGACGTGAAACTTCCGCAGTCACCCCAACGAGCAGGTCTAAGATTTGACCAGTGTGGGCTACAATCTTGACTATGACTATCGCTTCTACGCCCGTGCCGCTGTCCGAGGCGAAGGCACGCCTGTCTGAGCTGACCAGGCGGGTGCGCCAGCAGCACGAGCGGATTACCCTCACCCGCAACGGCGAGGCTGAGGCGGTCCTGCTGTCGGTGGACGACCTGGAAGGCCTGGAAATGACCCTGGAGATCCTCGGCGACAGCGAATCCATCGCCCGCATCTCCGAAAGCCTGGCCGCGCTCGGCCGGGGCGAGCCAGGAGTCGACCTGGCCACCGTCCGCCAGGATCTGGCCAGGCGCCGCACCACCGGCGCGTGACGCCTGAGCCCGCCGGGCGCTACGACGTCCGCTTCCAGCCTGCCGCCCGGCGGGCGATCTCGCACCGGCTGCCAGAGACCGTCGCGGCAGCCGTGCTCGAGTTCTGCGACGCCACGCTCGCCGTCAATCCGCACCGTGCCGGCAAGCCGTTGTTCGGCCCACTGGCCGGCTGCCACGGTGCCCGGCGCGGAACCTACCGGATCGTCTACCGCATCGACGAAACCACGCACACCGTGCACGTACTCGACATCGACCATCGCGCTGACATCTACCACCGCCCGCAGGTCTGACCGCCCATCCCAGCTGTACAGCTCATGGCACATATTGACAATGTCGTCCCCGCAGCTAACAGCGTCCACAATCGAGGGGCCGACCAGGGGCGCCAGGATGGTCAGCGCCTCAACGACCGCGCCATCCCGTCCGCCAAGGGCAGGCAGTGGGAGTCCCTGTGCTCAAGCAGGTACTCACCTCTGCGCGGATCTCCGGCCGTAGGGAGTACCACGAGGAGATCGTGCACGAGAACTCCTGGCCCGCGATCATCACCCCTGCTGTCTCTGACCAGCTCCGCGCCCTGCTCACCCCGACCGCAGGAACAGCGATGTCCCTTATGCAATGACCCGCCAGCGGACATCAGTGCAGGTCAAACTGGCCGATCTTCACGCCAGCCGCACATGCCACCAATGATCGGCACTGGGCTGGCCACGCGCGAATGGTTTTCCGCCGACCGGCACGCCCGCGGCGACCGGGGCATCCAGGGCCAGCGGCCGGCCCGAATTCCTTGACTACGGTATTTTCTCAGTCGTGGCGACTGAGTGAATGCCGCGATCATGGTCGGCAGGGTCCGCGCGGCCCGGCCAGCTAGGCTGGGGCTGTGCTTCCCACCGGGCATTTGCTGGCGTTCGCGCTGATCTCCATTGTCCTCATTGCCGTTCCTGGCCCCAACGTGCTGTTCGTCGTCAGCCGTTCGTTGAGCCTCGGGCGGGCGGCTGGTGTCGGTACTGCCGTGGGCGGGCAAGTCGGGGTGTATGCCCAGGTCCCAGCCGTGGCGTTGGGCATCGGAACGGTGGTCCAGCGCTCGGTGGCGGTGTTCAGCATCATCAAGCTGGCGGGCGCGGCGTATCTGGTTTACCTCGGCGTGCAGGCGATCCGGCACCGCCGGTCACTGGTGGCATCCCTGGACGCCGCGGCGCAGAGGAAGACGATTCGCCGGATCCTGCGGGATGGATTCGTGGTCGGCTTGACCAACCCCAAGTCCATCGTGTTCTTCGCCGCTGTGCTGCCCCAGTTCGTGGACCGCGCCGCGGGCCGCGTGCCGCTGCAGATGCTGCTGCTGGGAGCGATGTTCATGGCCATCGCCATGCTGTACGACAGCACTTGGGCCCTGGCGGCGGGGACGGCTCGCTCGTGGCTGGCCCGGTCGCCGCGGCGCCTTGAACTGATCGGCGGCAGCGGCGGCGTGGTCATGATCGGCATCGGCGCGAGCCTGGCCCTGACCGGCCGGCGCGACTGAGCCCGGCACGGTGCGGTTAGCTTCTTCGTATGGCCACAGAAGACGTGGAGATCGAGGTCGGGAACCGGACAGTGCGGATCTCCAATCCGGGCCGGGTGTACTTCCCGGCGCGCGGTGAGACCAAGCTTGACCTCGTCCGCTACTACCTGTCGGTCGGTGATGGCATCGTGCGCGCGCTGCGCGAGCGGCCGTGCATGATGCATCGCTTCCCGTCCGGAGTGGCCGGCGAGAAGGTGCACCAGAAGCGGGTCCCGGGCGGTGCGCCGCCGTGGCTGGAGACGGTGCGGGTGGACTTCCCCCGCTATGGCCGGCATGCGTACGAACTGTGCGTTACCGAACTGGCCAGCGTGGTGTGGGCCGTCCAGATGTCGACGGTGGAGTTCCATCCGTGGAACTCGCGGCGGGCTGACACCGAACGGCCGGACGAGTGGCGCATCGACCTGGATCCCGGGCCGGACTGCGAGTTCGCCGTGGTGCGCCGGGTCGCCCACATCACCCGCGAGATACTCGGCGAACTCGGCGCGGTCGGGTGGCCGAAGACCTCCGGCGGCAACGGCCTGCACATCTACGTCCGGATCGAGCCACGGTGGGGCTTCGCCGAGGTCCGGCGGGCCGCGCTCGCATTCGCCCTGGAGGTCGAACGCCGGGCGCCGGACGAGGTGACGACCACCTGGTGGCGCAAGGACCGCGACCCAGCCAAGCTGTTCGTCGACTACAACCAGAACGCCCGCGACCACACGATCGCCAGCGCGTACTCGGTGCGCGGCGTGCCGGAGGCGACCGTGTCCACCCCGATCACCTGGGACGAGATCGACGACGTCGAGCCGCGCCAGTGCACCATCGCTACCGTGCCCGACCGTTTCGCCAAGCTCGGCGACCTGCACCAGGGCATCGACGACGACGCCTACTCGCTGGACACCCTCCTGGAATGGGCCGACCGCGACGGCCTCGACTAGGCCGGGCCACGGTAGCCGGGCCGGCCTAGTCCATCGGATGGGGCGCCCGGCTACGGCAGGAGCGTCACCGGGATCGATTGCACATTGACCGGCGATCCGTCCTTGGCCGAGATCTCGAACACTTCGATGGTGCCGGCCTCGGCGTGGGTGACCGAGTAAGGCACCGTTCTCGAGTAGTCGCCGCGGCACCCCGTGCCACACGTCGCGCTGGTGAACGTCCGGGCGATCTCGTTTCCGGCGGCGTCGAGGATACGCAGGCTCACCACAGCCTCGAACACATCGGCGGTACCGGACACAGAGACCGGGCTCGACAGCCGCTCGCCGATGGTCGGGTTCACCACGGTGATGGCGGGAAGGTACGAGCCGTACATCGCGCGGGTCTGAAGGCCCTGCACGGGAACGCCGCCGACGACCGTACGGCCCTGGCCGTCGATCTCGAACCGCACCTTCGTCGCGGTCGAGAACTGCGTGACCGTATAAATGACCTGGGCTAGCCGAGGCGGCATGGTCGAGGCAGTCGCCGCGGACTCGAACGCAGAGCTGAGGTCGACCGTGGCCGTGCCGTTCGCGATTCGCAGGCTCAGCAGCCTGGTGCCCGCCGGAATTGCCGACCGAACCCCCGCGCTCTGCTCGGCCGCGGTCGGACCGCTGAGCATGGCGTCCAGAGCGGTCCGGCCGATCGCCGTGCTGGACGGCTCGACGCGCCGGGTAACGAAAAGCTGGCCAGAACGGATTAGCCAGATCTCAATGCCAGCAGAAGATGCCGGTGAGGAGGCAGCGCCTGACGACGGCCCCGGGCCGCTGGCCGCGTGCGCCGGGGTGCTCGCGGAGACGGCCGGACTCGCGCCTGCGCCGACCGGTGAGGAGTCGGTCGCAGGTGCGGGGCCGGTGGGAGCCGGGCCGAGCGAGACTGCTGACCCAGTCCCGCAGGCCGCGGTCAGCAGCCCGATCCCGACGATCAAAGTAGCGAGGCGCTTCATGGCCAACCTTCTCTCAGTGGCTGTCACGCCCACATTGGGCCTTCCAGCCAACCGGCGGCTCACCGTCGCGTCACAGTTTGTTCACAGAGCTGGACTCGTTGTTCACAGAGCTGGAGTCGGGAAGCGGCAGGATCAGCCGAAACTGCGACCCGATGGCCATGTCACGGCGCACCATGATCTCGCCGCCGAGCAGCCTGGCGTTTTCCTGAGCGATGGCCAGGCCTAGCCCGCTGCCCGAGCCCGCGCGAGAGGAATCGGCCTTGTAGAAACGCTCGAAAACATGCGGCAAGTGCTCGGGAGCGATGCCCGGACCTGCGTCGGTCACTTCGATGAGGGCGTGGACCCCATTCTTCGCGGCCAGGACCCGGACGCCAGGCCCGCCATGTTCTAGCGCGTTGCCCACCAGGTTCGCGACGATCCGTTCGAACCGCCGGGGATCCGTGAACACCATGAGCTGTTCCCCGCCGAGTTCGACGCGATCTTCCCATCCCCTGATCCTGAGCATCGCGGCCACCACCGACCGGACGTCGATTACCTGCTTCTGGACCGATTCCCGGCCTGCGTCCAGCCTGGAAATCTCCATCAGCTCGTCCACCAGTGTCCGGAGTCTGGTCACATCCCCGATCAGCAACTCGGTGGGACGGCGCGCCTCATCGGGCATGCGGTCGAGGTGGCCCCGCAGCACGGAAGCCTCAGCGACCAGGGCAGTGAGCGGGGTGCGCAGTTCATGGGCCACGTCCGAGGTGAACCGGCGCTCACGGGCCTCGGCCGCCAATAGCGCGGCGATCTTCGCTTGCAGGGTGTCGGCCATTTCGTTGAAGGAGGCCGCCCAGATGCCGAACTCATCCCGCGCCATAACCGGCAGGCGGGTCGCTAGCTGGCCATCGGCCATCGACCGGGCGGCTGCGCTGGCCCTGGCCACCGGCTCGAGTGTCCGCCGGGCCAGGAACTGCCCGACCAGCCCGGCCAGCAGGATCACGGCGGCCCACGCGGCGAACAACGCATTCCTCAGCTGGGCCAGGTACTGTCCGATACCGCTCTCCGAGAAGAAGAAGTACATCTGCCCATTCGAGTTCGGCGCTTTCCCAGCGACCACGAGGTACGGAACGCCCGCGACCTGCATCCGCTCATAGGCCAGCTGACCCTCGCGGACCAGGCGCTGAAGGCCCGCTGGAAGGGGCGGGTTGACTTGCGGATCCGACGGGACACTCCGACGGCCCGGGAAGAGCAGGACGACGTGGACTCCCCGCTGCTCGTATCCCTGCACAAAGCCGTTCGGATCAAGCGTGTCGCTGGCGGCCTTGATGCCGAAGGCCAGGTTCAGGTCGACCCGGGCTTCGGCCTGCGCGAGGTCGCGGGAGCCCTGGAGGCGGGCTTCGCGCACCAGGAAGTAGGAGCCCACTGCCAGCGCACCCGCTGATAGCCCTGCCACCAGGACGAACGCGACAACCAGTCGCCGGCGAAGCCCACCCGCCCACATCAGCCGACGGGGCATCGCATCAGGTCCGGTCCACGCGATAGCCCACTCCACGGACCGTCTTGACCAGCCGGGGGCGGGATGGATCGTCTTCGACCTTGGCCCGCAGGCGCTGGATCGCCACGTCCACCAGGTGGGACTCCGCCAGGTAGTTGTAATCCCACACGCGCTGTAGGAGCAGCTCCCGGGTGAACACCTGGCCCGGTCGACTAGCCATCTCCAGCAGAAGCCGGAACTCGGTGGCGGTGAGCGCCAGCTCGACGCCGCCTTTGCGCGCGGTGAAGGCCGCCGGATCGATCTCGACGTCTCCGACTGAGATGGCGGCTTGTCCGGCTGGGGCTGAGGCGCGCCTGAGCACGGCCCGCACCCGGGCCGTCAACTCCGCCATCTCGAAGGGCTTGGTGACATAGTCGTCGGCGCCGGACTCCAGGCCCACCACCACGTCGATTGTGTCGGTCCTGGCCGTCAGCATCACGATCGGGACCCGGCTGAACTTCCGCACCTCCCGGCATACCTCGAACCCATCGAGGGACGGCAGCATGACGTCGAGGATCACCGCATCGAAGGACTCGGCCCGGAGCCTCGCCAGCGCCTCCCGGCCATCGACGGCGGTCGCCACCCGGTAGCCGCCGGCCTTCAGACCGATTGAGGCGATCTCGCCGATTGATGCGTCGTCCTCGACCAGCAAAAGACTCTCGTTCACGGGCCGACCATGCATTCTCTGCCGCGGTGGGCAGGTTCGTGTGCGTGCTGAATCGTACGTCTTTCGGCCTGCCCGCGTGAAGGGCATCATCCCGGCTGGCCAGGATCCCGCAATCAGCCTCCGATGCCGTGCAGGAACGAGGAGGTCATCCGGCTGTGTGAGAAGCTGGACGCGCAGCGGACGCCTGACGACATTCCTCGGCGGCCTGCCGACGCAGCGTCGATGTTTCCGGGATGCCGAAGTTACCACCGCTGGGGGATGACAGTGAGCGGGAGGCAGACGCAGACGATTCGTACGCTGCTAATAGACAACTATGACTCTTACACGTACAACCTGTTTCAGCTGATCGCAACGGTCAACGGCGCCGAGCCGGTAGTGATGACAAATTCATCCGCGCTGGTGCCGGAGTGGCTTGATTACTTCGACAACGTCGTTATTTCACCCGGGCCAGGGCATCCGGGCGAACAGCGCGACTTCGGAATCTCCGCAGACGTTATCGCGCGGTCAGGCATTCCTGTCCTCGGCGTCTGCCTGGGGCATCAGGGGATCGCGGCCGGCGAGGGGGCGGTTGTGTCGCGTGCGCCTCGGGCCCGGCACGGGCACCTGACACGGGTGCGGCATAACGGTGATGTCCTGTTCGAGGGAATCCCGCAGGACTTCGTGGCCGTGCGCTATCACTCGCTATGCGTGCCGGAGAACTTGCCGGGCGCGCTCGAGCCAATCGCGTGGGCCGAGGACGGCGTCGTGATGGCGTTGCGCCACCGGTCTCGGCCGCTGTGGGGGGTGCAGTTCCACCCGGAGTCCGTGGCCACCCATTTCGGCACCGAGTTCATGGTCAACTTCAAGAACCTGACGGCGAGGTTCCTGGCCGGGCGCGAGCAGCCAGCGCACCTGGCACCGATGCCCGGGCGGCCCGCGAGATCGTGGGAGCCGGTCCCGGGGCGGCCCGCGAGATCGTGGGAGCCGGTCCCCCGGCCCGCCTCAGCACCTGTTCCAGCCGCTCGCCCGGCCAGCTACCGGCTGCAGGTTCGGGTGCTTGACCACGCGGTGGACACCGAAGCCGCGTTCACCAGGCTGTTCGCATCGTCCCGGGTGGCCTTCTGGCTGGATAGTGCCCGTGCGGAGCCCGGGCTGGCACGGTTCTCGTTCTTGGGCGACGCCACTGGGCCGCTAGCCGAGACGGCCGCGTACCGCGTGGATGAGCGGGCGGTAACGGTGCACACCGCGTCGGGGACCACCCAGGTACCCGGCACCATATTCGACTACCTCGAACACGCGCTGGCCAGCAGATCCGTCGATGGCCCGGCGCTCCCGTTCGACTTCCAGTGCGGATACGCGGGCTACTTCGGCTACGAACTGAAAGCCGACTGCGGATCGCCCAACGCGCACCGGGCCGACACCCCCGATGCGATGTGGATCTTCGCTGACCGCATGATCGCTGTAGACCATGAGGAGGGTAAGACCTACCTGCTCGCGCTGGACGACACCACACCGCGCACCGAATCCGCGGCGCAGGCGTGGCTGATCCGGACGACCGCGACCCTGGAGGCTCTGCGGCCGGAACGGCCGGACCTTTCGCGGGGCCCGGCGGATGTCGCCGAGGAGGCCGTCAATGGCCTGCTGGTCCGGGACCGCGACCAGTATCTCGCCGACATCGCGGCCTGCAAGCGAAAGCTGCTCGCCGGGGAGAGTTACGAAATCTGCCTGACCAACTCGGTGCGGATGCCGGCGACCGAAGACGGCTATTCCTTCTACCGGAGACTCCGCCGGGTGAACCCGGCACCCTATGGGGCCTACCTCAAGCTGGACGGGGTGATCGTGGCCTGCTCGTCGCCCGAGCGCTTCCTGCGCGTCGACCGCACCCGGATAGTCGAGAGCAAGCCGATCAAGGGCACCGAGCGGCGCGGGCGCACTCCGGCCGAGGACGAGAGGCTGCGGGCTGAGCTCACTGCGAGCGCGAAGACGCGCGCGGAGAACCTGATGATCGTCGACTTGATCCGCAACGACCTGGGCCGGGTTTGCGAGGTCGGTAGCGTGCATGTGCCCCGGCTGATGGCCACCGAGAGCTACGAGACGGCGCATCAACTCGTCTCCACCGTCCGCGGCCGCCTGCGCGGAGACGCGAGCGTCATCGACTGCGTCCGGGCGTGCTTCCCGGGCGGTTCGATGACCGGCGCACCAAAGCTCCGCACCCTGGAGATCATCGACTCTCTGGAGACCGAGGCACGGGGAGTCTACTCAGGGGCGATCGGTTTCCTCGGCTGCAATCAGACCGCCGACCTCAACATCGTGATCCGTACCGCGGTGCTAGCCGATGGCGAATGGCGGTTGGGCGCGGGAGGCGCGATCGTCCTCGACTCCGACCCCGTCGCCGAGTATGCGGAGATGGTTCTCAAGGCGGTGACGTCGCTACGCGCCAGCCAGGCACTGGCCCGCCATCCCGATTTCCTTGATCACGCTGCCAACGGCTGGCCGACCAGGGCGCGCATGGCGCCTCCGGTACCGCGCTGACCGGGATCGGCGCGGTACCGGTGGCGCTCAGGCCTAGGGGGTGGGCGTGGTGGTGGGCTGGATGTTCTGGTTGATGTGGAAGGTGTTGTGGGGGTCGTAGCGGTCTTTGATCTGGGTGAGCCGGCCGTAGTTGCCGCGGTAGGACGCCTTGACCCGGTCCTGGCCCTCGTCGTTCATCAGGAAGTTGACGTAGGCGCCGCCGGCTGAG
>Ga0209526_10002905_pt1 | contig 11617 bp, 11 predicted proteins | sample JacPinW_OM2H0_M1_FD_188566 | JGI IMG/M metagenome (GOLD analysis project Ga0209526, IMG submission 188566) | Forest soil microbial communities from Algoma, Ontario, Canada - Jack Pine, Ontario site 1_JW_OM2H0_M1 (SPAdes) (version 2) | ecosystem: Environmental > Terrestrial > Soil > Boreal...
GGGTCCACTAAGTCCGGCGAGAACCCGAATCAGACGCCTGGCCAACAGACGCAAAATCCAAACCAGGGCGGCCAGCAGAGCGGCGGCCAACAAAGAGAGCCGCAACGCCGATGGAAACGAACTGCTCGCTTCGACGACCAGTCTTGTTTAGCAGGGTTCTTCCGGCTCCCAATCCGCCTTCTTCGACACTTCCCATTCTTAGGCGCACGATGCCCTTCAGTCCATGCCCTCACAGGAGGTAGCTATGGAACATCAATTTTTCATTCGCCAGCAAAACCTTAAGCTCTATCGCAGTCTCGTGGCTGCATCCGAAGCGGCGGCAGCGAAAGCTGACGCGCGGCAGGAGAAGCTTTTAAAGCTATTGGCAGAGGAAGTAGCGCACGAACCGCCGCCGAGAAAGAACTAAGGCGCTTGATGCCGGCATGAGTGGCTTATGGATTTCCTGAGAGCGATTTTCCACCTGCAGCAAAGGTTATACTCATCTCGCGAAATGAGTATAACGCGACTTTAGAACCTCCTCGATACAACCTAAAGTAAAGTCGTGTGCACTCGGGCCTCCGTGTGCACTATGTGTGCACCGAGAGCGCATTCGGGCGATTTTGGTTTCCGATCTGGTCAGATAAGGTCTTAGAACAACCAATGTGCAGAAACTCGGTCGCAGTAAATTCTTCAGTCGGTCCAATCCCTTGCAGGATCGAGTGGAGACAAAATAGATCAATAAAATGAATTACTTACGCTGGAAATTCTCTACGGCGCCGATGATGGATTGGACCGGGACATCTCAAAAAGCGAAGCGCGATCAATGCTTGCGCGGGATCGTGGTCAGTCGCGCAGTACCAGATGCTATACTACGCCATTGGCGAGTGGCTTTTGATCAGGCTGCGTCCGAGATGCGCATCTCAACATGCAAGCCGGCGGCTCCGATCATATTGACCAAGGTATCGAGGCCAAACAGTTCAATCTTGCCGCGCATGAGATCGGAGATACGTGGCTGCGTCACGCCAAGCAGCTTGGCGGCTTCCGACTGGTTTAGCCCTGTCCGGGCGATATGATCCTTCAAAGCCATCATCAGCGCGGAACGGAGCTTCATGTTTTCAGCCTGCGCAGCTGTATCCTCAATTGCATCCCACACATTGGCGAAGCGTTTCTTGCTCATTGACCCAGCTCCTTTAACAAATCCCGGTAACGCTGTGCGGCCAGGTTCAGATCGGCTTTGCTCGTTTTCTGCGTCTTTTTCTGAAAACAATGCAGCACATAGACGGCGTCGTCGAACTTCGCCACATACAACACTCTGAATACTCCCGCGGCATCGCGAATTCGAATTTCCCGCACTCCTCGGCCAATCGTATTCATGGGTTTCCAGTCGTCCGGCTCGCGCCCGTGCTGGACCCGGTCGAGCTGATATCCCGCCTCACGCCGGGCCGCTGCCGGAAATGCACGCAAATCGTCGAGCGCACTGCCTCGGAATTCAACGGGCTTAGATTCGACCATCGGACTTAATATACAAAATTTTGTATAGGTTGGCAACTCTTTTCCGCGGTTGCGCTTGGCCGGCTAGGGCGAATAGCGATCTGTGACTTGAGTCGTTACATTCAGGATTGTTGTTCTGATGCATGCCAATCTTCTCGATGACGCAAATGGATGCCAGAATTTCTGAACTCGTGGCCCGGCTTACCGTGCTGGAGCGCGAGCGCGCGGAAATCGTAGCCGAGATCGACGCGTTGCGATCGGCGCATGATGCAGGGACTGGGGCTGTCAAGGCAGTTCCTTCGGGAAGAGCTGACGATCCCACGGACCGGAAATCGCCAATCGAAAAGAAGATTGCTCTTTTTCGCCGGCTTTTCCGCGGCCGCTCAGATGTCTTCCCTATCCGTTGGGAGAATCGCGCGACGGGGAGGAGTGGCTACGCACCAGCCTGTGGAAATGAATGGCAGCCCGGGATTTGCGGGAAACCGAAGGTCAAATGTTCGGCATGTCCAAATCAGGCATTCCTGGCCGTCGATGAGGCGTTAATCGAACGCCACCTGCGCGGAACCGACGTAAACGGCGCTCCGTTCGTGATGGGCGTCTATCCGATGCTTGCCGACAATACCTGTTCATTTCTGGCAGCGGATTTCGACGAAGGGGAATGGCGAAGAGATGCTTTTGCTTTTAGGAACTCTTGTGAGCGTCATGGAATACCTGTTGCCATTGAGCGGTCCCGATCCGGAAACGGTGCGCACGCCTGGATCTTCTTTGATGAGCCGATTCCAGCGGTATCGGCGCGCCGCCTCGGGGCCTTCCTGATTACGGACACGATGGAACGCGTTCCCGATATCGGATTCGGATCCTACGATCGGTTTTTTCCGAGTCAGGATTTAATGCTAGCGGGTGGCTTCGGCAACCTGATTGCCTTACCGCTTCAGGGGCTCGCGCGAAGTTCGGGCAACAGCGAGTTCGTTGACGAATCTTGTTCGCCGTATCCGGATCAGTGGGCCTTCCTTTCTGCGACTAGACCTGTGCCGCGAGCGAAGGTCGAACATCTGGTCGAGGAAGCAAGTGCATCTGGAAAAGTCCTCGGCGTGCGTATTCCTCTTGTCGACGAAGACGAAGAACCGTGGCTTGCTCCGCCGTCGCGGCGACAGACGCAGCCAGCAATCCGCGAACCTTTGCCCAGTGCCGTCAGTGTCGTACAGGCGGACCAGATCTACCTCCCGCGTCACGCGCTGCCACCGTCGTTGATCGCGCGCCTTATTCGTCTTGCAGCGTTCCAGAATCCCGAATTTTACGCGGCACAAGCGATGCGCAGGTCGACCCATGACAAGCCCCGGATCATTTCTTGCGCGGAGTTGACCAGCCATCACATTGCGCTGCCTCGAGGGTGCTTCGACGCCGTCCTCGATCTGCTTACACCACTTGGAATTGCAGTAACGATTGAGGATCGCCGTTTTGTCGGTGTGGCGATCCCACTTACCTTCACCGGCGCACTTCGCCCCGATCAGGAAACTGCGATCAAAGCCCTGTTGCCGCACGATACCGGCGTGCTCGCGGCAACGACGGCGTTCGGCAAGACGATCCTAGCCATCCGGATGATGGCCGAGCGCGGACGGAATACGTTGGTCCTTGTTCACCGCCGTCAGCTCATGGATCAATGGATAGAGAGGCTCACAGCGTTCTCAAATATGTCGCGTGACGCGATCGGCATGATCGGCGGCGGTCGTCGCAAGCCGAAAGGGCAGGTTGACATCGCCTTGATCCAGAGCCTCGTTCGCAAGGGAGAAGTCGATGATATCGTCGGCAATTATGGGCATCTTGTGGTCGACGAATGCCATCATCTGTCGGCGGTAAGCTTTGAACTGGTCGCGCGCCGCAGCAAGGCCCGTTACGTCTTGGGTCTATCAGCAACGGTGACGCGAAAAGACGGACATCACCCGATCATCGTTATGCAGTGTGGTCCCGTCCGCCATCGCGTAGATGCGCGATCCGAGGCAGCCGAGCGCCCATTCGATCACGTGGTGCGGATCAGGGATACCAGCTTCCAACTTCAAGCGGCATTTGATACTTCGGTCCCTTCTATCCAGGATGTTTTCAAGGAAATGATTACCGATGAAGCACGCAATGATCTCATATTTGATGACGTCTTGAGTGCGCTGGAAGCGGGCCGTTCACCCGTCGCGATAACCGAGCGTACCGCCCATTTGGAGATCATCGCAAAGCGTCTTGAGCGTTTCGCAAAGCATGTCGTCGTATTGCGCGGTGGGCAAAGCGAAAAGCAGCGCCGCGACATCGCCACGCGGCTCGCAGCAATTCCCCAAGCCGAGGAACGTGTCATTGTCGCGACCGGACGTTATCTCGGCGAAGGTTTCGATGATTCCCGCCTCGACACCCTTTTTCTTACGATGCCAATTGCTTGGAAAGGTACCCTCGCTCAGTATGCCGGCCGGTTGCATCGGCTCAACGACGCCAAGCGCGAAGTGATCATTTATGATTATTCCGATATGAGGGTGCCGGTTCTGGCCCGCATGGCTGCGAAACGCCGTATTGGCTATCAGGCGATAGGCTACAAGGTGTTGGGCACGCGTGATCTGTTTTCTGAACGGGCGGTTGCGCCGAACGAACCCACATAAGTCTCGCGCGGATCGCTGACCGGTCAGGTGTCTGCGTCACGGCAGTGCCATTCCCGTTTCAAATTCGACGAACTGGCGTAGTTGGGCGCAGCCAGAACACTTTGTCGAGGAACGCTACTGCACGGGCATTTTGGTACTGCCGTGCAGTAGCGGGCATGTCCGAAATATGCGAAAATAATCGAGTGATCAGATCAAGCCGTTGAAAAGAAAGGAAAATGCTTTAGCACTGGCGCTTCAGATTGTCCGTCGGACCAAAATCTATTGGACCGACAAAGATGATTAAGTGTAATGAAAACAACATGTTAGACCACCGTTTTTCCGTTGCACCCATGATGGATTGGACCGGGACATCACGAAAAGCGACGCGTGATCAGCACTTAGACGAGATCGTCTTTCGTCGTGCAGTACCAAATGCTGTACTGAGCTTAAGCAACAATCCGGCAAGCAAGTAATTTCGCAGATTTGCGTTCATCCGGTCGCTGCGGCGAAGCACGTAGTAGGGTGTCCTCGACGCAATTCGTAAGTCCAGGCGGTCGGCTAAGCCGTTCAGGGCGTCGTCTCATTGTTTCAGTAGACCGGATGATATTGCGTTGAAAGGATCTTGCTCTCGGCGCTAGGGGCGCTGCAGCACGTGAGCATAACAGACGGCGCCCACACCGACCATGTGCGCCAGGCCGGCGCGCGCATTCGGCTGCTGGCGTGCTCCCGCTTCGCCACGTAGCTGCAGCGCAAGCTCACCGATTTGGCCAATGCCGGTCGGTCCGATGGGATGTCCCATGGCGATCAGGCCTCCGGATGGGTTCACCGCGCAGCGGCCACCGATGTCCCACGCACCTTCCTTGAGCAGTTGGACCGCCTGGCCCTCCGGGCATACTCCGATGCTCTCCAAATACTGCAGCTCCTCGATGGTAAAGGCATCGTGCAGTTCTATAACATCGATATCCTTGGGTGTTATCTGAGCTTCCGCCAACGCCATCCCGACGGTTTCCGTGGTGAGGGCCGCATCGAAGCCGGCACCCGCGGGGTAAACGCCCTCGCTGCGACCCACGGAAGCCGTGACTCGAATTGCGCGTGCCATATCGATCCCGTGCCGTCGAATGCCTTCTTCGGACGCTACGATCACCGCTGCCCCGCCTTCGCCTATCGGAGTGCACTGTAAGACCGTGAGGGAGCCAGAGACTTTTCGTCCTGAGAGCACCTCCTCAAGCGACCGCTCCTGCTGCCGCTGTGCATTCTTGTTCTTCGCGCCATTGCGGTGGTTTTTGACGGCCACGCGGGCGATGTCGTCCAGGTTGACGTTGTGACGATGCGCGTACTCGTTGGTAAGCAGCGCGAAATGGGTGAAGGGTGCGATAGCATCGTCTGCCAGGTCACCGATTCCTGTATTGTCGCGTCGAACAGGATTGCGCTTATCGACCCCGATCGCGACAGCGACATCACTGATGCCACTGGCGACCTCGATGCAAGCGTGACGGAATGCCGTGGACCCGGATGCCGATGCATTTTCAATGTGAGCCAATGGAATTCCGGTAGCGCCTAGATGCCGAAGCATCGGCCGCCCCGATGCCATGCCCAGGAGAGCGGTTGCGACGTAAGCCGATTCGACGGTCGGCCACGCAATGTTTGCATCCGCAAGGGCCTCTCGGATCGCGGTCAAGCCAAGCGTGACGTAGGGAGTTTCGGAAGGATTCTGATAACGATGCCAGCCGGCACCGACGACATAGACCGGACGCAATTCTCGAAGTACCTTCGGCATGGCCTCAACCTTTTGGTGTTGCTGTTAGTGTGAATCTGAGATCCACGAGCTGTTGGCCGCCTTCGGTTGTTCCGACGGGCACCATAACCGTAACCATTTGCTGACCCGGCGAGATATCGGAAGGGCTGTCGGTGACCAGCGTTCGCACGACCGGCCCGTCGTCTAGAGCGATCTTCCCGATGATGAATGGGGCGGGGCGCTCCTTGTCGCCGTGAATATGGACGACCGCGGTCGCAAGCAGCGTGCCTTGGCCCGACAGAGGTTGCTTTTTCAAGGCGTCGCCATCTCGGCCGCATTGCTCGCAGCCGTAAGTTTGCATTGGGAAGAATACGTAACCGCACACGCACTTGCCTCCGAGCAGGGCGGGGCGGCCCGGCAGGGCTTGCGTGCCGGCCGTCGAGTAAAGCTCGGGCTTAAGCAGTTCGGAGGGCATGCATGACTCCCTGGATATTTTTTGTTGACAAGCAAGCAAACATATTATTTGTTTGACAACAAGCAAAAATTATTGGGACGGAACGCTAGGGAGAAGATGCAGTGAACGCAGCGCCCTCAGATCAACGCGGTGTTTCGGACAAGGGCGAACCTCAGAGGCGCCGGACGCACGCTGAACGGCGGGAGGAGGCGCCCAGGCGAATTCTCGAAGCCGCCGCCCGCATAGTTGCCGAAAAGGGTCTGGACGACATCACGCTCGCCGATGCGGGTGTGGCGGCGGGGTACAGCCGGGGTCTTCCAGCGCATTATTTTGGATCGAAGGACGATCTTCTCGCGGCGCTCGCGGTTCATATCGTTGAGTTGTATCTGGCGCAGTTGAGAACCCAGGATGCTCAACGGCCGGGATTACCTCACCTTATTCGTGCCGTTCGATTGTACTTCGAAGCTGCGAAGGCAAACCCTGTCACCATGCGGGCCTTCAACATGGTCCTCGTGGGGGCTCTTACAAAACCTGCTCTCGCACCGGTCGTTGCCAAGCTCAACAAGGAATCGGCGACAGCGCTTGAAGCAGACATCCGGGCGGGAATCGCAAATGGGGAGATCCGTGCGGATGTGGACCCGCGGCCGCAGAGCATTCTCATTCTGGCGGCTCTGCGAGGCGTCCTTGCGCAATGGGTCGTCGACATGAAGCGCATCAACCTCCCAAGCGTAAGTGACGAATTCGTAGCATCGCTGACGGTGAGGTTGGCAAAATGAGCGTACCCGCGCCGGGCAGCATTGAATTTTGGGCTGCCGATAAGCCCAGCGGGATCGCCGTCATCGAAGGTGACCGCTACCTGACGTGGAGTTCACTGAACGAGCAGGCAAATCGCCTGGCTCACGGACTGGCTGCCAAAGGCATCAAGGCCGGCGACATTGTTGTCGTGCGCACGCAAATCAGGCTGGAATGGCCTGTCATCAGCGCGGCCCTTGGCAAGCTCGGATGTTCGCTGCTCGGTCTGAACTGGCGGCTGACGCCTACCGAAACGAAATACGTCCTGTCGAACAGCGGCGCGCAGGCGATCATTTGCGACGATCCGGATCCATCGCCCCTTTTATCCGCATTTCAAGGCCTCCCGATCAAGCTGGCGGTTTCGATTGATGCGGTCATCCCGGATTTCGTGGCCTACTCCGAGTTGCTGCAAGGTGCCAGCGATCCACTTTTCGCCAAAGCCAATCCCTCGCTCATTCTCTATACCTCGGGTACGACCGGCCTTCCCAAGGGGGTAGCATCGGTTCTGCAGGCCAGCTCACAGATGGATGCCAGGACCGCTGAGTACCTCGCCGACGTCGGATCCACGCGACGAAGCGTACCTGGAAGCGTCGTTCTGCTCACATTGCCCATGCACCATGGCGCCGGACCGTCGCATGTGTGGGGTGCGGTGCAGGCTGGCAATCCGGTCGTCCTGATGCGCCGTTTCGATCCCGAAGGAGTGCTCAAACTTATCCAGCGTCACAAGATCACCAACTGGACTGGCGTGCCAACAATGTACAAGCGCATCGCGGCCCTCCCTCCCGAAACGCTTGGCTCCTACGACGTGTCGTCTATCAAGGCGCTGGCGGTTGGGGCGGCCCCCGTCCCATTTTCCCTCAAGAAATGGATCATCGACTATTTCGGTCCCGGCCGCCTGGCCGAGGCCTACGGTGCGACCGAAGTCGGAATGATCAGTTTCTTGCCACCGGAGATGCAAACAACAAAGCCTGGATCGAGCGGACTTCCGCACAAGCATGTCGACATCAGCATTCGCGACGAAAACGGCAGCGAGCTGCCAATTGGCCAGGTTGGCGAGATCTGGATCAGAACGCCGACGACCATTCGGCAATATCTCAACGCAAAGCCGCTTGGCCCGGACACTCTTGACGCGGACGGCTTCTTTCGCGTCGGCGACGTCGGGATGATGGACGACGACGGGTACCTGTTCATCACCGATCGCGCCAAGGACATGATCATCGCGGGCGGCGTCAATATCTATCCCGCCGAGATCGAGGCCGCGATCCTGCAGCATCCCGCGATTCAGGATGTGGCGGTGATCGGAATTCCTGACGAAGAGTTTGGCGAACAGGTCAAGGCGTTCTGCGAGTTGAAGCCGGGCCGTGACGTCGATGAGACCAGCCTCATCGCGTATTGCCGCGAAAGCCTCGCGTCCTACAAGCGGCCGAAGACGATCGAATTCATGCGCGAGTTGCCGCGCAACACGATGGGCAAGCTTCTCAAACGCGAGCTCCGTGAGCCTTACTGGAAGGGACGGGAGCGAAACGTATGAGTGAGCTTCTTGATTTGAGCGGGCGCGTCGCGCTGATCACAGGCGCCGGGCAGGGCGTTGGCCGGCAAATTGCGTTGCATTTTGCTGCTCACAAGGCAGGCGGCATCGTGGTCAACGACTATTTTTTGGATCGTGCAGCGCAGGTTGTCGATGAGATCAAGTCTGCCGGCGGTCGCGCGATCGCGGTCCAGGCGGATGTGACCGATCTGGCGTCCGTAAAGACGATGGTGCAGCAGGCGGAGAAGGAATTCGGCAGGGTCGACGTTCTCGTGAACAATGCGGGCAACGCCGGAGCCACACCGGACCCGGACGCGCGCAAGCCGTTCTGGGAAACGACCCCGGACGTCTGGAATAATTTCATCGGCGTCAATCTGTACGGTGTGATCAATGCCTCCAGTGCCGTGATCCCCCAGATGATCCAGCGCAACAGCGGGCGTATCATCACCATCATCTCCGATGCCGGACGCGTTGGGGAAGCCGGACTTGAAGTCTATTCCGGAGCCAAGGCAGGAGCTGCCGGCTTCACGCGCGCGATAGCGCGGTCTCTCGGCCGGTATCAGATCACAGCCAACTGCGTGGCGATCGCGGCCACCATGACGCCGGCGATCGAAGCCCGTCTCAACGCCAATCCCGACATGAAAAAGAAGATGATGGAAAAATACGTCATCCGAAGGCCGGGGCAACCCACGGACGTCGCGAACATGGTGCTGTTCCTTGCTTCCGATGCAAGCCCCTGGATAACCGGGCAAACCTATCCCGTTAACGGCGGCTTTTCGTTCGCGATGTGAGGCACGACAACATGACCGACAGCAGCCAGCGCATCCTGACCGAACGCCGCGGACACGTCCTAGTCATCACGATCAACCGGCCGGAGGCGCGGAACGCATTCGACGCGATCTCCGCCCAGGGCATGCAGGCCGCAATGGACCTGCTCGACGGGGAGGATGAACTCTTTGTTGGGGTCATCACCGGTGCCGGCGGCAATTTTTCAGCGGGCGCGGATTTGAAAGCCGTCGCGCGCGGCGAGCGTGCGGTAACGGCAAGAGGCGGGTTCGGCATGTTCAACAGGCCGTCGCGCAAGCCGCTCATTGCCGCGGTCGAGGGATATGCCGTGGGGGGAGGTTTTGAACTTTGCCTGTCGTGCGACCTTATCGTCGCGGCGAGCAACGCCCAGATGGGATTGCCCGAGGTCAGGCACAACGTGGTTGCGATGGGCGGCGGGCTGTTTCGGCTGCCGCAACGAATTCCCTATCATGTCGCGATGGAACTCGCTCTCTCCGGGGAGTTCAAGGATGCAGCCTTCTTCGAACGCCACGGCCTGATCAATCGCGTTGTCGAACCGGGCGGAGCGCTCGATGAGGCGGTTGCACTTGCAAACTCGCTGCTCGTCAACGGACCGACCGCCTTGGCTGCTTCCAAGGAGATCATCTTCAATTCCGCCAACTGGACCGACGAGGAAGGGTGGCAAAAGCAAAACCCTATCGCCCGTCGCGCGCTCGACTCCGAAGATCGCAGCGAAGGCCTGAAGGCGTTCGCCGAGAAGCGCAAACCGGTTTGGAAGGGGCGGTGACGTCGATGTCGACGCGCGCCAAAGGAACGCCGTTACCTGCGCGTATAACGAACCGAATGCGCCTGCCCTTGATTGCAGCGCCGATGTTGCGTGTCTCGGGCCCGGACTTGGTCATTGCGGCCTGTCGGGCCGGCGTGATCGGTGCCTTCCCAACCGCGAATGCACGCTCGGTCGATGAGCTCGACGGCTGGTTGACGGCAATTGCGACGGCGCTCGCCGAAGAGGAAAAGCCGGCCGCGCCATATTGTCCAAACCTCATCATTCGACAGCCGCGATTCAAGGACGACCTGGCTTGTCTCGTCCGTCACCAGGTTGAGCTTGTAATCACGAGCGTGGGCTCGCCGCAGGCGGCGTTGGGTCCGCTGCACGACATCGGTTGCCTCGTGCTGGCCGACATCGCGTCTCTGCGTCACGCAGAGAAGGCGATCGAGGCTGGCGCGGATGGTCTCATCCTGCTGACCGCCGGCGCCGGTGGGCAAACAGGGTGGGCCAATCCGTTTGCATTCGTGCGGGCGGTGCGCTCGATGTTCGATGGCCCGATCGTCCTCGCCGGAGGAATCCTCGATGGACGCGCCCTAAAGGCCGCGCGCGTTCTCGGTTGCGATCTTGCATACATGGGCACCGGCTTCATCGCGACCACGGAAAGCATGGCATCCGATGCGTATCGAAACATGCTGGTTGCCAGCAGCCTTGATGACGTTCTCCTGACCAAGGCCTTTACCGGCTTGGATGCCAGCATGCTCCGCCCGTCGATCGTAGCCGCCGGCCTGGATCCCTCACGTCTTGACGAGCAGGTCTCCGAAGTGCGGGCGAAGGAGAAGTTTGGCGGGGGCGGGAACTCGCAAGAGCCAAAGCGCTGGAGCGATGTTTGGAGCGCGGGCCATTCGGTCTCAGGGATTACCGCAATCACCGACGTCGCAACGCTCGTCGACAGACTTGCTTCCGAGTTCAAAGCCGCCGGCTGAGCGGTAACAAAAAACCGAAACAACAAACAGGAGGGAAGAAGCATGAAACGAGAATACCAGAAAGGTCTTGAAAAACGACCGCAAAACACAAGCGCCGCAGTTTGCGCCCTGGGCGTTGCATTGATGGCCGCCACGCTCGCCATGGCGACGCCGGCAGAGGCACAGAAAAATTACGGCCCTGGTGTTTCCGACACCGAGATCAAGATCGGCAACATCATGCCGTATAGCGGGCCGGCGTCCTCGTATGGCACCATCGGCAAGGCGCAAGCGGCCTATTTCAGGAAGATCAATGACGAAGGAGGCGTAAACGGCCGCAAGATCAACTTCATCTCGTACGACGACGCGTATAGCCCGCCAAAGGCGATCGAGCAGGCGCGCAAGCTCGTGGAGAGCGATGAAGTTCTTTTGATTTTCCAGTCGCTTGGCACGCCATCGAATTCGGCCATCCAGAAATACATGAATTCAAGGAAGGTGCCGCAATTGTT
>Ga0209526_10002906_pt1 | contig 11617 bp, 10 predicted proteins | sample JacPinW_OM2H0_M1_FD_188566 | JGI IMG/M metagenome (GOLD analysis project Ga0209526, IMG submission 188566) | Forest soil microbial communities from Algoma, Ontario, Canada - Jack Pine, Ontario site 1_JW_OM2H0_M1 (SPAdes) (version 2) | ecosystem: Environmental > Terrestrial > Soil > Boreal...
CCGTGTCTCTCGCTTCACGTGAAGTGATTCGCCGGCGGGCTCGCTTTCTGCGTGGCGGCGCAGGGCCATGCAGCCCGGCGGCGTCTCAGCGATCGATACAACCAACGCTTTGGTATCCTCGCCGCATGATCCGCTATTACGGCAAGCCCGGCTGAACCGGCTGCATGAAGGCGCGGGAGTTTCTCGCGCGAAGGAAGCAGCAGGTCGAGGAGCGCAACCTGATCAAGCAGCCCCTGACCGCGCCCGAAATCCGAGTGCTGGCGAAGAAGGCCGGGGGCGTCGAGCTGCTGGTCGCGCCCAAGCGGCGCGCCGAGGCGGAGGGTCTCTCCGGCGAGAAGCTGATCGCCTGGCTGGCGGAGGACGGCGCGCGGGTGCGCCGCCCGATCATCGAGGTCGGCGGCGAGCTGACGCTGGGCTTCGCGGCCGATGCTCAGGAGAAGCTCGAACGGCTACTCCCATGAGCATTGGTATTCGCAGACCTCGCCGCCCCGCGAACGGCACTTCGCCTCGCGCACCACCACATTGTTGCCGCCCGACAACTCGATGGCGCGCTGGTGCCAGCCCACCACGGTGAGGCAGTCGCCCGGAGTGGACGGCGGCGCGTCGAAGGTAGTCAGCGTGGCGGACGTGTCTCCCGTCCTCTGGTACGTGCGCCGGCCCTCGCCGTAGTAGTAGGCGTAGATCGTCTCGGCGAACGAGAGCAGGCCGTGCGGACTTCCTTGGCGGAGGAAGCCGCGCTGCGGGCCGCGGAGGTTCACCTCTGCCGACGCACGGCCCATCTCCAGGAATGCGCGCTGCGGATCTGCCGGGTACAGCTCCCTCGCGATCGCCTCGTCGAGGCGGAGGTTGAGCGCCAGCGGCCAGGTGCCTGTCACCAGCAACGTCCGCCGGAGCTGACGCGCATCGTCGTCGGGCAGGTGCCGGAGGACCCGTTCCCAGAGCGCCTCACCGCCGCGGTCGAGCACGAACTTGCGCCGGGCCAGGATGATGTTTCCGCCGACGTGCGCCATCGCTTGAAAATAGCAGGTTGTACCGGTCGGGTCGGCGACGCACATTTCGCCACATGCGCCTGGGCGGGGACGACGATCGCTCCAACGTGGAAGACCGCCGTGGGCTGATCACCGGCGGGCGGCTCGGAATAGGCGGCCTCGTGCTGCTCGGCGTCCTCAGCATCGTCTTCAGGCAGAACTTCTTCGCGCTGGTGCGCGACGACGGCACGACCGCGCAGGCGCCAGGACCGCAGGCCGATCAACGGCGGCAGGCAGAGGCGCCGCTGGAGAAGGTCGCGGTCGCGACGTTCAACGACGCCCAGCAGGTCTGGAAGGAGAAGATCCGCGGGTACCGCGAGGCGAAGCTCGTGCTCTTCTGGGACGAGGTGCAATCGGGATGCGGCGGAGCGGCCGCCGAGATGGGGCCCTTCTATTGCCCGGCCGACGAGCGCGTGTACATCGACCTGGGCTTCTACCGCGAGCTGTCCCGCCGATTCGGAGCACCCGGCGACTTCGCGCAGGCCTACGTGATCGCCCACGAGGAGGGGCACCACGTGCAGCACGTGCTCGGGATCGGCGGGAAGGTGCAGCGCGCGATGCAGCAGGATCCGTCGCGCCGCAATGCGCTCTCGGTGCGGCTGGAGCTGCAGGCCGATTGCTTCGCCGGCGTGTGGGGCCATTCGGCGTCCCACCGGCAACTGCTGGACCCCGGCGACGTGGAGGAGGGCCTTCGCGCCGCGGCGGCGGTCGGCGACGACCGGCTCCAGCAGGCGGCGGGCCGGCGCGTCTCGCCGGAGACGTTCACGCACGGTTCGGCACGCGACCGCGCCCGCTGGTTCCGCACCGGGCTGGAGACCGGGTCGGTCGATCGCTGCGACACCTTCGCCGATCGGTAGGCGGTCGGCGCACCGAGGCGGACCCCCACCCACATACCCGGCGCGCATCGATTTTTCATGCGTGACGGAATTTCGCCCGCGCCCTGCCCCCGTCGTACGCTCGCCGAGTGGCACTGAGCGGAAACCTCTCGGAGACGTCGTTCACCGACCTGGTGCAGTTCTACAACATCAGCCGGCAGACGGCCGCGGTGACCATCGTGTCCCCGGCAGGACCTGAGCACGACGTCGTCGTCTTCATGGAGGGCGGCGAGATCGTCGATGCGAGATTTGGCGACATCATCGGCGTCGAAGCCGTGCGGCGCGCGCTGCGCCTGCGGGAAGGCGAGTTCCACGTCGATCTGAACGTCACCACCGAGAAGCGCACCGTCTTCGAGCCCTGCAACAAGCTCCTGCTCGAGGAGATGGTGTCCGACGACGAGGCGAAGAACGGTGAACCCAACGGCGCCCTCGACGCGGGTCCGGAGGAAATCATGATTCCGAAGTCGCAGCCCCTGCCTCCGAGGCGGGGTTCCCCGATCTCGCTCGTCATCATCGGCTCCGCGGCGATCGCCGCCGCGGCCGTCGGCGGGGCGCTCTGGTGGCGCTCGCAGCAGGAAGCCGCTGCGCTCGCAGAAAAGCAGGCCGCGATCGCCGCTCAGCGACTGGCGGAGGCCAAAAAGAGGCCGCGCGTGTCCGGCGTGACCGACACCGAGATCGTCTTCGGCATGAGCGCGCCGTTCTCCGGCCCGGCCAAGGAGCTGGGCCGCGGCATGAAGACGGGCATCGACCTTGCGTTCGCCGCGGCCAACGAGGCAGGGGGCGTGAATGGACGCAAGCTGAAGCTCGTCGCGCTCGACGACGGCTACGAGCCCGAGCGCACCCGGACGGTGATGAAGGATTTGGCGGATACCCGCAACGTCTTCGGCTTCATCGGCAACGTCGGCACCCCGACGGCCGAGGTGGCAGTACCGTTCACGCTGGAGAAGCGGATGCTCTTCTTCGGCCCTTTCACCGGCGCGGGCTTGCTCCGCCGCGATCCGCCCGACCGGTACGTCTTCAACTTCCGCGCCAGCTACGCGGAGGAGACCGCGGCGACCGTGAAGTACCTGGTGGACGTCCGCCGCATCTTGCCCGACGAGATCGCGGTGTTTGCGCAGCAGGACGGCTACGGCGACGCGGGCTTCAACGGCGTGGCGAAGATGCTGCGCAAGTACAACCGCAATCCGGATCGGGCGCTCCGCGTGGGCTACAAACGCAACACCAGCGACGTCGGCGAAGCCGTCGAGACCCTGCTCAAGAGCCGCCACCCGGTGCGCGCGGTGGTCATGGTCGCCACCTACAAGGCGGCGGCGAAATTCATCGAGAAAGTGAAGGCCGAGCGCCCCGACATCGCCTTCAGCAACGTGTCCTTCGTAGGGAGCCAGGCGCTCGCGGACGAGCTGATGATGTACGGCGGCAAGGTGGCGGAAGGCGTGATCGTCACCCAGGTGGTGCCGCTGCCGCACAGCAAGGCGACCGCGGTGCTGAAGTACCAGGAGCTGCTCCCCAAGTACTCGCTGGGAGAGAAGCCGGACTTCGTCTCGCTGGAGGGCTACCTCGCGGCCGGCCTGCTGATCGAGGGACTCAAGCGCGCGGGGCCCGACTTCACCACCGAGTCGCTGGTCGACGCGCTCGAGGGGATGCGCGGGGTCGATCTGGGCGTCGGCGCGACCATGGCGTTCGGGATGAGCGAGCACCAGGCGTCGCACAAGGTCTGGGGCACCATGCTGGACGCGAACGGGAACTTCCAGACTCTCGATATGGACTGAGCCGTCTCGGGAAACACCTGGCGCTACGGTAGAAGGATCCGGTTCTGCCTCCAGGGCGACTTGAGGACGACGCCTTCCTGTGGCAGCGCGGCGCGCAGCGCGCTGGTGGGCTGCGCCGGACACGTCGGCGAATTCCGGTAGGCGAGCGCGGCAGCCAAGCGCCGCTCGGCGGAGTCGCCCATCTCGTGGCCGAAGTCATCGGCAACCTGACAGCCCAACAGGGTGCTTCCGCCGGCGGCAGCCCCGGGCGAGAACCCGTTTGGGTAGTCGCCGAATCCTTGCGCGTTGGTACCCTTGAACTGGATGGAGAAGTACGTCGTTCCGCAGTTGTCCTGGGGGTAGAAGCCGTACGGCTTGCCGCAGGTCGTCTCCCCGATCTGGATCACTTGAACGTTCACGCCCTCCAGGCCGTTGATGATGGACTCGCTCGCCGAACAGGTCGACCCGCCCGTGAGAACGAAGACGCGGCCGAGCCCCAGCGAAGGCAGCGCCGACCCGGTGGTGGTGGTGTTGTAGAACGGCGTCGGCGTCAACGAGCGGCCGTTCACGGGATCGATGCTGGGATGCTTGTCGTTGAACTGGAGCCGCTCGAAGACTTGCCCCGACGTCCGGGTCGGGCCCGCGATCATGTAGGCCAGTTGGCTCGCGATGTAGAGGTACCCGCCTCCGTTGTAGCGGATGTCCAGGATGAGGTCCTTCACGCCCGCGCCTCCGCCGGCGGCATTGAGCGTGTTGACGGCGTTGGCCAGCGCCTGCTCTGCTGTCGCAAGATGGTCGGTGAAATGGATGTACCCGACCGTGTCCGCTCCAACCGGGATGGTGTGGACGTCAGGCACCGGGTTGGTGATGACGTCCTTGGAAGTGAGCTCGAAGCTCTGCTGGGCGAGCGTGGCATGGTCCTCGAGCACGAAGATGTGCTTCTCGCCGGCCGCCTTGGGAAAGAGACCCGCGTTCAACGTGTCCAGCGAAGCCTGGCCGGTGCCGTTCACCATGTCGACGCCGTCGATGGACACGATCCGGGCGCCGCGGCGGATTCCGTTCAGCATCGCGGGAGGATTAGGCTCCAGATAGGCGACCCGATACTCCCGCGGAGGACTGGTGTGCAGGGCTGCCCAGGTGATGCCATAACCGAGATCCTGTCCGGATTGCGAGAGGCGCTCCCAGGCGGCGGTGTCGTAGGTGAAGTGGAATCGATCCTTGGGTTTGCCGCCGATCATCGCGGGCGTCTTGAGCACGGCGAAATAATCCGTCGCGCTGGTGAACGGCGCGGGGTCGATCGAAGGGACTTCGCTGTACCAGAGGTACAGGTCGTCGGTCCACGCGCGCAGGAACTTCTTCTCGTCATCGAGCGTACCCTGCCGGTCGATGCCCGCCCGCGGCGTGGCGCATTTTCCCCCGAGATCGCGCGAGGACGGCCCGTCGCCCCCGCAGGACGTGAGGACGAGGACGACAGCGGCGATCGGAATCCAGCGCATCGGCACCTCTCGAACGGGGGGCAAGACGACCCCTACTAGCAGCGGTGCCGGCGGGCCACAATGTGGGCGTCAGTGTGCCGTCAGCCAGCGGGCAGCCGGAACATCGGGCTTCGGCCGGATGCCGGAGATGCGGTTCGCGCGAGCCCTCGATGCGCGCCACGGGCACGGCCACCACGGACCAGCGCTCCGGGTCGGGCTCGGGGGGCATCGCTGAAGAATACCTTGGCCGGCGCACCATGGGTCGCCGCGCGGCATCGAACATGGGCGATGCCTGCGTACTCCGTTCTCGATCTGGCACCCGTCATCGAAGGTGGGGACACTGCTCTTGCGCTTCGCTGCTCGCTCGACCTGGCACGCCACGCCGAGCAGTGGGGGTACCGGCGGTTCTGGCTGGCCGAGCACCACGGGATGCCGGGTATCGCGAGCGCCGCGACCGCGGTGGTGATGGGGCACGTCGCGGCCGGTACGACGGCGATCCGCGTCGGCGCGGGCGGGATCATGTTGCCGAATCACGCGCCGCTGGTGATCGCCGAGCAGTTCGGCACGCTCGAGTCCCTGTTTCCCGGCCGGATCGATCTCGGCGTCGGCCGCGCGCCTGGAACGGACCCCCGGACCTCGCTCGCGCTCCGCCGGAACCTCGACGCCGACGTCGACGACTTTCCCCAGGACGTGCTCGAGCTGATGGAGTACTTCCGCCCCGCGCAGCCGGGCCAGCCGGTGCTCGCCGTGCCCGGAGCGGGCCTGGAAGTGCCGATCTGGATCCTGGGGTCGAGCCTTTACGGAGCTCGCCTCGCCGCCCTGCTCGGCCTGCCGTACGCTTTCGCGTCGCACTTTGCGCCCGCGGAGCTGATGCAGGCGATCGAGCTGTATCGGGCCCAGTTCCGGCCCTCCGCGCAGCTCGCGCGTCCGTACCTGATGCTGGGCGTGAACGTGGTCGCCGCGGAGACCGACCAGGAGGCGGCGCGGCTGGCGACGTCGCTCGAACAGGCGATCGTCAATCTGCGCAGCGGCAGGCCGGGGCGCCTGCCTCCGCCGTCGATCCGCCGATGGGGCGCCGGGGAGCGGGCGATCCTCGACCAGGTGCTGGCCTGCTCGGCGGTGGGCTCGCCGGCCACCGTGAAGCGTTGGCTCAACGATTTCACCGCCCGCACCGGGGCGGACGAGCTGATCATCGCCTCCCAGATCTTCGACCACCCAGCGCGGCTTCGCTCGTATGAGATCGCGGCGGACGCGCTCAAGTCCGCGCCCGTGCAAGCCGCCGGTTAGCCCCGACCGGCTTCGCTGGAAAGGAAGCCGCTGCTTCAGATCAACCGCCGAGCACGCGGAGCACGCCGAGACGGGAAAGCACTCCGAGTCGTCTCTTTTTGGGTTGGGTTGGGGCCTACCCGAACGTTTGAGCAGCATTGTCGGCTAGCGGGTTCAGCGCGGGACCAACTGGAACTGGTAGACGCCGGTCTCGAGCCTCACGCCCTGAAGCAGTGAGTTGGCGAAGGGGCCGGAGACGCTCCAGGTGTACACGCCGTTCGAAGGGGTTCCCTGCAGCAACGCCGAGAAGTCGGCCGTGTCGAACCAGTGCGTCGGATCCACGCGCAACTCCAGCGCCTGCGGCGCGGCAGTGAACTCCAGGTTCACAGCGGCGCCACGCACACGCTGCAGCAGGGCGGCGTTCTGCGGTGTGAGGACGCTGGTGTCGATCGCGAGGGGGCCGCTGAACGCCATCGTCGTGCTGCCCTTCGTCGCCGTTCCCGCGACGAGACCGAAGTTGCCGCCGAGCTCGGTGCGCGTGGAGCTCGGCTGCGTGGTATCGGGCGGGAACAGGCCGATCTCGACGGCGACCGCATGGCCGGTCTCGCCGTCCGCCCCGCCAAGGACGTCGTGCAGCGACGGGTCGAGCGCGTCAACGACCACCTGCCGGGTCACCTGGATGACCACCAGCCCGTTGCGGAAGGTCTCCGTGGAGGCAGGCACGTTGTTGAAGTAGAAGGGGCCCAGTGCGACCTTCGCGGTTTGCAGCGTGACCGTCCATCCGCTCTGGCTGGTGAACGTCAGCGGTCCTCCTGCCTGCTGCCCGCCGGCACGGAACGGCGGCGTGACCAGGGCGCCGCCCGTCGAGCCGCAGGAGGTTGCGGCGGCGATCCAGAGGGCCGTGGCGATCCGATGGAAGCGTCGCATCTCAGTTCCCCTCACGATCCAGCGCAATCTCCACGGTGAAGAGCACGGTCCGCGGAGGCGCCGCGGTGAAATGGCCGGCGGGCGCGAGCGTCGGGTACGCGCGGCTATGAAAGTCGGATGCATAGAAGAACTGACTCAGAGGGAACCTACGATCGGTCAGGTTCGTGACCGCGACTGTCGCCTTGAGCCATCTCCAGCGGACGCTGGCAGAAGCGTCGATCTGTAGCGTCGGGTCAGAGAACTGGCTGAACGGCAGCGACCGCTTGCCGATGTAGCCGACACCGACGCCCAAGGCTCCTTCCAGGGGACTGTCACCCGGGCGGAACCACGGCAATGGTCCGAACAGGGCGGTATCGGAGCGGCCGACGACGAGCGGCGTGTAGGGCACCAGGGCGCCATTGTCGTCGAAGACGGGGTGGACGGTGGTGAAGGAGGCGGCCTCGTCCAGCCATCGCGACGTGGCACGCGCGGCGACGACTGCGCCCGTCCGCGTGGTTGCGCTGGTGGTCGTGGCCCGTCCGAGGTTCGGGTCGAGAATCTGATCTCGATCCGCTTTGGTCTGGTACCCCACCACCCGACCGATCCAGTCGAACCCCAGGGCGCTGCCCTTCGCGAGCAGACCTCCTTCGAGCCCCCTCAACTTGACGAAGGGAGCGTTCTCGTCCTGCGCTATCGAGACCGGATCCAGCGAGCTCGCGCCGACGCCATAGCTGGCGGTGAGCGTCAAACCCAACGGCAGCGCGATCAGCGCTGTCGCCTTCGGAGCCAGGAGTTGGCCCGTGGCCGTCACCCGCCGCGTCGGAGACCGCGCGCCAGCGCGGTCGTACGGAGGGCAGTTCACGTCGAGCGGCTGGCCGGTCTTGAAGTTTCCCCGTGTGAAGCAGTTGTCGAGGATGTCGTATCCGTAGAACTCATCACGCAGGCCACCGCGCAGCGTGAGGAACGGCAGGGGGCGCAGGTCCGCGTCCACGTAGCCGGCGATGTTCGCCACGTCGGTCTGGAGATCGAGATCGTTCAGGTACGGGTCCTGGGTGCCGAACCGCAAACGCTGCACGACCGGCCTGGTGTGGTCGTATCGGGCGTAGTAGCCGGCCTCGACGGCATGCTCGCGTTCGAAAAGCCGGAAGCGCAAGCGGTAGCTGCCGCGCGACCCGACGGTGAGCGCGTTGTAGGTCTTCTCCACCCCATCGCCGCGCTGCGGATGGAGCGACTGTCCCGCCTCCTGGTTGTCGAGAAGGAACCCGGTGAAGTTCTCCACGATGCGCAGCGTGCGCGCGGTGAAGAACAGCTGCGCCGCCGCTACGCCGTCCCCCACCGGAGACTCCAGCTCGAACGAAACGCTGTGCCTCGTTGCATCCGTACCCTGGCTCGGGTCCTCGGTGCCGAAGAAATCGATCCGCCCGGCGTCCACGTCGTCCTTGCGGAGGACGCCCGCCGACTTGCAGTGCGCGGAGTACGTGGTGGCGAGCACGCGGAACAGCCCGCGCTGCCCCAACTCGCCTTCATACTGCGCCATGGCGCTCGCGCTGCTGCTTGCGCGGCTCACACCGTAGCCCGCGCTCTCGCCGAACTGCGCGGCCGCGAAGGTCCCCTCGCGTTCGCCCTTCGGCGCCCAGAGCGCAAGGTACCTACGAGTACCGAACGATCCCGCGGTGGCGGCGAGGCGCAGGCCACGGTCGCGGACGCCCAACTCGTAACGTGCGCTGCCCGCCTTGGCGAAATCCCCCTGGCGCGGATCGAATGGGCCCTCCGTCACCTGCAGACTCTTGATCAGCTCGGGAATGATGAAGTGCGTGTCCGCGTAGCCGTGGCTGTCCGGGTTGTTGACCTCGTTGATCGGGACTCCGTTCACGCTGAACTCGATGGCTTGACCCTGCTCCGCGTTGAACCCGCGCAGGAACACCTGCTCGGCGTGGCACTCCCCACCCTCGTTGGCGAGGAAGATCCCCGGCGCCAGCTCCAGGAGATTTTCGGCGCTCTTGCGGGGTACTACCGCGAGTTGCCCGACGTCGATCACGAAGTCGCTGGCGCCATGCTCCACCTTGCGCTGGTAGCCGCGCACGTTGACTTCCTCGGACCGCTCGCCCCCTGCAGCCGCCTGGTCCGGCGGAGCAGGCGCTATGATGGTGGGAGCAATTGCCGGAGCAGCCGGTCCGGTCTGAGGAGGGGCCGGCTGCACGGGAGGTTGTGCCGGCAGAGGCTGGGGTGGAGTGCCCTGCACGGGGACCTGCGCGCCCCCCTGGGGCGAAGGCGACGGCGGAGATGCCGCCTCGAATCGGAACGGGATACGGACGCGTGCCTCGAAGGGCTCCCGGTCGCGCAGCGCGGGCTTGAACTTCCAGCGCAGGACCGCCGACACGGCAGCCGCATCCAGCGCGGATCCCGCCGACTGCGCGACGGATACGTCCCGTACAGCACCATCGGCACCGACGGTGACCAACAGCACCACCGTGGCCGCTTGATTCCCGCCCTCGGGGGCGATTGCGGCGGGCGTCTCCAGCGGCTGCGGAGGGGTGATCTGTTGCGCCGCGGCTGGCACCGCGAGCAGCACGGCGATTGCGAAGAAAGGAAGCCGGTTCATCCGCGTTGGAAGTTCACGTTGATGAGACGGGTGTCGCCGGGAGCGGGCCGGCCGTTCGCATCGAAAGCGACCTGGTACTTCTCTCCCTCGGCGCAGCGGCGCGCGGCTTCCGCGAAACCTCCGGGCGGAGCGCTGACGACATCGACCTTCGATGCGGACCCCTCGCGGGTCACGCTCACGCGGATGGTCACGCGCGCATACCGGACTTCGCTGTCCTGCATCTCGTCGGGCCAGGGGCACGCCCAATCGCGCCGCAGGGGCGAGGCTGGACGCGACAGATCCGACGCGGGGGCATCCGGCACTCCGCCGACTCTCGCATTCGGATCGGTCACGGCGTTGCGGCTGGTGCCTTGGGCCGAGCTGTAGCCGCCGCCGTACGACTCTCCCTGCCCGACCACGAGATCAAACCCGGTCAGGTCGGCCGGGCCAGTTGGCGCTGGAGCTTGCGCAATCACTCGACCTGCCTGGGCAGGGGCGGGCGGAACGCGCGATGGGCGAGTTGCACGCGCAGCGACCGGAGGCCGTGGGGGAGGAGCCTCCGGCGGTGCAGGTGGAGGCAACGGCGGTGCGGCACGCTGCAACGTCGCCTCGATGGGCGGCCGCGGAGCGGGCGGCGCAGGATGCGCCCCGGTGTCGTGCTGGAAAGCGGCGGCTCCGCCCAGCGCGGCATGTGCGGCGAAAGCCAGGAGCAGGGCAGCGAGGTGCCGCGTCCAATGGGTGCCGGCGTCGAGGTGCTCCAGGGCGGCCAACGGGGCCTCACCGTCGGCAAGACTTCCACGTGGGATGACGAGCCGCCGGGGGCGCCTGCGCTGCAAAGGAAGGCTCACGGACCCGGCGGCCCCTGCGGTGCGTTCGAGACGTCGACCGCGAACGCGATGTTGCTGACGTGCGCCTGCGAGAGCAGGTCCATGACGTGGATGACGCGACGGTGCGGCACCTCGCCGTCGGCCTGGATCACCGCCCGGAGATCGGGATGCTGGGCCAGCTCCTGCTCCGCCTGGACCTTGATGGCATCCTCGCCGGCGACCGCATGGCCGTTGACGTAGCTTCCGCCCCGCCGGGTGAGCTGGACCGAGAAGATGACTTGCACGGCGTCGCCGGTGGCCGCCTTGGGGAGTTGCACACCCAGGGCGCTCGCGGGCGCCACCACCAGCTTGGCGGTCACCATGAAGATGATGAGCAGCACCAGCATGATGTCCACCAGCGGCGTGACGTTGATGCCATTGATCATGCCGCTGCCGTTTCCTGCGCTAGCCGCCATCGGGTGTCTCCTTGCCTTCGGGCGGGGAGGACGCGGCCCCCTGGAGCGGCACCTCCGCGGCGAGGTGCGCAAGCAGGACGTTGCTCAGCGCTTCGGTGTTCGCGCCCACTGTCTGGATCCGGCGCTGGTACCAGTTGAACGCGGCCACTGCGGGAATGGCGACGAAGAGTCCCACGGCGGTCGCCACCAACGCCTCCGCGATGGACGACATGATCGCCTGCGGGGCGAGGGCGCTGGCGGCTTGTGCAGCGACGGTGGCCGCGTCGGTCGGCCGTCCAAGGATCTCGAAGGCCTCGATTACGCCGATGACCGTTCCCAGCAGCCCGAGAAATGGCGCGTTGTTTCCCACTGTGCCGAGAACGGCGAGCCCGCGCTCCAGCCGGACGCGCTGCAGCGCCTGCGCACCGGCCATCGCCTTCTCGGCCGAGGCGGGCCCGAGATCGGCGTGGCGGAGGC
>Ga0209526_10002907_pt1 | contig 11615 bp, 7 predicted proteins | sample JacPinW_OM2H0_M1_FD_188566 | JGI IMG/M metagenome (GOLD analysis project Ga0209526, IMG submission 188566) | Forest soil microbial communities from Algoma, Ontario, Canada - Jack Pine, Ontario site 1_JW_OM2H0_M1 (SPAdes) (version 2) | ecosystem: Environmental > Terrestrial > Soil > Boreal...
CCCGACCCGGGTTATCTTCGGCGCCAGTAACAGCTCGCAGCCAGCCCAGGCGCAAGGCCAAGCGCCGGCGCCCGCCGCAGCGGCGGCGCGTGCCGCTGCGCCAGCGCCGGCTGCGAACGAGAAGAAGCGGCAGTAGGATCGGGCGAATAGTCGCGTAGGGTGGGTTAGCGAAGCGTAACCCACCAGGCCGAGCAATCCTAATCTGAGGGATGGGCCTTCAATTGCAACCTAAAACCCGCATCCCGTATGGTCTTACTTGCTCTCTCAATGAAAAGCTTAGCCTGTACGCTCAAAGGAAACTTGCTCACCAAATCTATTGCAACATTCCTGCCGCTTATCTGAGGAAATTCGCGGGCTAGTTCGCCACTCTCAATGAACCGAAGGTACGCATTGAGCTTGTTCTGCAAGAGTTCAAGGTGCGCACTCTCATTTTCGTCCCAGGCAAGATGGTCACTGATCGTAAGTAGAGCTTCACCGGACGTTTCGTCGATTGATACAAAATCCACCGTATTGGTCTGTTCGATGACATGCGACCATTTTCGCTGTGGTCGGCGAATTGCGCTACGCTAATCCGCCCTACAGGTGATTATAAACAAAACGGAGGCCGCGAGGCCTCCGTTTTCTATTCGCTACTCGCTATTCACCACTCGCTATCTTACCCCAGCCGTCCCGCGGCATGCGCGAGCAGGGTGTAGACGAGGCCGGTCTCCGAGGTGAGGTGGCCGCGCAGCGCCTGCGGTCCGCGGTCCTCGCGAGCGACCTCGTCGAGCAGCCGCTCGAACTCGGTGATGTAGCGATCGACCGTCTGCTTGAAGTTGCGGTCGGCGCGATATTTGCGGGCGACCTCGTCGAACGCCTTCTGGCCGGCCGGCGTGTAGAGGCGTTTGGTGAACGCCTTGCTCTCGCCGCGCTGGTAGCGGTCCCACATTTCGGCCGCGAGATTGCGATCCATCAACCGGCCGATGTCGAGCGACAGCGACTCCAGCGGATTGCCGCCGCCTGCTTGCGGCCCGCGGCCGCGCGGAGCCTGAGTGCCGCCGCCGGCGGCATCGGTGCGGCTCAACAGATCGGAAAGCCAGCCGTCGGGGCCTGCCGGGCTGACCGGCGGGGCTTCCGTGCGGCGCGAGGGAGTCCCGCCGAGATCGGGCGGGGGCAGATTCGAGGCGCTGCTGCGCGCGTCGTTGCGACCGCCAACGGCCGCCATAGCCGGCTCTTCCTGGCGCTGGACACTGGCGCGGCTGCTCGAGACCACGTCGAGCCCGCGGCCGTGATGCGCCACGATCCGGTTGAGCTCGGCCAACGCCTCGATCTGGTCGACGATCACTTTACGCATCTGCGCCGTGCTCTCGGCAGCTTCCTGCGGCATTTCCAGCACGCCGCGACGAAGCTCGTTGCGCGTGGCTTCCAGCTCGTGATGCATTTCGGACGCCATCTGCTTCATGCTCTGCACCAGCGTGCCGAACTTCTCCGCGGACTGCTTGAACATCGCGTCCGCTTCGTCCGTGGTCTGTCGGTAGATGTCGTGCATGGATTCCACGGTCTGCCGGTGTTCCTCCTCGGAAGCTGACCTGACCGCTTCGAACTGCCGGGTGATCGCGGCAGAGCCCGCGCCGGCGGTCTCCGCGACCACGCGCGCGATGTCGCGGGCGCGTTCCTCGGCGGCGGCAAGCGATTCATCCAACAGGCCGGTGAAGCGCGACAGCCGCTGATCGAGATCGGCGGTGCGCAGATCGATCGTGGTGACGAGCGATTCCAGCGTCGCCTTGCGCTCGGCGACCGAGGCCGTGGTGTTGCGGTTGCTCTGTTCGACCACCGCGGCGGCTTCCACCAGCGCCCTGCCATGGATCTCGAACTGGCCGGAAAGCGAGCCGAGATCGTCCAGCGCCTTGGCGGTCTTGGAGTTGAAGATGGTGAGTTGGTCTTCCAGCGTCTGGGTGGCGGCGCCGTTGCGCGAGGTGACGTCGTTCATCGCGGACACGAAGTCGGCCACGCGCGTGACCAGGGCGCGCTCCAGCGAATTGAGGTTGTCGTGGGCGCCGGTCAACACTTCCTGCAGCAGGATATTGCCTTCGCGCAACCGCTCGAACAGCGCAACCGTGTCGGTGCGCAGCACCTTGCTGGTCTCCTGCATCTCGGTCACGGCCGCAATCGACACCTGGCGCGATTGCTCGATCGCCGCGCGCGACGCCTGCTCCAGCTCCTTCAGCGACTTGTTGACGGCGCCGGTGGCGAGTTCGCCGGCCGACGTGATCGTGCGCGCGACGTCGCTGCCGTTGCCCAGCATCGATTGCGAGAAGGCCTGGCCGCGGGTTTCGATCGATTTCAGCGCTTCCGAGGTGACGCGATCGATCTCGTGCGTGAGCTGGCCGGTCTTGCCGGTGAGGGCCTCGACCAGCGTGCCGCGCTTGCCATCGATCATCTGCGACAGCCGATCAGTCTGCTGTTGTACGTAGCTGACGATCTCGTCGGTCTTGCCGGTCATCGCAGAGCCGAACGAGCTGCCGGCCGCCAGCACCGAGCGTTCGATTTCCGCCGAGGTCGTCTTGACCTTGGCCGAAACTTCGTTCGATGCGGCCAATAGCGAATTCTGCGCGTTCTGGGCGGTCGACTGGATATTGTCGGTGGTCTTGGCGGTGACGGTCGAGAGCGAGCGTTCGATATCGGTCGAGATCGCCCGGATCTGGCTAGCTGCGTCGGCCGAGGTCGCCGCCAGCGAGCTTTGCGCCTCGCGCGCGCTGGTGAGGATCGAAGCGGCGGTGTCCGCCCCGACCGCGGAGAGGGTGCGTTCCACGTCCGCCGCCAGCGACTTGACGTGATTGGCGGCTTCGGAGGAAGCGGCCACCAGCGTGGTCTGCGCCTCCCGCGCGCCGGCCGTGATCGACTCGGCGGTCGCGGTACCGGAGATCGACAGCGAACGCTGCACGTCGGTGGCCAGCGACTTGACATGATTGGCGGCATCCGAGGAGGCGGTCACCAGCGTGGTCTGGACCTCGCGCGCGCCGTTGAGGATCGTCGCGGCGGTCGCAGCGCCCGCCGCCGACAGCGTGCGTTCGACGTCGGCTGCCAGCGACTTGATCTGGGTTGCGGCGTCGCCGGAGGCCGACACCAGTGTCGTCTGCGCGTCGCGGGCACTGGTCACGATCGAGTTCGCGGCCGTTGTGCCGACCGCGGTCAGCGCGCGTTCGACTTCTCCCGAAGTCAGCTTCAGCTGCGCGCCGACGTCGGAAGAGACCGAGAGCAATGATTGCTGGGCCGCGCGCGCGCCGGTCTGAATGGTCTCGCTGGTATTGACCACGAGGTTGGTGAGCGAGCGCTCGGCGTCCTCGACATGGGACTTGATGCCGGAGGACAGCATTTCCGCCCGCGCCATCAGATCCTCGCTGGCCTGCCGTCCGGAGCTCTCGATGCGGCCTGCCACCGCCTCGACGCGCGAACCGAGCAGGTCTTCGAACTGCGCGACGCGCATATCGATGTCGTTGCCGATCCCGCCGACCCGGGTCTCGATCCCCTGATGGATCTCCTGGAACCGCGCGGTGATGGTGTCGGTGAGCTGGGAGGAGCGGCCGTCGATGGTCGAAGTGACATTGGCGATGCGGTGGTCGATCGCCTCGATCGCCTGCGCGGTGCCGTCGGTCATCGTCGAGGTGAGGTGAGTGAGGCGCGAGTCGATCGAGTGGATCGCCTGCGCGGCACGATCGGTCAACGAGGACGACAGCGAGTCGAGGCGGCTGTCGATGGTATCGGTGACGGATTTCGCGCGCGTATCGAAGGTCTGCTCGAGCGACTTGAGCTTGCTGTCGAGCGAGGTATCGAGATTGGTCACGCTGCCCTGCAGCGTGGTCTCGAACTGCGCAAGGCGCTGGTCCATCGAGGCGGTGATCTCGCCGCCATTCGACGTCAGGCGGGTGTCGAAGGTGTCGACATAGGTCTTCAGGCTGTCGGCGATGTCCTGGGTACGCTGGCCCAGCCGCTCGACGATCTCGCCGCCGAAGGTTTTGACGGTGCGATCGAACTCCGAGATATGGCGGGTGATCAGCGCGCCCAGTGTGCCGCTGTCGCGCGCGAATTTTTCGGCCAATTCGCCGCCCTGGTTCTTCACCAGCTCGTCGAAGGCGTTCATCTGCATGGAAAGCGTGTCGTGCGCGGTCTCGGTCTGGCTGGCCACTTTCGCCACCAGCGAGTTCACGGTGACGTCGAGCGCCTCGCTCGCCTTGTCGCCGGAGGTGAGGATGCGGGTCGCGAGCCGATTGCCCGCTTCGTCGATCTTGTTGACGAGATCGCCGCTGCGCAGCTCGAGCTCCAGCAGCAGCGAGTCGGAGGAATTCTTGAGCGAGTCGTGGACCTGCTCGGTTCGGTCCGAAATGCCGTCGACGATGGTCGAGGAACGCTGCTCGAATTCGCCGGTGATGCGGTCGATCCGCTCGTTCAGCATCTCGTGGACGCGGTCGGCGAGGTCGACGAATTCGTCGTGCACATGGCCCGTCTTGAAATTGAGGCTGGTGGTAAGACGTTCCGAGGCATCGAGCACGGCGCGGGTGGTTTCGGCGCTGGCTTCCTCGAGGCGATCGAGCAGGTCGCCGCCGCGCTCGCCGAGCGCGAGGATCATGTTGTCGCCGGCATGGCTCAGCGCGCTGGTGATGTGGGCGCCGCGCTCTTCCAGCGCGCCGGTGATGCTTTTCGCGACCTCGTCGACGCGCGAGGCGATCGCATCCGAGATCAGCGCGATGTCGTGCCGCAGGTCGATCTGCACGCCGGAGATGGCGCTGCGGACCTGTTCGGCCTGTCCGACCAGGTTGTCGCGCTGATGGGCGATGTCCTGCAACAGCGCGCGGATCCGCACCTCGTTGTCGGTATAGGCGCGCTCGAGCGCAGAGACTTCGTTGGCGACCAGCGTTTCAAGTTCGCCGGCGCGCGCGATGGCGCGCTCGATGCCGTCGCCCATCGCCGCGACCTCGCGGCGGATCGCCTGGCCGACCGTGACCATGGAATCGCTCGCGGTGCCCTCCGGCTCGGAGAAGCGGATCGCGACCTGCGCCATCGACTGCGCGATCATGCGCAATTCCTGGCCGCGCCAGGCGAGGCTCGCGAGGAAATAGAACAACAGCACCGGCGCAAAGAACAATGCGGCAAGGCCGGCGAGCACCAGCACGCCGCCGCTGCCCTGGCCGATGGCGGCCTGCAATGCCGGCAGGAAGCTGACGGTGAGCAGACCGCAGCCGACCACCCAGACGCCGGCAAACAGCGTCGCCAGCGTGTAGACGTTGCGCGCGGGCCGGCCCTTCTGAATGGCCTGCAGAATCTGGCCGATGGTTTCGCGGTCGTCATTGGCGGCACGGCGCGCCGGACGCGGCTCCTCGATGGTATCGAACATCTGCCGGTCGCTGCTGGAGCGGGTGTCGAACGCGCTTTCGCCGTAGGAGGGCGTCACCTGCGGAATCGGCGGCGCCACTTCGTCGCGCGCCGGGTTGCGGTTGGTGTCGCCGCTCGTCTCGCTGATGTTCAAGGCTTCCTGAATGGCAGAAAGCGCAACTTCCGTAGGGTCTTTGACCTTCTTGGGGTTATTCGCCATGTTCAGTCTGAGCCCTCGTTACAAATACGCGTCCCCGCGAGCCTTGCTCGTTCGCCCCTTGCAAGACCGAAAACAGTGTCATGCCGGGCGCGGCGCCAAAGCGCAGCGATCCCTCGGCTTGTCCGCCACCATCCGCAAACATCCTATTGGTTGAGCGATGCGAATGAAATGGCCGCGATTAATACAATCTTAATCATCGTTAACAGAAGAGGGCCGTAAGTTCTTAATGGTGCACAGATTTCTTGCGGAAATTTGGGAATTGAGGCGACTCTTCGGCAAAAACAAGGCCGGCTTGTGATCTTAACACAAAACGTTCCGTTAACCAATTCCGTGATTGGCTGCCGCGACCATCCCTGCGCACGTGTTGAGCGCGGGGGTATTCGGGCCATCGCCATGCCGCTTCATTTGCAATGGGTTGATTGGATGCCGTCGCCGCCGCTCGTTCCCGATGATGGCCCGATCGACCTCGACCATCTCAAGCGCATGACGCTTGGCGATGAGAGCCTCGAGCACGAAGTGCTGGCGATGTTTTCAGCCCAGTCGGCGCGCCTGATCGACACGCTCAAGGCGTTGCCGGCCGAGTCAGGCGCGCTTGCGCACACGCTGCAAGGTTCGGCTCACGCCATCGGCGCCTTTGCCGTTGCCGAAGCCGCCGCCGTTCTGGAAACCGCGCTAGCGAGCGGCGATGATCCGGCGGAGGCGCTTGCCGAGCTTACCGATGCGGTGGCGCAGGTCCGCGCGGCGATCGACCTGCTGCTGCGCCGGTCTTAGCAAGCACCTGGCAATGACCCGGCGAGAACCGGGGACGAAGGCGCCAAAACCCCTCTAATCAGCGGCACTAGCGCAGCTTGGATCGACCCGTTATAGGACTGCCCGGACCCTTTTCTAAACCGATCCGGCAGCACGAGCGATCATGGCCAAAATTCACTTTGTCGACCATAACGGCGAAACCCGCATTATCGAGGTCGAGAACGGCGCGACCGTGATGGAAGCGGCCATCCGCAACGCCGTTCCCGGCATCGAGGCCGAATGCGGCGGCGCCTGCGCCTGCGCGACCTGCCACGTTTATGTCGACGAAGCCTGGCGCGAAAAGGTCGGCTCCCCAACGCCGATGGAGGAGGACATGCTGGATTTCGGCTTCGACGTGCGGCCGAATTCGCGCCTGTCCTGCCAGATCAAGGTCAGCGACGAACTCGACGGGCTCGTGGTCTCGACGCCGGAGCGGCAAGCCTAGAGAACAGGCTGGACCACGTTCACGCCGCGACGCAGCCACGGCTGAAAATTCCGCACGATCTCCGCCGTCAGCGGCGACGGCTTGTGCGTCGCCTCGTCGATCAGCACGCTGACCGACTGTGCCGAGGCGATGCATCTGCCTTCCGAAAACACCACCTGATCGAACGTCACCGAGGTGCGGCCGAATTTAACCAGCCCAAGCCCCATCTCGATCGTGCCCGGCCAGCGCAGCTCGGCGCGGAAATGCATGTCGAGCCGCACCATCATCCAGGAAAGCCCCTCCGGCGTCAGCCCGTAGCTGCGGTCCTTCATCAGCGTGACGCGGCCGGTCTCGAAATAGGTCGCATAGACCGCGTTGTTGACGTGCTGATTGGGGTCGAGATCGGCATAGCGGACATTGTCCGAAATCCTGTGGGGAAAATCTTCCAGCCGCGGCGTGGCGCCGGAATGGAGGGGTGCATTCACGGGGGGCGATCTCCTTTAACGTCTCACGTCCTTACAACCCTAGTTGCTGAATTCCGGCAAGGGCTTGCCGGGCGGAAGCAGCAGCCCATTTATGGGCTTTCCTCCTCGGGCTCTGTTGGCTAGACAGTCGAACGCCCGATTGCTGCTCTCCACCCAAGGGCGTGGTCCAACCGAAAAGAAGCGATATGAGCGAGCCGATCAAAACCGATGTGCTGATTATTGGCGCTGGCCCCTGCGGACTGTTCGCCGTGTTCGAACTGGGCCTGCTCGACATGAAGACGCATCTCGTCGACATCCTCGACAAGGTCGGCGGGCAGTGCGCCGAGCTCTATCCGGAGAAGCCGATCTACGACATCCCCGGTATTCCGTTCGTGACCGGCCAGGGCCTCACTGAAGCCTTGATGGAGCAGATCAAGCCGTTCCATCCGACCTTCCACCTCAACGAGATGGTCGAGAAGATCGAGAAGATCGGCGATCCCGCGTTTCGCGTCACCACCGACGCCGGCAAGGTGTTCGAATGCAAGGCGGTGGTGATCTCCGCCGGCGGCGGTTCGTTCCAGCCGAAGCGCCCGCCGGTGCCGGGCATCGAGGCCTATGAAGGCACCTCGGTGTTTTACTCCGTGCGCAAGATGGAGCAGTTCCGCGACAAGGACCTGCTGATCGTCGGCGGCGGCGATTCCGCGCTCGACTGGACGCTCAACCTGCACCCGATCGCAAAGCGCGTGACGCTTTTGCACCGGCGCGACGATTTCCGCGCAGCGCCGCACAGCGTCGAACAGATGCGCGCGCTGGTGGCTTCAGGAGGGCTGGACCTGAAGATCGGCCAGGTCACCGGACTGGAAGGCGAAGGCGGCAAGCTCACCGGCGCCACCGTGAAAGGCAACGACAACGCGATCTCCAAGGTTGCGTGCAACACCATGCTGCCGTTCTTCGGGCTGACCATGAAGCTCGGGCCGGTCGCGAACTGGGGCATTGAATTGGAAAACAATCTGGTGCCGGTCGAGACCTCCGCATTCGAGACCAGCGTGCCGGGGATTTTCGCGATCGGCGACATCAACACCTATCCCGGCAAGCTCAAGCTGATCCTGTGCGGCTTTCACGAGGGCGCGCTGATGGCGCAAAAGGCGCACCGCTACGTTTATCCGGACAAGCGCCTGGTGTTTCAGTACACGACTTCGTCGTCGAGCCTGCAGAAGAAGCTTGGAGTCAACTGATTCCAACCGAAATATGACCGGCGCGGCACCAGAGGTGCCGTTGCACGAAATCCGGGCACTGGAACCATCCTCGAAATGGCCGTAGTCTGCGGCCATTCGTTTTTGAGAATTGTTCAGGTGATGCCGATGCGGAATGCGTTCTCCAGATTGCGACTGATGTTGCCGCTCGCGACCGCGCTCATGATGGGCGTTGCGCTTGCGGTTTCGGCGCAAGCGGCGGACCCGTCGGCCGCAGGCCTTTGGCAGAAGGTCGAGGATGGCAAGCCGGTGGCGTGGTTTCTGGTGGTCGACCACAACGGGATCTTCGAGGGCGTGGTTGCCAAGATTTTCCCGCGTCCTGGTGAAAGCGACAGCGAGATCTGCTCGCAATGCACCGACGACCGCAAGAATGCGCCGGTGCTCGGAATATCCTTCATCAGGGACATGAAGCGCGACGGATTGAAGTATGAGGACGGCAACGTGCTCGATCCGCGCGACGGCAAGATCTATCATGCCAAGATGACGCTGAGCCCGGACGGTCAGTCGCTCACGATGCGCGGCTATCTCGGCATTTCGCTGTTCGGCAAGGATGAGACCTGGTCGCGATTGCCGGACACCGCACTGGCCCAGGTCGATCCCGGCATCATCGCCAAATACCTGCCGGCACAGGCGGCCGCGGCAAAGCCGCCGGGCCCTGCGAAAAAGGGCGCTCCCGCCACCGCCCCCGCGCGCTAGCCCTTCGAGACTATCAGCGCTGCTCGGGCACCGGCACGATCGGTGCCGCGGGCTGTGAGATCACCTCCGGCACCGCCGCATCGAGTTGCAGCACCGCGGTCACCGCCGGCAGCGCCGCATCCGCCATCGCGGCAAGACCTTCGGCGCTCGGGTGGACCGCGCCGCCATACACCGCCGAGAGCACGCCCCAGGTGGCGTCATGGATATCCGAGGGCTGCATCGAGGACGGCAAGCCCTGCGGGTAGGTCATCGCCGCGAAGTAGCTGTCGTTGGCGTCGCGGATCCAGCGCGCGCGGGGAAGATAGGCGCGGTATTCACCGGCGCTGCGGCCGCACAGCATCGGCTGGTTGGCGGCGGTGACGATGTCGGGATCGAAGCTTTCGCCCTTCGGCGAAAAACACTCGCGATCGAACTCCGGATCGCTCACGGCGCGGGCGCAGAATCCGTGATCGGCGAAGGCGGCCTGATGGGCATCGACAAAACTCATGCGGTCGCCGCGCGGATCGCCGCACAAGATGCCGGACTGGCACAGCGCGAGCGCCTTCAGTTGCGGCAGGAATTCGTTCTGCACGAAGGCCGAGACATTGGCGAGCCGCTGCGGGTCGGCATTGAACGAAGGGTGAATATCGAAACCGGCACGCCCGCCGGGGCAGGGCGCACCGCCATTCGACAGCGCGGGGTTGGCGTAGGAGGTGTAGATGACGTGCGACAAATCGCCGACCAGCGGCTTCAGCGCCTCCCGCAGCTTGGCAAAGCTTTGCGGCAGATCGCGCGCCAGCGCCGCGCGTGAATCGTCGACGGAAGCCATCACGCCCGAGCGGCGAAACAGCGCGCGCTCGGTAATGGTATCCACGATCACGTCGGTGACCAGCCCGGAAAAATAAATGTCGTTGGCGCCGATCGACAGCAGCACCAGGTCGAGCTTGCGGTCCGCCTGGCGGCGCTTCGCCGCTGTCACGGCCTCGCGCAATTCGGCAAGCTGGCCGTTGACGGTGCCCTGGCACGGGCTCGACGATTTCGAGGGCGGGCATTCGCGCGCGCGCTGGGCGCCGAACAGCCCGTCGGGGATGGTGGCGCCGGTGCAGGCGAGCGGCAGATAGGTGACCGCGATGTGCGGATATTGCACGGCGAGCGCGAGCGCGGTGCGGGTCTGATAGCTGTAGAGCGAGCGATGGCAGGCGGAGTTGAGCCACAGCGCGCTCTGGCGTTGCCACACCTGCAGAAAGTCCGGCGCTTCGCAGGCCCGTCCGCCTTTGTAGCCGGCGCGGCTCGGGCGATAATATTGCGCCGCCGCCGAGCCCAGATAATAGCGGAAGCAGAACCCTTCGTCCGACAGCGCGATCGGCCGGTCCGGATTGCCTTCGCCGGAGGCGATGCTGTCGCCGAGGCCTGCGATGAAGATATCGCGCACCCTGATCTCGGTGGAGATGCGCTGCGGCGCCTCGGCCCCGCTCGAGATATCGACGGTGGCAACCGTCTGGCGGCCGTATCGCACCCGCAGATTGACCGGTTCGGCGCAATCGAATGTCGACTGCAGCGGCGCCTCGCCGTCGTCGAACGACCAGGCGCAGATCGCACCGACCGGGACCGCGCCGGTCAACCGCACGGTGACCGGATGATCGATCGGCGTGAGATAGCTCTCCTTGACGTTATCGCGGGTGCAGGGCTCGTTGACGCGGCCGGCAAGATCGATGCAGAGCCGGTTGACCATGTTGCGCGCCCAGCCGCGGCCGTCGCTCTGCAGTTCCAGCGCCTGCTCGGATGCGAGAATGCTGCGGTCTCTCGCGCTTTCGGCATGCAGCAGGAAATCGCGTTCCTCGCGGAACAGGCGAAAACGGTTGCGCACTTCCCATGAGATCTGCAGCGCGGCGTCGCCGGCCGTCTGCGCCTCCGCCCGCCGCATCGGCAATGCCAGGGGCATTCCCGCGAGCAGCGCGCACGCGATTATCCAACGAAGATGACTTCGGACCATGACGCGTTTGACGTTACAGTTGGGGCGGAAATAAGAGAATTCGCCAAAACCGATGACTTGAGGTTCAGCCCAGCGACTTCAGCCGCTTCACGGGCTCCAGCCGTTCCACCGGCCGCGGCATGGCGGCGGGTGTGGACGCTGGCGCAGCCGCGGCAAATCCTTCGTTCAAGCGGCGGCGCTGCTGCCAGGGAATAACCACGCTGAGCCAAAGCTCGCGCGTTCCCATGATCGAAATGGCGATCGCGAACGGGATCACGAAGTAGAGCACGCGGAACACCAGCAATGTCGCGAGCAACTGCTCCTTGCTGAACTCCGGCAGCGCCACCAGCATCGCCGCGTCGAACACGCCGAGGCTGCCCGGCGCATGGCTGGCAAATCCGAGCAGCGTCGCCAGAATGAACACGACCGCCAATGAGACGAAATCGATGCCGGGCTGCTGCGGCATCAA
>Ga0209526_10002908_pt1 | contig 11615 bp, 11 predicted proteins | sample JacPinW_OM2H0_M1_FD_188566 | JGI IMG/M metagenome (GOLD analysis project Ga0209526, IMG submission 188566) | Forest soil microbial communities from Algoma, Ontario, Canada - Jack Pine, Ontario site 1_JW_OM2H0_M1 (SPAdes) (version 2) | ecosystem: Environmental > Terrestrial > Soil > Boreal...
GCATTTCCCCGGCCCGGGTGCATACGACATTCGTCGATGGTTATCTGAAAAAGAACTATCCCGGCCGCGAGCAGGAGATGTTCGAGAAACTGGGGAAGTCGCAGCCGATCGGCAGAATGGGAGAGCCGGACGAGGTAGCCTCGCTTGCCCTCTTCTTGTGTTCTGACGCGGCTTCGTTCATTACCGGAGTGGATTACCCGCTGGATGGCGGTTTCATGAATTTGCACGGTTGATTGCGAGAGAACAGTGGACCTGCAACTTGAAAATAAGGTCATCCTTGTCACCGGCGGGGCCAAAGGCATTGGCGCCGCAATCGTACGAGCCGTCGCTGCGGAGGCTGCGATTCCTGTCATTGTGGATCGTGACGCCGACGCCGGCAAACAACTTCATGCCGAGTTACGCACGAGCCACGTGATTGTTGCGGATCTGTCAAACCCGGCGAATTGCCAAACTGCGATCGATTCAACAGTTGAGAAGTTTGGCCGCCTTGATGCTCTCGTGAACAACGCGGGGGTAAACGACAAAGTAGGCCTGGAGCATGGAACTCCAGCACAGTACGCAGACTCACTTGGTCGCAATCTGCTGCACTACTACAACATGGCGCATTTCGCGCTTCCATATCTGAAGAAAACGCGCGGCTGCATCGTGAACATCAGCTCAAAAACCGCCATCACCGGTCAGGGTGGTACGTCAGGATATGCGTCATCGAAAGGAGCGATATTGGCTCTGACACGCGAATGGGCGGCGGAGCTGCTGGGCTACGGCATCCGCGTGAACGCGGTTGTTCCTGCAGAGGTCATGACACCACTCTATCGGCAGTGGCTCGCTACATTCCCTGATCCCGAACGGAAGCTTCAGTCCGTCCTGGCCAAGATCCCCCTGGAGAAGAGAATGACCTCTCCCGACGACATTGCGGCAATGGTAGTCTTCCTGCTTTCTGCTCGCGCCGCGCACATAACCGGCCAGCATGTGTTCGTGGATGGCGGCTACGTGCATCTCGATCGAGCGCTGACCTAAGAAATGACAACCTCAGCACCCATCACCGAGCGACGGTATGGCACCCCACTAATTCTCGTCACAACCCTATTTTTTCTCTGGGCGCTGGGGGTCAACCTGAATGACGTTCTCATCCCGCATTTGAAGAAGGTCTTCGATCTGAACGACTTTCAGTCGGCGCTCATCCAGGTCGCATTCTTCGGCGGTTACTGCCTTTCCGCGTTGCCTGCAGGACGGCTGCTGGAAAGGATCGGCTACAAGAATGGAATAGTCGTTGGTCTGCTTACATGCGCGACCGGCGCGCTGCTGTTTATTCCCGCAGCCTCAATTCAGGTGTATGGATTATTTCTTTTTGCTTCACTTGTTATGGCGTGCGGCCAAGGGATCCTCGAAGTCGCTGCTAACCCTTACGTAACACTCCTGGGGCCACCGGAGAGCTCAGAGCGCCGATTAAATCTGGCACAGTCGTTCAATGCTGTGGGCGCAGTCGTGACGCCGTTCATAGGCGCGGCGTTTATCCTCTCGGCTCTCGAGTATTCGCGTGAGAAGTTGACCACAATGACGCCCGCACAGATAGGTACATATCGCACGGCCGTGGTCAGCACCGTAAGGACGCCTTACCTCGTTATCGCAGGAATTTTTCTCGCCTACGCTGTTGTGATTTTTCTTTCCCAATTGCCAGAGGTCGGTGCAACTGACGTAGTTCTGAAGCAGGAGTCAACCGGGGAAGAGCTGCGCGATATCTGGCGCTATGGGCACCTGGTAAAAGGAGTTATCGCACAGTTCTTCTACGTTGGCGCTCAAATCGGCGTGGGCAGTTTCGTCATTCGCCTGGCGCAGCATAGTATTCCTGGAATGCTCCAAAAGGATGCTTCGTTTTATTTGAAGTTGCACTTGATTGGATTCATGATCGGAAGGTTTTCTGGTTCCTACATCATGAAGCGCGTGCCTGCCGCTAGGCTGCTTTCATTGTTTGCGCTGTCGACTCTGATCTGTCTTCTCGTGGTTCTTCTCGGCTCCGGCGTGGCGCCCTTGTGGGCCGTCGTCCTCATTGGTTTTTTTCATTCGATCATGTTCCCAACCATCTTTGCCCTAAGCATCAAGCAGCTTGGACGATATACAAAACTGGGGTCGTCCTTGTTGGTGGCTTCGATCCTCGGTGGGGCTATCTGCCCCGCTATTATGGGATTTATTTCTGACCACAGCAATATTCGCGTGGCTTTCATAGTGCCGCTAATCTGCCAGGCCTATGTGCTCTACTTCGCGGTGCGCGGCTATCGGCCTGTTTTCGTCGCGGGATCCCGAGCTGAACTGAGTACCGTGAAATGAGCCGCCGATTTTGTTTCGCTCTCGACTTGAAAGACGATCCCGCTCTGCTTGCCGAGTACAGGAAATACCACGAGAAAATCTGGCCCGAGATCACGCAAGGCTTAAAGGACTCCGGTATCGAAGATCTGGAGATTATCTAGTCGGCACGCGTATGTTCATGATCATGGAAGTAAATGAAAGCTTTTCGTTTGAAAAGACAGCCAAGGCCGACCAGCAGAATCCGAAGATGCAGGCTTGGGAGCAGCTCATGTGGGGATTCCAGCAAGCGTTGCCGGAAGCAAAGCCTGACGAAACATGGCTGCGCATGGAACGTATTTTTAAGCTACAACCTTAGCTGACGAGGCGCATTCAGGTCGCGCTGCGGGAGTACAACATTGAAACTTATTCGATTCGGCGAAGCCGGCAGAGAACGGCCGGGAGTCCTCCTCGACGACGGCTCCCGTCTGGATGTCTCGGATTTCGTGTCGGATTATGACGAAGCATTCTTCGCGCGAGGTGGCATGGATGCTCTTCGCGACTGGCTGAAAACCCACTTCTCTTCGGCTTCGCGCGTCCCGTCCACAATACGTCTGGGGCCGCCGATTTGTCGTCCCAGCAAGATCGTTTGCATCGGGCTCAACTACCGTGACCATGCGGCAGAGACCGGGGCTGCAATTCCGAAAGAGCCGGTCATCTTCTTCAAAGCGACAACATCCTTAGTCGGACCAAACGATGCACTGGTAATTCCGAGGAATGCCACCAAGGTGGACTGGGAAGTCGAGCTTGCGCTCGTGGTGGGCAAGACTGGTCTCTATGTCCCGACAGACGAAGCACTCGATTACGTGGCCGGATACGTCCTGCACAACGACTATTCTGAACGCAGTTTCCAGTTCGAGCGCGGAGGTCAATGGGTGAAAGGCAAAAGCGCAGATACTTTCGCGCCCCTGGGCCCGTTCCTTGCCTCTCCGGACGAGCTTCCTGGTCCGAGCAATCTAAAAATGTGGCTCAAAGTTAACGGGGAGATTCGTCAAAACAGCTCCACCGCCAATATGATCTTCGACGTTGCGACGCTCCTGTCGTACGTGAGCGAATTCATGACGTTGCTTCCCGGCGACGTCATCAGCACTGGCACACCCACCGGGGTTGGGCTCGGAATGAAGCCGCCGCAGTATCTCAAATCTGGAGATGTAGTCGAGTTGGGGATTGAAGGCCTTGGCGAATCGCGGCAACGCGTCGTGAACTTCTCAGAACAGCGCTATTCACAAACGGTGTGAACCGCTCATGCTCATCGACGCTCACCAGCATTGCTTGCGTTATACACCCGACGAACATGGCTGGATCGATGATTCGATGTCGTGCCTTCGCCGGGAATTTCTGCCCGAGCATCTGAAACCCGACCTCCAGCGAGCAGGATTTGATGGATCGATCTTGGTTCAGGCTCGTCGAACGCCAAGAATCCAGAACATGGTGGCTGGTGTAAAAGATCAAACTTGAATCGTTGGCAGGCCGGAAAACAATTAGGGACCTCGAATGCCATACGCCAAGATCGATGCTCACCATCACCCTATGGAAATACTCCGCTCCCCAATATCCCTGGATTTCGGAGAACATGGGCCTTCTTCGGCGTGACTTCCTGATCCAAGATTTAATGGATGCCGTCGAAGAATCTGACATCGAGGGCGTTGTTACCGTACAGGCCAGGCAGGCATTGGCGGAAACTCGATGGCTGCTAGATCTTGCACGCACTCACGATCTTATCCGAGCTGTTGTTGGGTGGGTTGCGCTCACCGGTCCGAAGGTTGACCGCGATCTGGAACATTTCTCCACGCACGCGAAGTTGAAGAGTGTGAGGCACGTGCTCCACGACGAACCCGATGACTTGTACATTCTGCGCGAAGACTTCAACAGTGGAATCAAGTTATTGAAGGACTTTGATCTGCACTACGATCTCTTGATATTTGAGCGTCATCTGCCGCAGACGATTCAATTCGTTGACCGCCATCCCAACCAGATATTTATTCTCGATCACATTGCGAAGCCCCGAATAAGGGAGGGCATGACATCCCCATGGAGAGAGAACCTTACGGAGCTGGCGCGACGGGAAAATGTCTTTTGCAAGCTTTCCGCCTGGTCACGGAAGCAAGTTGGCAGTCCTGGACAGAAGCGGATCTCGATCCCTACTTGCAAGTGTTCTGACAGCCTTCGGAGCAAAGAGAGTCATGTTTGGGTCGGATTGGCCGGTGATGCTGCTCGGCAGCTCCTATAAGCGCTCGGTGGATACGGTTCGGCGCGGTATCTCTCACCTGTCCGAATACGAGCAAGAGAGAATATTGGGCAAGACCGCCACGGAAGTTTATCGGCTGTGAGCGAGACGACGTGAAAGTTGTCGCCCACTGGTTGACTTGCAAGAACGGTAAACGCTCGTAAGGATGAAGACCATGCGGACTGTGTTTTGGGTAAGTAGTTGATGTCAAGATGAGTTGAAGAAATCGCGACCTGAGTCGGTGTGCCGCGAGTTTTATTGACAGATACACTATTTCAGTAATAGAAAGGTGCGAGGCGTATGAGGCGAACTGATTCAGGCCACGAAGACGAACCGAGGATCGCGCCGTTGGACAATCTGAGATGTGAGGCAGGAACGACGTCGAAAAATCCGCAAAATCGCGAGTCAGGGTCGGCATTTAAGCAACGGCGTTCCTTTATTGGAGGCATGGCAACCTTGGGGGCAGGATTAGCGGGTTCTGTCATCTTGCGGGCGAGCGCGGTATCACAGCCCATGACGGACGCTCCCTCGAAAATAAAATCTGTAACAGACGGTTGCGGCCGCGGCTTGGTTATTGCTTCTGACGCCGCGACGGTTGCAGAAACGACCGCTGGAAAAATCCGGGGCTTCAGGCGGAACGGCGTGTACATTTTCAAAGGCGTACCCTATGGCGGCTCAACCGCTGGTGCCAGACGCTTCATGCCGCCAGTCAAGCCTGAACCGTGGACGGGAATTCGCAACGCGCTGCAGTATGGCCGGATATGCCCCAGTCAGGACTCTGCGCACTTTAACAGTGATGGCAGGAACCTGGCGAACTCCGACGAAGATGCATTCGTGCTGCATCGTGGTGCGTTTCTGACGGTGCCCGGCGAGGATTGTCTGCGTGTCAACCTTTGGACGCCAGAGATCAATTCTTCACGTAGACGCCCGGTCATGGTCTACATGCATGGCGGAGGGTTTGCCGCCGGCAGCGGGCACGATCTTCTTTCCTATGATGGCGAAAGTCTCGCCCGTAATCATGATGTTGTCGTAGTGACTCACAATCATCGTCTGAACGTGTATGGCTATCTCAACCTCGGACACCTGGCAGGAGAAGAATATGCCAGTGCTGCCAATGTTGGGATGCTCGATATTGTAGCGGTCTTAGAGTGGGTGCGCGATAACATCGCGACTTTCGGCGGCGATCCCGGTAGCGTCACTATTTTTGGTCAGTCTGGCGGGGGCGGCAAAGTCATTGCACTTATGGCTATGCCAGCAGCGAAAGGCTTGTTTCATCGCGCTATTGTTCAGAGCGGCCCGTTTCTGAAAGCGCTCTCTCCTGACTACTCAGGACAATTGGCTGAGTTGGTGATCGAAGAACTCGGCTTATCAAAATCACAGGTAAACGAACTGCAGAGAATTCCGGTTGATCGTCTGTCGGGGGCTGCGGCGGAGGCCATGAAGAAAATGCCCCCGCACAAATCTTCTCTTCGTGAAGAGTACGGTGAAGACAACTGGGGGCCGACGGTGGACGGCCGCATTCTTCCTCGCCATCCATTCGACCCGGGAGCTCCAGAGATATCAGCGGACGTTCCCTTGCTCACTGGCACAAATCTCTATGAGGCCATAAGCGGGCTTGACCGCGCCGATGTGAACGCCATGCGGATAGAAGAGGTTCACCGATTGGTGGGTGAGGAATTCGGCGACCGCGCCAAGGAGATCATCGACGCTTACAGACGAGATTATCCTGAAGCGACGCCCTTCGACCTATACGCCACAATTGCAGCGGCTTCTTTTCGCCGTCCGGCTGTTGAACAGGCGACCAGGAAGGCCGCATTAGGCGCCGCGCCTGCGTACTCTTATGTTTATTGTTGGCGCACGCCGGTACTGGATGGCCGTCCTGGTCCGTTTCACGCCGCAGAAATAGCATTCACTTTCGACAATGCTGAAATTTGCGATCATTACAGTGGGGGCACCACAGAGGCGTTGATCCTATCGAAGCAAATCAGTACTGCCTGGGTGAATTTTGCCCGAACAGGAAATCCTAATCACAACGGTCTGCCACATTGGCCCGCATACATTTCGGAGCAGCGAGCAACGATGTACTTTGACTCGCCCTGCGCAGTGCGCAACGACCCTGAAGGAGAAGGATTGAGACTGATCGCAAAGTCCTGAGTGAAACATCGCGATAACGGTGCATCCAGCGAAGCTTGGTTGCGAGGAATTTCGTTACGGCTTGGCTCGAAGGAGCCATTTTGTTTCTTCGATAGTCTGCCTCGCCTGCACCGCGGTGCATCCTTCGAATTCGCTTCGGTAAAGTTCAGCTTCACCCATTTTCCGCCGCGTTCCAGCTGAAAGCTCCGCTCGGGTTAGTCATTCTCAGCTCCCGCACCGCCACCCGCGCCCGCGCGGCCCTCTCAGTAATGCCGGAGCGCTATATATGTCGAGCTCATTTCTTTGCGGAAGTGTAACGCTGTGTACGTACGATCCCTTTGCCTTCTTCGATTGTCAGAATTTGGCCCGCTGCTGCCGATTTGAAATTCTCCACTTTGCCGTCAAGCCAGCGGACTGATATGTCCGCTATCCTGGCGCTGCCAAGGCCAAAGTGCAGGCGAAGATCATTTTGGGAGATGTAGGAGCCGCCGCTGCGCACTTCGTCAATTTGTTTATGTCCCCCAGCAGTGACGGTGATGCGCGCGCCAATAGCATCTCGCCCGGAGGTGAGAGCGCGCACCAGCAGCGAATTCCCGCTACCTGCAAAGTTTTTGAGCAGGGATGGTGCTTCACCCATATTGCTGATTACGACTTCTTCGCTCCCGTCATTGTCCAGATCGCCTACGGCCAGACCGCGTGAGGAGTGAACGTTGGTAATACCCGGCCCGCCCTGCGCAGAGAGATCAAAGAACTGGCCGTCACCGCGGTTCCAATAGAGAAGTCGCGGCTGCTTGTACTTTTCGGTGGTGTGGCCACTATCTACTTCGGGATAGACATGGCCATTCGCGACGATTAGATCCTTCCAGCCGTCATTATCGAAGTCAAGAAATGCGGTTCCCCAGCCCAGATATTTTGTGTTCACTGCCAGACCTGAGCCGATGGTATCGTCTTCGAAGTTGTTTCCCCCTCGGTTCTTGTACATGGTGTGAGTGTCATCGGCGAAGTTTGTCTTGAAAATGTCGAGTAGGCCATCACCGTCGAAATCGGCGGCAGCGGCGCCCATACCGGCTTGCTCGCGCCCGTCTTCGTTGTATGCGAGGCCGGCGCGGACTCCGATCTCTTCAAACATTTTTCCTCCCAGGTTGTGGTAGTACAAACTCGCGGTCGAATCACAAGCCACAAAGATGTCCGGCCAACCATCATTGTCGAAGTCTCCTGTTAACGCAGCGAATCCGTAGTAGTTCCTAGGACCTGAAATGTGAACCTGATCCGAAACATCAATGAATTTCCCGTGTCCGTCATTTTGATAGAACGAGAGCGTTTCGGGCGGCAGACCGCGCGGGCCGCACATGACCGGCTTTCCTTTCCACTGGCATTGGCTGGTCTGGCCAGGGTGCGGCGTGTGGGCCAGGTCGAAGTCCACATAATGCACGACGACCAGATCCAGAAATCCGTCTCGGTTGAAATCGAGGAACGCGCAACCTGTACTCCAGCGCGGTTTTGGCGAAAGCAACCCCCGCTCCTTGGTCTCGTCCTTGAACGTGCCATTGCCGAGATTTCGATAGAGAACGTTCTGTCCCCAATGGGTGATGAACAAGTCCGGATATCCATGATTGTCTATGTCTCCGACACAGACCCCCTGTCCCCATCCGGTGGGCTTGATTCCCGCCTTGTCGGTAACGTCTTCGAATTTCAGTCCGCCCAGATTGTGATAAAGGAAATGCTTCGGCTGGACGGCGCCTGTCCCGAATGTCCCTGAGTTGACCAGAAAAATGTCGTGCAGGCCGTCATTATCAAAGTCGAAGATCGCGACGCCGTTGCCGGTGGTCTCTACAATGTATTGCTTCGAAGTTTCTGAGCCAGAGATGTTTACGCCGGTGAGTCCGGCTTGGGTCGCGGTATCGTGATATTCAACTGTTGGCGGTTTCATCCCGGCAGGAAGCGGCCGCGCGAGGACCGCAGTACCTCCGGTGGCCACCCCCTGTGCATGCGCAGGCTGAATACTGCCGAGCGCAAGGATTATGAGGCCGAACAAGAAAGGAATCCGGCCAAAAATCCATTCGCCCAACCGCCGGGTTCCCACGCGGATCATTTCGCGATCATAACATTCGGGCTAAAGTGGTCCGGCCCTTCTCTGCTACGATGGAGCGCTAGCGGGAAGCAGACGATGAGGGTGGTGAGAATGTGGCGGTGGGCGCGAATTGCTCGCTGCGCCTGGGTTGTGCAGGCATTCAGCGCGATCTTGTTCGCGCAAATGCCCGCTGCATGTAAAGGTCCAGCGGAGTTGGAGAAGGTGATCGCCACTCAGCCCTCGGCGGGTGTGTACGATGCATTAGGCGCCTACTTTGGCCAGCGACAGCAGTTGTCGTGCGCGATCGCCGCTTTTGAAGCTGCGGTGCACCAGGACCCGAATTCATGGGAGGCGCGCTTCAATCTTTCTCTGGCACTTTTGCAAAAGCACGACCCTGCGAGGGCTGCCCGGGAATTGAGAGTTGCAATACGCATAAAGCCCGATGATCCGTTGGGACACATCGCACTAGGAGAAGCGTTAGGCGAGTTGGGGCAAAATGAAGCCGCAATTGAAGAATTCAAGTTTGCTCTGAAATCGGACCCAAAGTCCGTACCTGCTCTGGACGGGCTGGCGAAAGCGCTGATTGCGCGGAAGCGTTACTCTGCCGCGATTGCATACCTGAAAGACGGCCCCCCCAATCCTGTGCTTCAGGATGACCTCGCGGTGGCTTACTCGAGCAACGGTGACGTGGCCGAAGCTGTCAAGCTGCTGGCACAGTTAGTACAACAAAACCCTTCATCATCGGACCGGCACACCAGGTTGGGCCTTGCCTACACGCAGGAGTCTCAGTTCCGACAAGCAGTTGACGAGTTCCGCGAGGGGTTGCGGCTGGATCCAAGCAATGACGTCACCAGACTTTCATATGTGAAGGCGTTGATTATCCTGGCCGAGTTCCAAACGTCATTGCCCGAAATCCAGAACTACTTCCGGCGCAAGCCGCACGACTTTGACGCGCTTTACTTGATGGGGGTGGTTGACCGCGGGCTTGGAAACTACACGGCGGCTGAAGCCTTGCTCAGGCAGGCGATAGCACTTGACTCGAACCATTACGACACTCGCTATAACCTGGGCTTTGTTCTTGCGAAGCTGGGAAGGCCGCAAGAGGCACTGGTTCATCTTGAAAAGGCGGCGCAGCTGAATCCGGCATCGAGCGAAGCTCGATTTCAGCTGGCGGCGGTGCTGCGAAGCCTGGGTCAGGAGCAGAGAGCCCGCGAGGAACTAGAAGGCTTCCAAGAAAAGAAACAGCAGAGCGTCAAAGAGAACGTCGCCGGGACGAAGGTCAACCAGGCCAACGAATATTTTCAAGCGGGCGAGTACCAGCGCGCTGCCGATCTGTACCGCGAAACTCTGGCTCAGAACCCTGGGAATGCGCGCACCTACTACGATCTGGCCCTGGCCCTTGATCAACTGGGAAAAACCGCCGAGGAGCGTGAAGCGCTGAAAAAAGCCATTAGCCTCGATTCCACTCTCGCTCGTGCGTACAACCAGCTGGGATTGCTATGCCTGCAAGCTGGCCAGCAGGCTGAAGCGGAAACAGAACTGAAAGCAGCGATTGCTCTGGACCCGGGTTACGCAGAGGCGCAGAACAACCTCGGTGTGCTATACGGTCAGCAGGGAAAAAACAAAGAAGCAGAAGAACTCTTCCGTCAGGCGACAGAAAACAATCCGCAGTACACGCAGGCATTCATCAATCTCGGGTTGATTCTCGCAGGTGAATCGCGTTTTCCAGAGGCGGAGCAACCGATACGGATCGCCCTCAAGATCAGTCCCGACAACTCCCAGGCGCTTACTGTGCTTGCGATGGTACTCACGCGGATGAAGCGGAGTGAAGACGGAATCAGCTACTTCCAGCAAGTCATCAAGCTGGATCCCAAGTCTTCCGGCGCGCATTTGAATCTGGGAATTGCGTATACGGACGAGTTCAACCTGGAAGGCGCTCTGGCAGAGTTTTCTGAAGCTGTGAATCTGGACCCGAATTCCGCCCCCGCGCACTACAACAAGGGCCGGGTTCTGCTTGACTTGCGTCGTTACCCAGACGCCAAACCGGAACTTGAAACTGCGGTCCATCTCGACCCTCAGTACGCCGAACCGTGGTATCTGCTGGGACTGATCGAAAAAGCAGCCGGAAATGCCGCGGCCGCTGTCCAGGCGCTGCAGAAGTCTACTGAGCTTGACCACAAGAACCCCGACACGCTCTTCGTGCTGGGTCAAGAGCTTCTGCACAATGGGGACCGTGCTGGTGCTGTCGCGCAATGGCGAAAAGCGATCGAGATGAATCCTGAGCACGGTGAGGCACTTTACAACCTGTCCCGCCAATTGGCGCAATCAGATCCTGATGAGTCCAAGCGTTTTCAAGCCCGCTTCGAAGCGCTGCAGTCCCAAAAACAAATCATGGATCGGGCCCAGACTTTGGGAAATTTCGCCTTGGCATCCGCTGCCGCGCACGATTGGCCACAAGCCATCTCACAATTGCAAGAAGGAATTCAGGTCTGCGGCGGTTGTACCGCACTTGGCCAGTTACATAAGGACCTCGGGCTCATCTATCTCCATTCAGGGGACACAAAAGATGGACTCCGGGAACTGCTCGAAGCAAAGAAGCTTACACCCGCCGACCCGGATATAGATAAGGCCATTCGCATCGCGCAGACCACCCAGAGGTGAAGTGTTGTAGAGTGTACAGCCATGTTGCGATGGCTCTGGTTGACCGCGATTCTGCTTTGCTGGCTCGTGCGTCTTCCAGCGCAGGACAATCGAGACCTACGAGCGACTGTGGTTCGCCAAAACTAGATCGTCCGGACCATATTGACTTTTCAACAGCCTGGAAGGAACAATCGGGCAACATGC
>Ga0209526_10002909_pt1 | contig 11613 bp, 11 predicted proteins | sample JacPinW_OM2H0_M1_FD_188566 | JGI IMG/M metagenome (GOLD analysis project Ga0209526, IMG submission 188566) | Forest soil microbial communities from Algoma, Ontario, Canada - Jack Pine, Ontario site 1_JW_OM2H0_M1 (SPAdes) (version 2) | ecosystem: Environmental > Terrestrial > Soil > Boreal...
CCGTGGCGGTTGAAAGCGGCCTCGATCTCGGCGAAGACTTCGGGCGGCACCGGGCGGCTCAGGTCGACGCGCCGCACTTCGGCGCCGAGAGTTGGGTGAAGCGGGCTCACCTCGATCGCCATGTTGCTCCCCATTCTGGCACGACTCCCATAATATGAGCCGCGACGCAGAAACGATCAATTCGGTCCCGATGCCCACTCGACAGATCAGAGCGGTTGTGGATTGGCTGATTGACGGCGCCCGGTCGGCGCCGCAGCCGCAGCAGGTATTGGCCGAATTGTGTGACCGGCTCGTCGCCTGCGGCATTCCGCTATGGCGGGTCGCGGTGTTCGTGCGCACCTTGCACCCGAATGTGATGGGACGGCGATTCATCTGGCGGCCTGGTGCCGAGGTCGAGACGTCAGAAGCTCCATTCGAGCTCCTCGAGACCGCAGAGTTCCGCGACAATCCGATTGCTCGTGTCTATGAGACCAGTCGTGCGATCCGGCGCAAGCTGACAGATCCGGGTTATGTCGTGGACTTTCCGGTTCTGGCGGAGCTGCGCGCCCAAGGGGTGACCGATTATCTGGCCTCGCCGCTCTTCTTTACCGACGGCGCCATTCATGTGGTGACCTGCACGACGCAGCAGCCCGGCGGTTTCACCGAGGCGCAGATCGCCGGCATCGAGGCCATCATCACTCCGCTCGCGCGGGTCGCGGAGATCCGGGCATTGCGGCGGACCGCGAGCATTGTGCTCGATACCTATGTCGGGCATGACGCCGGCGAACGCATTCTGGCCGGGCGGATCCGGCGCGGCGATATCGAGGAGATACACGCAGCCATCTGGCTGTCGGACATGCGCGGGTTTACGGGTTTGGCCGACAGTGTGCCGCCGCCGGTTCTTATCGACCTCCTCAATCGCTATTTCGATTGCCAGGTGCCGGTGATTCTCGACCATGGTGCCGAAGTGCTGAAATTTATGGGCGACGGATTGCTGGCAATTTTTACGATCGACGATAACGAGGCCGAGGTATGCAAACGCACGCTGGCGGCCGCGCGCCAGGCGCGGGCAAACATCGCGGGGCTTTCAGGCTCGCCCGCGCTGGGATTGCGCTTCGGCCTGGCACTGCACATCGGCGATGTCCTCTACGGCAATATCGGCAGCGGCAATCGCCTGGATTTCACCTGCATCGGCCCAGCGGTCAATTTTGCAGCGCGCATTGAAAAGCTGACAGGGCAGCTGGGGCGCGCGATCCTCGCTTCCGGTGAATTCTCGCGCCACTGCCCAAGCGAATTCACCGCTCTCGGTGAATTCAGTCTTGCCGGCTTTAGCGCGCCGCAATTGGTGTTCGGGCTCGAGGATGAATCCCTTCGATGAGAATCACGCGACGACGACTGCTGAAGACGACCGGCGCGGCCGGGGCGGTAGCATTGGCGACATCGGCGAAGGCGCAAACCCTTCGCCGACCCGGCGCTGCCGCTGGCTCGGCAGCAGCACCTGGCGCGATCGCGAGCTGGATGCTGACGGAGACCTCGGGATCGAGGACGGTGACGGCCGGATCACCCTTCCGATTTAGCCTCGGTCTCAAACAAGGCGATGTGCCCGCGGGCGCCTCGATCAGCCTGAAGGATGGCGTGGGCACTGCGCTCGCGGTGCAAGTTGATGCGATCATTTACTGGCCGGACGGGTCGGTGAGGTGGTGCGAGATCCGCGGCTACACCGCCCGGGCGATTGGGGCGCGCAGCAGGGATGCGATTTCAGTCTACCGCAACGCCGGAGGGTAATAATGCCTGCTAGTGACCGAAAGGTCGCGTCCGCCTCGCATCCGGTTGGGCCCTCTGTGCAACGCCTCATCTAGCACATATTCTGAATTTAAAGAGATACACGAGGGCCTTGAGACCGTCCAACCAGTTGATTTTCTTCCCCTCATCGTAAGTACGACCATAATAACTGATTCCGACCTCATAGATCCGCCACCGCCGCGCGCGCGCGATCTGGGCGCTGATTTCAATTTCAAGGCCGAAATCGTCAGAGGTGAGCTTAAGCCCGTTTAAAACTTCGCTGGTGAACATCTTATAACACACTTCTATGTCCGACAGCATCTGGTCATATAGCAAATTGAACAGAAAAGAGATCAACCGGTTTCCCATGTAATGGTGGAAATACAGTGAGCGATGCGGCCGACCATAGAACCTGGAACCGTAGACGACGTCCGCGACCTTTCGATCGACGATCAGCGGAAGCATCCTCGACCAGTCGTTTGGATCGTATTCGAGGTCGGCGTCCTGGATGACTATGACATCACCGGAGGCGCGCGCGAAACCGGTCCGCACCGCGGCGCCTTTGCCCCGATTACGCTCGTGAAAAAGGATGGTAAACGAGAAGCCGCCATCGTTCTGTGGGCCGTCTGCCGAGAGGTCGAGCTCGCCGCCGCCATTGAGCGACACACTCCGCCAGACCCCTTCTGCGTGCGCCAGATTCCGCCTCACCCACTCCGAGGTCCCGTCGCTCGAGGAATCATCCACAATGACTATTTGTTTCGGTACCTCGGGCACCGCTCTGACAACCTCCAGTATCATACGCCCGATGGTGCTCACTTCGTCGTAGACCGGAATGACGACGGACAGCACAAGTGGCGCTTCCGAGTGAAGAGGGTCCTGTTTCATGCGCCGCTCATTGCCCCGCAGCTGCGCCGACACTCGAGTGGAGTTTCGCGCGGGATTGGTGAGATCGTAGACAGCATGGGAGCCGTTCGCGACCTGCACGATCGGTCACGGAGATCACCGGGATACACCCGGGGATCGCAACCCGCGGGTGCGAATCCAATTACTACCCACGCTTCACCCTGCAATTCAATTTCAATACCGGTGACGGGGGAATACGAGACCCTGCAATTGGTCGAGTGACTCCAACTCACGAGCTGGCCGGTGCATCGTCCGACTTCCGTCTTGCAAGCAGGGAAAACAAGAACCTTCCCGATCCGTGGAACAGAACACCGGTCGCGACAATCGCGACTGGAAGGAGCAGACAGAGCTGAGCGAGCGTCGCCGCGGCTATGCCAAGCGCCCGAGAGCCGCCGGAAAATTCGATTGCCAGCGCGTATGCGAACTGCAATGTCCCGAGAAAGGCCGGCCCGGAAGGCACGAGCGTGCTGAGGCTTGCAAGGCCCACGAGGACCAGCGTATCGGCGAACCCCAATGCGACCCCGACAGCTTTTACAACACACCACAGGGAAAGCGCGTCGGGCAGGTATATGATCAGCGTCAGGATCGCGACCTCCGCCGTCCGCCATGTTCGCAAGATCTCGAACCCCCTCTGCACCATTCCCAACTGCGCCGACAATCCGGGAAATCGTGAGAGAGTTCGGGACATCACCGATCCCGAAAGGCAGAGCGCAGCAAGCAAAATTATCCCAAAGAGAATGCCTCCCGTTGCGAGAACATCGATTACTATATCCGTGCTCTGACTTGTCGTAGCGGTAAGAAACAGGCCGATCCCAAGGCAGGTGACGACCGTCAAGCCATCGAAAAGTCGCTCGATGACAATCGACGTCAGCGCCCATACGCGGGAAAGGCCAAAACTCTTCTTGAAGAATTCGGCTCGAAAGAGCTCGCCAAGTCGCGCCGGCATGATTGTGTTCAAACCATACCCGACCAGAAGGGCTCTCGCCACCGTCGGATACGGAATTGCCGCAACGGGGCGGAGGATGATCTGCCACCGCCAGGTGCGAAGTGACAGATTGATCGCGTAAGCGATCATCGCCGCCCCGATCCACATCGGATCGGCGTTCGCCAGCGCCGTGCCGACGGATCCCAGATGGACGCGAAAAAGGGCCAATACCAGGAAGAAAATGGTGCAGCCGAGGCCGAATATGATCTGGATGACGCGTATCTTCATGTCTTCGGATCTCAAGCTGAAAAGAGGGCGGGCTTCGTCGCATGTCTGCCGTCACGGCTCGAACGCGGCGTGGGCGAACGGTGCGAAAGGAAGCAGCGCGAGATACATTGCCGCGAGTATCAGGAGAACAGCAGAAGCATGGCCGACCACCGCGAAACGCAGCATCGCCAGGGAGTGGGCGGGCAGGCCCGGCCTGCACCAGAGGCGATAAAGACCGACCCAAGTAAGCAAGACGGTGATCGGGTTGGCGAGGAGTGGTATGACCGGCGGTGCCTCGATGGCCTGGTACCGGGCATGCAGGAATTCGGCAAAGGGTGGTGCGGCCTTCAACATGAAGGGAATGCCGGTCGCATAGTAGAGCGCGCCGATCCACACGCGACCCACATCGAACTCGCCGTAATTTCGAAGTGCATCAGCAAAGCCCGCGTGTCGGCCTCGCGATCGATGGTGAATTCGCCGTGAAGCAGCTGAGGTAACATATTGTCAAAAGGTGCGATCCAACATCTCTGCAGCAAAGAGTTGGAATGTGCCGTTGCTCAGAAGTAAGAGGTAATAGGCAGCGATAATAGCTAACAAGAGAAAAAAATCCCAATTAAACGACGAGGACAGGGTGTCGACTCGTACCCGTGCGCCTCTCTCGACAGCGCTCGCAGAAAGCTCCGACATGTTTTTTCAGTCATAAATCTTGAGCCACTGCCAGCCACAGGTATAGCCAAAGGCGAACGCACGCGGCGCTACGCCGACATTGGCAACCGCGCCGAGCCTGTAGATCAAGAACAACCCGTAAATCAGGGACAAGGGGCGAGCCCAGGCAGCAGAGAGAAACCGCTCAACCGCGTTTGTCGTGAAGGCCGAGGGCTACGCTGCCCGGAGGCCGCCGAGGAAATGACGGTCGAAACTTTCTAGCCACGCCTGGAAACAAGAAACATAATATGAAATTTGTAATTAACAGCATTCCTGCAACGATGACCAGAAACAGAACCAGCGCAAGTTTCGGATCTTCGAGAAAATGTGGTCTTAGTAGTTGCGCGGGATCGTATCCCAACCACCGTAAGCCAAACGCGACAGCGCGGCTGAAAGCATTTTTTTGCCAGTTGACGGCAACGGCAAAGTCAAATGTGGCCTCGCTCTCGGGCATCAACTGGATCTTATCGTCCGCTCCGCGCCGCCATTGCAGGTCAGCGACATGTTCGCGCCCGTGGCGGGTCCCGGCAAGCTCCTGTATCCCCAGAAACTTGCCGTCTCCGGTTGGATAATCGACATCCCAAATGGGATCTACGACCATGCGCCCAGCTTCGTATTCGGCCTCGACTACGGCGTGGATTGGACCACAATCCTGGCACGGGAAAATCTGTGCGAGACCCGAATTTATGCGAAGCTGCCACAACATCGCCGAGACGAGCCTCGACTTGTCGCCACAATCACCACCGGATTCCAGTACTTGGTTCGGTGTAGGACCGAGCGCGGGTACAAGAAAGAAGCGTTCGTTCTTTGCAAAACCTTGGTTATGATAGACCCAATGGTTAATGGCGCTTATTTTTGCGGAATCGCTGGTGAGCCTCGCCGTCACGGCGACGGCTTTTTCCCGAAGAACCGCATTATCGTTTACCCAGCTGAGCCAGATGCCGACGGCGCATGCGGCCGGGATTGCGGCGAAGATTGCGGCGCTCCGCGTGGAATACAACCACGCTAGCAGACGACCGTCCACAAGCTTCATTCTCCTATTTCTCCGCCAACTCTCGCCGGGCTGTCTATCCGCTTCGAAGCACCGCACAAGCCTCGGTCCGATAACACCGTATGCGGCCAACAGCGGAATATTGATGCCAAATTCGACAATAAGTATATAGACTTTCTTACCTGCCCAGGAAGCTCACCCAGAGTAGGTCCTCTGAACCGCTTTCGTCAAGCCGTTAACCTCACCCTCGGCGCCATAGAGCCGACGCTCTGTCGCCAAATAATTTTATAAGCCCTAAATTGCAGAAATGCAGATGTTCTTTCAAAATCCGGTATAGCAGATAATAATTTACCTGGCGAACAGAATTGGTTGTTTTCCTGTTGATCCCTTCTACCGAGCGCGGCGGCATACCAATCACGCAATCGTCCCAGTGGCAACAGGGTAGTGAAGTATCATGGCGCGTGATCGGAAATATTTTGGTCCGGTTCGTAATCACCAGGAGATTCTTCGTAATACGAGCGAGATCTTGGATGATCTCGATTTTATCCACCATGAATATGCAAGCGGCCAGGATAAAATACTCCCCGCCGCTGAATAGCCTCCCGCCGGGCGAGGCTGAGCCCCTGTTACCGGCGGCGCCAGGTGAAGACGGATGACATAGCGAAGTTCCAGACCGAGCCAACAACGGCTCCCGCCACGCCGGCCAGCCACCAAGTATGGCTAGAGGTGAAGGCGTAGGACGCCACGCCGACATTGGCGACGGCACCGAGCCCGCAGATCAGGTAAAAGACGGCGAGGCCGCGCAGCAGCGGCAGACCGCTCAACCGCTGGTCACGATAGGTGAACTGATTGTTCAGGAAGAAATTGGAGGTCATCGCTATCACCGTGGCAAGGCTTTGTGCCACGCCGAACCCGACCCCTGACACATTGAGGCTGATCCATAATGTGGCGAGATGAACCAGCAGCCCCAACCCACCGATCATAGCAAAGAGAGCAAAGCGGACCGGAACGATGTGGCCGATCAACTTGTCGGCCAGCAGCATCCCAAACTCCCAGGCGATCAGAGTATCCAGCTTGCTTTCACCGCTCTGGCGCTCGCGGAAGCTGTAAGGAAGCTCGCTCACCCGCAACGGTTCGGGCGAGGAAGCGAGGAGGTCGAGCAGGACCTTGAACCCCTGTCCGGACATTTGCCGTAGTGCTTCTTCGAACACCTCGCGCCGGCACATAAAGAAGCCGCTCAACGGGTCCGCCACATCAGCTTTGCAAACGACGCGCGCGAGACGCGTCGCGAGCCCACTAAGCCGGGCACGCCCGCGGCTCCAATCGCCGATGCCGCCCCCCGCGATGTACCGGCTGCCCACCACCAAATCGACGGTGCCGCTGTCGAGCGCCTGCAACATTTGCGGCAGCAGCCGCTCGTCGTGCTGAAGGTCGGCATCCATAACGGCCACATAAGGCGAGGCAGAGGCAAGTACGCCTTCGATGCAGGCGGTCGCGAGGCCGCGGCGGCCGATCCGCTGCAGACAGCGTATTCGCGGGTTGTGCCTCGCGAGGGCCCGCACTCGCTCGGATGTGCCGTCTGGCGAGTCGTCGTCGACGAAAATCGCCTCCCACGCGGTGCTCGGCATCGCGGAACTTAGCAGCGCCACCAGCGGCTCGATATTGTCTCGTTCGTTCAGCGTCGGTACGATGACGGTCAAGATAGGTGCAACGGCGGAGGCGACACCGCTCCCGCTGTCACGACAGATAGTGGTTGCCTCGTCCATACCTTTGCCTTGTCCGATGCTTACGGGTTTGACGACTGAGCTCGACCCCGCTGGTTCGTTTTTTCGGAACCTGGGCTGCTCCGGCCCGCATTATAGACGCCGGCGAGCGGAGCGGTGGAGGGCAACGGCGAGGAGTTCGAAAATCGTCTATTGGTGGCTTCTGCGCGTGGCTGTACCGGGCCCTATGCGGCAGCTCAAAATGGTGTCATCAAAGCGAGCGGCCGAGAAGATTGATCTCCATCGAGGGTGCGACCCTTCCTCGCGCGACCTCCTCGTTCAAGCGATAGATTATCAGTTCGGCGACGACTGCATTGCGGTAGTTGGCATACATCGGAATCCGCTCGACTTCAGTGAACCTATCGGAGGCGAGGGCGGCTTCCAAATTTTTGACGGCACCGATTTCGTCATGAAATCCGGTCTGCATTACGACGTATTGGACGTGCAATTTGGCCAACATATCCGTTATCTGCCCCGGCTGCATCACGTTCTCCGCGAAGCCGTGCTCGAAATAGACTGCCAGATCACGAAACAACAGCTTGTCGATACGGACGACGCCCAGGTCGGGACGCCCGGAATAGGCACGCATCCCATAAACGAAAGTGCCGTCGCGGGCTCCCCAAAAGCCGACATTGGTTTCCGGCGGGGCAAGACGCGCCACCGCTTGGGCCGCCTCCCGCATACCGGTGACATAAGGCACCGTACAGGTGGTCAGCGTCTGTACCAATATGCCGCTCGCCAATATAAGGATAATTGCATACCGGAACCTGAATCGAGCCAGTAGCCGATCGAGAAAAAGGATCGAGGCCAGCGTAAACGGATAGGTAATAAACAGGATGTGCCTCGGTTCCTTGACTGCGATCATCGAGTAGAACGCATAACCGACGACGACCCAGGCAGAAAGAAAGACGGCGTCTGCGCGGGCGAGACGGAGGCCCGGCATCAGCCGTAGTGCCAGGACACAGAGGCAGGCCAGCGCGACCGTTGGCCAGGACAGCACCGACGGCATGATTTGGGCATAATAGGTTATGCCCTCTATGCTCCAACGCGCCGGACTGCCCGCCATGGAAGCCGCCTGGTCGAGATTGTAGGCTCCAAAAGCGAAGAATATCGCCAAGATCGGCAGCAGCAGCCCGCAGCCAAGCGCCGCCGCCCAGAGCACGGCGCCATCGCGACAAGCGCGCCAGCCATGCAGGTAGAATATGGTGATTGCAAGTACGGCGGTAAAAAAGACCGCATTGTACTTGGTGTAGACCGCCGCGACCGTCGCGACTACCGCCGCAAACAACGCCGCCTTCGACCGCGTATGCACATAGCGGACGAGAAATTCGCCAGCCCACACAATGAAGGCATAAGCCGGCACATCAAGCATAATCTGTTGGCCCCAAAAGGCCAGCTGGGGAGCGCCGATCAGAAGGAGGGCCACGGCCAAAGCCGGGAGCGGATCGAGCCAGTGACGGGAGAGGCGAAATGCTCCCCAAGCGAGCAAGAAAAGGAAAGCAAACTCGGCAACCAGAGCGGATGCTTCAGAAACCCCTAGGACCGCGTACACCGCGGCCAAGACTACATAAAACAGCGGCGGATAGAAGAGGATGGTCAGCGCCGGCCATTGCCGGTAATAGTCGTAGGCGAACTCGAGCGGGTGGTGGAACGGCGCTTCGCGAAAAAAGTCGAGGACAAATGCGCCATTCAACGCATTCCGTGACGCGTCTGACCACCAGATATCGCCGTGTTTTGGGAGGCTCGCGTACATTACGACCGTTATGGCCAGAAGACCGAGAAAGAAAGCAGGTGTACTAAACAGGGCTGCGTGAAATTTTTGGATCGGAAAACCAAGAAATCGTTGAGGGGGATAGAAACGCATCGCGTCGCGACCTTAACGAATCTTAAGAAAAACTAAATGATTGTGCACTCAAATCTACCAAATCGCGGTGCGCAGCGCAAGGCTACAAGACAGGGTTACAAGCGGAACGCGGTCAAGAAATGTCAGCTCCGCCAATTCGTTGCTGTTTTGGTGCCGCGAATGACGACAGAGCGGTAGTAGGCGCCTGCAGCGGGTATCATCCGCATAAGCAGGTCGTCGGCACGGTCACAAAACTTGGTGAGCGGGTTGATCGGAGTCGCGAAAAACGCCTGGGCGATGATCGCCCCGACCACAGTGAACATCTCGCTGTAATAGTTATCCAGCTCGAAGTTACGGCTGAGCAAACGCAGCTCGGGGCGGCCCAGAGGCAATTCGTCCGGGGTGCGCGCGTGCGGTGTAAACCAGCGCACCGTGCGGGCGACCGGATTGTGCCGTAACGGTTCGACGAAAACGATCTTTCCACGCTCGCGCAGGACGCGGTGGATCTCGCGCATCGCGCGGGGGAACTCGAGGTGATGCAAGATGGCTACCCCGAACACGACATCGAGACTACCGTCGTCGAAGGCGAGATTGTGCGCGTCCATCTTGCGAAAGTCGCAAGCCATTCCTTGGTTTTCGGCCCGCTTCCGTCCGATCTCGAGTTCCGCTTCCGAAATGTTGATGCAGGTAAGCCGCTCCGGTCGATAGCCGTACCGAAAGAGGCACTGCTCCCACGATTGCGAGCCGATCTCGAGCACTCGGGCACCTGTCGCATCCCGCATCGCCGTGCGGATCACCTCGTTTCGGCGCCGCCATCCGATCCCGTTGTTTAAGTAGCTCAGTGCGGTCTCGAACCCGTCGCGTCGCGATTGCTGGTGATCGAAGAATTCGGCCTCCCTGTTTATGCGTTCCTTGATATCCGACCTCATCCGTTCGGTCCGTAAAGGTTTTGTAAAATACATAGGGTATCGAATTGGTAGTCTCACCAGTCGACGCCACCACGTAGACTGCATCGCGCCCGTTCGGCCACTCCGCACAGGTCTTGGGATATAGGAATCAGCTGGATTCCGCAAGCACAGACAAGAGCAGTGTCCGTAGCAGACGATCTGTCGGGTTTTGGGAGGTTTCCTTCAAAGGCGCCGATCACCGTCGAGGACGTACTGAACTCGCCGCAGATCGCCTGTCCGTTCCGATTGCTGCAGCGCTGACCGAAGGCGGTGGCGCGCTGATTCCTGGTTTCCGCCGAGCGCGCCCGCGACTTCCCGCAAAGCGACATCGACCACCCGACGATCTACGGCGCCTTCGCTGATTTGCCGATCTACGGCCTCGAGGATTTGGGCATAGTGCCGCGCGGCGAGGCCCGAGCATTCATCGTCAAGCGCAACACCGCCGCCGGCGGCAAACTGCCGCTCAACACAAATGGCGACGAATTTCGTACATGCATTCCGGCATGCACGCTGCAGGAGAGCGTGCGTCAGATGCACGGCACCGCCCCGCCCAGACCCCAACATCTCAGTCTGCCACGGGTCGGCGTAGGTTCGCCGCCTCCGGCACCATCATCATGTCGAACGCATCAGCGTCTGCCGGCATGGGAATTGCCGGATGGGGCGCCGTCCTCGCAAGATGTGGCGCGGAGGTATCGCGCATTTCGCGCCAAGGGAGGAGGTCATCTTGCTCGGCCATATTTCATTCGGCGTCAGCGACCTGGCGCGGACAACAGCGTTCTACGATGCCACCATGATGGCGCTTGGGTATGCCAGGATTTTCACCGGACCGGGGTCCGTTGCGTACGGCCTGCCGGGAACGGAAAACGACAGGCTGCGGCTCTTTCTCAAGCCCAACCCGGTGACACCGCCAGGACCGGGCTTCCATCTGGCGTTTCTCGCCCCCAACCGCGACGCCGTCGATCGTTTCCATGAGGCCGCGCTACGATTCGGCGGCGTCGACCAAGGCACTCCGGGCCTCCGGCCGCACTACGGCCCAGATTACTACACCGCCTTCGTCCTCGATCCCGACGGGTATAAGCTCGAAGCAAAACATCCGCCGCCCGAGCTATAGTGTCTTGCAAAAATGACGGCGCTTGCGCCAGCGAGACACAGCACGGACGACCACTTACAAAGAGCGTGAAGGCTGGGGTGTTTGCCCCTATGCCGAGCTTTCGGCCAAGACATGGCCGCGGTGCCACGGCGTCGGTGGCATGTTCGCCGCCTCTGGCACCATCATCATGTCGAGGAGCGACCGGCGGATTTCGTGCGGGCTTACCGCGTTAGCCTTTGAGCCGAGATAGGATAGGATATCGAGGTTCATGGCGGAGGGTCGTATAACTGAGGTTAAGTCTGTTTTGGTCAGATCAACAGCGATGCCGAAGCAGGCGCGATCGCCAAAGCCGAGCTCGACGCGCTACCGAGGAGCTGGCACGAGAGTTGGTCGCCGCAGGCGACAGCCTGGAAACCTT
>Ga0209526_10002910_pt1 | contig 11610 bp, 10 predicted proteins | sample JacPinW_OM2H0_M1_FD_188566 | JGI IMG/M metagenome (GOLD analysis project Ga0209526, IMG submission 188566) | Forest soil microbial communities from Algoma, Ontario, Canada - Jack Pine, Ontario site 1_JW_OM2H0_M1 (SPAdes) (version 2) | ecosystem: Environmental > Terrestrial > Soil > Boreal...
ACTCCCGCGGGGTCTTCGTGCAGCGGTACGGCTCCGATGCGCTGGACGCGTCGTTGCTGTTGATGGTGCTTAACCGGTTCCTGCCGGCCGATGACCCGCGGGTGCGCAACACCGTGCTGGCCATCGCCGACGAGCTGACGGAGGACGGGTTGGTGCTGCGCTATCGGGTCGAGGAGACCGACGACGGTCTGTCGGGCGAGGAGGGCGCCTTCACGATCTGCTCGTTCTGGCTGGTGTCGGCGCTGGTGGAGATCGGCGAGCTGGTGCGCGCCAAACGCCTGTGCGAACGGTTGCTTTCGCTCGCCAGCCCGCTGCATCTATACGCCGAGGAGGTTGACCCGCGCACAGGGCGGCACCTGGGTAACTTCCCGCAGGCGTTCACCCACCTGGCGTTGATCAACGCCGTGGTGCACGTGATCCGCGCCGAGGAGCAGTCCGACAGCACCGGCGAGTTCATGCCGGCCAACGCCCCGATGTAGGCCGCAGGTCGGCGCTGAACGAGCCAAAATCAGTTCAGGGGTGACGACCGCCGAATGAGCTAGCTCACAGTCAGGTCACAGAAAGCAAATTGCATCGCGGCGAAGGATGCGATCGACTACGTTGCGGGCAGTAGATGCCCAGAACGTGTCCGGAGCAACCAGAGGAGCAAATCACGATGAAGATTTCGGTGATGGCGGCCGGCCTGGCGGCGACCACGATGGTGGTCGGCGTGGCAGTTGGTGGCTGCGGCAGCAACAAGTCATCGACGGCATCGTCATCGTCGGCGCCATCGTCGTCCACGTCGACGACATCAAGCTCGGCGGCCGCGCAGCCCACGGATTACAGCACGCTGCTGATCAAAGCCTCCGACATACCCGGCGACGCCTTCACCATGCAACCGCCCCAGCTGAACCCGGGCGGTAAGCCCGGCGTGGCGGCTACGTTCGCCAACCAGGGCGATACCCGAGAAATCGGTGACACCATTCTGGTCTTGCCCACCGCATCGGATGCGGCGTCAACGTTGCAGGCGACAATAACTGCGGCCGGCCCCACGGTCAGCGGAGGAACACCTCAACCGGCCGACGTCGGCACCGGCGGGACGTTATTGACGGGCACCTCACCGGATGGCGCGAAGGCGATCACGATCTTCATGTTCTCCGAGGGCAAAGGGGTCGTCACACTTGAGTTCGACAGTGCGGCAAACGATCCGGTGCCGCCGGACGGCGCACTTGACATCGCCAGGAAGCAGGACGCGGCGATCAAGAACGGACTCCCCGCCTGAGCGTAGCCTCAGTTTGTAGGTGACGACAGGTCGTACACAGGCGTGCCGCCGACGTCGGTCGGTGTGAAGTGTTGCTGCACCCACGTGGTGATGTCGGCTGCGGTGGGCGACTGGTCGTCGGTTGGGCGTGCCTTCCCGTCGGCAATGAAGTAGTGGATCTGCTGAGCTGCGACGTATTGCTGGAACTGGTGCAGTGTCGGCGAATCATCAGACCCCCTGAACCCGCCGATCGCCATCACCGACGCGCCGGTCTGAAGCTCCAGGCTGCTCGCGCTCATCGACCCGACTGATGCGGCGGCCCAACGGGTTTCGTCGCCCCTGAGCAATGCTTGCAGTGCGTTGTTGTAGGCTGCGTTGTTGTCGGCTGGGCGGCTACGCGGGGGACCGCCAGGTCCGGGGCCCCAAGGTCCGGGACCGAACGCGGCGCCGGCCGGTCCGGATGTAGGTATCGGCCCCGCTTGGGACCGGGCAACCGTGTCGATCGTGTATGCCGCAGGGGCCACCACACCGAACAGCAGTGCGGCGGCCGCGGTGGCGGCGGTGGTGCGGCCCAGCCGGTGTGCACCCACGGCGATCACGGGAGCCACCGCGATGGCGCCGATCAGCACTATCCAGCGCAGAGCCGGCAGCCACGTCGGAGTCCGGTCCAGCAGGATGAATGCCCACACGCCGGTGGTGGCGGACATCGCCGCCAACACCATTCGGCTGCCGGTGAATTCGCGGCCCCGCCATAGCTCGCGAACCGAAATGCCGATCAACGCGGCGATCGCCGGTGCCAACGCGACGGTGTAGTAGGGGTGGATGACGCCGTGCATGAAACTGAACACCGCGCCGCTGACCAGTAGCCATCCGCCCCACAGCAGAAGGTGGGCGCGGAGCCGTCCGGTGCGCGGGGTGCTCGCGGTGAACCAGACACCGGCGATGAGGCCGATCAGCGCGGCCGGGAGCAGCCACGAGATCTCCGTACCCATCGACAGTGCAAACAATCGCCCGATTCCGCTGGGACCGCCGAACATCGGGTTGTCACCGCCGGGAATTCCTCCGGCACCGGCCACCCGCTCGATGCCGTTGTAGCCCAATGCCAACTGCAGCAGGCTGTTATCGGTCGAGCCGCCGATGTAGGGCCGCGATCGGGCGGGCCACAAGCTCACAAGCGCGATGAACCACCCCGCCGAGACGACGATCGCTGCAACGCCAACAAGCAATTGCCAGACCCGTTTTGACAGGCGGCCGGGGGCCGCGAGCAGAAACACCAGCGCGAACCCTGGCACTACCAGTGCGGCCTGCAACATTTTAGTCAGGAACGCGAAGCCGATCACGGTGCCCGCCAGTGCAATCCAGCGGGTGGAACCCGATTCGATCGCGCGCACCATGAAGTAGGCGGCGGCCGTCAACAACAGCGTGAGCAGTGCGTCGGGCTGGTTGTAGCGGAACATCAGCGCCGCTACCGGCGTCAACGCCAGCACGGTGCCTGCGATCAGGCCCGCGGCGGGACCGCTGCACCGCCGCACCGTCACGAACAACAGCACGACGGCGCCGACGCCCATGAGCGCTTCCGGCAGCAACATCGAGAACGCGCTGAAGCCGAACAGCCGTGCGGACAGAACCATGACCCACAGCGAGGCAGGCGGTTTGTCGACGGTGATGGCGTTGCCGGGGTCCAGCGAACCAAACAGAAACGCCTTCAGATCTTGCGTGCCGGCCTGGACGGCGGCGGCGTAGAAGTTATTGGCCCACCCTGACGAGCCCAAGCCCCACACGTAAAGCACCGCGGTCGCAGCCAGCAGCGCCAACAGCGCGTGCCGCTCCCACCGGCGGTGGGCAGGCGCCGGGGTAAGCGGTGCCGCTGCTACGGCGACGGGGTCGTCAAGCAGCGTCATCTGGGTTGTCTCCGACGGATTCGTTGTGGCTTGTCACTGAGCGCGGCGCGGGTGAAACACCCAGCCGCGCAACAGGACGAAGCGGATCGCCGTCGCAGTGAGATTGGCGCCGACGAGCACGGCGAGTTCCACCGCGCGATGGGGCTGGCTCATCATCAGGTGAAGGACGGCCAATGAACCGCTCGTGATGGCCAGCGCGATGCCGAAGACGACGAGTCCTTCAATTTGGTGACGGGCGGCGCCGACGGCGCCACGCACGCCGAACGTGAACCGGCGGTTCGCGGCGGTGTTGGCGACCGCCGTCAGCAGCAGCGCCAGAAGGTTGGCGGCCTGGGCGCCGACCGCGTGGTGCAGCGCGACGAACAGCAGCAGATAGGCGATCGTGCTGGCCACGCCGATGACCGTGAACCGGACCGCCTGGCGCAGCAGCGAGCCGGGGGCCGCGGACATCCTTGAGGACCCGAGCTGCGCCGCCAGCGTCTGCACCGGAATAGCGCCGGAGGCGAAACCCCTCAGCATCCGGGCGATGCCTTTGAGGTCTGCAGTGGCGGTCGCGATGATGTCGACGCGGCTGTCGGCGTCGTCAACCCAGTCGACCGGCACCTCGTGGATGCGAAGACCGCTGCGCTGCGCGAGCACCAGCAGTTCGGTGTCGAAGAACCATCCGGTGTCGGCGACGTGCGGCAGCAGTTGCGCGGCCACGTCGGCGCGAATCGCCTTGAACCCGCATTGCGCATCCGAAAAGTGAGCGGACAGCGTCGACTTCAGCAAAAAGTTGTAGCAGCGCGAGATGACTTCCCGCTTCGCGCCGCGCACCACCCGCGAGCCTCGCGCCAGGCGGGAGCCGATTGCCAGGTCTGAGTGGCCCGACACCAGGGGAGCAACCAATGGCGCCAGTGCAGCGAGGTCGGTGGACAGGTCGACATCCATGTACGCCAGCACTGGAGCGTCCGACGTCGACCACACCGCTTGCAGAGCACGTCCGCGACCCTTCTGTTCCAGCCGCACCATGCGCACGTCGGTCAGCTCGTCCGCCAATTGCGCGGCGATCCGCGGCGTCTGGTCCGTGCTGGCGTTGTCGGCGATCGTGATGCGTGCGGTGAACGGAAAGTTGTCTTCGAGATAGCGGTGCAGGCGATGCACCGAGTTCGCGAGGTCGCCTTCCTCGTTGTACACCGGCACCACCACGTCGAGCACCGGCACACCTCGTTGGCGGGCCAGGGTGGCGGCGTTCGGCCGCGGGTGGAAGCGGCCGCGGACGCCGGGGTCTAACGCGATGTCAGTCATAACACCCATCGTCACGGCGCGGCGTGGGTACACCGTTGGTGCAAGTTATGCGTTAGCTGTGAGGTCGTAGACGGTAACGCCGTCGAAGGTCCGCGCGGGAAAGTGCGCGGCCACCCACGCGGCGATGTCGGATGACTCGCGGCTGCCGCTGGCGGCGGCGTGCATCGGTCCGTGCATCGGTCCGCCGATGAAGTAGTGAATCTTGTCCTTGGAGACCAACTGTTGGAACTGGTCGAGGGTCGGTGCGGGATCTGTTCCGTTGAAGCCCCCGACCGCCATCACCGGTGTTCGGCTGGCCAATTGATAACCTGCGGCGTTGCTCGAGCCTATAGCGGCGGCGGTCCAGGTGTACCTGTCGGCGTCCGCGCTCAACGCGGCCACCAACGCGGGCGACGGATCCGGCGAGTCGAGAAAATTGCCGAAGTTCACCCCGGTTGTGCCCCACGGGTCGGAACTTGGAATCACACCGTGGTGCGGTGTCATCGCGGTGGCCACCGAGGATGCGGCCGGAACGGCCAAGCACGCCCCGACGGCGAGAACGGCGGCCCCACGACCGATCGGGTTGGGAAGGCGGCCGGCGACAACGAGCAGTGCGGCCGCGCCCACCCCGGCGACCGCGATCGCAGGCCGCAGCCAGGGTAACCAGGTCTCTGCGCGAGCCAGCAGCACGCTGGCCAGCACCGTCGTGATCAGCACCGCGCCGGAAAGGGCGGTGGCAGCGCGGATATCGCTGCGCCGCCGCCAAAGGAGCGGCGCGCCAATGCCGATGCCTGCCGCGACGGCCGGGGCCAGCGCCACGGTGTAGTACGGGTGAATGATGCCGTTGGAGTACGAGATGACCAGACCGGTCACTACCAGCCAGCTGCCCCACACAATGCAAGCACCGCGAACGGCGTTGGTGCGCGGTGCCCGCCGCGTGATGAGCAGCGCGGCCGCGATACAGATCAGCGACGCCGGGATGAGCCAGGCGATCTCGGTGCCCATGCTGCCGTCGAACAGCCGTCCGGAGCCGACGTCAAAGTTGGGATTGCCGAGCCCCCCGGGTTCGTCGCCCGTCAGCCGGCCGAAACCGTTGTAGCCCAGTGCAAGTTCCAGGATGCTGTTATGCGCGGAGCCGCCGATGTACGGCCGGCGATCCGCCGGCCACAGTGCCACCAGCGCGAGGTACCAACCGGCGGACACCAACAATGCGACCGCGGCGGCGAACAGGCGTGTCACACGGGTCCGCAGCGGTGCGTGCGCGGTGATCAGGTATGCGGCCACGAAACCGGGCACCACCAGCAACGCCTGCCCCATCTTGGCCAAGAATGCGAAGCCGACAGCGGCGCCGGCGAGCGGCAACCACCATCGGCCGCTGTGGTTTTCACTGGCGCGCTGCACGCAGTAAGCAGCGGCGACGAGCAGAAACACAAGCAGCGCGTCGGGGTTGTTGAATCGGAACATCAGCGTGGCGACCGGGGTCAGCGCGAGCACGGTGCCGGCCAGCAGGCCGGCTGCGGGTCCGTTGATGCGCCGCACCGCGGCATACAGCAGCGCCACCGCGGCGACACCCTCGAGAGCTTGCGGTGCAAGCACACTCCACGAACTGAATCCGAACAGCCGCACCGACGCGTCCATGACCCACAGCGCGGCCGGTGTCTTGTCTACGGTGATCGCGTTGGCCGCATCGCTGGAACCGAACAGAAACGCCGTCCAGCTCTGCGAACTTGCTTGCACCGCGGCCGAATAGAAGCTGTTGGCCCAGCCGCTCGCGGACAGATTCCACAGGTACAGGACACCGGTCATGACCAGTAGCCCGGCGAACGCCGCCCGGTGAGCGCGAACGCGGGCCGGGGTCGGAGGCGCTGGCGGCGCCTCGGTGACGGGCTGCGGCGCAGTGATGGTCATCGGTTCATCGTCGCGAGCGCTGCTAGGCGCTGGATTTGTGGTCGCTGAGTGGCGGCTGTGTGCCCGGCAGTCGCACGGTGAAGGCGGTGTCACCAGGGACGCTGCGCACGTCGATGCTGCCGTGATGCGCCTTGACCACCGCTGAGACGATCGCCAGCCCCAGCCCGGTGTTGCCGTCGCGACGCGATCGCGATGTGTCACCGCGCGCGAACCGTTCGAAGATCTCAGTTTGCAGCGACGCGGTGATGCCCGGGCCGTCGTCGGCGACCGTCAACACCGCACCACCTGCGCTGTCACCGACCAGGGAGGTCGTCACCGCCGTGCCCACCGGGGTGTGGGTGCGGGCGTTGGCGAGAAGGTTGACGAGCACCTGCTGCAGCCGCGGGCCGTCGCCCGTGACGACCACGGGCTCGTCGGGCAGATCGAGCGACCACTCATGGTCCGGCCCGGCGACGTGCGCATCGGCAACGGCGTCCACGGCGAGTTGTGACAGGTCGACGGGTTCGGACTGCAGCGGACGTCCGCTGTCCAGCCGGGCCAGCAGCAGCATGTCCTCCACGAGATGCGTCATGCGCACGGCCTCGGACTCGACGCGGCTCATCGCGCGTGCAACGTCGTCGGGCAACTCGGCGTGCTGGCGTTGCGCGAGTTCGGCATAGCCGCGGATCGCCGCCAGCGGAGTGCGAAGCTCGTGGCTCGCGTCGGCGACGAACCGCCGCACGCGCGTTTCGCTCGCATGCCGGGCGGCCAGCGCGTCAGAGATCCGTTCGAGCATGCGGTTCAACGCCGTCGCGAGCCGCCCCACTTCGGTGTGTACGGCGGCCGGGTCCACCGCGACAATGGATGTCGGCATCGTCACCGCGCCGCGGTCCAGCTCGAGGTTCGCGACGTCGCGGGCGGCCGTCGACACCCGTGACAGCGGGGCGAGCTGGCGCCGGATGATCACAATGCCCAGCGCGATCGCCACCGCCAGCGCTATGCCGGCGACGATGCCGAAAATCGCCACCACCGAGAGCATCGTGGAGTCGACTCCCGACATCGGCAGCCCGGAAACGACGGCGGCGATGCCGGTGCGCGACGGCCGTGCGACCACGCGGTAGCGGCCGAGACCGTCGAGGTTGACGGTGACCGGACGGCCGTTCGGGGTGATGCGCGCCAGTTGCATCGCCGCGGCGTTGCTGATGGCCGCGCGGCTCCCGTTCGAGGTGATGACGCCCGCGTTGACCACCACACCGTTGAACGCGACAGCACCGACCGTGTGGGTCGCCTGCCCCGGTGCGTCCAGGAACGCCGGCCCCGGCCCTCTCCCGGGATCGAACGGCGGTGTCCGCCGCGGGGACCCCGGCGGAGGAGGGGGCGGCGGACCGAGATCGTAGATGGTCGCCGATCGGTGGCCGGCGTCGATGACCTGCTCGTCGAGCTGTCCCATCAAGAACCGGTGCAGCGCGAACTCGGTCCCCACGCCGATGCCCACGCACACGACAGCCAGCAGGCTCACCAGTGTGACCAGCAACCGGGCCCGCAGCGACCAAGCGCGCGGGGAACGCAGTCGCCGCAGCCAGCCCGGTCGGCTCGGCTCAGTCGCCGGGTTTGAGGACATAGCCTGCGCCGCGAAGCGTATAAATCATCGGTGACCGACCGCTATCGATCTTCTTGCGCAAGTACGACACGTACAGTTCGACGATATTGGACCGCCCACCGAAGTCGTAACTCCAGACCCGGTCGAGGATCTGCGCCTTGCTCAGCACTTTCCTCGCGTTGCGCATCATGAATCGCAGCAGCTCGAATTCTGTTGTGGTGAGGGTAATCTCGTCGCCGCCGCGGGTCACTTCGTGGCTGTCTTCGTCAAGCACCAGGTCGCCGACGACGATCTTCGAACCACTGTTGTGGGTAGTGACTCCCGTGCGGCGCAGCAGCGCCCGCAGCCGCAGCACCAGCTCCTCGAGGCTGAACGGCTTCGTGACGTAGTCGTCGCCTCCCGCCGTCAAACCGGCGATGCGGTCCTCCACCGAGTCTTTGGCGGTCAGCAAAAGCAACGGCAGACCGGGAATCTGGTCGCGGAGCTTGCGCAGCACGTCAAGGCCGCTCATGTCCGGAAGCATCACGTCGAGCACCACCACGTCGGGTGGCTCCTTGCGTGCCGACGCGATCGCCGATGCGCCGTCGCCCGACGTAGACACCGTCCAGCCCTCGTATCGCAGCGCCATTGCCACCAGCTCGGCCAGCACGGGTTCGTCGTCGACCACAAGGACATGGATGGGGTTTCCGTCGGCGCGACGCATCACGACGTGATCCGGGTCATTGGCCTTTGAGCCACGAGAGGTGGACACGACGGTCATTATCTGTGCCCCAGGTTGAGCCCCACTGTGCCGATCCTATGTGCTCACTGGGAATACTCGGCCGTGTCGTGGCACATCGGATGCTCAACCGGCACACAGCGGATACCCATCTTGGGGCGACAGGCTCAGTTCCGAGAGTCCGACGTAAGAGGGTTACCGATGAATTCCGACACCACTTCGCAGACGTCTGCGGCGCAGCATCGCCCCGACGAACCCACTTGGGGCGCCGCTTCGCCCCATCGAGGCTGGTCGGGTCGCCAGACCCTGGCTGCGGTCGGCGTGGCAGCGGTCATCGCGGCATTCGGCGGCGCGGCGATCTATGCGGCGACCAGCGGCGGTTCCAACGACGTGGGCCGCAGTTGGCAGGGCCGCGGTCCCGGTGGGTCCGGTCCCGGTGGCCCCGGCCGTTGGAGCCCCCCGGCAGCTGCCCTGCACGGCGAGGTCGTCGTGCCCGACGGAAACGGCGCGTACACCACCGTGTTGACCCAAAGCGGGGTGCTCACCGCCGTGTCGGACACCTCCATCACGGCCAAGAGCGCCGACGGGTTCACGCAGATCTACACGATCGCGCCGGGCAGTCGCGCCGCGAATACTCAACTGGCAGTGAACGATACGGTCACGATTCGGGCGAACGTCACCAACAACGCCGCCACCGCGACGACGGTGACCGAAGGCGAAGACCCTGGACCGGGCGGGCCGGCGGCGATGGGTGCTCCGCAGCAGTCCCGGTAGCGCCGAATCCTGCCCGCGCACGTGAGGGCTGTACGGCCCGCCTACCACCTCCGCCTACCATTGACGGCGTGGCCAGGCAGTCGAGCGCGGCAGCCCATCGCCGCCCCGGGTCGCCGCTCACATTTGACATCTCGCGGCTTGCCCGCCGCCCAGGTTCCATGCGGTCCGTTCGCGAAACGGTGCCGAGCCCGTTGCGCATCGGCCTCGACCTCATCGCGATCGAGAAGGGTGCGCCGCTGGACCTCGATCTGCGGTTCGAGTCGGTGTCGGAGGGAGTGCTGGTCACCGGCACCGTGACGGCGCCAACGTCGGGGGAGTGCGTGCGCTGCCTGACCGCGACGAGCGGGGAGGTGCAGGTGCATCTCACGGAGCTCTTCGCATATCCGGACAGCACCACCGAAGCGACCACCGAGGAGGACGAGGTCGGCCACGTCGTCGACGAGACCATCGATCTCGAGCAGCCGTTGATCGACGCGATCGGACTCGAGCTGCCGCTCTCACCGGTGTGCCGCGACGACTGCCCCGGCCTGTGCGCCGAATGCGGCATGCCGCTCGGCGAGGCCGAACCGGGGCACCACCATGAACAGATCGATCCGCGGTGGGCCAAAATCTCCGGCATGTTCTCTGACGAGACGCCGGAGGGCCCGTGAGCGGGTCGCGTGAAGCGCTGATCGTGGCACTCGGCGTCGGGCTGCCCGATGAGCTGCTCACACTGGCACTGACCCACCGCAGCTACGCCTACGAGCATGGCGGACTTCCGACCAACGAGCGCCTCGAGTTTCTCGGCGATGCGGTGCTCGGGCTGACCATCACCGACGAGTTGTTCCATCGTCATCCCGACCGACCCGAAGGCGACCTGGCCAAACTGCGCGCCAGCATCGTCAACACCCAGGCGCTGGCCGACGTGGCCCGCACCCTGACCGATAGCGGGCTCGGGGTCTACCTGCTGCTGGGCCGGGGTGAGGAGAACACCGGCGGATCAGAAAAGTCGAGCATCCTCGCCGACACCATGGAGTCCCTGCTGGGCGCCGTGTACCTGCACCACGGGATGGACACCGCACGCGAGGTGATCCTGCGGCTTTTCGGCAGCCTGCTCGACACCGCACCGACGCTGGGCGCCGGTCTCGACTGGAAGACCAGCCTGCAGGAGCTGACCGCGGCGCGAGGACTCGGCGTGCCGGCCTATCTGGTCACCTCGACGGGCCCCGACCACGACAAGGAGTTCACCGCAACGGTGATCGTGATGGACACCGAGTACGGGTCTGGTGTCGGGCGGTCCAAGAAAGAGGCCGAGCAGAAGGCCGCGGCCGCGGCGTGGAACGCCCTCGACAGCTCGCTGTAAATAGGTTTACACCCCCCCGCTGAACACTCACCTGTACCTACCGCAAGACCACCCGCAGTGGGGCGGCAAACCATACACCGCGACACGCCGCAGATCGGGACCGACACGCCTTGCAGCCTGGGAATTTCATCAATGTCGTTTCGAATATGTTGTGGTGCCACTGTTTGTCGGACACCAGGGCAGCAGCGTCGGTGCTGTGATTTGGGCCGATCCGGTGGTTTTCAACATTTCGTACTTTCGGCACGAAATGAAGGAGCCATCAAGGTGGCGGAACTCGAAGAAAACGAAAAGAAGGCGCTTTTGGCGGCTGGTGTGGTGCTTGGGATCGTCGGCACTTTCGCCGCGCTGGTCAAGGCCGCGATGGATCAAGCCGCTCAAAGCGACGGCAGCTAGGTCACGGTTCGTGCGAGGCGGGGTCCGACTCTGGACTCCGCCTTGCACGACCAACCGACTGAACCTCGGATTGCCTACGGACCATCAGGTAATCGACGTGAGCGGTACGGGGGACCCGGTCTCGCAATCGCCTGCCCGATTGTGCCGTCACTTAGGGGGCGGACGAACCGCCGATGTGAACGTGCCCGCGGTTCTCGGTAATATCGGGCTGATGAGCAACCACCAACTGACGCGTTGGGTGTTGCGTCATCCCTGGTCACGCGGCTTGCGGCGCGCCGGTCTGGGCGCCGCCGCGGTGCTGGCCGTCGGTGTTCTGCTGATCGCGCCAAGCGCCGTTTCGCGCGGCGTCCCCATGGCCAGCGCCGACGACTGCCCCGATGTCGAGGTGACCTTCGCCCGCGGCACCGACGAACCGCCCGGCGTCGGGCGCGTCGGACAGGCCCTCGTGGACTCGCTGCGCCAGCAGACCGGCATGAACATCGGGGTGTA
>Ga0209526_10002911_pt1 | contig 11608 bp, 8 predicted proteins | sample JacPinW_OM2H0_M1_FD_188566 | JGI IMG/M metagenome (GOLD analysis project Ga0209526, IMG submission 188566) | Forest soil microbial communities from Algoma, Ontario, Canada - Jack Pine, Ontario site 1_JW_OM2H0_M1 (SPAdes) (version 2) | ecosystem: Environmental > Terrestrial > Soil > Boreal...
GCCCGCCTCATGAATATTCTCGACCTGCTCGTCGGCAAGCCCCTCGCCAACACCGAAGAACGTGCCGAGCAAATCGGCGTCGCGGAGGGTATTCCTGTTTTTGGTCTGGATGCGCTGAGTTCCGCGGCATACGGCCCCGAAGCAGCGCTGACCCTGCTCATTCCCCTCAGCCTTCTCGGCTTGTACTACATCATCCCCATCAGCGCCGCCATCATTGCGCTGCTGCTGATTGTCTATTTCTCCTACCGTCAGACCATCGCCGCGTATCCCGGAGGTGGCGGCTCGTATACGGTGGCTCGCTATAACCTAGGCGGGCGTCCAAGTCTCCTCGCCGCCGCGGCTTTGATGACGGATTACATTCTCACTGCCGCCGTTGGCATCTCGGCGGGCGTCGGCGCGCTGATCTCCGCGGTTCCTTCGTTGCAACGGCACACTCTGTCGATTTGCCTGGGCATCCTGATCGTTGTCACCATTGTGAATCTGCGCGGTGTGCGCGAAGCCGGCATCGTGTTCATGGCACCAACCTACCTCTTCCTTAGCACGCTGTTCATCGTCATTGGCGGCGGATTGATTCGCGCTCTGATGAGCGGCGGGCACCCCGCGCCGGTCACACCGTTGCCGCCCCCGCCGCCTGTGACCGAAGCAGTGACTTATTGGCTGCTCTTGAAAGCCTTTTCGAGTGGATGCACGGCGCTCACTGGTGTGGAAGCGGTCAGCAATGGCGTGAAGGCCTTTCGCGAGCCGGCCGTCAGAAATGCGCAGCGCACGCTCACGGTAATCATTTTTCTGCTCGCCACGCTCCTTGCCGGTATTTCGTATCTCGTCAAAGTCTACGGCATCGTCGCCACGGAACCCGGCAAGCCCGGCTACCAAAGTATTCTCTCGATGCTGACCACCTCCGTCTTTGGAAGAGGTTTCTTCTATTACGTGACCATCGCTTCGATCCTGTTGGTGCTCTCGCTTTCGGCCAACACCGCTTTCGCAGACTTTCCCCGCCTGTGCCGCGCTATCGCCCAGAACAACTATCTTCCTCACGCGTTCCGCTTTCGAGGACGCCGCCTCGTGTACTCCTACGGAATCATGACGCTCGCGGTCCTGACTGCCTTCTTGTTGATTTTGTTTGACGGCATCACGGATAGGTTGATTCCGCTCTATGCCGTGGGCGCTTTTCTGGCATTCACGCTATCGCAGGCGGGCATGGTCCGGCATTGGTACAAGAAGCGCGGGCCACACTGGCGGAAGAGCGCGTTTGTAAACGGACTCGGCGCGATTGTCACTGGCATAACCGTCTGTGTGGTACTGATTGCCAAGTTTGTGGAAGGTGCTTGGATCACCCTGTTGTTTATTCCGCTGCTAGTCGTGTTTTTTGGTTTCGTGCGCCGCCACTATCACTACGTACGCGTGCGTACCTTCTGCATGGAGCCCGTGTCGCCGGCGAATCATGCGGCGGCTCCCATCGCCGTTGTTCCCATTGACCGCTGGAGCCGCATCTCCAAACAGGCAATCGAGTTTGCCACTCGAATCACGCCGGAAATCATTGCTGTACATGTCAATCCCGGCGAGTATTCCGAGCTCTTGCGTGCCACGTGGGAGCGCTGGGTGGAAGCAGCCTTTCGCGAATCGGGCCGGCCCATCCCCAAATTATTGATGCTGCCTTCGCCCTACCGATTCATCATCCTGCCCATTGTTCAGTACGTTTTGGACTTGTCGGAAAAGCAGCGTCAGCGGCGCATTGTGGTGGTCATCCCCGAACTCGTGGAAGGACGCTGGTATGAATACTTCCTGCACAACCAGCGCGGCCGCCTATTGGAGTGGATGCTGCAGGTCCGCGGCAACGAGCGTATCTTCACCGTTAGCGCGCCTTACTATCTTGGAGAACACTCAGACTCTGGCCACCAACCGGGCCAATCGAAGCGCGTTTAAGTTCCGAAAGGCCGAACGCAGTTTCTGTTTTGAAAGTAGCGCCGACTTAAGGCGAGAGAATGCACTTGCTAGTTGCGGCTTGTCGGACCGTCGAGGGCGTTCGCGTTCGGAGATCCGCGTCCGTTTGCGCGCAAGCGGAAACATAGTACGGCGTTAGTACTGACAAACAATCGAATTTAGCTGGGCGAGAGTGTCCTAAAGGAGACAGATACCAGCTTGGAAACGTTGTTAGCATCCCCTGCGGTTTAAACTCCACTCTGCAGTTCCCCTTCCCGCACTGTCAGCGACCATGACGGAGAAAACGAGCTGTGACATGAGGAAACTCTTGTTGGCTATTGGCATGTTGAGTATGGGGAACCTGGGCCTGGCGCAGTCGGCACCACCACTGGGCTCCGCGCAGACTTTTGCAGTTCTGGGCGCTTCAACCGTTACTAATACAGGCCCCACGGTCATTACGGGAGACTTGGGCGTGAGCCCTGGAACGGCCGTCACCGGCTTTCCTCCGGGGCGAGTGACGGGAGGAACCCTCCATGCGGGCGATGCGAGTGCCAATGCGGCTCAGGCCGATGCGCACGCGGCATACGCTAATCTAGTCGCACAACCCTGCGGGACCAACTTGACGGGGAAGATTTTGGGAACCACTCCCGGCGCCGTCACACTCTCGCCGGGCGTCTATTGTTTTAATTCTTCGGCTCAGTTGACGGGAACCCTCACGCTCAGCAGCAACGGCGTCTACGTTTTCCAGATGCGCAGCACGCTAACCACAGCGAGCAATTCCTCGGTTGTCCTGGCGAACGGAGCTACGGCGGCAAATGTGTTCTGGCAGGTCGGCAGCTCGGCAACTCTTGGCACCAACACCGTTTTTGTAGGGAGCGTTCTCGCGCTCATCAGCGACACCATCACTACCGGCTCCAGTGTTAACGGTCGGGTTTTTGCCTTGACGGGTGCTGTGACGCTGGACAGTAACGCTATCAACGCTGCAGCCGCTGGGTCTGGCGGGGGCGGTACAGGCGGCGGTGGGCAACAGTGCAAGGACATCACCACCGGTCGCGGGTCCATCACCGGACCATCTGGCAGCAAGGCGAAGTTCGATTTTAAAGCTGGGTTCAAGGGCGGCGAAAGCGAAAGCAGCTTGCCTTGCGGCCAGGTCACTTACAGTGACGACGGCTTTGAATGTCTCCTCAGGGTGAAGAGCACCAACATCACCGCATATCTTGAAAAGGGGCCCAATTCGCGGCGCATCCAAGGCAATGCTGAAATTAACGGGCACGATGGCACCTACCAACTGGATGTGAGCGACGATGAATCAGACACAGACGCCTTTGCCATACGCTTGTCAAACGGCTACAGCGCCTCGGGTCACCTTAAAAGCGGTTACATCGAGATCGATAAGCGCTGCCAAAACGACAACGAAATTCAAGACAAGAACCATAAAAACGAAGACCATGAAGAGGAAGACCATTAGAGACGAAGGACCATAAATAAATCCAATGTTCGGAGGCGCGCCTGTTTTCGCGCCTCCGGCCCTAGGCTTGGGCACCACGCGTGTGGAAGGGGCTAGCGTGCTCTTAAATGCGTGGCCGAGAGAGTAGCGAGACGCAAAAAAAATGAGGGCGCATCCAGCGGTTAAGCCTTTTGCACCCTCTTTAAACTGAGCCGTAAAGCTTTGAGGCTTCCCGGTTCAATCTGGCGTGAAGATAGTTTTTCTCGCTTTCCTGGTCAATCGAATTTTTACTCCAAAGCTGTGAAAATCTGTGCACGGATGTGCAAAAGGCGGCGGGGAACTTAGTCGCTATTCGCTCTGTCGTGTATCCCTTCGTTGCGCAACCGATTGCATTCTGTGTTGGCGCACCGGGCAAGCCAGGTGTCCGGGTTTTCTTGATGCTCGTAGGAGCGCGCGCAGGCTGCCACACGTTGCATAAGCACCGACTCCGCTTCGTGCGCGCGTGGTCCCGCTTCAAAGTAGCGCGTGACAACCTCGCGGATGACTTTAGCATTGTTGTCGTGCAGTGATGTCATCGCCACGCCGTCGCCCGCGTTGACAGAGAGTCTCTGGATGGCTTCAAGGTTTGTCATTCGGCCGGTCGCAATGCAAACCACTCTTGCAAGTTGGAGACGTTACGGAACGTCTTCGAATCTATCTTTCCGAGAGAGGTCATCCAATACACAGTTGAGATATTCGATGCGCTGTCGATGCACATACGCTGGTGTGTTTGCGTAGCCGCATCAGATGTCTGTTTCCTAAGCCACAGCACGGTGCCTTCGTCGCATTCCTCGACCGCAACGAAGCCGCCTTCTCGAGCGGCGGCTTGAAATGCTTGAAGTTTTTCCATGGTGCTTCCATTGTAGGCTCATTCGCAATCGAACGGCGGGCCATCACAGATATTTCTCGTTAGAATGCACTAATCGCTTACGCCGCCGGCTCATTTCCGAGCGACATCCGCGAAGCGAGAAGTACACAGTAATGGCGGTCAGGGTTTTGAACGGTGGATATTTCGAGACTTGAGGATACAAAAGAAGAGAGCCGGCTCCCCGAGGGGACCCGGCTCTCTCTTTTTGCGGTTCGATTACTGCGGTGTGACTGCAGCGACGGGTTGCAGCTTGAGGGAAATGATCTGGGTACCGATCACTTCACCCGAAACTACCAACTCGACGCGGCGATTTTGCTGACGGCCTTCGGATGTATCGTTTGACGCGATGGGCCGAGTCTTACCGAAGCCCCTCGCGCTGGTTGAAGATTCCGGGATGCCTTGATGGGTTAGATAGCTGCGGACGCCTTCGGCTCGCTGCTCGGAAAGTTGCTGATTGAAAGTTTCGGTGCCGACGCTATCGGTGTTTCCTTCGACGGCCAACTTCAACGACGGATAAGCGAGCACGATGCCGGATATTTTGGCTAGCTTCTCGCGGGCCAGCGGACGAAGCGTGTATTTGCCGGAGTCAAAGAGCACGTCCGACATATTGACGACTAGGCCGCGGGCGGTGTCGCGAGTCTCCAGGATCAAGTTGAACTGTTGGAGGAGACGCGCGCGAAGGTCTTCGCGCTCGCGAACGGATTGTTGAAGTTGCGCGTCGGATGACGCTGCGGCGGCGCGATTCCGGTCGGAATCGGCTTCGGCAGCATGTTGTTGTTGCTCGGCGTTGTTGCGGTCTCTTTCCGCATTGGCTTGTGCGGCCTGCGCATTGACGTTCTTGCGGTCTGCTTCATCGCGGTCGCGAACGGATTGCTGAAGCTGCGCATCGGATGAAGCTGCGTTGGCACGATTCCGGTCGGAATCCGCTTCCGCGGCTTGCTGCTGACGCTGCGCCTTATTGCGGTCTCTTTCGGCATCGGCCTGGGCGGCTTGCGCATTGACGTTGTTGCGGTCCGCGTCATCGCGGCGGCGATTGGCGTCGGCGGTTAGCGCTTCGGCATTGACTCGGCGATCTGATTCCTCGTTGGCGCGATTATTGGCGTGGGCTTCACGTCCGGCTCCCGCGGCGCGTTCGGACTCGGCGCGTTCTTCGTCGATATGCTTCACGGCGATTTCACGAGCGTCTTCCGACGTCTGCACGACTTGGCGCGATAGAGAGATTAGGGATTTCTTATTTTCATGCTTGTTGGTGGCGAGGGAATCGGCTTCGTTCATTTGGTGAACGGCCTTTTCGTAACTTGTCGCGGCGTATCTTTCCGCGCCGGCAGATTGCGCTATGCGCAGAGCATTGCGCGCTTCAAAAAATTCGAGCGGCAATTTGGCGTTCAGGATCACAGGATCGAACTTATAGCCCGTGGGGATGTAGCCGCCGCGATCGATCAATTCATACTTGGCGTCCACGGCCTCGCTAGCTCCGACGGTATCCGAGCGAATGGCGTTCTCGAGGACCACAAGGTTGCTGGGACGACGCACGGCATAGTAGGGTTCCGCGGTTACGATCATCGCGAAAGCCTGAAGGTCCGTGGTGACATCCAGCTTGCTCCGGTGGTTATCGCCCACCAATACTTCGCCGATGTTCACGGGCCGGCCTTCCGGCGAAATCGCCCACAGCACATAGGTCAGATACTCGTTGCCAAAGCTCGTGGGCCTGTCCAATCCCGAAAATTCAACTTCGATTGTCAGCGTTCCACGCTTGCTATTGACTTTGGCCTCGCCCGCCGCGCCGGGCATCAAATCGGTCCCTTGAAAATTGATCTTCGTGGCCCCGCTGCGGTGTCTATAGCTCACCGCGCGGGTCGTACGGCTCACTACATTAATCCGGTATGTCGGTGTTGGATTGCCGGAATTCGCCGGCACTTGCGTCTGATACTGCGCTTGCGCTGATGCGCCAAGCGCCATCACCACTAACAGCGTAATACTCGATTTCTTAAACATGAGGCTCCTTCGGAAAGACTTCGATGCATCAGTATTAGGCTTCGTGAGCCTCAATACTGTGCGATAGTGCACGATTCACAAGAAATAACGACGAAAAGCGGTGAATTTCACTTGGATATTCACTTGGATATTCACTTGGCCTGCAACCCGTACCGAGCCACCTTCCAAAGCGGCGACCCGGCTACGCTGCTATCACATCCATCGGAAGGCAAGCTTGAGACCCTATGCTCTTTATCTGCCTTCGTTATCGCGGTCCGGATGGCTATGGCGCCAATTCCAGTAGTGTTTCTGCTCTCGGTTGTTCTGCCTGTCGTACTCACGATAAGTCTTGTGCTGTTCTCCCAGGTACTGCCTGTAAGTGCGGTCTTCGTGATCGTCCCAATTATGGTAGTCGCGATGGTTCCGATCATAGACGCGGATCTGGACCCTTTCCTCTTGAGGTCGGGGGCCGGCCATGATTGCCGTTGGTGTGACAATGGCAGCAGCCAAAAGTAGTGCACTGATGTAGCGATCTATACGTTGCATGAAGCAGTCCTCCAAGCCGAGATACTTAGATTCAGAACCCCGGTCAGCCGTGACTATGCGCTTCTCGTAGTCGCGCTGTATGTTCCATACAGCACCTATGAGAAAACAATAATGTCGCCAAAAATAACGCAGCTTTACCCCAGACTTCACTTTTACGCCTGGTGTTTCGCTTTCTTTATGGAATCGATTGCAAGGCGCGACGCAAACGGACTACTATCGCGCCCAACGAGAGAAACCGATACTACGGGTGACTACGCCAAGTGACTGGCGTTAGACTGCACGGCGTCTCTCTTTGAGCGCCTTCATCCGCGAGGCCAAATAGAATCCATGAAAACACATTGTCTATGCTTTAGAGGAGCCGCCGTACATACCTTCGCAGCGCTTTCACTCCTCATTTCCCTCTCAGGTTTATTCTTGTGCGCTGCCAGGCCGAAGCTTGACGCCGCTCACCCTGGAACTCGTGTTGTTATGGATGCCCACAACTGCTACCCCTATTTCGAATGGTGGGCGGATCGAATTGACCGGGCTTTAGCCAGCGGTACGCCACTCGCCATCGAACAAGACTTGTATTGGTATACGAACCCGAAGACTGGTCAGGCTCGATCTGTTCTCGCTCACGGTTCGTCTGTCAGTGGCAACGAACCCGGGATGCGGGAATATTTCTTTGAGCGAGTGCGTCCGATCGTCCAAAAAGCCTTGCAGGAAGGCAATCAAGGCGACTGGCCCCTAATCACATTAAATCTCGACCTGAAATCAGAAGAGCCGGCGCATCTGGCCGCAATTTGGGGCCTACTAACCGAATATCAAGATTGGATTTCGACGGCCACCCGTTCAGCCGACATCCACAAAGTGGCGCCCCTGGATGTCAAACCCATTCTGGTTTTCACTGGAGAGTCGGATGGCCAGAAAGCGGTCTTTTATGATCAACGGTCCGTCGGATCAAAACTTCTTGTGTTCGGCGCGGTTCCCACAAACACGAAGGACCCGCTAGCTAAACCACAAGTCCTAGAGCCGAACACTGCGGATAATTATCACCGCTGGTGGAATAACGCCTGGGGTGTAGTGGAAGCTGGCGGTCCCTCAAAAGCAGGTCCGTGGACGCCGGAAAAGAACGAACGCTTGCGGGAACTAGTAAGCTACGCGCACAAGCAAGGTCTTTGGATCCGTTTCTACACACTCGACGGGGCCACATCCGCAGACCTGAGTTGCCGCGGCTGGTTTCGCAGCTACAACTTTGGCTCCCGCGAAGCCGTCCAAGCGCGCTGGCAAGCTGCCATCAATGCCGGTGTCGACTATCTCGCCACAGATCAATACGAAGACTTTGCCACCCTCTTGCGCCGAACGACAGCCCATAACCCTTAGCCCACCTCGGGCACCTTCGCCAGTAAGCTCGAAATTCGACCGCTCAATGCTTTCAACAATCTTCATTCGTACCTCAGGGCCACCATCGGATCCACGCGCGTCGCCCGGCGCGCCGGGACGTAGCACGCCAAGAGCGCAACTAAGATGAGCAGGGCAGCAACAGCGGCAAACGTCTCTGGATCCTGCGCCGTGACCCCAAACAGCAAGCTCCTCATCAACGGCGTCAATCCCAAAGCAGCACCGATTCCAATCGCCACGCCGGCCAACGCCATCGTTGCGCCCTGGCTAAGGACCATTTGCACCACGTCCTGACCCTGTGCCCCGAGCGCCAAACGAATTCCAATTTCGCGCTTGCGTTGTGACACGGTATAGGAAATCACGCCATAGATGCCGATAATCCCCAACACCAGCGCCATTACCCCGGCGATTCCCAGCATCACAAGCGTGAAAGATGTTCGCGCGACCGATTTGTCATAGACTTCTTTCATCGTCCGCACGGATGCCAGCGGCAGGCTCGAGTTCACCGACCACGCGGCTTGCCGGACCTCGTTGAGAAACGCTTCCGTACCGGCGCGCTCGCTTCGTATCACAAACGTCTCCGTCCGTACCGTGTCCGCAATCTTGCGCCCGAACAGGTATTCCATCATTGGTGGCCAATAAACGATTTCAGGCGCCTTCTCCTGCACGCCTCTTTCTCGAACATCCTGTATCACGCCAATCACCTCATGCCATGGCATGGACGGGAACTCGCGCAATTGCTTGCCCAGAGCCGCCGACGGCGTGCCCCACATCTCTCGCGCCAAATTCTCCGAAATCATCACTACCGGTCGCAGTCCGTATACGTCGCTCCACGTAAATTCCCGGCCCGCAACCAATCGCGTCCCCGCCGTTTGCAGAAAGCCTGGAGAAATATATTTGTACAGCCGCAGCGGTGCCATCACGTTGTCGGGGTATATCTTGTCTTGGGCAAAGATGCAGTCCCAGTCCGAATCGAAACCTTCCATTGGCATTTCGCTCACGAGCCCCGCAGACTTCACACCGGGAGTCGCTGCCAGCTTCTCCAGAATTTCGTTCTGAATGCGCAGCACTCGTTCCGGCTCCGCTACCAGCGCGGCCGGAATCGAGATGCGCATCACCTGGAGATGCTGCGCGTCCGTGAATCCCGGATCGACCGTTCGCAATGCTTGGAACGTTCGGATCATCAAGCCCGCGCTCACGAGCAGGACAAGTGCCATCGCCACCTGACCCACCACGAGAATGCTCCGGGCGCGGTGGCGCTCCCGGCTCGCGCTCGCTGCCCGGCCTCCGCCGCGGAGAGCTAACGATGCACGCGGCCCGGCATATTTCAGCGCAGGAATTAGCCCGAGCAACAAACCGGAAAGCAGCGCAAGCAGCACAGTGAACCCGAGCGTCCGTGCATCCAGCGAAATCTCACTTACGCGCGGCAGATTCGCCGGGCCAATGGCCAACAGCAGACGCACGCCGGCATAAGCGAAGGCAGCGCCGAGGACTCCGCCCATTAGCCCCAGCATCACGCTTTCAACGAGGAGTCCTCGGACCATTCGTCCCCAACCCGCGCCGAGCGCGGCGCGCACGGCCAGTTCCTGCTGTCGCGCCTCGATCCTCACCAGCAACAGATTCGTCACGTTAGCGCACGCGACGAGCATCACCAGCCCGATTGTTCCCATCACCACCCAGAGAACGTCGCTGACGTTGCCAATGACTTCCCGCTTTAATGGACGAATCATCGGCGTAATCTTCCACGTCTCGTAGAAATGCGGATTCGTGCCAGGACCATTTGTCCAGGAGTCCATCCAGATTGGCAACATGCGCGTCAGGTCGGCATCAGCTTCCGTGATGGTCACACCGGGCTTCATCCGCGCGACCCCCTCGAACCCGAATCCGGCAAGGATTAAATTGCCGCGGTCAAAGGCGAGCGGCACCATGATGTCGAAATCTCGATCGACCAACCGGAAATCTTTCTGCATAACGCCGACTACTTCCCGAGGCCGCGCATCCACTGTAATGTTGCGCCCGACGACCGACCGGTCTCTGCCGAACCGCCGCTGCCAGTAGCCATAGCTAAGCATCACGCGCTGCGGACCGCGCGGAACTTGATCTGCCTCCGAGAGCCATCGCCCAACTGCAGGTGGAACGTCCAACGCCTGCAGTACGCCATCGCTGACTTCAACTGTGCGCACCTGCTCCGGCTCAGCCAGGCCTGTAACGCTCGCGGTTCCTGTATCCCACACTCCCAATGACTGGAATGCGCGATTGTGCTCGGCGTACGTGAAGTACATGGAGGCCGAAAGATGCAGGCCGTTCTCGAAATCCGCCAGCCCTGGCGCGCCAGGCGCGATTTGGTGGAGCGATGCTAACTGTTCGGCGTTTGGATAGTTGAGCGGTTTCAGCAGCACGCTATTCACAACACTGAAGACCGCCGTGTTCGCGCCGATTCCTATGGCGATCGTCAGCAATGCCACTGCGGTAAACATCGGGTTGTGGCGGAGCGCGCGCAGGCCATAGCGGACGTCTGCGAGAAGTTCTTCAACGGAAAGCCAGCGCCAGACGTTTCGACTATCCTCTTCGGTCAGCATTACATTTCCAAACGCGCGGCGAGCCGCAGCGGTAGCTTCTTTTCTCGACATCCCGCCCGCAACCAACTCCTCGATCTTTTCTTCGAGGTGTTCCCGAATCTCTTCCGAAAGATTTTCGTAGAGCCGCCTACGCAAGAACAGTCGTTGGAACCACATCATGATTCACCCGGCGCCAACACACGTGTGATCCCTTCGAGCATCTTTTCAAAACGCGACACCTCGTGCTCCAGATGCTTCGCTCCCGCCGCGGTCAATTTGTAAATCCGCACACGACGGTTCGTCGACGAAATGCCCCACTCCGCTCTTACCAACTCCTCTTTCAGCAAACGTTGGAGAGCCGGATAAAGCGATCCTTCTTCAATCTGCAGCAAATCGTTCGACGTTCGCTTGATGTGTTGCGCCAGCGCATACCCGTGCAACGGCTGCCGCTTCAGCGTTCGCAGGATCATCATCTCCAGCGCGCCGGGGAACAAATCTCGTTGTTCGCGTGTTTTCATGAGGCTCAGTCTTTTTCAGGTTACTCAAAGGCCGATTTGGACAAGGCCTAGAGCAAAATAGGATGATTTGCAGTCCGAGTCAAGTACAAAAAATAATGCGATTGGGCAGTGGGTCAGTTTCCGATTAGCCCGTTATTCGTCAACGATCAGCAAACACTGTGCGACATATCGTTACTAATCTGGCGGTTCACATCCGCGTCGGCCTCCCGAGGCGTTTCTCTGAGCTAGCCGTTTTCGACGCGCGCTTTTATATCGGAGCACGCTGCGTCGATGAGCCTGGTTAGCGCTGCAGCGTTTGTGGGCGTTTCCGGTCTCAGCTTCACATGGCGCATGAACTTGCCGGTGCCTTGCAACAAGC
>Ga0209526_10002912_pt1 | contig 11608 bp, 8 predicted proteins | sample JacPinW_OM2H0_M1_FD_188566 | JGI IMG/M metagenome (GOLD analysis project Ga0209526, IMG submission 188566) | Forest soil microbial communities from Algoma, Ontario, Canada - Jack Pine, Ontario site 1_JW_OM2H0_M1 (SPAdes) (version 2) | ecosystem: Environmental > Terrestrial > Soil > Boreal...
CGCTCACTCATGTAGATCGCTTCGTCGATATCGTGGGTGACGAGAAGCATGGTCGTGCGGCGCCCCTGCCAGAGACGCAACACTTCATCCTGCATGCGCATGCGCGTGAAGGCGTCGAGAGCGCCGAGGGGTTCGTCGAGCAATAGAACTTTTGGATGATTGATGAGCGCACGTGCTAAAGCGACGCGCTGGGACATGCCGCCGGAAAGATGGTGAGGGTAGGCATTGGCAAACATCTCCAGGCCGACGAGGTGCATGAACTCCCCCACTTCATAGCGTTTCTCATTCAGTACACCGCGGGCGACCAGTCCGGCCTCGATGTTGCGGCGAACGGTGAGCCACGGGAAAAGATTTGGGTCCTGGAAGACGAGACCGCGTTCCGCGCTCGGGCTGGTGATCAGCTGTGAACCAATCAAAAGCTCGCCGGAATCGGGAGAATCGAGGCCCGCGATGAGGCGAAGCAGCGTCGATTTTCCGCAGCCGCTTGGGCCAATGAGTGAAACCAATTCACCGGCTGCGACCGAGAATGAGATAGCGTCCAGCGCCAGGCGACGGGCAAAGGAATCGTCGGGGGCTGGAAAACTCTTGCTGACTTCGCGAACGCGAAGCGAAGAAGCTTCGGTCGCGGTCATTGTTACCATCTGATCACTCCCTTTTGCCAGACAAGCATGCGGTCCCGCAGTTTAAAGAGCAAAGTCATGATGCTGGAAAAAAACGCGGCCATGATGATCAACGCGGCGTAAACCTTTCCGTACTCGGCCCAGCCTTGCGCCCAGCTCACGTACCAGCCGAGACCGGACTTCACGCCCACTGACTCCGCGACTACGAGCGTCAGGAAAGATGCGCCGAGCCCCATGAATAAACCGATGAATATACTTGGGATCGCCGCAGGAATCGCGACGCGAAAAATTAAGTAGCTGCGTCCGGCGCCGAGCGTGCGAGCGACATCGAGGTACGAAGCGCGCGTGTTGGAAATGCCGGAAGCGGTCAGCATCGTCACGGGAAACCAAACCGCCAATGCGATCAATGCGGCCGCCGAAATCGCCGCTGACGGCGAGATGACCATGGCAAGTGGAATCCAGGCTGTTGCCGGAATTGGACCGACGACTTTCAGCAATGGCATTCCCCAGTAGCGAATTGGTTCTGACCAGCCGATGCAAACGCCGGTGATGAAACCAGCCGCGACGCCGAGCAAATATCCACTCAGCAGCAGAACGAGTGAATGCCATGTGCTGTCGAACAGCAGTGCACGATCATTGATCATGCTTTGGAGGACGCCAGCTGGGCTCGGGAAATACGGGAGGGGCAGCAACCGGAACCCGGATGTGATCAGCTCCCATGCGCAAAGTAGCAGTACCGCCACCGTGAAAAGCGGGCGCATGCCACGCATCCTTGCTCGTAAAGCCGCCCAGCGCCGCTGCGTCAGTGCCGCCGCGACCGCGCCAGCAAAAAAGAGGCTGAGAAAAATCGTGTAGCCGTTTCTTTCGCCAGGCGGTTCGTTTTTCGAAATGAGCAGATGGACGCCGAGCGTAACTGCTGCCGCCAAAGGGACAGCTAACAACGCGCGCGAAGACAGCCGCGTTTTGTCGAGAGCGATCGTGTCGCTTGCGGCCGCGTCCAAAGTCTGCGCCGATGCGCGCTCTGGCGGCCCAGTGTCGCGGCCAGTCACTCCTTCGACGCGATCGACCTCTTCGCTTTGCAGCATGACTCTTCGGTATCAGAGAGGATCAACTCTGCAAACAATCGGATGTCCTGATTCGGCGGCACCTGGCCGCCAGCGACTTTTTCCACCTGCAAATTCTGAAGCCAGTCATCGGTCACGCCGTCCAGATGCGCAAAGGCTCGTTTCGCCAGCTCCGAAACGTCAGTGGTCGGGCTAAGCATTCCTGCGATTTTCATTTCCGCGGCCGCAGAACGAACCGCTGTCTCAGCACCGGAAACGCTCGGCACATATCGCAGGTGCGAAATGGCAACGGTGTTGAGCTCCGGATTCGAGGCGAGATATTTTTTTTCGACCGACAATCGGGCGGCTGCCGCCGGGTTGGCTTCCACCCACTTGGCGCCCTTGAGTAAGGCACGCGTTGCGGCGGCGGCGGCCCTTGGATTCGACGCAAGAAATTTTCCGTTCACGATCACGGCACAGCAGTATTCGTCTTTGTAAGGCGCATCCTTCGCCTGGTCAGCCACGTTTCTGACTTTTCCCTCCGCCAGGAGAAGACTCCCGATCGGCTCGGAGTCCGCGACGGCGTCCACTTCTCCTTTATCCAGCGCCAAGCCGAGTTCACCCGCGGGAAAGACACGCCAGGTGATTTCTTTACCGGCGTCGATACCGTTTGCGCCGAGAACTCGATTAGCAAAGATGAACGGCGGAGTTCCCATCCCGGGCACGCCAATCCGCTTGCCGCGCAAATCGTGAACCGTGCGGATATTGCCTTTTACCGCCGCCTGGACGCGCAGGCATCCTCGATGAATCCCTCCAGTGAACTTCACATCGAGCCCCTGTTCAATCGGTTTGAGAAAATACATCACGAGGTGATGCGTGATGTCGAAACCGCCGAGCGCGAGCACGTCTTTGTAATTAGCCCATTCGCATTTGACCATCTCAACTTCGAGTCCCTCCTCCTTGAAAAAGCCCTTCTCGACCGCGCTGAAAATCGGCGCTTCACAGGTCAAACCGACGTAGCCGACGCGAACTTTGTTCGAATTGCTGGCGGCCGAGCCGGAGTCTTTCTTGCAACCGGCCACGAGCAGAATGGCGAGCGCAGCCGGGGTGGCGAGTTTAAGATTCATTTGTTTTCTATTCAAAGGTTTTGGAAATAGAGCAATAAGTCGCACCTATGGAAGCAAAATGTTTAGTCCCTTTCAAGCTACTTCATTGCATTTCCGCATTGCCCCACACAATATTCGGTCACGATGCAGGATCCTTTGGACATTCGTCACCTGCGTTACTTTCTCGCCGTGGCTGAAGCCGAAAGCTTTAGTCGCGCGGCAGACCGGCTCGGAATTTCGCAACCGAGCGTCTCCCAACAAATGCGCGACCTGGAGGCAGGCTTGCGGGTTCCGCTATTTCAGCGTCGCGGCAAACGCATTCTCCTAACGCCCAAAGGCCTGATTTTTCAGGAGCACGCCCGCACTGTTCTCCGTCAGCTCGAAAGTTTTCTCGAGGAACTGAACCGCGAACCCGGACAATTGCGCGGCGCGCTGCACTTGGGCGTCGTGCCGGTGTTGAACGTGCCCCTCGTGCCGCATCTGCTCGGTCTCTTTACCGCCGATCATCCGGCCATCAGCGTCGTCGTTGAGGAAATTTCATCGACCGACATTGAGACCGCTCTCGAAGAGGGCCGGATGGATGTAGGCCTCGGGTTCATGACCCGATACTCTCCGAATTTGCGCTACGAACGCCTTTGCACGGACGAGTTCGCCTTGATCGTTTCCGAAGCACACCCGTGGGCGAAACGGCGGATAGTCCCCTTTTCCGAGCTGCATCAACAACGATTGCTGCAACTCACGGACAGTTTCGTCATGCGCCGGATGACAGACGAGATTTGCCGAAACCATCAGGTCCGTCCGCGGACCGTCGCCGAAATCAGCGCGATTGAGACGCTGTTACGCTCGCTCGCGCCATTGCGAGCCGCCGCTTTGATGCCGAAGATCGCGTTGCGCGGAAGGGAAGCGTTGAAATTGAAAGCGATCCGACTGCAGGGTAAAAAACTCGGCCTTGAGATTGGATTGCTGCGGCTGAGTGATTCGGCGGCCAACAGCGCCGTGGCCGCATTCACCAGCCTTGCGAAGGCGACGGTCCCGAAGATGATCAGAAAATAAGAAACAACGAACGCCACGGGCGGCGTCAACGATTCTATAGCAGGCGCAAACTTGAGACGCTATCGCGTATCGGGGAGGCGCAAATATAGACCCATTGCCGCTGATGTCGATGACAACGAAGTTGAGAGAAAGATATTCCTCGTCAAGGAGTCCGGTATTCGGTTCGGTGGTGACTTTTGATTCGAGCACCTCGCTGGGAATGCGTGCGAGCGACCCGGCTGACTCAGAGTTTTGTGCCCGTGCGCGGAAGAGCGAGGTAAAGAAAACAATGCTGAAGATTTATAGGAAGCAATTTGTTCATGAGAAATTTTTAGCGACACCAGATTCGGGCGCAACCGGATGCTCAAAGCAACTGATATGGATCGACATCCACGGCTACCGCGACATCCTCGGGAAACGGCAGCTTGTCCAGCGTCTCGCGCACGAGCCGGCTCAGGCGCATGATCGCGCCGCCGCGCAGCAAAATATGAAATCGGAATTGGCCCTGCAACTTTTGCAACGGCGCCGGCGTTGCGTCGCCGAGAATGAACTCAGAACCGAGCGCTTCTTTTAGACGTCGCACCAGAGTTTCGGCTGAAAGCTTGGCGCGACCCTCGTGTGCCGACCGCACCGTGATCAGGATCGCGTGCTTGAATGGCGGAAAATCGCAGCGCTCGCGAAATTCGAGTTCCTGCTGAAAATAACCGGCGAAATCATGCTGCCGCGCAAATTGCACTGACGGGCTGAACGGCGTGTAGGTTTGCACGAAAACCTCGCCCGTTCTTTCGCCGCGACCCGCACGTCCGGCCACTTGTGTGAGCAACTGAAACGTCCGTTCGCCGGCTCGGAAATCGGGCAAATGCAAGGCGAGATCGGCATTGATAATCCCGACGAGCGTGACATTCGGAAAATGCAGTCCTTTGGCGATCATTTGCGTCCCAACCAGAATGTCGATCTTGCCGACGCGAAAATTTCGTAGTGTTTCACGATATGCGTCTTTTCGCGTCATCGAGTCCGCGTCCATCCGCCTAACGATTGCTTTCGGAAAAATCTGCGCGACTGTCGATTCTACCTTTTCCGTGCCGAAGCCGGCATAGATTAGCGCGTCTTGCCCGCAGGCCGGACATTTTTTTGGCACAGCCGCGGTATGCCCGCACAAATGACAACTCAATCGCGCCGCATGCCGATGAAAGGTGAGCGCGACGCTACAATTCGGGCAATCGCGCGCTTCGCCGCAGTTGCTGCACAGCAGCGACGTGGAAAAACCGCGCCGATTCAAAAATAAAATTGTTTGCTCGCGTTTTTCCAAACGATCCGCAATCGCTTGCAACAATTTTTCCGACAAGATCGACATCGTCTTTTCCTTTCGCCGCACCTGGCGAAGATCGACGATGCGCATGAGCGGCATCTGGCGTTCGTCCACACGCTGGGTCAGGGTTGCCAGTTCGTATTTGCCGGTGGTGGCGTTGTGATAACTTTCCAGCGAGGGCGTGGCGCTCCCGAGGACGACCGTGCATTTCTCGATCTTCGCACGCACCACCGCCACGTCGCGCGCGTGGTAACGCGGCGCTTCTTCCTGTTTGTAAGTCGTCTCGTGTTCTTCATCGACAATGATGAGCGCAAGGTTTTTGAGCGGCGCGAAAACCGCGCTGCGCGCGCCAATCACGATGCGGGCGCGACCGGAATGAATTTTGTGCCATTCATCATGGCGTTCGCCTCCAGACAAATGGCTGTGCAAAACGGCGACTGCGTCTCGGGCTTCGGCGAAACGCCCCTTGAAGCGCTCAACGGTTTGCGGCGTGAGTGAAATTTCCGGAACCAGAACGATCGCGCTGCGTCCGCGGTCAAGAGCGGCCCGAATCGCTTGCAAATAAATCTCGGTTTTGCCGCTGCCAGTGACCCCGTGCACCAAAATCGGCCGCGGATTTTCAGGTGAAGCAAGCGCGTCCGCGATTTGTTTAAGCGCGGCTGCTTGCTCAGCGTTCAATTCGAGCTTTGACGTGGCGACAAATTGCTCCCCAGCGTGCGGATCGCGCTCGACTGCTTCTTCGCGCAACTCGACCAGGCCCCGCTTGGCCAGCGCACGCAGAGTTTGATTGTCGAGTGAAGTTTTTCGCAACAGTTCGGCAGCGCGAATAGGCGAGTTCAAACGCACGATCGCTTCCAGAAGTTCGGCCTGTCGCGGCGCGCGTTTCCGCAAATTTTCAAATTCCTCGTTGTCAATCTTGCGCGCAGGTTGCAAGAACAATTGTTTCTTCCAGCCAATCTCCGCTTTGCGAATCACTTGCGGCAGCAAACTGCGCATGACGGTTTCGATCGGGCAGCAATAATACGCGCTCATCCATTTCGCGAGTTCGAGCAGCGGTTCACTCAAAACCGGCCCTTCACCAACGATTGCTTCGATCGGTCGAATTCCTCCGACATTGCTTTGCTCGAGCGTGGCCACGACCGTGGCGAGCGCGGATTTGTCGCGAAACGGAACGCGCACACGCGACCCGACGTCGACACGCTCAGCTAAGGTTTCCGGCACAGAATAATCCAGCTGGCGATGAATCGCGCGGTCGATGACGACGCGAATGTAACTGGGCTTCATCATTTCGAGGTGCAGGGAATTTAATTGAACAGCGGCAACGATACGTGGATTGATGCTGACGTGATCAGGCTCTTGTTCAAGTTGATCCTTTGCGTTTTACTCGCACTGGGGGTGGCTTTTGTTTATCTGGCCGTACGATCGGGCGATCCCCTTTACACGCTTTATGAATGGATCAGTCCCGCGCGCTTCCAACAATATGACAAACTGATCGGGTCGGTCGCGACCGAGCACCATCTCGATCCGATGCTTTTGAAGGCAGTCGTGTGGCGCGAAAGCCGTTTTGACCCACAAAAATATGGGACGGCGGGGGAGCGCGGCCTAATGCAAGTGAGCCAAAGCGCCGCGAACGAATGGGCGCGCGAAAACAAGATCGACAATTTCCGAGTGGAACAACTTTTCAATCCGGAAACAAACTTGAAAGCCGGGGCGTGGTATTTGCAGCGCGCGTTTCAGCATTGGGAGAGTCAGCCCGACCCGTTGCCATTCGCGTTGGCCGAATACAATGCCGGCGCTAGCCGCGCCCAGCGCTGGGCTGGCGGCAGCGAAACAGCCGTCATTTCAAAGGAAGATTTTCTAGCGAATATCGATTTCCCTGGCACGCGCAAATACATCGACTCAATCATCGAGCGCTACGAATTCTACAAACGGCGCGGACGAATGTGATCGGCGAGTCTACGATCCAAATCTGCTTGCAATCTCCGCATTTAATTTCACGACCTTGTCGATCCTCGGAAGCACGGAAAGATCGAGCGCCCGCTCAAGAACCGCCTCGAGCACGATCTCAGTGGGAATATTTCCGACCAGTCCATCCTGGGCGAACGGACAGCCGCCCAGACCGCCGACGGCCGCATCGAATCTTCGGCATCCCGCATCGTAGGCGGCCAAAATTTTTGCTGCCGCGCCTGCGCGCGTGCTGTGCAGATGCACGCCGATGTCGAGGTTGCCATAATCGCTGATCACTGGACCCACGATATGGCTAACAAGCTCCGGGGTCGCCGTGCCGACTGTATCGGCGAGGGATATTGATCGAACGCCAAGATCCACAATTCGTTTCACTCCTTCATTCACTCTATCCTTATTCCATGGATCGCAGTACGGATTTCCAAATGCCATTGAGATGTAAACGACGACATCACGCTGGGCTTTCTCAGCTCGGTTTTTGACTGCCCGCAGAACCTCCCAATTCTCCTCGGGCGATTGGCTTTGGTTCTTACGCAGAAAAGTTGGAGAAATTGAGTACGGGTAACCAACCGTGGTGACGCGCTGGGTAGCGATGGCGCGCTCCGCTCCTTTTTCGTTCACGACGATTCCGATGATCTCGATATTACTGGGCGGCTGGAGTTGCCCCAAGACTTCCTCGCTGTCCGCCATTTGCGGCACGGCCTTTGGCGAGACGAAACTCACGGCGTCGATGTGTTTGAATCCCGCGTCGATCAGCGCGCGCAGGTAGTGAACTTTGAGTTCGATTGGAATCTGTCGCTTGAGGCCTTGCCATGCGTCCCGAGGACATTCGATAAGTTTGACCGGATCGTTCGGCATGTTCGAAGGCGAATTGCGGTGTGTAGAACAGTGTATGTGGTCAAGAGCGCTCAGCAATCGACGTCGCTGCAATCCTGGCTAACGGTTGAGGTAATGACCAAAGCAGAAATCGCCGGCGTGCTGGAGCAGATCGCCACGCTTCTGGAGTTGAAGGGCGAGAACCCTTTCAAGATTCGCGCCTACGCCAATGCTGCACGCTCACTCGAAACGTTCGGTGGAAATATCTCCGACCTGCAGGACCAAGAAGCGCTCGCGAAAATTCCCGGGATCGGCAAAAGCATCGCGGAAAAAATCAAGGAACTCGCCGCCACGGGCTCACTGAAATATTTGGAAGAGCTGCGCGCGGAATTTCCATCGGCGATCCTGGAGTTATTTTCCATCCCCGGCTTGGGTGCGAAAAAGATAAAGGCGCTGTACGAACAACTCCACATCAGCTCGATCGATGAATTGCGAACGGCTTGCGAATTGGGCCGGGTCGCGAAATTGCCAGGCTTCGGCGAAACGACGCAGGCGAAGATTTGCACGGCCATTGAGCAGCGAGCGCAGCACGCCGGCTATTTTCAATTCGGCCAGATTGCGGCGGAAGCGGAAAGTTTGCGCGCGGACCTCGCCGTGCACAATGACGCATTGCTTGTCGATGTTGCGGGAAGTTATCGGCGGCGAAAAGAAATTGTGCACGATGTCGATCTTGTGGTAGCGACAAAAAAGCCGGAAACGATCACGAAATTTTTCGTCGCGCATCCGCTGGTCGAGTCAGTGATTTCGCAGGGACCCACGAAATCGAGTGTGCGGCTTCGATCCGGAATCCAGTGCGATCTGCGCGTGGTTAGCGCGGCAGAATATCCGTTTGCTCTCAATTATTTCACCGGCAACAAGGAGCACAATATCGAGATGCGCAATCGCGCGCTCAAACGCGGCTGGACGCTGAATGAATATCGTCTCGGGCCGCTTCCACCGGATCCGAAGACGAAAAGCAAAAGATCGAAGATTCCGAAGGTATGCGAAGAAGCCGAGCTGTATCGCGCGCTCGATCTCGATTTCATCCCGCCGGAGCTGCGCGAGAATTGCGGTGAATTTGAAGCGGCAGAAAAACACGTGCTGCCGCACTTGATCGAGAAGGAGAATTTGCGCGGTACATTTCATTGTCACACTGTCGCGAGCGATGGACACAATTCGCTCGAAGAAATGGCGGAGGCCGCCCAAGCGCTCGGCCTCGAATATCTTGGCATCGCCGAACACAGCAAAAGCTCGATTCAGGCGCACGGGCTTGATGAAACGAAATTGCGCGCCCAGATCGCCGCGATTCGACAGTTAAACAAGAAGCTCGACGGTTTTCAATTTTTCGCCGGCGTGGAGTGCGACATTCTGCGTGATGGCCGTCTTGATTTTTCCGACGACGTCTTGGCGGAGCTCGATTTCGTGATCGCGTCAATTCATTCCGTTTTCAATTTAAGCGAAGCGGAAATGACTAAGCGAATGATTCGCGCGATAGAAAATCGTTTCGTCACAATTCTCGGTCATCCAACCGGGCGGATTCTTTTGCAGCGCGAACCTTACCATCTCGATGTGCCGGCAATTCTCGATGCTGCCGCGACGACCGGGACGTGGGTCGAGCTGAGTGGCTCGCCGAAACGGCTCGATCTCGATTGGCGCTGGTGGCCGCTAGCCAAACAAAAAGGAGTGAAATGTGTCATCGATCCTGACGCCCACCGTGCCGAACGTCTTCAAGATCTATGGTTCGGCATTGGCATCGCCCGCAAAGGCTGGCTCACCCGGATCGACGTGATGAATTGTTTGCCTCTGGGGAAAATCGAAGCGGCGCTGGGAGCGAAGCGGGAGAAGCAGGAGTAATGGAGTAGCGGAGTAATGGGGTAAACGACCGTTGAAAGACATTACTCCACCACTCCATCACCCCACTGCTTGTCGTTGCGGCAAAAACATGGTGAGACATTTGCAGGCGCCGCCAGCCTTCAAAAATTCGCTCATCGGCAACTGGTGGCAGCGATAGCCGCTTTCTTGCAGCGTGGCGACCAGCTGTGGCGCGCCTTCCGGTAAAACAATATCGCGATCGAGTACGACCGCGTTGCAGGAAAAGTGGATGGCTTCCTCCGGCGCAACATCGATCAGTTCCGTCACGTGCTCGCGGATCGCGCGCTGACCGTATTCATCGAATGCCGCCGGGAACCAAACAGCCGCACCATCTCCCAGCGGACAAAAACAAGTATCGAGATGATAAAAACGCGGATCGACCAGTTCGACCGAGATCACCAGGCAACCGAGCATGTCCGCCACGGCGCGATGCGACTTGATATCAGAACGGAATTTGTACCCGCAGAAGAGCGCGTCGCCCCCAAATAGCGCGTCGCCTTCTCCCTCGAAATAGAAGTCGTTAGGCAACCACGCGATTTCGTAACCATGCTCTTCCATCCAGCGCGCAAAGTACGGCGCTTCGCCGGCGCGCTCCTTATACCGAAAATTACTGGGGATGAATTTTTTTCCGACGGTCAATCCGGCGTTGGCGGTGAAAACCATGTCGGGTAGCTTCGGTTGCGGTTTCACCAAGTGGATTTTGCACTCCAATTTTGCCAAGGTGGTGTGCAGATTTTTCCATTGCTGTTGGGCCAAGGGCGCATCCGCGCCGCGGGCACGACTCATCCACGGGTTGATTTCATACTCGATGCCGTAGTAATCGGGCGGACAAAGAAGCAACTCACGCATAAAATCGACAATTTAGTCGCGAACGCATTTCGATATTACGCTTTACGGTCGCGATTTTGGATCTCGTCCGCGCGGCTGGCGAGCGAGTCGACCAGATCGCGCAGAAACGGCTCCACGTCCGTGACCAAGCCGATCGATTGCAATGGCTGGTGTTCGATCGCTTTCCCTACCGCCGACTCATCAATATCGACGCACACAGTCCGGACGGTCGGCGCCAGCATGGCCGCGACCGCTAAAGAATGTTGAACGGTTCCGAGCAACAACACGTGTGTCACGTCCGCCAGTTTTTCGCGCATGATTTTTTGCGCTTCGATTGCGTCAGTCGTCACACCGGGGATTGGTCCCTCGTCCCGGATCGATCCGGTCAAAACAATATCAACTTTGTAGCGCACGCAGGCGTGCATGATGCCGCTCGTGAGGATTTCCTTTTCAACGGCGGCCGCGACACCCCCCGCTTTGCGCACAACATTGATTGCGCGCAGATGGTTCTCATGACCGCCTTTGCCTAGGGCGCGGTCCGGGTGTACGCCCAAGGAGGTTCCGAACAGCGCACGTTCGATATCGTAAACCGCAAAAGCATTTCCAGCGAAGAGGAGATCGATATAGCGCAGTTCGATCAGGCGCTCCAAATGTTCACCCGCGCCGGTCCGCACGACGGCTGGCCCGGCTACGACCGCTATTTTGCCTTTGGCGTTGCGCGCGCGTCGCAACTCCCGGCCTAGCTCCCGAATGACCGCCGATTTCGGTTCATCCGCCGCTATGCTCGTGTTGATGAATTGAAAAATATCGGTGTGCGATGTCGCGCGTTGCACCGGGACGACGCGAATGCCCTGATGGCCGACCACGATCTCGTCCCCCTTTTTTACATCGAAAAATTTGACCGCTCGGGCGCGGCGCTTGTTCCGATCAAGCGCGATGCCGCTGTCCATCATGGCCGGTTGCACTTCGATTTCCTTG
>Ga0209526_10002913_pt1 | contig 11606 bp, 11 predicted proteins | sample JacPinW_OM2H0_M1_FD_188566 | JGI IMG/M metagenome (GOLD analysis project Ga0209526, IMG submission 188566) | Forest soil microbial communities from Algoma, Ontario, Canada - Jack Pine, Ontario site 1_JW_OM2H0_M1 (SPAdes) (version 2) | ecosystem: Environmental > Terrestrial > Soil > Boreal...
TGGCCGCGCAATTCGGCGAGCTTCGCCTTCAGCTCCTTGTAGAGCTTCTGCGGCGGGTTGTAGCCGTCGAGCGCGGTGGAGGCATCCTTGGCGCTGGTGACGTTCGCCAGCACTTCAGCCGGATCGGTCGGGTGCTCGGGATAGGAGATGTCGGCCGAAACCTGCGACCAGTGCATGCGGCCGCTTTGGGCCTGGCGCGCATAGTCGAGCATGCCGGCGGTCAGCTTCAGGTCGGCTTCGGCCAGCGCGTCCGGTGTGGTCGCGGCGCTGAAATCCGGCACCGGGTAATCGGCGGCGTTGAGGCCGTCGGACGCGGCATCCTTCAGGCGCGCGATCACGCCCTTGCCCTGTTCGGTGAGCGCACCCGACTGCGTCCACAGCGGCGCGAATTCACGCGCGCCATAGAACTTCTCGACGGCCGCACGCTCGGCCTTTCGGTCGAAATAGCGCAGCGATTTTCCGCCCAGCATGTCCTTCAATCTGTCGGCGACCGGCTGATCCGCGGCCGGAACGCTGCTGGCAGCCTTCACCGGCTCTGGTGTCGGCTCCCTGGCCACTTCCTTTGGCGGCTCGGCGGCCGGCGTGACCGCTGCTGCGGCCGGCGCCGGTGCTGCGGGAGCGGCTGCGGTGTCCTTCCTGGGGGTGTCGACGGAGGGGATGCTGATGGGCGCGGTGACCACGTCGGCAGGCTTGGTCTCGGCCTTCTCAGGTGTCTTCTCAGTCGTCTTGGAGTCAGTTGGTTTGGCGGCCTCGGGCTTCCTAGTGTCGGGCACCGACGCGGTGGTGTCCATCTTGAAGTCGTTGATGGTCGGAGGCGGGACGTTGGCAGGCTCGGGGCGGGGGATCGCGGCGTCGATCGCGAGTTCCGCGGCCGTGCTGCGCTGATCCTGGGCCGGTACCGAGGTTGCGGACACCGTGAGGAAAGTCGCCGCGACGGCCACCAATACGCGGTCAAATCCGCCACGACTATTCAAGCAGTCTCGCATCTTCACACCCCTTGGGTGAAACTGCCCCGCCATGGAACAGTTCTTTGTCGTCATCGGTCGCAGAATTCGATTGGACGCCAGCCTCGATCCTCTTTGGGTCGCCACGCCTGCACGCAACGAGTCAAACGCAGACGATACATGCGCCCCACTCATGCAGCCAGCGCCATGCAGGGCTACTCACGACAAACTGACCTCAACCAACGCTTCACTTTGAAGGTTTTGCCACGCCGACCGCATTTTGTCTGTCACCTCGAAGTCACGGTTCAAATGTTCTGAAAACGCTATACGTTCCGGCTATTTCCCCGACACCGAAGCGCCATAATCGGGCACGGTTTAGCTCGCATTCCCACTGCCGTCGCCGGCCGGATTGTTGGCGGAGGCTTCATCGAGCTTGCGATAGAGCGTCGAGCGGCCGATCTTGAGCCGGCGGGCGACCTCGGACATTTGTCCGCGATAATGCGAGATCGCAAAGCGGATGATCTCGTTCTCCATCTCCTCCAGCGGGCGAATTTCGCCACCGCTGGTCAGCATGCCCAGGGTTCCATTGGTGGGTAGCGGCGCGATAGGTATTTCATTACCTGAAACCATCGCGGGTACCGTCGGATGGAGCATCGGCCCGACGACCAGCGGCTCGCCATGGGCATCGGGAACTGCCGGCGGGTGCGCCGCTGCCAGCGGGAAATCGGCAAGGCCCAGCTGGTCGCTCTCGCTCATGACGACGCCGCGATAGACCGCGTTTTCGAGCTGGCGGATGTTGCCGGGCCATTCGAGCTGCGAGAGATGCGCCATCGCCTCGCCGCTGATGCCGGAAACCTGGCGATTTTCCTCAGCGCCGAACCGCGCCAGAAAATGCCGCAACAGATGCGGGATGTCCTCGCGCCGCGACCGCAGCGGCGGGATTGTCAGCGGCAGCACGTGCAGGCGATAGAACAAATCTTCGCGAAACTGCCCGCCTTTGACGCGGTCGAGCAGCTTGCGGTTGGTCGCGGAAATGATGCGGACATCAACCTTCACCGGCTTGCGCGCGCCGACCGCTTCGACGGCGCCTTCCTGCAACGCGCGCAGCAGTTTGACCTGGGCGGTCAGCGGCAATTCCGAGACTTCGTCGAGGAACAATGTGCCGCCGCTCGCCTCGACAAATTTGCCCATGTGGCGTTCGGTGGCGCCGGTGAACGCGCCTTTCTCGTGGCCGAACAGGATTGATTCCACAAGGTTGTCGGGGATCGCGCCGCAATTGACCGCGACAAAGGGTTTTGCCTTGCGATCGCCGCTGCCGTGAATGGCGCGTGCGAATAATTCCTTGCCGACGCCGGATTCGCCTTCGATCAGGACCGGGATGGTCGAGTTCGCAGCCTTCTGCGCGGTGCGCATGACGCCTGCCATTGCGTCGCTGCGGGTGATGATGTCGGAAAATGTCAGCCGGCCCTCGCGGCTGTGACGGATGCGCTGCAGCTCGCCCTTCAGAGCCGAGGCGTTGAGCGCGTTGCGCAGCGAGACCTGCAGCCGTTCCATGCCGACCGGCTTGACCACGAAATCCTGGGCGCCGGCGCGCATCGCCGATACCACATTGTCGATGCCGCCATGGGCGGTCTGCACGATCACGGGGATGTTGAGGCCGGCTTCGCGGATTTTTGCCAATACGCCCATGCCGTCGAGGCCGGGCATCACGAGATCAAGCACCACGGCGTCGACGACAGGCGCGTCCGGCCCGGTCAGCATGGCGATCGCGGCATCGCCGCTATCGACGACGATGGTTTCGTAGCCGCATTTTTGCACCATGTTTTCAACCACGCGGCGCTGTACGGCGTCGTCGTCGGCGATCAAAATGCTGGCAGCCATGGTGTTCCCCGCACGCTACAACTATCTGTCTCGAATCGGGGCACTGTCGCCTATGCCGATTAACGGCCTCTTAAACCTTGCCGTCCCGCCTCCAGCTTGAACACAGGTTTCCAACAAGATGACCTCGCGCTCCACTTCCGCCCTCCGCAAGCCGAACAAGACCAAACCCAAAACCGCAAGCAAGACCGCCGGAAAGTCCGCAAGCAAGGCCGGCAAATTACCGGAATGGGATTTGGCCGATCTCTATTCCGGGATCGACGCGCCGGAAGTCGGGCGCGACCTCGCAAAGATGGATGCCGATTGCGTCGCGTTTGAGACCGACTACAAGGGCAAGCTTTCGGAACGGACCGCGCAGGACGATGGCGGTCGCTGGCTTGCGGAAGCCGTCAAGCGCTACGAGGCGATCGACGACCTCGCCGGCCGGATTGGTTCCTATGCCGGCCTGGTTCACGCCGGCGACAGCGTCGATCCCGCGATCTCCAAATTCTATGGCGACGTCACCGAGCGGCTGACGGCAGCCTCGATCCATCTGTTGTTCTTCCCGCTCGAGCTCAACCGCATCGAGGATGCGGTGATCGAGCGCGCGCTCGAGGCGCCTGAGCTTGCGCATTATCGTCCCTGGATCGAGGATTTGCGCAAGGACAAGCCCTACCAGCTCGAGGATCGCGTCGAGCAGCTGTTCCACGAAAAATCCCAGAGCGGTTACACCGCCTGGAACCGGCTGTTCGATCAGACCATATCCAGCCTGCGCTTCAAGATCGGGGCTAAGGAGCTCGCGATCGAGCCGGCGCTCAATCTGTTGCAGGACCGTGATGGCAGAAAGCGCAAGGCCGCGGCCGAGGCGCTCGCCAAGACCTTCAAGGCCAACGAGCGGACGTTTGCGCTCGTCACCAATACGCTTGCCAAGGACAAGGACATCTCGGATCGCTGGCGCGGCTTCAAGGATGTCGCCGACTCGCGCCATCTGAACAACCGCGTCGAGCGCGAGGTGGTCGATGCGCTGGTCGGCTCGGTGCGCGCGGCCTATCCGAAATTGTCGCACCGCTATTACCGGCTCAAGGCCGGCTGGTTCAACAAGAAGAAGCTTCCGCATTGGGACCGCAATGCGCCGCTGCCGTTTGCCGCGACCGGCTCTATCGCCTGGCCGGATGCGCGCAACATGGTACTCACGGCCTATCGCGGCTTCTCGCCGGAAATGGCCTCGATTGCCGAGCGTTTTTTCACCGATCGCTGGATCGACGCGCCGGTGCGACCCGGCAAGGCGCCGGGCGCGTTTTCGCATCCGACCACGCCGTCGGCGCATCCTTATGTGCTGATGAACTTTCAGGGCAAGCCGCGCGACGTCATGACGCTTGCGCACGAGCTCGGCCATGGCGTGCATCAGGTGCTGGCGGCCAAAAATGGTGCGCTGATGGCGCCGACGCCGCTGACGCTGGCCGAGACGGCAAGCGTGTTCGGCGAGATGCTGACCTTCAAGCGGTTACTGGCGCAAACGAAGAATTCAAAACAGCGTCAGGCGCTGCTCGCCGGCAAGGTCGAGGACATGATCAACACGGTGGTGCGCCAGATCGCGTTCTATTCGTTCGAGCGCGCGGTTCACACCGAGCGGAAGAACGGCGAACTCACCGCCGAGCGCATCGGCGAGCTGTGGCTCTCCGTGCAAGGCGAGAGCTTGGGGCCGGCGATCGACATCCGTCCGGGATACGAGAATTTCTGGATGTACATTCCGCACTTCATCCATTCGCCGTTCTACGTCTACGCCTATGCGTTCGGCGATTGCCTGGTGAACTCGCTTTATGCCGTCTACGAAAATGCGCAGGCAGGCTTTGCCGAGCGCTATCTCGCGATGCTGGCCGCCGGCGGCACCAAGCATTATTCCGAGCTGCTCAAGCCGTTCGGGCTCGATGCCAAGGATCCAAAATTCTGGGACGGCGGGCTGTCGGTCATCGCGGGCATGATCGACGAGCTGGAAACGATGGGGTGAGCGGGGTTAAGGCCTGTAAAACATTTGTTGAACAGGGTGCTGGAATCTGTTATACATTTCGTATAACGGAGCTTTCTCATGAACGACCAATCGAAGATTGCACCCGATGCTCGCGGCCAACTCATCGGAACCGTCGAGATCAAAAAGATCGGCAATTCGTCGGGAATTATCCTCTCGAAGGATGTGCTGGCCCGGATGCATGTCAGCGTCGGCGATAAGCTCTATGCGACGCTGACGCCCGATGGCGGGTTTCGACTGACCCCCTACGATCCCGATTTCGAGAAGGCGATGGAAGTCGCCCGGCGCGGCATGAAGCGCTACCACAACGCGCTGGCCGAGCTTGCCAAATGACTGAGCCGTTTTGGCTCACCCGCCAGATGATTGTTGCAATTCACGACGAGCAACTCACGATCCACGGCGGCGCGAGCGGTTTGCGCGACGAAGGCATGCTGGAATCTGCGCTGGACCGGCCGAAAAACCGGTGGTCGCACGAGCAGGCCGAACTGGCTGAATTGGCCGCAGCCTATGCCTTCGGCATCGCGCGCAACCATCCCTTTGTCGACGGCAACAAGCGAACCTCGCTGCTCGCTCTCTATACCTTCCTGGGTGTGAACGGCGTTGACTTCGTCGTGCCTGAAGCGGAAGCAGCCGCCATGATCCTTTCGCTCGCGGCCGGCGAAGTGAATGAAGAAAGCCTGACCCGCTGGATCAGGGATAATTGGCCTTCCGGATGACCCGGGTATGGCGGCCTGTGCGCCGTTGCCCTGCCATCCACTTTGCGGTAATTGCACGGCAAGACGCGAACCTTGACTGGGGACACCGATGGCAGAGCATAACGAAGTGGCCTACACGACCGCTGACGGCAACGATTATGAGGCCCATGAGCAGACCTATGAAGGTTTCATCATGCTGGTGAAATACGGCACCGCGACCGTTGCCCTGATCCTGATCCTGATGGCGATCTTTCTGACCTGACCGATCTCAAGCTCGCGCGCAACGACGCGGCGCGATGCTCAAAATTGGCTAAGCCCCGGTCGGAAAACCGGTACCTTTCCTCTCGGAAATAGCGCTAGTTTGATTGTGCGCGCGCAGCTTGCGCCGCCGGAGGCCTCATGAAGATTGCCGTTGCGAAGGAAATCGATCCGTCCGAGCCGCGGGTCGCGGTGTCTCCCGACACGGTGAAGAAATTCAAGGCGCTGGGCGTCGACGTCGCGATCGAGCCCGGCGCCGGCATCAAGTCTGGCCTGCCGGATCCGGAATTCACCGCGGTAGGCGCGAGCGTCAGTGCCGACGCGTTGAAAGACGCCGACATCATCATCAAGGTGAAGCGGCCCGAAGCCTCCGAGCTTGCCAGCTACAAGCGCGGCGCGCTGGTCATTGCCATCATGGACCCTTACGGCAACGAGCCCGCGCTGAAGACGATGGCGGATGCCGGCATCTCGGCGTTTGCGATGGAGCTGATGCCGCGCATCACCCGCGCGCAGGTGATGGACGTGTTGTCCTCGCAGGCCAACCTTGCCGGCTACCGTGCGGTGATCGAGGCGGCGGAAGCCTTTGGCCGGGCTTTCCCGATGATGATGACGGCGGCCGGCACGGTTCCGGCGGCGAAAGTGTTCGTGATGGGCGTCGGCGTCGCAGGACTGCAGGCGATCGCAACCGCGCGGCGGCTTGGCGCGGTCGTCACCGCAACCGACGTGCGGCCCGCGACCAAGGAGCAGGTGGAATCGCTCGGCGCCAAATTCCTCGCCGTCGAGGACGAGGAGTTCAAGAACGCGCAAACCGCAGGCGGCTACGCCAAGGAAATGTCGAAGGAGTATCAGGCCAAGCAGGCCGCGCTCACCGCCGAGCACGTCAAGAAGCAGGACATCGTCATCACCACCGCCCTGATCCCCGGCCGGCCGGCGCCGAGGCTCGTCAGCGCCGAGATGGTGAAATCGATGAAGCCGGGTTCGGTGCTGGTCGATCTCGCGGTCGAACGCGGCGGCAATGTCGAGGGCGCCAAGCCCGGCGAAGTAATCGACGCCGACGGCGTCAAGATCGTGGGCTATACCAATGTCGCGGGCCGCGTCGCCGCATCCGCATCAAGCCTTTATGCCCGCAACCTGTTTTCGTTCATCGAAACGATGATCGACAAGGCCAACAAGGCGCTCGCGGTGAACTGGGACGACGAACTGGTGAAGGCGACCTTGCTGACCAAGGACGGCGCCGTCGTCCATCCGAACTTCCAGCCGAAGTAAAAGGAGACAAGCCATGGAGCACGCCGCCCAACTCGTCGATCCCTTCGTCTTCCGGCTGTCGATTTTCGTCCTGGCCGTATTCGTCGGCTACTTCGTGGTGTGGTCGGTGACGCCTGCGCTGCATACGCCGCTGATGTCGGTGACGAACGCGATCTCCTCGGTGATCGTGGTCGGCGCGCTGCTCGCGGTCGGCGTCGGCATGATCTCGAGCGGCAGCGGCTGGGCGCGCGGGTTCGGCTTCGTCGCGCTGGTGTTTGCCTGCGTGAACATCTTTGGCGGCTTCCTGGTCACCCAGCGCATGCTCGCGATGTACAAGAAGAAAGCCAAGTGAGCGGCGTGCACCTCGGGGTGACGAAGACAAAGGGGGACCTGAGATGAACGCCAATCTGGCTGCAGTATTATATCTCGTGGCGGGTGTGCTGTTCATCCTGTCGCTGCGCGGGCTGTCCAGTCCCGCGACATCCCGCCGTGGCAATTTCTTCGGCATGACCGGCATGGCGATCGCGATCGCCACCACGCTTGCGAGCCATCCGCCGGCCGACGGCGTCGCCTGGTTCTTGGTGGTGCTCGGCATCGCGATCGGCGGCTCGATTGGCGCGCTGGTGGCGCGCCGGGTGCCGATGACTTCGATGCCGGAACTGGTCGCAGCCTTCCATTCGCTGGTCGGTATGGCCGCGGTGCTGGTCGCGGCCGGCGCGTTCTACGCGCCGGAGGCCTTCGACATCGGCACGCCCGGCAACATCCATCCGCAGAGCCTGGTCGAAATGTCGCTCGGCGTCGCCATCGGCGCGCTGACCTTCACCGGCTCGGTGATCGCGTTCCTGAAACTGTCGGCGCGCATGAGCGGCAAGCCTATCATCCTGCCCGCCCGCCACTTCATCAACATCGGACTCGGGATCGCACTGATCTTTTTCATCGTCGGCCTTGTGATCTCCGGCAGCGCGCTCGACTTCTGGCTGATCACGATCATCGCGCTGGCGCTCGGCGTGCTCATGATCATTCCGATCGGCGGCGCCGACATGCCGGTCGTGATCTCGATGCTGAACTCCTATTCCGGCTGGGCCGCCGCCGGCATCGGCTTTACCCTCGGTAATTCGGCGCTGATCATCACCGGCGCGCTGGTTGGATCAAGCGGCGCCATCCTGTCCTACATCATGTGCCACGCGATGAACCGCTCGTTCATCTCGGTCATCCTCGGCGGCTTCGGCGGCGAGACCGCGGCCGCCGGCGCCGGCGCCGGCGGAGAGCAGAAGCCTGCAAAGCTCGGCTCGGCCGACGACGCCGCCTTCATCATGAAGAACGCGTCCAAGGTGATCATCGTTCCCGGCTACGGCATGGCGGTGGCGCAGGCCCAGCACGCGCTGCGCGAAATGGCCGACACGCTGAAGAAGGAAGGCGTCGAGGTAAAATACGCGATCCACCCGGTCGCGGGCCGCATGCCCGGGCACATGAACGTGCTGCTCGCCGAGGCCAACGTGCCCTATGACGAGGTGTTCGAGCTCGAGGACATCAATTCCGAATTCGCCCAGGCCGACATCGCCTTTGTGATCGGCGCCAATGACGTCACCAATCCCGCCGCCGAGGAAGACAAGACCTCGCCGATCTACGGCATGCCGGTGCTGCAGGTGTGGAAGGCCGGCACCGTGATGTTCATCAAGCGCTCGCTGGCCTCCGGCTATGCCGGCATCGACAATCCCTTGTTCTATCGCGACAACACCATGATGCTGCTCGGCGATGCCAAGAAGGTGACCGAGAACATCGTCAAGGCGATGTAGGCCGGCCGGCGGGTCGCATGACCGTCGTGAAATGGCTCCTGATTGTCGTTTCGGTCTTCTATCTCGGCGGCCTTGCCGTGCTGTACTTCAAGCAGCGCTCGATCCTGTTTCCGATTCCGCCGGTCGGCCGAACGCCGCCGCTGGCCGCGGGCTTTGGCGAAGCCGAAGAGCATCTCCTCACGACCGAAGACGGCGAGACGGTCATCGTCTGGCATGTGCCCGCCAAGCCCGGCCATGCCGTGATCCTCTATTTCCCCGGCAATGGCGATGTTCTGGCCGGCCTCGTCGGCCGTTTCCGCGAGATGATCTCCGACGGCACCGGCATCGTCGCGCTGTCCTATCGCGGCTATGCCGGCTCGGGCGGACAGCCGAGCGAGCAGGGACTATTACGCGATGCCGCGGCGGCCTACGCCTTTACATCGGCGCGATATAGCGCCGACAAAATCGTCGTCTGGGGCTTTTCGCTGGGGACCGGCGTCGCGGTGGCGCTGGCGGCTGAGCAGCCGATCGGAAAGCTGATCCTGGAGGCGCCCTATACATCAACAGTGGACATCGCGGCCGCGGCGTTTCGCTTCGCGCCGGTGCGCCTGATGATGCGGGACCCGTTCCGCTCCGACCAGCGCATTTCGCGCGTTACCGCGCCGCTCCTGATCATGCATGGCACCAGCGATGAGACGATACCGATCGCTTCCGGCGAGCGGTTGTTTGCGCTAGCTCATGAGCCGAAGCAATTCGCGCGGTTTGGCGGCGGCGGACACGACAATCTCGACGGTTTTGGTGCGATTGAAGCCGCTAGGCGTTTCATCAATGCTGCGAAAGGCTGATACTGCTATTGTCGAGCATCGTGCATCCCCTATGATTTCGAGGATTGATTGAATGAGTGCGCACGGCCCGATGCCAAGGTCGGCGTGGATGTTCCCCGCGCTGGCGGTTCTGTTGTTCGCGGCCGTTGCCGCGGCCGGTTATGAGTTTACGCCGTCTCCCGGCGGGCTGGTGTTTGCCGCGGTGCTGTTGGTGATATTGTTCGGCACGGTGTTCGCGGCCGTGCATCATGCCGAGGTGATCGCGCACCAGATCGGCGAGCCGTTCGGTACATTGCTGCTGACGCTTGCTGTCACCATCATCGAGGTCGCGCTGATCGCAACCATCATGCTCGGCGAGAAGGCGGCGCCGACGCTGGCGCACGACACCGTGTTCGCGGTGGTGATGGTCGTCTGCAACGGCCTGGCCGGCATCTGCATCTTCATCGGCGGACTTCGCTACCGCGAGCAGGATTTCCAGGTCGCCGGCGCCAACCTTTATCTCAGCATGCTGTTCATGCTCGCGACCATCACGCTGGTGCTGCCCAATTACACGCTGACCACGCCTGGGCCGGTCTATTCCGCGGCGCAACTTGCCTTCGTCAGCGTCGTCACCATCCTGCTCTATGGCGTGTTTCTCTATGCCCAGACTATCCGGCATCGCGATTATTTCGTCGGCGCAGGCGCGAACCTCGCCGACGATGGCGCGCCGCTCTCAGGGCGGCAGCTCGGGTTGAGCGTCGTGATGCTGTTGATATCGCTGCTCGCCGTGGTGCTGCTGGCGAAGAAATTCTCCCTCGTCGTCGATGCCGGCATCGCCGGGATCGGCGCGCCGAAGGCCCTTGCCGGTGTGCTGGTGGCGCTATTGGTACTGCTGCCGGAGAGTGTCGCGGCGATTGCCGCCGCGCGCGAGAACGACCTGCAGAAGAGCATCAACCTCGCGCTCGGCTCTTCGATTGCCACCATCGGCTTGACGATCCCGGCGGTTGCCGCGACCGCATACATGCTGCGTATGGAGCTTGTGCTGGGGCTCAGCGGTCAGGAGACGGTGCTTCTGGTGTTGACGTTCATGCTCAGCATGCTCACCTTCGGCACCGGGCGGACCAATATCCTGTTCGGGTTGGTTCACATGGTGGTATTCGCCGTCTACGTGTTCATGGTATTCGTGCCGTAAGGAATTCGAGGGAAAGCCGGCAATGCTCAGCGCCAAATCCGAGGTTCAGGTCGACACGGCAGAAGTCCGCGTCACCGAGTGGCGGCTTTCGCCCGGCAGCGCCACCGGCCATCACATTCACGAGATGGATTACGTGATCGTTCCGGTAACCTCAGGCGAAATGACCATCGTGGCGCCTTCTGGGGAACGCTCCAAGGCCCAGCTAGGCGTCGGCAAATCCTACTTTCGCAAGGCCGGCGTCGAGCACGATGTACTGAACGAGACAGCGGCCGAAATCGTGTTCCTGGAAGTGGAATTGAAACCGTGAATCATTCATTTACCGATTTGCCATCGATCCGTCGCAGTTGATCCCTCAATGTGCCTCAAAGTTCCAGCATCAAATCGCGCGGGGAGAGGCCGGTTATGCTGAATTACTTCAAGAAATTCGCGCTGGACATCCTGCCGTCGGTGGCAGCGACCATCATCGGCGCCTACATCGTTAACCATTACATCGCGGCCAAGCCCACCGGAGCACCGGTGGCCGCCGCGGTATCCCCAGCCGATCCGAAATCAGCCGATTCGAAGAAGGCCGAGCCTTCAGAGGCGAAGCCAGCCGAGACCACCTCCGAGGTCGCCAGCATCCCGCAGCCCGGCATCAAGGCCAAAGGTATTTCCGAGCGGGCGATGATCGAGAAGACGGTCTCCGAGGGACCGGCGGCGGCGACCGAGAAGTCGACCGCTGACAAATCGACCGCCGACAAGTCTCAGGCCGAGAAACCGGCCGACAAGCCGACGGAGACCGCGAGCCTCCCCGTGGTCGATACCCGTCGCA
>Ga0209526_10002914_pt1 | contig 11606 bp, 11 predicted proteins | sample JacPinW_OM2H0_M1_FD_188566 | JGI IMG/M metagenome (GOLD analysis project Ga0209526, IMG submission 188566) | Forest soil microbial communities from Algoma, Ontario, Canada - Jack Pine, Ontario site 1_JW_OM2H0_M1 (SPAdes) (version 2) | ecosystem: Environmental > Terrestrial > Soil > Boreal...
CCACGGAACGGCTCATCCAAGCCTTCCTTCCACGAAAAGGTCTCGGCAAAGGCATAAGCTGCCGAGCCGGCGAGCGTCGGGATCGCGAGAAAGCCCACGCCGATGATGCCGATGGTGTAAAGCAAATAGGCCAACGGTCCGGCCAATGGCCGCAGCGCTTCGGCTACTTGTTTTGAAGTATCAATATCGGTAACGCCCCGTTTGTGCAGCACAATCGCGGTGGTGAGAATGACGAAATACATCACGAAGTTCGAAAAAAATGTGCCGACGCCGACGTCGAGTTTGCGATCGTTGATTTCTCTTTTGGTTGCGCCTTGCCGCTGCACCAGCAAACGGCGCCCCATCGCCTTTTCTTCTTCCACTTCCTGGGACGCCTGCCAGAAAAATAAATATGGGCTGATGGTCGTGCCGAGGATTGCGACGAGGGTTTGCCACGCCTCGTGATTTCGCGGCCACGAGGGAACAAAAGTATCGCGTAACACATGCGACCAATCAGGGTCGGCGATGAAAGCGGTGATCACGTAAGCGAAGAGAACTGCGGCCAGCCATTTCATCACCATTGCAATCTGGTAATAGCGAAATCGAATTGTCGCGTAGGTGATGCCAGCGCCAAAGATCACAACGTAAATGTGCGAATTGACAGCAGTCAGCATCTCGGCTGCGTCCGCCATGGCGGAAAGATCGGAGCCAACGTTGATCGTATTTGCGATCAGCAACCCGAGCGCACCGCTAAAAAGAAGCCAACGCGGACCTTTCTTCCGGAGTGCAGTCCCGAGCCCGGCTCCCGTAACCATTCCGATTCGAGCGCACATGAATTGCACTGCTGCCATGAACGGCCAGGTGATGAGTGCGGTCCATATCATCGCCGTCCCCATCTGCGCACCGGCGATGGAATACGTCGCAATGCCGGACGGGTCGTCATCCGCCGCCCCGGTAATCAATCCTGGACCAAGAACGGCGAAGAACCGCCTAACGAAATTCGGTCTTTTTTGTTTTTGGTCCGCCATGCCGCAGTTCCTTTTCGACTTGTTCGCCTGCGTCGGCAAGGACTCAGCATTCACGGAACTGGCGCACCAGCTTGGCAGCAAGTAACACCAACGCAAACTTGACCGTTTAAAACGGTCAAGTTGGTTCGAAGTCATCTGTCTCTTTGAAAAGCAACTTTTAACTTCTTGATGAAATGCGGCGGCAACGGTTGGGCGGCACGGCCAAACGCATCATCCGGATTCGGCAGCAACACGAAAGAATCTCGAATTGACTAGCGATCGCGGACTTTGTAGCTGAGCCGCCGGGAGAGGAGCCAGCGCACGCCGAACATGTCAATCGTGGCCCGCAACGCACGATCGCCCAGGCCGTATTTGCTTTCGCCAAACTTTCTCGGGCGATGGTTGACCGGCACTTCGACAACGCGATAGCCCGCGCCTTTTACCAGCGCCGGAATGAAACGGTGCATCCCCTTGAACGGAACAAGAGCGGCTACACATTCGCGCCGCATCGCTTTCAAGGTACAACCAGTGTCGCGCACACCGTCCCGGGTATAGCGGCTCCGTACAAAATTGGCGATGCGACTGGTCAGGCGCTTGACCAGGCCATCTCTCCGTTTTTCTCGATAACCGCAGATAAGATCGGCTCCTTTCGAAATCTCGGCGAGCAGACGTGGAATGTCGGCGGGATCATTTTGTAAATCGCTGTCGATGGTGACGATGATGGCGCCGCGCGCTGCGGTCAGCCCGGCAAAGAGCGCGGCGCTTTGGCCCGCATTTTTTTCAAACTGCAGCACGCGCACGTGCGGTGCAGCTTCAATTTTCGCGGCGCTTTGATCGGTGGAGCCATCATCGACGAAGATAATTTCGTAACCGAGCCCGGTGAGGGCCGAGCGCAACTCGGCCTGCAAGATCGACATGTTTGCTTCCTCGTTGAAGACGGGGATGACGACGGAGACGGCCGGCGCTTTGTCCAAGTCGCTCATAACGGAAGCGTGTGATAATTCCGGCATAGAAACAGCTGCCAGGTGCGCACAGTTTTTCCGAACCGCCGCACTTCAACTGTGCCAATTGGTTCAATCGACTGAAATGCCGCCCGGATGTTGTGCGGCACATATTTGCCCCTGTGGCCCCGAATAAAAAGCGCACTGCGTCCGGTAAAGCGATTGACGCCATGCTCTTCCGTGTACACTTCCTCCTTTGATTCCGTAGGGCCTGGCGCGGGTGCTTCGACAAACTCATCGTAGCGGGGCCAGAACGAAAATTGGTTCACGATGTCCTGCGACTCGACAATGTAAACCGGCGGATGACCCCGTCCTTCCAGTCGCTTGTCGCGTAAATAAAGCGAAATTTCCGAAGCCCGATCGCGTTCATCCGCGATCAAAAACAATTTTTCGCCGAGCTTTGTCTCGAGATCGTTGCGTATTTTTTCGACCTCAGCGGTGGCCGATTTCCAACCTCGCATACGGTCGGCTGGGTCGCGCCGCGACAGACGGAACCCGAAGGAGTGAAGAAGGTCCGTGTCAAGGACCACTGCGCTCATGATAAGCCCAATCACGACGGCAAGGCTGGCCGCATGCTGCGAGAAGACTTGGCGTTCCAGACGCTCACGCCAAAAAGAAATAGCAAGTAGACCAAACCCGATCATCGCCAACGCGTCCCAATTTGGCGCGGCAGCTTTGTTCAGCGACAGCAGCAGATAAAAAACAAACACCGGCGCGCCGAACCAAAAAAGAAAAAGCACTTTGAATTGCTGATTGATTCGGCGCGCGGTTCCGAGTACCCCCCAGACCACGGCGAGGCAAAGGAACGGCGAACAGGCCAGAAAATGTTCGCCCAGAAATTTGAGCAGCTCGAGGGGATGCAAGCCGAAGGCGCGATCGAGAGTTCCGCGGGAGCGGAGATGGACGAGCGTGATCCACGCATGTCGCGCGTTCCAGATGATCGGCGGAATGGTGCAAAGGGCGAGCACCCCGAGCAGCGAATAGAGGCGAGCTCGCTTGAATTCGTGTCGTAACCGCGGCGCCAACGCGAGGACGAGGACGACGGAAATTATTTCCAGGCCGTTGGTGTACTTTGAAAGAAATCCCAGTCCGATGAGCAAACCGGTCGCAGGCCAATAGAAGGAAAACTGCGGACTACGTTCGCACGCGAGCCAAAAAGTGAACATCGCTGCTGTCCAAAAAAAGATCGACAGTGGATCGATCGTCATAAGGAACGCGCCGAGATTGAAGATTGGCGTGCAATTCAACCCAATCAGTGTCCACAATGCTCCCGTGTCGCCAAAGAGACGGCGCGCGAAATAAAACAAGAGCAAGCTCGTCCCGGCCGCGAGGATCGGACTTAAAAAGCGCACCCCAAATTCAGTCGCGCCGAAAATCGCAGTGCTCGCCCGAATCGCAAAAGCTATTCCAGGACCTTTGCTGAAATAGGCGGGCGCGAGCCGTTCCGACCACATCCAATAGTGCGCTTCATCGAATTCGAGATCGCTCGTCGCCAGGATCGACAGCCGAATCAGAGTCAGCACGATGACAAATAGCCAGACTGCGCGCCCCGTGTTCATTTGTGGCGCACGTTTTCAACTTGCGAATCGGGCAAGTTAGAAACCTGCCCCCCAATCAGAGTTGGGTGGCGTGCAAAAACCTCAGGCAGCCATCTTCGCGCCGCCCATATCCAGATCGTTTCGAGGGCAGCGAGAATGAGCAGGGTTTCGCCTATGGCTAGAAATAAAGTTCCGATCACGTCGGTCGGCCAATGCGCGCCCAGATAAATTCGAGAATATGCAACGATCGCAGCGACGACCCAGTAAAGGGCACCGCGCCGCCGGTAAAAGACCGTCAAGCATGTCGCGGCCACGGCATTATTTGTCGTGTGTCCTGAAGGAAAAGACGGGCCGGATCGGTTACGATCCGTCTGGTCCGAATACCGAATCGTCGGTTTTTTGAAAAGGGTGAGAAAAGCGGGCTGTGCTCTTTGCAACTGCACCAGGCGCACGCTCTGTACCTGCTTTGGGCGATGGCGACGGATAGCGGATTTCAACACGCTCGTGACCTGTTCCGAGACGATCAGGGCGATGAACAAACATACAATGCAGGCCCGCGCCTTAAATCCACCGAAGATGAGCGCAACAAGCACGATGGTGGCGAGAAATGGTTTCCAGATGTCGACATTGCTCACGGCCGCCATCACCAGGTCCAGCACCGGATTCGTCCATCGTTGGTTGATGAGATGAAAGATTGCCTGCTCCATTTGCGCTGCGTTTCACAATAAGTGATCGGTGAAGACGTTGAAACGTTAAACCGATGAAGCGACAAAGCGACAAAGCGATGAATCGACTATTTTTCTCGATCGTCCGTTTCTCTGTCGCTTCAGCATTCCAACTCTTCATCGCTTTAACGCTCCACGCCGGCGCACCGGTTCCGTCGGCCCGGGAAATTCTCGATTCGGTTCGAATGCTCGAGGCGCGACAGCAGATTGATTTGCAAGGTCAGCTGCGCGAAGACAACATCGTCATCCCGTTTCGGCTCATCCAAAACGGTCCGATCATTCGCTACGCATTTTCAAGTCCGGACGAGATCTTGCAATTGCGCCTCGGTGAAAATAGCTCCCGCCTTGATCTCGTGACGGACACAGGCACCGAAAGATTCGCAGGAAAGCTCGACCAGAAAATCCGAGGCACAGGAGTCACCTATGAGGATCTCGCGCTCAAGTTTCTCTATTGGCCGAATGCCCGCGTGCTGGGTCAAGAAACGGTCCGGACGCGAAGCTGCTGGAAACTCCAGCTGCAAGCGCCGTCACGCGACTCGCAATACTCCAACGTTTTTTTGTGGGTAGACAAGGCGAGCGGCGCGCTCATGCGACTGGAGGGCTACGATTGGAACGGACAACTTGCGAAACGATTCGAAGTCATCTCCGCTCAAAAGATCGACAATCGCTGGTTCCTGAAACAAATGCGCGTCGAAGAACTGCAGCCCGGCACAAATCACGCCCAGTCACGGACGTATCTGGAGATTAAAAGGTAAGTATAGCCAGGGCCGGTGGGGCGTCCCGACGCGCCACCGCCACGCGGCTACAGTTTTTCTTCGGGCGCGGCACTTACGATCTTGCGAGAAGGTGGACCGCGTTCTCCGAACACGATGCTGATTCAAGCGGCGAAGCCGCATTTATTACCAACGCGCGCTGAGATCGCGTTCCACCTAGCCCTGTTCGCGCGCAGCCGTGACGATTTGGGCAAAGCTGTGCGGGTCGAGACTGGCGCCGCCGACGAGTGCGCCATCGATGTCGGATTGGACCATCAACGCACGCGCGTTTTCCGGTTTGACGCTGCCGCCGTATTGAACGCGCACCCGCTCGGCCGTGGTTTCATCCGACATTTGGCACAGGGTGCTCCGAATGAATGCGTGCGCTTCTTGTGCCTGCTCGGGCGTGGCGTTGCGGCCGGTGCCGATGGCCCAAACCGGCTCGTAGGCGATCACGGTTTCCTGCAATTCTTTTTCAGTGAGCTCAGCCAGACTGCCGCGGAGCTGGATCGACAATATTTTTCCCACGTTGCCGCGGTCGCGTTGCTCGAGCGTCTCGCCGACGCAGACGATCGGGCGCAATGTTGCCTCATGCGCCGCGCGCACCTTGCGATTCACAATTTCATCCGTCTCACCGAATAAGGTGCGGCGTTCGCTGTGGCCAAGAATGACATAACGCACAAACAAATCCCGCAGCAGCGCCGCTGAAATCTCGCCGGTAAAGGGACCGTTGCGCTCCCAGTACATGTTTTGCGCGCCGACTTTGATGTTCTGCGCCTTGCCTAACGATTCGGTAACTTTCGTGATTGCGGTAAATGGGGGAATGATCACCACTTCCACATCGGATATGTCGCCCAGATCGAGCAGCAACGATTCAACGTACCGCGCCGACTCGGCCAGAGTCATGTTCATTTTCCAGTTCGCCGCGACGATTTTTTTTCGCATGACAACTCAGAGGAGTGCTGGAGTAACGGAGCAGTGGAGTAATGGCCCAGTCGGAACCATTACTCCATTACTCCAACACTCCAAAACTCCATTACTCCTTATCGGTTAGTGCCGCGACTCCGGGAAGGTCCTTCCCTTCCAGCAATTCGAGGGTTGCCCCGCCGCCGGTGGAAACGAACGTCATTTTGTCGGCCAGACCGGCTTGCTTGACGGCCGTCACCGAATCGCCACCGCCGATGATCGTGGTTGCGCCCGATTTTGCCAGTGCCTCCGCAATTGCAGTTGTTCCCTTGGCAAACTCGGAAATCTCAAAAATCCCGACCGGCCCATTCCACAATATCGTTTTCGCTTTCGCGATCTCCTCCTGAAAGAGCGTAATCGTCGCCGCGCCGATATCGACTGCCTGCCAGCCGTCGCTGATTCCGCGCTCTGGCGAAAGCCGGCCGGAGTTCCGACTCGGCGCGCCCGCGCGGATCTCTTGAGCTTCCACAACGTCAACCGGCAATACGAATTTGACGCCGCGCTTGCTAGCAAGATGGACAAGTTCGTTTGCCAGATCCGTTTTGTCCGCTTCCACCCGACTTGCGCCGATCGGAATTCCCTGTGCTTTGAAGAATGTGTTGGCCATTGCGCCGCCGATCAAAATTGCGTCTGCCTTCGTCATCAGCGCCTTAAGCACGTTGATTTTATCAGAAACTTTCCCGCCGCCCATGATGACAAGAAACGGCCTGGCCGGCTTATCAAGTTCCTCGTGGAGATATCTCAGTTCCTTTTCCATCAAAAAACCCATTACGCACGGAGAGATGAATTTCGTGACGCCGACGGTTGAAGCATGCGCGCGATGGGCCGCTCCGAAGGCGTCGTTCACATAAATGTCGCCAAATTTCGCCAGTGTTTGCGCAAATTTGGAATCATTCGCCTCTTCTTCGGGTTGAAACCGCAAATTCTCGAGCAGCGCGACGTCGCCTTCTTGCATGTGCGAAATGATCTTTTCCGGCACCTCGCCGATCGTGTCATAACTGAAGATCACCGGATGATTGATCAGAGTGTGCAAGTGGTCGCCGATCGGCCGCAATGAATATTTGTCAACGCGCTTGCCTTGGGGTCGCCCAAAGTGCGACATCAAAATCGTCTTTGCGCAGTGCTCGCGCAGATAATTGATGGTCGGCAACGCCTCCCGAATTCGGGTGTCATCCGTGATCTCGATCTCGCCGTCGTGCTCAATAATCGGCACGTTGAAATCCACCCGCACCAGCACGCGCTTACCGCGCACGTCGACATCGCGAACCGAAAGCTTCGGCATCGCTTTATTCGTGCTCCTGCTCGTAATCGTGCTCGGGCTCAGTCGAGTAGATCCGCTCCTCTTCGCGTAAAACATCCGCTCGTTCCGAAAACCTCCGCAACGACCCAACAAGCATCTGCACGATTCGGGCGAGCTTCTCTTTCGCAGCGACGACTTGCTTCTCGCCTGTGAACTTTCGAACGAGTAGCACGTCCAGACAAGCCGCACACTCGAGCGCGGCTCCACGCGCCATTTCAAAAAACCGCGCCCGATCTTTCGCCGAGAATTTACCGTTTCCTTCAGCAATGTTCAGCGGGATACTCGTCGATGCGCGGTCGAGCTGGTCTTTCGCGGCAGCTTTTCCCGAGATGGCGGCGAGAAAGTCGCCAACCCAGCCACAGAAGGCGATGGATTCCTGATAGACGTCTAGTTTTTCGTGGTCGAAGTAAATTTGCATCCTCCAATAAAAACCGATCACGAGCAGGAGCACGAGTAGGATTATTTTCCCAGCATCTCCAACATTTCGACGCAACGATTGCTGTAGCCCCACTCGTTGTCATACCAGCCGACCACTTTCACGAAACGGTTGCCGAGCATGATCGTCAGCTTGCTGTCGAAAATGCAGGAGTGCGGATTGCCCACGATATCCTGAGAGACGAGCGGCTCGTCGCTGTATTCGACCACGCCTTTGTAACTTTTATCGCTCGCTGCTTCTTTGAAGGCAGCGTTAACCGCATCCACCGTCGCGTCTTTCGACAGCACTGCGCTGAAATCCGTGACCGAGCCGTCCGGGATCGGCACACGAAAGGCCCCGCCATTCAAGCACCCTTTTAGCTCCGGAATGACTTCGCCGATTGCTTTGGCCGCACCCGTGCTCGATGGAATGATGCTCATCGCCGCCGCTCGCGCCCGCCGCAAATCGCTGTGCGGAAAATCGAGGATGCGTTGATCGTTCGTGTAGGCGTGGATCGTGCTCATGAATCCGCGCTCGATCCCGAATTTCGTGTGCAAGACTTTGGCCAGTGGCGCGAGGCAATTGGTCGTGCAACTCGCGTTCGAAACGACCGTGTGTTTCGCCGGATCATAAATTTCGTCGTTGATGCCTATGCAAATCGTCGCATCCGGGTTCTTTGCGGGCGCGCTAATCAAGACGCGTTTCGCTCCGGCCTTGCTGATATGGAGCTCGGCTTTATCACGACTGGTAAAGAACCCGGTCGATTCCAGCACAACGTCGACCTCCAATTTTTTCCACGGCAGGTTCCCTGGGTCGCGCTCCTTGAAAATCTTAATTTTGTGACCGCGCACGATGATGTTCTCCTCATCGTAACCAATTTCGCCGTCGAATTTGTGATGCACCGAGTCCCACTTGAGTAAGTGAGCGAGAGTGTGGGTGTCGGTAAGATCATTGATCGCGCGCACGCGCTCGACCTGTTTTTGCGTCATGGCGCGCAGAACATTGCGCCCGATTCGCCCGAAGCCGTTGATTGCGTAGTCAGCCATAGGAAAGTTGTAGCGTTGAAGAGTTGAATCGTTAAACCGAAAACGCTCAACGCTCAACGTCGAACTCCGAAGGTTTTCGCGAGCGGGCGCTCAATTTCTAATAAGAATCATTGGTCGTTGGACGTTCAGTATTGGGCGTTGGACGTTTGGGAATGAAGCGTGCCGTCGCATTGGCTTCGACGATATTATCAATCCTGCTCGTGCACATCCTTCCGGCGTCGCCAATGAAGAGCATCCTCGTCCTGGGCGACAGTTTGTCGGAAGGATTTGGTCTCAAACCACGCCAGGCTTATCCGGCGCTACTCACCGGCAAATTGCGCGCGGCGGGCCTTGATTACGAAATTTTGAATGCCAGCCAAACTGGCGGCACTACCGAAGACGGGCTCCGACGCCTGCCGCTGCGCCTCAAACGAAGGATCGACATCTTTATTCTCGAGCTCGGCATCAATGATGCGTTTCGCGGCCTGCCGATTGAGGAGATTCGAGGGAATCTTCAGGAGATCATCGATCGCGTTAAGCGCGTCAACCCAGACGTGCGCGTCATTATTTGCGGCATGCAGCTTCCGAATTATACCGCTGACGATTACGTCTTCGCCTTCGGTCAAATCTATGCCGATCTCGCCGCAAAAAATAACGCGAGCCTAGTGCCGTATTTGCTCGAGGGGATTGGTGGCGACCCGGCGTTGAATCAACCGGACCGCGTCCACCCCAATGCGGCCGGCCAACGCCTTGTCGCCGAAAACGTCTGGCGCGTTCTCGAGCCCATCGCGCGGGAAGTTGCAACCACCCGGCCGCCGGTGCACGTTAAATAAGAGACGATGGACCCTGCGCGACCAAACGAACCCGAACCAAGTGACCCGTTCAATCCCGAGCGTGCCGATCACGCCATTATCGAGACAATCGAGATCGCAACCGAAGGCGAGGATTGCGACGAATGCGTGCGCAGACTGAGCGAACCGCTCCTCAAAATCAACGGCGTGTGCGACGTGAAGACCGATCCGCAGAACGCGCGGGTGATCGTGAGATTCGACGCGCGCAAAACGCACGCGCCGGATCTGCACGACGCAATCTTGAGAAGCGGCTACAAGCCAGCGCGGTTCGCGAACAATTTGTAGCCACGGCGCTATGCGCCGTCAGACTTCCCGACCGGCCATAGGCCGGTGGCTACAGCACGGCCGGTTGCTGTTGGGTGAGGCAGTGAAGTGTGCCCAGGCCCCAAATTAACTCGTGACAATCGACGCCGAGAACCCGACGAGTGGCAAAACATTCGCGCAAGATCGACAATGTGATTTCGTCATTTTTATCGGCATACGTCGGCACGAGAACGACGCGGTTTGCGATGTAAAAATTGGCGTAGCTCGCGGGCAACACGAGATCTTCGCGAACCATCCGCCGTGGTGTTGGCAACTTGACGATGTCGAACTTCATCTCGCGCAATCGCCCCAGATTTTCTTGAAGCGGTTGGTAATTCACGCTCGACGAATCTTCTTCCACGACTGTGAGCACTTTCGTTTCCGAAACGAAACGCGCGAGATTATCGATGTGACCGTCGGTATCGTCACCTTCGGTTCCGCGACCGAGCCAGAGGACGTCGCGAACACCGAGAAAATCGCGCAGCCGCCTCTCGATTTCCCGGCGCGACAGATGTGGATTGCGATTTTTGTTTAACAAACAGCCCTCGGTCGTTAGGCAGGCGCCGCTACCGTTGACCTCGATCGACCCGCCCTCCAGGACCATGCGCGGATAGAACACTGGAAGATTGAGAATCTCAGCGACGCGCGTGGGCACGACTTCATCGAGATCGAACGGCGGATACTTGTTTCCCCACGCGTTGTAGTCCCAATCCACAATCGCAAGTTTCGGATCGTTATCGCGCGTCAAAAAAATCGGACCATGGTCGCGGCACCACGGCTCGTTACTCGGGATTCGATAAAATGTGATTCGCTCCATCGATAATCCGCCCAAAACCTCGCGCGCCTCAGCTTCATGCGCGCCGTTGCAAACGTTGATGCAGACTCGCTCCGACTCGATGAGCGCTCCAACCAAGGCGCGTAGCGCGGGCAGAATGCGATCGAAGGAGCCGGGAAAACTGATTCCCTCGCGTCGCGGCCACGAAAGCCAGGTCGCGGCGTGCGGTTCCCATTCCGCCGGCATGCGGAAGCCCAGCTCTGCTGGAGTTTTGTTCGCAAAATTCATGAAGCAAACATTCAACGCCCAACGTTCAACGCTCAACGTCGAACGCCGAACTTCAAATTCGCGTTTGGTGGTTTCAGGGAGCGCAGGCTGCCAGCCTGCAGTTGCCGGCAGCTTGCCGGCAACACTTTTCGCGAAGTGAAACCGTTTCAAATAGAAGTGTCTCGGCAAGCTGCCGAGACGAACAGGCCGGGTCGCCGCGGCGACTGCTCCCCGGAAATTTATCTCGCGCCGAGCACTATCTGTTTGAGCGAAATTGGCGCTGCATTGCGCGCCTCGGCGACTGTTGTCTGCGCCTCTGGCGGCGCGTGATAAGTATGGCAGGTGATGCACTCGGCCACGACTTTTCCAGTTGGACTGTGGCAGGTGACGCAGCTCGCTTTCGCCGGCATCAGCACGTCGGAAGTGTCGCGGCTTTGCAACGCTTGATGGCAACGGTTGCAATCGAGCGCCTGCTGCGTATGCGGATCGACTCGATGCTTGGCGTGATCGAAGTTTGCCTGCGGCAGCCAGCGGTCCATCAAGATTGGCCTCGTGACCACGGGCGCCGCGTTTGGGACTGGCTTCACCTGGTGACAAAACGCGCACCCCGTGAAGTTTGCTCGAGTGACAACGTTTGTTCGTTGTTGCGGCTTGTACGGATCGGTCGTGAAAAACACGGCCTGCTCAAGCTCAACGCCGCTG
>Ga0209526_10002915_pt1 | contig 11603 bp, 5 predicted proteins | sample JacPinW_OM2H0_M1_FD_188566 | JGI IMG/M metagenome (GOLD analysis project Ga0209526, IMG submission 188566) | Forest soil microbial communities from Algoma, Ontario, Canada - Jack Pine, Ontario site 1_JW_OM2H0_M1 (SPAdes) (version 2) | ecosystem: Environmental > Terrestrial > Soil > Boreal...
CCTGTGAGCCGGCGTTGTCCGAGCGATCTCGTTGGCAGATGCTGGCCCCACGGCTTGCCATGTTGGCCATGCTCTCTCTTCCTGTGATGGGATACTGGGCCTGGTTTCGCGACACGGAGGCGCCCACTTTACGCCAGTTCAGGCTGCTGGTGACGCTGGCGGCCATGCTGGTGCTGGGCTTGTTCGTATTTCTCCGCCAATTCTTGATGGACCGGGAACTCGTGCGTCTGCTGGAGGAGTCGCGCTTCAGTCTGGAGAATCTGAAGCGGCTGCAGGCCGAACTGGTGCAGAGGGAGAAACTGGCGTCTCTCGCCCAACTGGTGTCCGGAGCTGCACACGAGATCAACAATCCGCTGGCTGCGATTCTGGGGTATTCCGAGTTGTTGGCTGCCCACCAGGGCCTGGAGTCAGACCAGGTCAGCATGGCGCGCAAGATCGGCCAACAAGCGCGACGCACCCGGGAGTTGATCTCGAGCCTGCTCAGCTTTGCACAGCAGTCACCCGGAGAAAAGACGCTGTTGGACATGGGCTCATTGCTGCAACGCGCCTTGCAAGTGAAAATGCTTCGCATAGAGAACAAGAACATTCGCATGGAAACCCGGATCGCAACCAACCTTCCGCAGATCTGGGGAAATATCAACCAACTCTTTCAGTGCTGCGTCGAAATTATCGGGAATGCGACGGACGCTGTGGAAGAAGTGGGCGGCGGAACCGTTTCAGTGAGCGCTCGGCAGGAAGGCAACGAACTAGTGCTGGAATTTTCCGACTCCGGCCCCGGCGTCCTCCACCCCCAGCGCATCTTTGATCCCTTTTATACCACCAAGCCAGTTGGCAAAGGTACAGGCTTGGGCCTAAGCGTCAGCTATGGAGTCATCCAGGACCACCAGGGCCGCATCAGCTGCCAGAACCGGCCCGAAGGAGGCGCTGTTTTTGTAGTCCGCTTCCCCGTGGCCAAGCAGCCGACCTCGACAGTTGTCGAGGTCGCCAAGGCGTAGGCCAAATCGCTCAATTGGCAAATTCCAAGGCACCAGAACGAACTGCTCAGACTCTCCTGCCCAAGTGGTTCTTGCCCATCTTAGCGCCTAGGTAGCTAATCCAGTGGCTTCTTGTAACATGAATCCGATGCCGGCCCACCCGCTCACGCACACCAGCGCCCGTGTCTTGGAATTCGAGTCTCTGCGCGATTCGATCCGGGGATATGCCTCTTCGCCGCTCGGCCAGGGACGGATTGCAGCCCTTTCTCCTTCTGCCGACCGCAGCTGGATTGAAAATCAGCATCAGCTCACCACCGAAATTCGCGAGTACCGACGCGTCGGAGGGCGGTTCGAATTCTCCGGACTGATGGATATCTCAAGGGCGGTAGAAAAATCACGCATTGCGGGCACGACGCTTGAGACCATCGAACTCCGCGATATGATCCTCGTCGTGGACCGGGCGGCCGAATGGAGGGAAATCGCCCTGAGTCCGCCGGCGGCAATGAAAGTGGATTGGAGCGCGGTAGCGCAACTTTCGTCCCACATTGCTGACTTTACCGGGTTCCTGCGCGCATTTCGTAGCAAAATCCTGCCGGACGGCACGCTCGAAGATCGGGCTTCGCCGGGGCTGGCTCGAATCCGTCGAGCGATCGAACGACAAAAGCGGGTGATTCATGAATCCCTACAGAGCCATTTGCGGCGACTCGCGGAAGGTGGCGCGGTGCGGGATCAGCTGGTCACCATTCGCGGCGAGCGCTTCGTGATCCCGGTCAAGCTCGAACAGAAGCGGCGAGTGCCGGGCGTCGTACACGGTGCGAGCTCCAGCGGACAAACGGTATTTGTGGAGCCGCTGGAGACGATTGAACAGAACAATGAACTGGTGCGGCTGCTCGACGAAGAACAGGTTGAGATCCATCGTATCCTGCTGGGAATGACGCGCAGCGTCAGCGAACATGCCGACAAAATTCTATTGGCCGTGCAGACACTGGCAGAGTTGGAACTGCAGTTCAGCAAAGCGCGCTTTGCTGAGAATTACAACTGCATGCCGGTGAAGTTTTCTGGAGAGGGCTTTGGGGTGGAGCCAGACCGAACCGCAGCTGGCAGATCGGCGCTTGTCCTCCACAACGCCCGCCATCCCTTGCTTGAACGACACCTCAAAGCGAAAGGCGGGAGTGTCGTTCCCCTCAGCGTCGAGCTGGAGCGAGAGCGTCTGGAACTCGTCATCACTGGTCCAAACACAGGTGGAAAAACGGTTGCATTGAAAACAGTGGGGCTGCTGGCCCTGATGGCGCAGTCTGGCATTCCGGTTCCCGCGGATCGCGCCGAGTTGCCGGTATTCGATGCCGTGTTGGCCGATATCGGTGACTTCCAGTCCATCGAGCAGAATCTTTCAACGTTCTCGGCCCACATGACTAACATCGACTTCATTTCGCGCACTGCGACCTCAAGCTCGCTCGTACTGCTGGATGAACTAGGCTCGTCCACGGACCCGGAAGAGGGAGCAGCGCTGGCCGTGGCCATCGCTGAGCACTTCCGTCGAATCGGCTGTATCACGGTGATTTCCACCCACCACACTTCACTGAAAGTGTATGGCGCGAGCACGCCAGGAGTGGTGAATTCCTCGGTCGGGTTTGACGACGCCACCCTGCAGCCGACTTACGAGCTCAAGGTCGGAGTGCCCGGGGCGTCGGCGGGCATCAATATTGCCCAGCGATTGGGACTGAACCCGACCATCATCGAGGCGGCACGATCGAAGCTGGACGCGCAGGCGCGGGACGTAGGTCAGTTTCTAGATCGCCTCCATGCCGAGTTGCGCGAGATCGAGGCCGAACGTCTCCGCTTGAAGACCCGCGAGGCAGAACTGGAGCGCGAGAAGGCGCGCCTGGCGGTCGAGGGCCGCAAGGAGCAGCAGACCAAAATCAGGGAAATGGAGAGGAAGCTCGAAACCGTGCTGCGTGATTTCGAATATCACGCACGGGAGACAGTCAGCGCCATCCAGGATCGCGCCATTGCGCAGAGACTATCGAAAGACGCAGAACGGCGCGTGTCCAAGCTGCGGCGTGAATTTCGCGAGCAGTTCGATTCAGCGGTGGTCGCCCATACTACCGGCGCCGATCAGGGCGATCCCCATGCGCAGCCGCAGGTGGTAAAGCATGTATTCGAGGGCGATACGGTCAAACTCAAGTCTGTGGGCCGGCCGGCGGTAATTAGGCGACGGCTCGACGATAATCATTTCGAAGTCGAAATCGGCGCCATGAAGATGAAGATTGCCCGCGACGATATCGCGGAAGTATTGGTGCGCGCCGCCGACTCACCCGTCAAAGCCGCCCGAGCGCGCGGAATCTCGGTTTCTTTGGAAAAAGAAAACGCAGACGTGCCGTCCGAGATTAATGTGATCGGCCGCACTGTGGATGACGCCACCCGCGAGGTAGAAAAATTCGTAGATCGCGCATTTCTGGCCGGTCTGCCTCGGGTGCGTGTGGTCCATGGCAGCGGTATGGGAATATTGAGAAAGGCCCTGCGCCAGTATTTGCAGAAGCATCCGCACGTGGAATCCGTATCCGAGCCCCCACAGAATGAAGGCGGCGGTGGAGCTACGGTGGTGGAACTACGGGTCTAATTCGGTTGAGGGAGTAGGGATGCTTGGTCTCGGGATGACCGGTCGCAAGCGACCGCTCATCCTCCGCTTGGCACAGAGGTTAAGTATCACGCATGGTATTTGGCTGATTTTGGAAAGGTAGAGTTTTCCTCGGCGATCAACGGAATAAGGCGATTTCCACAGCTTCTCCACAACAATCTCGTTCCGGTATATTCAAATCGGGTGCCCTCTACCTCACAATTCCTGTGGACCACACTGCCCCTCTGACTATGAGCGACTCCAGCGACTTCAAAGAAACGGTCAAGCAGCAGGCGGACATCGTTCGCATTGTAGGCGACTACGTCAAGCTCAAGAAGGCTGGGGCGCAGAACTATTCGGGGCTCTGTCCCTTTCATAACGAGAAAACGCCTTCGTTTTCGGTACATGCTACGCGGCAGTTCTTTCACTGTTTTGGCTGCGGTGTCTCCGGTGATGTTTTCAGCTTTGTACAGAAGATCGAGAACATCACTTTTCCCGAAGCCGTTCGAGCTGTCGCACAAAAACTGGGTATTCCGCTACCCAAGGTCAGCTACAGCAGTCCAGTCGAGGCCAAGGAAGCCAAGCTACGCACCGTGTTGCTGGATGTTCACGAGCGGGCGTGCGCCTTCTTCGAGGAATGGCTTAAGCGGTCAGAAGGCGCGCACGCCCGCGAATATCTGGTAGGACGCGCGCTGAATGAGGAAATCATCAAAGCCTTCCGGATTGGCTATGCGCCTGACTCAGGCTTCGTGTTGCGCGATCGGCTGCGTGGCGAGTTCGAGGAAGGAGTATTGCGGGAAAGCGGCCTGTTCTCCTGGAAGGACGGCCGTCAACCGTCAGCCGTCGGCGAAAAGCAGGCGCATCCCTCGGACCAGGTTAAGCCAGAAGCTGTTCTTCAAGCCATGTACTCCAAGTTCCGCAACCGGGTGATGTTCCCGATTACCAACGAAACCGGACGCGTGATTGCCTTCACCGGCCGCACACTGTCGATCGACGAGAAGGCTGGCCCCAAGTATCTGAACTCTCCCGAGACCGCGATCTATTCCAAGTCGCGGTTGCTGTTTAATCTCGACCAGGCGAAAGAGGCGATTCGCAAGCTGGACTACGCCATCCTGGTCGAAGGACAGATGGACTGTATCTCGGTGTTCGCCGCCGGCTTTCATAACGTGATCGCCAGTTCGGGCACCGCCTTCACCGAGCTTCAGGCCAGGCTCCTGAGACGCTTTACCAGGAACGTGGTGGTGAATTTCGATCCCGATACGGCCGGTGCCCAAGCCACAGAGCGCACCCTCGGCCTGCTGGTAGAAGAGGAATTTAAGGTCAAGGTGCTTACCCTGGAGCCGGGCTTCGACCCCGACTTGTTTATCCGGCGCAAGGGCAAAGATGGATATGCCAGCGCCTTGAAAAATTCGCAGAAATACTTCGACTATCTCATCGAGCGGGCCCGCACCCAATTCCCCGTCCGCAGCGCCGAAGGCAAGGTCAAGGCGGTGAACCATCTCCTGCCCCACATTCAGCGGGTTCCCAGCCGCATCGTTCGCGATGAACTGGCCCGAGAGATGGCACAAAAGCTGGGTATCGACTCGTCCGTGCTGCGTCAGGAGTTGAAGCACGCCGCTGCCAACCGTTCCACAGCCAGCCTGAAGACCTCCGCGGAGGTTCAAATTACGGATGCGGAAAGGATCCTGATTCGGGCTCTGGCCTCGGCCACCGAAATGCAGACCTCCGAAGAGCATCTTTCCGCCCGCGACGGTGCGGAAGAAGAGTTCGATCCTGCCCGCCAGGCGCACTTCGTCCTCAAGAGCGAGCACCTGCACGTGGGACTGGCTACAGAGTCGGTAATCGAAGTCTTGCTTAGTTCTGAAGGGGAAATTACTCACGTCACCGATCTACCCTTAGTGGAGGAGGACCGCAACCTGCTCGCTTCCATCCTTATGAAAGAGGACGAGGAACTTACCGCCGAGCGATTGGAGGGAGCTGTACGAGCTCTGCGACGCATCCAGCTGCGGCGCAAGTTGGAGCGGGTTCAAAAGGAATTGCAGGTCGCGCGCGGACGGGACACCGGTCAGTTGCAAGCCCTGCTGGAGGAAAAGGTTCGGCTCAAACGGGCCTTAATGGACCGAAGTCTGGCCGACCAGGGCCCGACCGCTCGACCTGCATAAGCGCCCAACACGATGAAACTAAATGGGGTCCGATGCCATCTAAGTCATTAGCGGGCGGGAACATAGAAGGGGTGCGCCCGAAGACAAGCAAGGGCGCTCGGTATCACGAGGCTGGTCACATGCTATACTTTAAAGGTTTGTGCCGGCGCGCAACTCCGCCATTTGCCGTTCCCACCACTAAAAAAGTCCAGGTTCTTTCCGTAGGACGAATAGAGGGTAATCCGTTTTGGCTCTAGACGACAAGTACGACGATATTAAGAAGTTGATCGACGCAGGTAAAGAGAAGGGATATCTCACCTATGACCAGGTGAACGACCTTATCCCGCACGACGTGCATTCTCCCGAGGACCTCGACGATCTGCTGACCACTATCGGTACGCAAGGAATCGATGTGCTGGAGGGACCCAAGCTTCCTTCCTCCGCGCTCGATAAAAAATTCGAAGAAGAGGAAGTCGGCGAGGATGTCGAACTCGATCTCACTCCCGGCGCTCTGGAAAAAACCAATGACCCGGTAAGGATGTATTTGCGGGAGATGGGCACTGTTCCCCTGCTTACTCGGGAAGGCGAAGTAGAAATTGCCAAGCGCATCGAACGCGGGCAACTGCGGGTCCTGAAAGCGCTCTCCCGGTCGCCGATTGTCATCAATGAACTTCTAGCCATGGGAGAGGACCTCAAGAAGGGCGTCCGCTCCATCAAGGAAGTGGTCACTTTCGACGAGGAGGAGATTACCGATGAAATCCTGCAGAATCGTCTGAAGGAGTTCACCGGGAAAATCGATGACCTAGCCAAGGCCTACAAAAAAGCCGGCCAGTTGATTGAAAAATTTGCCACTGTTTCGCAAAAAAAGCGCCCCAAGGACTATCGCCGCTATCGTCTGAGTCTGGCGCGTGCCATCGTGCACGTCTCCCTGTGTGTTCGCAAGTTGGGTTTTACCAACGCCGAGCGCAAGCGGTTGATCGACCGCGTGAACAAGACCGTCGACACCATGCGGACGCTCGATCGGCAGTCCCAGAACCTGGAACGCAAAGCGGACGCGACCCGCAGCGAGGAACAGAAGAAGGAATATCGCCGTCAGTCACGTTCGATCCGCTCCGAACTGGAAAGGCTGGAAGGCGAAGCTGGTGTCTCGTTTCAGGAGCTCAAGCGAACGCAGCGCGAGATCATCCAGGGCGACATGGACGCGGAGCAGGCCAAGCGGGAATTGATCGAGGCCAACCTCCGCCTGGTGGTTTCCATCGCAAAAAAGTACACCAACCGCGGTTTGCAGTTCCTCGATCTGATCCAGGAAGGCAATATCGGGCTGATGAAGGCGGTGGACAAGTTCGAATACCGGCGCGGCTACAAGTTTTCGACGTATGCCACCTGGTGGATTCGCCAGGCCATTACCCGCGCCATTGCCGACCAGGCCCGCACCATCCGCATCCCGGTGCACATGATCGAGACCATCAACAAGCTGATCCGCACCTCGCGACAGCTAGTGCAGGAACTGGGACGCGAACCGACGTCGGAAGAAATCGCCAAGCGCATGGACATTCCGGTCGCAAAGGTGCGCAAGGTACTCAAGATCGCGCAGGAACCGATCTCGCTGGAAACGCCTATTGGCGAAGAGGAAGATTCTCATCTGGGCGACTTCATCGAGGACCGCGCCGTGGTCTCACCCGCCGAGGCCGTGATCAACGTCAACTTGAAAGACCAGACCTCGCAGGTGCTGCGCACGCTAACTCCACGCGAGGAGAAGGTCATCAAGATGCGTTTCGGGCTGGAAGACGGCTCGGAACACACGCTAGAGGAAGTGGGCCAGTCGTTTGCCGTGACTCGCGAGCGTATCCGCCAAATCGAGGCCAAAGCGCTGCGCAAGCTGCGGCACCCGTCGCGTTCGCGGAAGTTGCGGGCGTTTCTGGATGGTGTGCGGGACTGACTCAACGCCGCGGATTAACACGGATTCGAGGCACAGTTCGGCTGTGCTTTTTCTTGTTGGCGTGATAAGCGCCGACACTTCTCTGGTTCTATTCGCTTAATGAGTCGAAGTCTTGACCGTCGATTGAGCGGAGACAGGCAGGTCCAGAATGCCAACCCAGTACTGGAATTGAGCGGCGGACCTGAGGCCATCGAACTCCGGCGCCACTGTGATGTACTGCATACTACTCGAATGTTCTTCGTAACCCTTCTCCACCATTTCAGGGCATTTGAAGTATCCCCGAGCGAACGCCACGTGGCGGAACCTTGGCTCATGGGTGGCGGCTGCGTAGACTTGGCCGGCTGATTTTCATTCACCCATTCGACCGGCAAGAGCAGGCGATAGCCGCCCTTGTGAATCGTTCCAATTACTTGTGGATTGCGGGCATTGTCGTTGAAGGCTTTGCGGAGCGCCGATACCCATCCCGGCAGAACGCCGAAACGAAAACGTCCGGCCATACCGCGGAAATCAACTGGTCTCTATTGACGACACCGGGATGTTCGGCGAGATGAGCCAGCACCTGCATGACCTTGGGCTCTACACGGATGCTCTTCCCCCTGCCGGAGACCTGGTTCAGCGCAGGGCTGACCAGCCAGCCACCTACTCTAAAATCGCCTGCCAAGTGATTTCACCCGGCAAACATTATAGCCACCGTGCGGCCAACGGCGCTGGATCACCGGGACCAGGAATATGTGACCTTCACGACAAATTTCTGCTCGCGCAGTTGTGTGGGATTGCCTGCAATCAAACTCTGGAAGCGGTTGCCCACGTTGTAAATAAGGTACAGATCGCTATCGGGACGAAAGGTGTAGCGAACGCGAAAGTTGGCGCTCACTGCCTGGTTCTGCGCTGTGTCGGTCTGCACAAATGCGGTTGCATTCAGGAATCGGTTGAAAGCGTAGCTGACCTGCACTCCGGCCAATTCGATTTCGAAATTCCCTTGTGGTAGCCGGAATGAGTTGAGGGTATTGTTCATTGCGAGCGCAAGATGCGCATTGGGCCGGTACTGCGCCGTCATCATGGCGGTGTTCAAGGTTCCTGTGTAATAGCTTCCCCATTGTTCGGACACGGCAAACGTCAGGCGGTGATTGCCGGCGGAGGTGTAAGCCACCTGGTGAGACGCAAATTTGTAACTGCCGGCGGGAATGGAAATGTCTTTGTACAGGTGCAATGGCTGCCCCAGAAATTGATAGACCACATCATGCGGAGACGAATCGATCTCTGCGCTGTTGTTGAATAAAATGCGAATATTCGGCGTCCACTCACGATAAGTCAGCTTGCCGGCTGTGTTCGGGTCGTGACCCAGAAATCCGCCCAGGTCCAGTTCGCGAATATTGAGGACCCGCGGACGCGGCGTGAGGTTGAACTGCATGATGGTTGGCTGGTCGTCGGTGCGGGTAACAAATCCCATCTCTGCATTGAAATTCTTCTCTGTAACACCGTGGCCGGCGTAGATGTTGAACCAGTTGTTGGCGTACGTAAGGCGGCCGCCCAGAGCAGTATTGTCTCCCTGCAATCCGGGGCTCCAGGATTTGGCATAGTAACCGCGCAGGTTGAGATTGCCGAAGAGGACAAATTTGGCGTCCACCCCCCCGGAGCGGTTGTAAGGATCCAGTTGGTTGCCGGACTGTTTGTCCGTCGCCATGAATCCAATATACGAGCCCGGCGTAAGTGGGCGCTTCACGCGGACGATCGAATAATTGCCATACGGATTGGGACCTTCAGTACGGGTCTTGACGTCCATGACTCCCAGGTCAAAACCGGAAGCATGACCCGCGATCTTTCCTCCAAAATCGATAGGGACTTCCTGTCCGCTGACCGGATCGATGCCGATCTGCCGGGTAAAAAACAGCAAATCCTGATTCCAGAGCAGGAAATCGAATACGTCAGAATCTTCCAGAAAAAAGCGCCGTTTCTCCGGAATCAATATGGGATAGGGGGTTAGATTAAACTGCTGCTGGTCCACATCCGCATCGGAGAAATCGGTATTAATGGTACCGACCGCGATCAGATTGCTGGCCAGGCCGTACTTGATGTCGGCACCACCGCTATGCAGAGCTCTCCAGGGTTGGCTGGAGAATGCGTGCGCCCCTCCCAGCCCGTACGGCTTGATCACAAGCAGACGTCCACTCTCAACCTCTTTCAGTCCTTGCAGCAGACCAGCCTGAGAGACGCGCCAGAACCCAAAAATTCTTCGAAATCCGGACCAAACGTCCTCTTCATTCTTGCGCCGGATAAATCGGCGGAAGTTGAGCCCCCAATCGACTTCCGAACCCCCGCGAAAATTTAGGGTGCTAAAAGGAATCGCCACGGTTGCGGTCCAGCCATTGCTTGTGATCTTGGCAGCCGAGATCCAGAGTCCGTCCCAGCTCGGGTCCACAATGGAATCAGTTTGCGGCGGCGCTTGTTCTTCAATGATTTCGCCGTCCCGCTGCGTGCCCAATGAGTTTATTTCGAAGATATAGCCGTTGCGGCGGCTCAGAGTCGGATCGATCATGATGGCGAAATTGTCATCCAGGTCCATGGACAAGTCACGGCGTAGCTGCGTGGCCACGACGGCTCCGGGAGCCCTGTCGTAACAGTGAATGCCGAAGTAAACATGGTGGGAGTCGTAGAGGATACGCACCTCGGTTTTCTCGGTGGCTGGGCTGGTCTCGAGCGGCTCTCGCTGCCGAAAGTCAGTGAGCGGCTCCGCCATTCTCCAAACGGAATCTTCCAGAGTTCCGTCCAAACGGGGCGCATGGTCAGTTCTCGCGGCCGCTGCGACTCTTCCGCCCGCGCCCTGCGCTGTAACTTGGGCAGGTGCAATTGCGCTTGCCGCAGTAATCGCGAGCAGTAGTGAAAACACACTGCTTACGTGTAACCGGACAGTGTCCATTCTGGGAATTAGACGAGGTGTTGTAAGTTTTAGCCCTATAGACAGGTTGGGGATTTTCTGAGGATTCTGTGGCGATGCTTCCGAATGAGTTCAATCTGGCATGGCCCGAATCCACGCAACTCCGTGGCCAAGGGTTTTCTTCCTCTTTTCCGCTACTTTCCACAAGGAAGTTCCGTCGTCCACAGTTTCTGCACAACTCAACACCGGTTTTCCGTTGCGCTTGTTTCGGCATTCGCGCAAAGTGCCATCAGTGCAAGCGTGAGCTGTATTGAGCCTGCTGGCGACTGCAGCAGAGCTGGTGGTGGCCGGCGGTTCTCGAGGGTGAACCGACGGTAGGGTTTTCCCAGATACGCTGAATACGTTTCGGCGTATTTCAGGAAACTCGGGCGTTGCGGCCTCCTCAGACGGTCCTTCCGCAAGGTTGGGCTTGAGCCGCCCGCTTACGCAGTCACCGCGGGTCAAGAGCTGCGAATCTAGTATTTGCAGATCTGTTGCCTGCGGGGTGCGTCACAAACGTGCGTTCCTTTGGGAAACGCGGTTTCGTGAACACACACCTCGCCGCCTAGTGCGGTGAAAGGACAGGCGGCACTCACGAGCAGTGCGGCCCAGGTGGCTGGCCTGGGCCGCATCTATTTTGACTTCTTTTGCCTCGATCTTCACGGATCGAATAGGTTCCCCCCCGAAGGCGCCGAAACTGGCTTCTTGATTATTCGCTTTCTATTCTCCTATACTGGTCTCCTATCGTAGCTGGCCGGATAGTCGCCAATGGTCTTCTTGGGTAGGGCAAGTATGCGACCGAAAAAATTCAGTTTGTTCTCGGTTTTCCGAAGCGGTTATCGCACGTCCACAAGCGGTTCGCGGCTAGTATCGCGCTCACGTTTCGAAACACATTTTCCGGACACTTAAAAGGTCTTGTCTACCGCTGACTACAGTCTCGCGCACACCCTGCCTGCGAACGTTGAAGCCGAACGTTCTATTCTCGGCGCCATTCTGCTGGACAACTTCTCATACAACC
>Ga0209526_10002916_pt1 | contig 11601 bp, 12 predicted proteins | sample JacPinW_OM2H0_M1_FD_188566 | JGI IMG/M metagenome (GOLD analysis project Ga0209526, IMG submission 188566) | Forest soil microbial communities from Algoma, Ontario, Canada - Jack Pine, Ontario site 1_JW_OM2H0_M1 (SPAdes) (version 2) | ecosystem: Environmental > Terrestrial > Soil > Boreal...
AGTGCGGCGGGCGAGGTCGCCCTGTGCCATCGCGGTCGTGAATCAGACTCCTTGCGTACGTGCTGGTATCGGTTCCTAACATGCCATGAAGCGTAAGGTTCCTTAATCATTCCTTATTTTCCCCATACAACCGTTTAACGGATATTTTATGCGTCCCTTACTGCCGTCCGGATACATTGAAGCTGTAGAAATGCAGTGGACTTCGCGATCGGTAAAGCAATAGCGCGTGGGCCACTCGGAGGGAACCATGAACAGAATTTCGATTTTTCGATTTGTTGTAGCGAGTGCTGTCGTCGTGTCTTCGCTTCTGACAGTTCAGGCCTTCGCTCAACCGACCGTGAGTGATGTCACTTTGACAGGGTTAGTCACTTGCGCACGTTGTCTCGACCTGACTCAGCACAAGGGATTCACGCCTTGGTCTTGGTCGATGTATAAAGTGAGCCAAGGCGATAACATCGTGCTTGTCGCATCAGGAAAGACTTACAACCTGCACGGTGATAGGCAGCAAATGTCAAAGTATATTCAGGACAAAGTGACAATTTCCGGGCGTCTCGATGGCAACACAATCGAGGTGACAAACATCACTCGCCCACCGAAAGAAAAGTAGCGTGAATGTTGAAACTCCCGCCTTCTCTCTGGGAGAGAAAGCGGGAGCCAAGGGCGCATCTTGGTTGTGTCCGACGAGCCAAATGCCCGCCGCGCCCTGCGGATTACGCTCGTCGCAAAACCTTATGAAGTTGCAGAGGACGAAAGTGCCGAAACCGCTTTGAGGCTCTGATGCACGGCGCCGTCCGACCCGCTAAGCGACCTCGACGAACAACCCTCAAAACATGACCCCGGCTTCAACGACGCCACGAGTCTGGGTGTCATTCTTTCCCAAGGCCCCGAACGCGCTGCCTGCCGTGAAACTACGAGCGTCGACAACGGAAGCATCTGCGCGAATAAAAAATCCGCCCTTCTGATAGGTGGGAGTCACCGTAAAAGCGAAGGCGTTGCTGCCCGGACCGTACAATAGGTTGACGGCGCCGTTAGCCACGCTTCCACTGCTCGTTATATATTCAGGTCGCAGAGCCAATGATATTCCGTGTTTGAAATTGTAGTTGAACAAGAGCGCGAATCCATCTGTCGTTGCGCCCTTCGCTATTCCAATTTTCGCGTTCGTCGGTACATTGGTGTACTGCCAGTACGGCTGGATAAACCAATTCCCATGGCTGTACGTGTAAATCACTTCGTAGATCTGCGAGTTGTTTAGAAATAGAGGTGTCGCAACAGTGCTCTTCGCGTACTGCCCAGCATTCCCGCCAGCGACAAACGACAGCGTATTAGCTGAATTAAACGCCCAGGCCAAAGATCCAGTTATCCAGGTGTAGCGGTTCGAATAGAAGCCATCGTTCCAGCTCACCGATGCGGTGAGTTTTTTGTAAGCCTCGTTTAGTTGGATGCCTCGATTGACTGCGTTCTCCTGATTCCACAACAGGCCGCGCTCGATATTGGTGTTTTCGAAGCTGAATGTATATTCGGCCCCGATGAGCGTAGGTAGCTCCCCAACCTCCACTGAGAATCCCCCTTTGACCAGCTTTAGGAACGCTACCGGCAGCGGGCCGAAGAAGTCTGGTAGCGTCTTGTTCGTGGAAATGAATGGCACTCCCAAATCGGGAAGGTTGTAGGCTCCTCCTTGTAAATAGAATTGCCACCACCCGGTAGTCTTTTGGAGAAAAATCTGAGCATTGCTTACATCCCAGTGTGACGGTTGGTCGCCAGGGACCCAGTTGTTTTGGATCATTCCCATCCCGCTGAGAATGCCTGTAACCGCCAGTGTTCCAAACGGGCCCCCGTCAAACGTGTGAGCCGGTGCTGCGGTTGAAAGCGGGGCCGTCATGGACGGCAGGGACAGCGGCATTGGAGCCGCTGCCGGCGCGGTTGCGGGGGGTTGGGCACCTTGATCCTGCGACGGTGTTGAGGCCGGAGTAGTAGAAGTTGAAGCAACGGGAGTCCCTTGTGCTGGTGGGTCAGCTTGGGCCCTGCATACTAACGGCACTGCTAATCCGAATGTTAGGCCCACTATCATCACCAGTATTCGCAAAGTAGATTGGGTGTTTTTATTCAACGTGGCTCCTCGTTGTTAGATATTTGACTCCAGGGAATAACGCCATGGTCAGTCACTCGAAAAGCTCCTTCACCATCGAAGTGGTAAGCTACGGGCTATAGGCGCCAGTGTCCAATCCAAAATTTCGCTTTGTCAGATAAATAAAAGATAAGGTAGAGCTAAAGACCACGCAGCGTCTCGAACGGCATTAAATCAAGGAAACTGGCGGTTGGCGAAGTACAAGAACGTAAAGCTCCAATAAGCGACGCGATCTCTCTGATAACCGCAACCGTGAGAAAACGACGGATTCAGGTGCGTTTAGACTAGTAAGCGCAGAAATTGGGTTCGTCACCATGAAACTCCATGAGCTGCATCCCATTCATAGAACTGATATGGAATATATAAATAAATGATGAGCATTAAATATCCACACATATATATTCTATAAGCAACAAGAAGCGCTACTTACACCAAGGTAGCGAAGACGCACCTTGGTTTTGTGAGGAGCCAAACACCATGAATCGACGCGGTTTTCTCCAAGGGGTTCTCGTTACCGTAATTGTTGGAATGTTTCCAGTTGTCGCGCATGCGGGCAGCAGGAATAATCCAACTTACGACGGCGTGGTCAATTTCGGCCCTCAACTACTCTACTTGGACGATGGTTGTCTTTCGGTTGATGGCACGGTAACGTCCGGGAATTTTTTCGAAGATCTGAAGCGCAACGACGGTGGCAGCCTTCCGGAATATCGAAAACGCGGCGAACTTGTGACGGAGTACCCTGAATCATTGACAGCCTCCATTCGCATTATAGGCAACCAATGCGCAGCGGCACCAAGTTCGCATTCTCCTGTTTTTAACGGCGATTCCTATTCATTGACGTTCGAAGTGGACTGGAAGGACGGATTCCAACTGAGTCCAGCTGTACTGTCTCCAATTGTTGCCCACTGCGTTGGGTCTTCGGTTCTGAGCAACCCGAGTGGGGATATCATCATCGCTCCTTCGATAACGTGTCAGCTGTCAGTTGCCAGTAAGGGTATTCCGCTTGCTGATCATCTCATCGTGTCGGTTTTTGCAGCAGATGGGAAACGCTTAACACGGCTATCCGCCGCTCCCTGACTTGTCTCTGGCGATTGGCACGGTGGCAGTGAAACGATCGGATCCGCGAAACGCGCTGCGCTTAAGAACTCGAACACGGAATCATTTCTTTGAGAGTTTGTGCCGAGGTTGGCCGGATACCGCAGCGAGCGCGAGTCTTTGAAAAGTCAGCCAACCACTGGTGTCTGATATAGGGATCGACAGTGGGCGTCGATTTTGGCGAATCGGGTTTTTTGCGGCTCGGGCACCAAATATCGTCGGATGTCTTTTGCGTCACGAGAATGCCCGGTTGAAGTAGAATTCGGCTTTCCCTGCACGCGCAGCGACACGGTGACCTATCAGCTGAGCACCCGGGCAATTCCTTCCAACCGAACAATCTCGGCCCCGAATCTTGACCGGTGTTAGCATCGATCTGCGATAATTGCCGTTCCGAACAAGAGCAACACCTGGAGAGGAGCCATCCAAATGCGCGTGGGCATCGCTTATTTCCCTGCAGACTACGGCATCGACGTGCGCGAGCTGGCGCGTGCGGCCGAAGACCATGGCTTCGAGTCCCTCTTTTTCCCCGAGCACACGCACATTCCTGTATCGCGGCGCACGCCGTATCCCGGGGGTGGCGAGCTACCCAAAGTGTATTGGCACACTCACGATCCTTTCGTTTCACTTTCCTTCGCGGCATCGGCGACGAAGAAGCTCCTGATCGGCACGGGCGTGTGCCTGATCCCGCAGCACGATCCGATTGTCACGGCGAAATCAGTAGCGAGCCTCGATCAATTGTCCGGCGGGCGCTTTCTTTTCGGCATCGGCGGCGGCTGGAACGTGGAAGAGATGGGAAACCACGGGGCGAAGTACGAAACGCGCTTCAAATTGCTGCGCGAGCGCGTTTTGGCGATGAAGGCGCTATGGACGCAGGACGAGGCGTCGTTTCACGGCGAGATGGTGAATTTCGATCCCGTGTGGATGTATCCCAAACCCAAGCAGAAACCGCATCCGCCCATCCTGCTTGGTGGATCAACCGATTACACGCTGAAGCGCGTGGTGGAGTTCTGCGATGGATGGTTTCCCAACGCTCTCAGAGGCTTCAACGCCGCACAGAGTGTGGCGCGATTGCGCCAAGCCGCCTCGGCAGCGGGGCGGGACTTCTCAACGCTCTCGATTACCGCGTTCGGAGCGTCGGCTGATAAGGCTGCTCTCGAGGAGTGCAGCAAGGCGGGCATCCAGCGTGCACTGCTGATGATTCCGGATCAGAGCCGCGATGAGATTTTGCGGGTGCTCGATCAGTATGCGCCGTTCGCCGCCTAGGCGGGCGATGCGCGACGCCTGGTGAACGAGCGGCCCGAGCGAGACGGTGCAGTAAGATCAACGTAGCCGCCCTCCGAACCTCAAGACTTGCTTCTCCCAATTTTGTGCCCCAGCTCGGTACTAAACGATGCCATTCAGTGGCTAACGTCACCGAGGCGAACTGGCCTGTATCCTTGCGGCAAAGCGACAACGATCGCGAAGCTAACGCGGGCCCGATATTGTCGTACGTAGCGCGGTTCCTAAATCGCCTCGGCCAGTGCAAGGGCTTGGCGAGGGTTTCTGCCACCCAAACGTCACGAGCAACGGATTGGGAGATGGCGCAGTTTGCCCCTTGCTGCCGCCGATTGAAGCACCTGCGAGACCTCGCGCGAAGAACTCTCAACTCGCTAGCGCAAAGCAGGCCGTCCTCGCACTGGGCTGGCGTCGTCTTGCGCAAAGATAAAGTTGAAATCAACAATTCCGGCTAAGTGTTAGAGTAAGCGAGGAGGCCTGAAAGGTCATGTCGCTCAGAACGATCATCGAGCCATTCCGAATCAAGAGCATCGAGCCGATTCGGGGCACCACGCACGAAGAGCGCCGAACCCTGATTGAGGCCGCGGGCTACAACCTATTTCTGGTGGCGTCCGAGGCGATCTTGATCGACTTGCTGACCGATTCGGGGACCTCAGCGATGTCCACCGAACAGTGGGCGGCGATGATGCGGGGCGACGAATCCTATGCTGGGTCGCCAAGCTTCACGCGATTTCGCGACTCCGTACAGAGCATCTTCGGTTTTCGGCACGTGATCCCGACGCACCAGGGGCGTGCCGCCGAGCGCATCCTCTTCAGCGTGATGTGCAGGAAGGGCGACATTGTGCCAAACAATACCCACTTCGATACGACGCGCGCGAACTGTGAATTCGTGGGCGCGATAGCGCTAGACTTGCCTATCCCGGAGGCGAAGGAACCCGCGCGCGTGCATCCATTCAAGGGAAACATGGACACGCTGCAGCTCGCCGAAGTATGCGAACGCGAGGGCGCCAAAAACATTCCGCTGGTGATGCTGACGGTAACGAACAATTCCGGAGGCGGACAACCTGTCTCAATGGCAAATATTCGCGCAGTGAAGGAAGTCTGCAAGAAGCATGGAATTCCGTTGTACATCGATGCCTGTCGTTTTGCAGAGAATGCGTACTTCATCAAGCTGCGCGAACCCGGATATGCGGAAAAAAGCCCGCGGGAGATTGCGCGGGAGATGTTTTCGTACGCGGACGGCTGCACGATGTCCGCGAAGAAAGACGGTCTCGCAAACATCGGAGGATTTCTATGCACGAACGACGACACGCTGGCGCAGCAGGAGAAGGACCTGCTGATTTTGACGGAAGGATTTCCGACGTATGGCGGGCTGGCAGGCCGGGATCTGGAAGCGATCGCCGTCGGCTTGGGCGAGGCGCTCGAAGAAGAATATTTGAAATACCGCATCGCCTCCACCGCGTTTTTGGGTAATCACGTCGCGAACGAAGGCGTGCCGATCGTGCTACCGCCGGGTGGGCATGCCATTTATCTGGACGCGCGGGCGTTTCTATCGCACATTCCACCTCCGCAGTTTCCTGGCGTCGCATTGGCGGTGGAGTTGTATCTCGAAGGTGGGATTCGCTCCGTGGAGATCGGCACACTCATGTTTGGGGAGCATGCCCAGATGGATTTGGTACGGCTGGCGATCCCGCGACGCGTGTATACCCAGAGCCACATCGAATACGTAGTGGAGGTGATTCTAGACGTTTGGCGAAGACGACAGCATATCCGAGGTTACGAGCTAATCAGTCAAGCGCCGTTCCTCCGGCACTTCACGGCGCGGCTCAGACCTATTGCCGGCTGACCTCTTCGCGGCAACACGTGAGACCTCCTCGGTCACTCTGTCCCACGCTACGCTATGAATCAACCCGGGTTATTCGCGCTCCTTGCACTTCTCTTGGCATTTTTGGTTTGTTGGGGGCACCAGAACGTCAGATTCGTCCGATCAAGGCTGGTGACCAGTCGTCAATCTCGCTTCTAGGTTGTCACGCGATTTGGTACCTAGATTTGTGTATACGGCTAGCGTCGTTGACTGGGGCAACATTGTGGCAGAATGGGCGTTCCCTGTAAGTAGATGCCCAAGCTGGCCGGGTTGCCGAACGACTTTCCTGGCAAAGAGATTGGCGGGGTCCTAAAAGTCAGTCAGGTTTTCAACGGTTCTCTGCTAAGAGCAACTTGGTCGTCGGGTCCAACTCCAAATAATTCCTCGTGGAATCTCGGCATGGATTCGCTACCCGCTCTCGGTGCCTCTCAGCAATCCCTGATCTCTCAATATCCTCCGAACCTTTTTCGGCGAGATCGAGAAACGCGCCGCCACCCGCGCTACTTTGCACCCTTCGCGCCTCCACACTTTTGGAATCACGATCCCCGCAAATTCTTCGCTCACCTGTTGGAACGATTTGTTGCCGACGATGCCCTGAGACCATTCCCGGAGCGTGGAGTTAATGTTGCCGGCTCCTCGAAGCTTGCGTTTCAGATCCTGCAGTTCTCTCCAGACGTAATCCTGATGGGCGGGTTTGAGCAGCGCCGCCGCTCCGTCAGCACATTGCTGGGCCGTCTCCAAGTCCTCTGGAAAACCGAGGCAGAGCGCCACACCTAAGGCGATGTGCGCCTTTGCGATCAGACGGCGATTCTGGGTGTGCTTTGCAAACTGCAGAGCCTCGCGGGCGAATTCACAAGCCAGCTGCGAGGACGGGACACGGCTCGAGCCTTCCTCAATCTGTTCTTCGAACTTTGCGCATTCCACGGCGGACTGCAGCATGCGCGCCCGGCCCTTAAGAACGCTGTCTTTTTTTTCGTCGCCCAAGCGGAACGCTGTAGTTCCTTCGGCCGCTGCACGATCGAGTTCTCCGTTGTCGAGGTTCAGATAGCCAAGAGTGACGTGAACATTGCCATTGCCGCGATGGTCGTCGTAGCGGTCATAGATTTCGCGAGCCTTGGCGAGATGTTCGAACGCTTCCTCGCGTAGCTGCGTAAGTTGCTCGCGTCCCCGCTGCTTGGGAAAGGCAACGGATTTCGTGGCCCGTTGGCGCTTTTTCCTAAACCTCGCCGCTTCCGAGTCGATCTTGTTGCCAAGCTGAAGCGCGACGAGTCTCTTCACGAATGCGATGTTTACGAAAGATCTCGCAAGATTCCGATTGTGGCGATCCCGCTGATTGTACTGTTCGATAGCTTTCTCGAACTTGGAAAGCGCTTGCTCGTAATTACCCTGTCGGCGGGCGATCCTGCCGTACGCGGAGCTGATGTTTCCGAGGGTCACGTAGTCGTCGGTGTCAGCCAACACCTCCTCTGCTTCACCGAGAATCCTAGCCGCTTCCTCCGGCTGGCCTTCCTGGAAAGCGATCCACCCTTCCAACACCCGCATGACCCCGGCCATTTTGGGGTACTTCAACCGCAAAGCCAGCTCTCGCGCTTTGGCCACATACCCGAGTGCGTCATCGTACCGGCCTTGGCGCCGCAGACATCGTCCCATCCAGAAATTGGCGATGGAGATCATTTGTTTATCGCTGATTTCTTCGTTCAGCGCGAGGACAGTCTCAAAACACTGGATTGCCTTTCCAAATTCCTCCTCCGACATGGCCATGAGTCCGTCGGCCGTCCTCAGGTGAGCGTATTCCAGCAAAGAAAGTGTCTCGCGGCAGACGCTGGAAAAGCGCGACAGGAGGCGTTTTAACAGTCCTCTGCCTGAGAACCCGATGTCGACCCACTGGGCAAAATACCCCAGCAGGATGGCCGCGTTTTTCTGCCGAAGGTCGCACGATTCGACCAGTTCTTTATGGGCAGCGAGGCACCGGAGGCCGCTATCGATTCTGCGCCACGCGATATCTTCCCGGAGCTGTTTTAGGAATTGGTCAGGGATCTCCGTGTCGTGCCATGCGTTTCGCTTGTCCGTGAGAGAAGACATGCCTTCCCCCGCTGTGGGGACCTACTCCATCGACAGAATTGACGTCCCAGGAGTCACGGCCATGCCCGAAAACAGGTCCAGACTAGTGCCGTTCCAACTTATTGCGACGAGACTCCGTGCATATCGCTTTCAACGAATTGGCAGACACCAGAGTTTCCGAATTCCGTTTCCGTTCATTGCCCGGTACTGGCCCAATCTGACCACTCGTCCGAATCGGACGAGTCATTTTGACTCAGAGACGATCCTGGAGTCTACTCCATCATGAGCATGCTCGTCGCTGGATTCTGCAGCGCCCAACAGCGAACGGATGGACGAGAGAACATGGCGACAACGACCACAAAGCTCAGCGCGGCACTCGCGCCTCTGCCCCTTTTGAATCGCACCGTTCCGATTCGCGGCGGTGAGTTTAATTCGGCGTGATGTTGCTTTGGTAGGGGCGAGACTTGCCTCGCCCTCGATTGAACGAGTTATTCGCAGTATTTGTTTGGCAGCTGCCGTAGAGAACTGAAACGCAAGGAGACGCAAATGTCAGCAAACGGAACCAACAGGGCCAGCGGCAATCACAATCTTAATCACGCGGACTGGACCACCAATGCCCGCTGGTCCGGAATCACCCGCCCATACTCTTACTCCGATGTGCTCCGCTTGCGCGGCTCCATCCAAATCGAGTACACGCTCGCGCGCCTGGGCGCCGAGCGCCTCTGGAATCTGATGCACAGCGATCCATACGTCCCTGCGCTGGGCGCCATCACCGGCAACCAAGCCATCGAAATGGTCCAGGGCGGGCTAAAGGCCATTTACGGCAGCGGCTGGCAGGTCGCCGCCGACGGCAACACCGCTGGCGACGTCTACCCCGATCAGAGCCTCTACCCCTGCGATAGCGCGCCAAATCTTGTGAAGCGCATCAATCGCGCCCTCCTGCGCGCCGATCAGATCGAATCCGCCGAAGGAAAAAACTCAGGCACACATTGGCTGGCACCGATCGTCGCCGACGCTGAGGCCGGCTTTGGCGGCTCGCTTAACGCTTACGAACTGATGAAAGCGATGATCGAAGCTGGTGCCGCAGCTGTCCATTTCGAGGACCAACTTTCTTCCGCGAAGAAATGCGGTCATCTGGGGGGCAAAGTTGTCGTTTCCACACGCGAATTTATCGAGAAACTCATCGCTGCGCGCCTAGCCGCCGACGTCTCCTGCGTGCCTACGATTCTCATCGCGCGCACTGACGCCGACTCAGCCGGTCTACTACTTTCCGACGCCGACCAGCGCGACCGGGAATTCATTCACGGAGAGCGCACGCCCGAAGGTTTCTACCAGTTCCGGGGAGGCACCGATGCGGCCATCGCTCGTGGACTCGCCTATGCGCCTTACGCCGATATGCTCTGGTGCGAAACTTCCACGCCGGACGTGGCCGAAGCGAAGAAATTCGCCAACGCTGTCCACGCGAAATTCCCCGGCAAACTCCTGGCCTACAATTGCTCGCCTTCTTTCAATTGGAAGAAGAAGCTCGACGACGTCACCATCGCCAATTTCCAGCAGGAACTCGGCAGGATGGGCTACAAATTCCAGTTCGTTACGCTCGCTGGCTTCCACGCGCTCAACATGTCCATGTTCCATCTTGCGCGAGGTTACGCCCAAGCCGGAATGACCGCCTATTCGAAGCTCCAGCAGGAAGAATTCGCTGCGCAGGAGCTTGGCTATCGCGCCGTCACGCACCAGCGTTTCGTCGGCACCGGCTATTTCGACGAAATCGCCCAAGTTGTCTCCGGCGGCAACTCGTCCACGACCGCCTTGGCTGGTTCGACCGAAGCGGACCAGTTTCACGGCGCTTTGCCGCACGAATCTTCGGACCCGCTTGGGTCCGAAGCACGTGCTTGACCGATTGTCGTCCTCAAAAAAATGGCTTAAGCGCCAAGATCGCCAGCAGAATTCGCGTTGGCCTGACGCTTGGGGAGTGCCGGAAGCAGGCCGAAGTGGCCATTTCTAGGCTCGGTACTCCGAGCCATCCAATCTCGTACGTATAAGGTCGGCACTGTCTACCAAAATCGTCTTGGTATGTTTGGTAGTCTGCTTTGCTCGGAAATTCGACCCTCTCTAATTACGCCGGCCGGGTCAAGGGGTTCTCGCTTTGATTTTTGGTTCCGTCGAGCGCCTCGGGTTATGGACGCTGATACGCCGCTTGTTCCGGCACAAGAATCGGGCCTGCGAGCGGTTGTTTTTACTCGTCTCCATTCCACCTACGCGCGAGCCCCAATCCACTTCATCAACTCGGTGTTGTCCATCAACCATCTCCTCGGTCTTCCCCTGCCGCTCAGGGAGGCGGGGTGCCTATGCGCTTCTGGCTCCACATCGATCTCGACGTTCGGTCTTGCGAAGTCCTGCCTGCGGTCGATTACCAACAAAGCCGGGGTGGACCTCGGTGCAGCTCACAGAGAGGTGCAACACTGCAGTCGCTCGTGACTCTTTTGTCGGTCTAGACGTGACGATATACAATTCGGACCTCCACCCAGGGCGGAAGAAGGCCTCTTGTGTCGTTCTGTTCGTTCGTTGTGTCTCCTCCGAAGAAAATCACCTTGTGATTGGTCCAACCGAAAGAGAAACCTTCACGGTAGGCGCGGCCACCAGTTTGCGCGAGCATCACGATTGCTACTCGCAGCTACGGCGGGGTGTTTTCCATGATGCGCTGCTCCTGTTTCGAGAGTAAGTATTCGCTTCGCTGGTCGCTCCCGACGCTCGCCGAGGGGCTTCACGCCGTTGTCAGGATTCTCGGAGATGTGCTTACGCTCCATCGCAAAATGGAACATGCAGTGCAAGTAAGTCAGCTCGCGATTAACTGTGGCCGCGTTTCACCTAGTTATAAAAACACTCGGCAGAAAGCGAATTTTCGTGCTCGACCGGCTGACCAAAAGGAAACCTAAGAATGATCTTCTTGGACGTGCTCCTTGAATGCGGTCCAAAGCTCGATCGCTGCTTCCTTAGGACTTCCATCGTCTGGAAGAATGAACCTCGTTCCACACGCCGAACACTGGTAGGCGATCGGGTCACTTCCTTGTTGCGATTTGATGACCAGGTGAATTTCGTCGCTCATTTTTGTAATTTAACTGGATGGAATCGCGCTAAATCTTAGCTCGCGACGCCGCCTAGTTTCGGAGTGCTTCCTCCC
>Ga0209526_10002917_pt1 | contig 11599 bp, 9 predicted proteins | sample JacPinW_OM2H0_M1_FD_188566 | JGI IMG/M metagenome (GOLD analysis project Ga0209526, IMG submission 188566) | Forest soil microbial communities from Algoma, Ontario, Canada - Jack Pine, Ontario site 1_JW_OM2H0_M1 (SPAdes) (version 2) | ecosystem: Environmental > Terrestrial > Soil > Boreal...
GTCTTCCGGCACGGTCTGGCGCAGCGCCTTGTACGCGTCGGCCAGGTACCGCAGGACCAGCCCCTCGGACCTGGACAGCCCATAGAACCCCACGTACTCAACGAAAGTCATCGCCCGCTCATACATATCCCTGACGACGGACTTCGGCGCGACCGCATAGTCGGCGACCCACGGGTGGCCGCGCCGGTAGATGTCGTAGGCCGCGTCAAGCAGATCGGCCAGCGGCCGCGGGTAACTGACCGCCTCCAGCAGTTCCATCCTCTCCTCGTACTCCACCCGGTCGGCCTTCATCTGCGCGACCGCCTCGCCGCGGGCCTTGAACTGCTGGGCGGAGAGCACCTGCCGCGGGTTGTCCAGGGTCGCCTCGATGACAGAAAGGACGTCCAGCGGATAGGCCGGGGACTCCCGGTCCAGCAGTTCGATCGCGGCCAGGGCGAAGGGGGACAGCGGCTGGTTGAGCGCGAAATCAAACTGCAGGTCCACGGTGAGCCGCACCCCCCGGCCCTCCTCATCGGGTTCCGCGAGCCGCTCCACGACCCCGCCGGCCAGCAGCGCGCGGTAGATCGCGATCGCCTGGTGGATGTGCCGGCGCCGCGCGGCATGGTCCTCGTCGTTGTCGGTCAGCAGGTGCCGCATGGCGGCGAACGCGTCCCCCGGCCGCGCGATCACGTTCAGCAGCATCGCGTGGCTGACCCTGAAACTTGACGTCAGCGGCTCAGGTTCGGCGGCGACCAGCCGCTCGAAGGTGGGCACTCCCCAGGAGACGAATCCCTCGGGCGGCCTCTTGCGGACCACCCGGCGCCGCTTCTTCGGGTCATCGCCGGCCTTGGCCAGGGCGCGCTCGTTCTCCACTACGTGCTCGGGCGCCTGCACCACCACGGTGCCGGTGGTGTCGTAGCCGGCCCGGCCGGCCCGGCCGGCGATCTGGTGGAACTCCCGCGCCTGCAGCAGCCGGGTCTTCGTCCCGTCGTACTTGGACAGGGCGGTGAACACTACGGTGCGGATCGGAACGTTGATGCCCACGCCCAGGGTGTCGGTCCCGCAGATGACCTTCAGCAGGCCGGCCTGGGCCAGCGTCTCGACCAGCCGCCGGTACTTGGGCAGCATGCCCGCGTGGTGGACGCCAATGCCGTGCCGCACCAGGCGGGACAGTGTCTTGCCGAAGCCGGCCGTGAACCGGAAGCCGCCGATCATCTCGGCGATGGCGTCCTTGTCCGCGCGACTGCTGACGTTGACACTCATCAGCGCCTGGGCCTGCTCCAGCGCCGCCGCCTGAGTGAAGTGCACCACATAGGCCGGCGCCTGGTGAGTGCTGAGCAACTCCTCCAGGGTTTCGTGCAATGGCGTAGTGACGTAGCGGAAGACCAGCGGGACCGGGCGCTCGGCGGAGCGGACCACCGCGGTGGGCCGGCCGGTGCGCCGGGTCAGGTCCGCCTCGAACCGGCTCACATCGCCCAGCGTCGCCGACATCAGGACGAACTGCGCGCGGGTCAGCTCGATCAGCGGCACCTGCCACGCCCAGCCCCGGTCCGGGTCGGCGTAGTAATGGAACTCGTCCATCACCACCTGGCCGACATCGGCGGCGGCGCCGTCCCGCAGCGCGATACTGGCCAGCACCTCCGCCGTGCAGCAGATAATCGGCGCCCCGGCGTTGACGCTGGCGTCCCCGGTCATCATGCCGATCTGGGACGGGCCGAACGCCTCGCAGAGGGCGAAGAACTTCTCCGACACCAGGGCCTTGATCGGCGCCGTGTAGAAGGTGCGCTGACCATCGCCGAGGGCGGCGAAATGCGCTCCGGCCGCGACCAGGCTCTTCCCGGAGCCGGTCGGGGTGCTCAAGATCACGTTCGCCCCCGACACGATCTCGATGAGCGCTTCCTCCTGGTGCGGGTAGAGGGCCAGCCCCTGCCGCTTCGCCCAGCCGGCGAACGCGTCGAAGACGGCGTCGGGATCCGGCGTCGCGGGCAGCAGGTCGGTGAGCGTCATAGCGATTCCATCGTGCCCTGGCCGGCGGCCGCGCGCGCGGCCAGGCCTGCGGCGCAGGGCTTCACCCGAGGAACAACATGCGCATCGCAACCACGATTCCAACCAGGGCCAGGGCGATCAATGCCTTGACGGCCAGGCCTTTCTCGTAGGAAACGGCACTGCGGACCTCCTCGTGGAAGATCCTGACGATTTCGGGATCGGTCACGACGGACATCCCGGCCCGCGCGGCGGGGGCGGCCACAGGCTCGGCCGGGGGCGTGGGCTGGCCGTTCACACGGATGCCACCACCTTGCCGGTCTTCTCCGTCTTGTCCCACTGCGCCTCGGCGTGCTTGAGATCATTCAGGTACGCGGCGACGCTGATCGCGCACAGCAGCGGCCCGTAACCGCCGATGTACAGGAACGCTGGGGCGAGGATGCGGCCAAGCGGGCGTGGCTCGCAGACCTTGCCAAGGTAGGCAACGCCCATGCAGGCCGCGAGCCAGAGGTAGACGAACAACTCAACGCCACGCGTCCAGCCCGGGGTCATCGCGAGACCCGCGGCGGACAGCGACTGGCGGGCCAGCCAGTTCATGGGACCAGGGAAGATGGCGCCCAGGAGGATGACGACATTGACCGCCCCCGGGAACAGGACCGCCTCTTTCCAGGTGACCCTTCCGACGGAGGTGTCGATGAGCAGGGTGAAGGACGTGATGAACAGGTAGGTGATCCCGCCCGCCATCCAGACTCCGCGAAACGCCACCGAGGCCAGCGAGTGATCAATGAAATAGAGCGTGACCAGCGAGCCCGAGCCCATAAGCATGAGAACCGGCAGCAGCAGGATCGAGAACCACAGCAGGCCGAAACTAAGGCTGCCGAGATTGTTTCCCCGCTGCGGCCGGAACCAGATATCCCGGAAGAGCCGGGTGACCTGGATGTTGCCGCGCGCCCAGCGCAACCGCTGCTTCCACAACGCGACGATGCCCTCGGGCTCCTCCGCCCACACGACGGCTTGCGGTTCGAAGACGGCGCGGCGTCCCCCGATCTGGGTTTTGAACGTGGTGACCGTGTCCTCGGCGAGCGTGGACGTGTCGATCCGGCCGCCGAGCGCCTCGATGTTGTCCCGCGAGTGCAACTGCGCTCCGCCGGCCAGGCAGGCGATCACGCCCAGCACTTCCTGGCTCCTGCGGGCGGCGGCCTGGGCGGTGACGTACTCGTAGGCGATGAACCTGGCCATGTGGTGCGCCCCCCCGCTGCCTTCCTTGATGTAGCCCGTCACCGAGCCGACCTTGGGATCAGCCAGGTGCCGGGTCATCCGGCGGAGCGCACTGGCCTCGTAGATGACGTCCGCGTCCATGATCAAAATCGCCTGCATCCAGTCATCGGCGAGAATCACGGCGAGGCCGTGGTTCAGGGTCGCTGCCTTGCCCTCCCCGCCCTTGTCCCGGCGGAGGTGGACGACGGTCTCCGGATGCTGGGCGGCCCTCGCTTTGATGACATCCGGCGTGGCATCGGTGCTGGCGTCGTCCACGACGAAGATCCGCAGCGAATCGCGCGGGTAGTCGAGCAGCATGAGGCGGTCGATCGCTCCTCCGATGACCGCCGCCTCGTTCCACGCCGGGATCAGGATCGCGGTCCGCGGGAAGGTCGGCGCGCTCTTCGCGTAGTGCAGCCTGCGGAAGTGCAGGCCGACGAGCAGGAACTGGTAGTCCGCCACCAGCAGCGGAATGACTCCGACCGCCACCATCGCGACCAGCAGCCATTTGCATGCGAGCAGGACCTGCGTCATATGGCATCACGACCTTGCCGGCTCAACCCGAGAAGAACGCGCGGATCGCGACGATGAGGACACAGACCGCGATGGCCAGCAGGGCCTTGCCCACAAGTGACCTCTCGTACTTGGTCGCGGTATCGATCTCCTCTTCGAAGGATGGGGCCGACGGCGGCGCGCCCGGGAACGCCGCCCGGCGACTGACCACCGGCTGGTCCGGCAGGTCCAGCCGATCCTCCGGCAGGTCCCGCTGGTCCTCCGGCTGATCCGGCAGCAGCAGGTCCCGCGGCTGGTCCGGCTGGTCTTCCGGCTGGTCTTTCTGGTCCGGCTGGGCGGTCATACGGGTGCGGCGACCTTGCCGGTCTTAACCGTCTTGTCCCATTTCATGTCGGCCTTCCTGAACTCCTGAACGTAGGCGGCCGTGGTGATGGCGCACAGCAGGGGCCCGTATCCGCCCACGTAGAGCAGGATCGGGCAGAGCACCTTGCCCACCCGGCGTGGCTCAAGCACCTTGGCCAGGTAGGAGACGCCCATGCACCCCATGAGCCAGATATACGTGAACAGGACAATGCCGCGAATCCAGCCCGATGTCAGCTCGATGCCGGCGACACCGAGGATCTTGTGGCCCACCCAGGACAGCTGCCCCGGCAGCACGGCGGTCGTGAAGATCAGCATGTTGATGATCCCGGGAAACATGACCGCCTGACGCCAGGTGCGCCTCCCGACATCGGGGTCGATGAACAAGGCCAGAGCCGTGATGAAGGTATACGTGACCACGTTCGTTACCCACAGCAGGCGGAAGGCGGCAAAGGCGAGTTTGAAGTTCAGGAAATAGAGGGCGATCAGTGAGCCCGACGCGGCGACCATGAAGACCGGCAGCAGCAAGAGCGAGAACCAGATTATGCCGAAGGTCGGGCTGCCGAGCCGACTGCCCGGCTGTGGCCGGAACCAGACATCCCGGAACATCTTGGTGACCTGGACATTGCCACGAGCCCAGCGCAGGCGCTGCTTCCAGAGCGCGACAATACCTCCGGGCTCCTCGGCCCACACGACCGCGTGCGGCTCGAAGATGACAATCCGCCCGGCGCGCTGGGTCCGGAACGTGGTGACCGTGTCCTCGGCGAGCGTGGTGGTGTCGATCCGCCCGCCGACCGCGATCAGATTCTCCCGGGAGTGCAACTGCGCCCCACCGGCCAGGCAGGCGATGACGCCGAGCACATCCTGGCACCGGCGGCCCGCGGCCTGGGCGGTGATGTACTCGTAGCCGATGAACCGGGTCATGTAGTTCCCTGGCTGGCTGCCTTCCTTGATATAGCCCGTTACCGAGCCCACCCTGGGGTCGGCCAGGTGGCGGGTCATATGCCGCAGCGAGTCCGCCACGTAGATGACGTCCGCGTCCATGATCAGGACTGCCTGCATCCAGTCGTCGGCGAGGATTATGCCCAGGCCGTGGTTGAGGGTCGCCGCCTTGCCCTCGCCCCCCTTGTCCCGGCGCAGGTGGAAGACATTCCCCGGATACTCGGCGGCCTTGGCCTGGACCACCTGCGGCGTGCTGTCGGTGCTGGCGTCGTCCACCACGAAGATCCGCAACGAATCACGCGGGTACTCCAGCATCATGAGCCGGTCAATCGACGCGCCGATGACCAAGTCCTCGTTCCACGCGGGAACCAGGATCGCCGTGCGCGGGAAATACGGCTCGCACTCCTTGTAGTGCAGCCTGCGGAAGTGGAACGCGACGAGGGTGAACTGATAATTGGCGACCAGCAGCGGAACGGCGCCGATCAGCACGAACGCCACGAGCATCCAGTCGAGGCCCACCATGAACGTCGCCATCACGGCTCCGCACTGGAAAAGGCCCCGTCGATGATCTGCCGGACCGTCGCGTAGACACCGATGTCACGGCAGTCGTGGCTGTCAGTGCTCGCCGCCAGCGGCACCCCGGCCTGCGCGAACGCCCGGACCGTGCGGGCCGACGGGCACGTCCACTTCTCGTTCACTTCCAGCTGCGCGCCGGCGATGCGGGCCTGCCGCGCGAGGTGAGCGATCGCCTGGTCCGGGACATCGGACTCGGCCAGCCCCATCTTGGGCAGGATGCTGAACAGGTGGGCGAGTTGCGGCCGCCCGGCCACCTTCAGGGCGTTGGCCGTCGCCTCGATCAGGCAGTCGATCACCTCCCGCTCGGTGACCTCTCCGGTGGCGATGGCCTGGCGCATCTCCCGGGGATGGACCGGTCCGCGGTCAGCGGGAAACTGATGATCAGCGATCAGAACGAGATCTGCCCCGCCGATGCCGGCCGGCAGGTCCAGCGCCCCGGCCCGGTTCAGGATCTTGGCTTCCACCCCGGCCAGCACGTCGAGTCCGGGCACTGGCCGCAGCGCGTCCACGGCGGACAGGAATTCCGGCACCCACGTCGTGCTGCGGCGGACGTGGTCAGCCAGGCAGATCGCGCGCAACCCGCGCTCACGCGCGGCAGCCAGGTTCTCGGCCAGGGTGCTGACCGCGTCGTCGGAGAAGGTCGAGTGAACGTGGTAGTCCTCGTCCAGCCGGACACCAACACTCACGCTGTCACCTTCTCTACCTCGCTCAGATCGATGAAGCGCTCCTCGAGGTAGCGGACCATGGCTATTTCACGGAAGTCGGCATGCTCGGGCAGCGGCCGGCCGCGGAGCGAGTCCAGGGCCATCCGGGGCATGTCAACGCCGCTGGCCACCGTGAGCGGCAACGTTCCCGGCACCCGCGGGTTCACTTCCAGCAGCGCGGGGTGGCCGGCCGCATCCCGGCGGGCCTGCACGTTCGAGATGTAGGTCAGGCCGGTGGCGGCGACCACGGAACTACCGAACTGCTCAAGCTCCGCGTCGTGGATCGTGCGGCCGGCCACGGAGACGCCAGAATCAACCCTGGACCGCACTCTCGGCACCGACGAGACCACCCGCCCGGTGGCATCGGCGAGCACGTCGATGGAGTATTCCTCACCGGGGAGGTACTCCTGGACGAGGAAGTCGGTGGAGGTATCCAGCGCGGCCAGAGCCTCGCTGGACGCCACGATGGAGATGTCCCGCGAGCCGCTCCCGGTCCTGGGCTTGACGACGACCGGGTAGGTCCACGAGCCGGGGTCGAGGGCGGCGTCGAAGCATTCGGTGCGGGGCACCCGGACATGCCCTTCGCAGCGACGCGCGAGGGCGAGTTTGTCGAGCGTGACGGCCAGTGCCGGGCCGGGCGCGAGCATCAGTTCGATCCCGGCATCGGCGAAATCCGCGCGGGCCCGGTCGAGTGGCCGCATCTCGGAATCGACTGTGGGAATGACAATGTTCACTCCCAGGGCCACGCAACGGGCCAGCAGGGCGCCCGAGAAGCCGGGGTCGAGGCCGGCCGGGATCAGCGTCCTCGCGTCCGCTCGCACCAGGTAGAGCCCGGAGGCCCAGGGATCCATGTCGGCCGCGACGAGATCCACCGTCGGGTCGTTACCCAGGGACTTCATGACGGAGATCGCGGCCGGGCCCCCGGCGCCGGTCACGAGCACCCGTACATGCCGTTCGAACAGATCATGGTCTGACACGTGGTACCTCCATAGCGGAATCCGTATCTGCGGTTGCTGCGCTGGCCGACGGTTCAACGTCCGCCCCGTCACCCGGGGTGGCCATCCATGTCCCGCCGGGCACACTGACCGGCTGGCCGGTCACCGCGGACTCGCGGACCACCTCGAATGCCTCGGCGTACCGCCCTCCGCCGAACCGTGACCAGTAGCGGGCGGTGGACTGGATCAGGTCCGGCTCCAGGTAGGCCCGCACCTCGACCTGGGAGGCAAAGGCGTCGATCGCCCTGAGCTTGCGCTCCAGGTGCTCGTCGATGTTCACGAAGCGGGTGGGCCGGAAGTCGACCGTGGCCGACGGTGACTGGAAGCAGTAGACCCGTCCGATGTCCCGCACCGCGACCATGGCGGCGCGGTAGGTGTTGCGATGGTCCTGGTGGACGTCGTGAAACGAGTGTGTGTAGATCACGGTCGGCCGCACGGACTCCACGACGCGGCTGATGACGCTGATCGTCGGGTCGCTTTCGGAGATGTTGGTGTCCTGCAGGTCGTCGTGGTAGAGGGTGGCCCCGAGCACCCGGGCGGCCATCGCGGATTCACTGGCCCTCGTGGTCTCGGTTCCGCCGCGGGCGCCGCGGCTCAGGGTCAGGATCGAGACCTCGTTTCCCATCGAGCGATGGGCGAGCAGGGAGCCGGCCGCGCCGATCTCGACGTCGTCGGGGTGGGCACCGATCGCGAGCACGCTCTGACGGTTGGCGAGCCGGGCGGCGCGTCCCTTGTCCACCAGCGCGGCGACCGTGACGAGCAGTTGCTCCGGCTTCACCGGCTTCTGCAGGAACTCGTCGGCCCGGCTGCGCAGCGCGCCGACTGCGTAGTCCAGTGATGCGTTGGCTGTCATCACGGCGACCGGGAGGTCCGGGGCCAGCCGCCGCAGCGCCTCAAGCAACTGCAGGCCGGTCATGCCCGGCATCTCCACGTCGGTCAGCACCAGGTCCCAGGTCTCCGAACTGGCGCGCTTGAGTGCGATGGCGGGGTCGGCCGTGTGCGTGACATCGAAGCCGCCCCGATCACCCAGGACGTGCGTCAGGAAGCGGGCGGTCACGAGATCGTCTTCGACCACGAGGACCCGTCCCGGTCCATCACGTTCGCTGCTGGTCATGCGCCCACTCCTGGTTCCCCCGAGCATGGAATGACGCTTTGCTCGCAATGAGCTATCAATTCATTACAGTACGTGATATCTGCTGACGGGGCTACGCGCGGTGGCGCTCTACGGCCCGGCGGGCGGCAATCTCGGCCGCGAGCCGGCGCTCGGCCTGCTCTTGGACAGCGCCACGATCGGACACGTCCCAGACCAGCCACAGATCGCCCCGGTACTGTCCGCCAACGAAGACCGGGCGGTAGTCGGACTCGATGGTGCGGCCGTCGGTGCACGCGAACTGCATGCCGGCCACCGGCTGCCGAGCTGCCTTATACCGCCTCCACTGGTCAACGGCATCGTCATGATCCCTGAACGTCTGCTGAACCTCCCTCATCAGCTGCCCTGCGGGGCTGCCGATGAGCTGGCTAGCGGGATCCTTGAGACCGAGCATGTCGCACAGGCTCTGGTTGAGCTGAATGATCACGTTGCGCTCGTCGACGAAGAGCACTCCGGGGACCACGGCGGCGACGAGGCTGTTGAGCCGCTCGGTCTGGTCCGCGAGGCTGCGGCGCGCCGCGAGCCCGGCCGCCAGGAACCGGGCGCTCTCCTCCTCGGCCCGCTTGCGGGCCGACACATTCATGATCGCCACGAGGAATCCTGGTGGATGATCATCTCCGTCGGGAAGGGCGGCGACGGCTGCGTGCACCCAGAGCTGCGGGCCCCCGCTGGACCGCAGGCGGCAGTCGATGCGCAGCTCAGCTCCCTGGGCCCGGGCCCGGGCCCATTGCTGCGCCACCTTCCCGGCATCATCTGCGTGGAGCACCTTCGTCCAGGGCTCCCCGACGAACTCATCCGCTGCGCCCCCGCCGAGCACGCACCACCGCTCGTTGACGTAGCTGCACCCCCCGCCGCGGTCAGTCCGGGCGATACCCACCGGGGCTAGCTCCGACAGCAGCCGGAACCGGGCATCGCTGGCCGCGAGCGCGGCGTTGGCCCGCTCAAGCTCGGTGACGTCCCGCATAAAGCAGCAGAAATACGTCTCGCCGCCGATCACCAACGGCAGGGGGCTCATCTCCACCACTCGTTCGGTGCCGTCGGCGAGCAGCACGGGTAGCGGCACGGCGCCGATGTACTCCCGCTTACCGGTCCGCAGGAACAGTCTCGCTGACTCCAGGAACCGCGCACGGTTGCGCTCCGGGATGAGCAGCGAGCCCATGTCCTCACCGAGCACGTCCGCCTGCCGCCTGCTGAGCAGCGTCTCCGCCGCCGGGTTGAACCCCACGATGCGCCGCGCCTCATCCGCTATGACGACCGCCTCCGGCGACGCCTCGATGATGGCCCGGGTGACCGCCTCGCGCTCGGCCAGTTCCGCGATGTCGGAGACCCGGCGATACCGCCCCGCGATGACCGCCGCCAGCGCCCGGGCCGTCGCCTGCGTTTCCGCGGTCCAGCGCGCGCTCTCCCCGATCAGCACGAGGGCACACGACGGGCGTCCCACGACCTGCTCCGCGACGACTACCAGCACGCTCTCCGCTCCGTCCGGGGGCGGCCTGCTGCCCGTGCCATCCGGCCGCTGGTCACGTTCGCCGCCTGGGCTGGCCGGCGCCAGGGCCGCCTGGACGCACCCCCCGGCGACGGTAACCTCCGGGTGCTCCGCGACCAGCGCGCCAATCTGCGCGAGTAGGTCCCGGTCGGCCGCCCCGTGCGGGTGAGCCGCGAGGACGGCCGGCGACTTCCCGCCCCTCGGCCGCAGGGCCAGTGCCGCCCGGCCCCCGAAGGCGCCAGCGAACCGTTCCAGCACGGCAGGCAGGCTCTCGAAGCTCAGGTCATCGCGCGCCTTCTCGGCCGCGAACTCCACCACGGCGAGCGGTGACAGACCCGGCCGCCCGGCCGAGGCGGCCGGGCGCGTACCTGACTTGGCCGGGGATTCGCTCATATCTCCGCCCTGAGATCAACCGTTAGTAGCATATTAGTTACTATACGTGGTCGATTCAAGGCGTCTCTCGCGGTCGGCCAGACGCGCTGCCCCGGTCGGCCGGGTGTCGTACCCCGGTCGGCCAGCCGCACTGCCACCGGTCGGCCCGCCGCAGTGCCCCGGTCAGCTAGGCAGAACGAGCACCTTGCCGACCACGCCGGCCTCCGCTGCCTGATGAGCGGCGACGATATCGTTCAGCGGGAAGCGATGTTGCGGCAGTTCGGTGAGCGCCCCCGCAGAGAGGGCGGCCGTGATGTCGGCGACCGCCTGGTCAAGAGCGGGCCCGGGAAACCTGTACAGCAGCACGAACCGCAGCACCACGTTGGCGCTCATGCAGGCGCGCACCGGCAGGACCGGATCGGCGGCCGTGGCCGCATACGTGACGATGACGGTGTCCGGCCGGGATAGGGCCAGATCGAGTTGCAGGTTGGCGCCGAGATCCACCTCGACGACGCGGTCGACGTGCTCGGTGACCGACCGGATCTGGTTAGCCGCGTCGGGCTCGGAGTAGATGACAACATGACCGGCGCCCGCTTCTTGGGCCAGCTTCGCCTTGGCCGGGCCGCTGACGGTGGCGATGACCTGCGCCGCCCCGGCCCAGACGGCGAGTTCGATGGCGAAGTGCCCGACCGCCCCGGCACCACCCGCGACCAGCACCGCCTGCCCGGTCACCGGCCCGTCGGCGAGCAGGCAGCGGTGCGCCGTGATGGCCGGAACCCCGAGGCTGGCCCCGAGTTCGAAGGAGATGCCGTCCGGCAGCGGAACCGCCTGGCGCTCGGGTACTACCGTCCACTCGGCGGCCGTCCCCCAGCGGCGGCCAGCCGCGGCGAGCCAGACCCACACCCGCTGCCCGACTCGGCCCTGATCCACGCCCGGGCCGACAGCGTCGATCACCCCAGCGCCATCATGGTGAGGAATCTGGAAGCCGTCGATGGGGCGCGGAGTGGACCCGGCACGGGACTTGTAGTCCGTCGGATTGACCGCCGAGACGTGCACCTTGACCCGGACCTCCCCGGGTCCCGGCTCGGGCCGATCTATCTCCGCGACCCGCAGCACCTCGGAGGCGGGGCCGTGATGGTCGTAGACGGCGGCTTTCACGCCTCATGCCTCCCGCGTTCTCCGGTTCTTGGTCCTGGTCCTGGGTCGATCCTCTCACCGCGTCCCGTCGAAGTGGTCGATGTGCGTTCGCCCATCGTGACACGGGCGGGGCGAGCTGCCCGCA
>Ga0209526_10002918_pt1 | contig 11598 bp, 7 predicted proteins | sample JacPinW_OM2H0_M1_FD_188566 | JGI IMG/M metagenome (GOLD analysis project Ga0209526, IMG submission 188566) | Forest soil microbial communities from Algoma, Ontario, Canada - Jack Pine, Ontario site 1_JW_OM2H0_M1 (SPAdes) (version 2) | ecosystem: Environmental > Terrestrial > Soil > Boreal...
GTGCCCGAGCGTCGTCCCGGGCGCGTGGTCATCGGCACCGAGCAGCTCGGCGTGCTTGCGAGCGACGATGGTGGCGAACATTTTCACGATGCCAACGCGGGATTTCTTCACCGTCAGATTCTCGCGCTGGCGCCGGATGCGGCGCGCCCGGGCCGCGTCTTAGCCGTCCTTGCGCATGCGCCCGACCCCATTCTGGCGACCGACGATGACGGGAAATCCTGGCTGCCGCTCGGTCCGGGCTTGCGCACAGAACAGACGCTCCGCGTTTACGCCGCGCCAGGTGGATGGTGGGCGTCGCTCGCGCATGGTGGCCTGATGCGTTATGACGAACAAAAAAAATCCTGGCAGCGCGCCGGCATTCTAACCGGCGAGTCGGCTGCTACGTCGGCTTTACGCCCGCGTGGTTCCTCCAGGATCGCGCAGATTGCTCCCCACCCGCTCGGACTGCTCGTCAAGGACATGGCCTTCAGTTCGGCTCGCTGGTTTGCCGCGACCGAAAGCGGATTGTTGGTGTCCATCGACCAAGGCGGCACATGGGCGCTCGATCCGGTCGGCCCGCTCAACACGCTGCCCGTGCAATCGGTTCGTGTCTCTTCGAGTGGTGAGCGAGTGTGGGTAGTGTCGCTTCGCGGCCTGGTATTTTCCTCCGATGGAGGAAAGTCCTGGATCTGGCACGACCTGCCCCTCGAGGCTGGTGGCGCTATCAGCATCGATGTGGACCGCAGGGACGAAAACACAGTCATCTCTATCGCACACAACGGCCTGTACATTTCGCGCGATGCCGGACATAGCTGGCGGCAGGCTGGCGCCGGCTTGCCTGTCACACCCGTGCAGGATTTCGCAATTTCAGGAAACGTTTTCCTCGCCTCCATGCGCACTGGAGGTCTATATACCTCTTCCGATTCCGGGCGAACCTGGACTCGCTTGGCTGGCACGCTCGCGGATGGTCTTTTCCCCGCCGTGGCTGCGGGGAGCAATGGCGGACTCATTTTTGCAGCCTCCGCAACAGATGGGTTGTACGCGGTGGAATGGACTCCTTCGATTGCGGCTGTCCCGGACTTTCCCGCCGAGCCTAAGAACTAACGTGCGGGGGGCACGAATGTGTGTCCCGATTTGAAACGGATATCTGTTCCATTCTTGCTTCCTCGTGACAGGAAACGAGTTGCATGCGCGCAGAGAAATAAATACTGTTGCACTAATTCCCAATATTGCAATAAAATCTTTCGCAAATAGTGGCGCGTGTCCAGATATGTGCCTAAATAGAAGCAGGTTATAGTTTCCTCCTGATTTGGCACTGTCTTTGCTCCTGTTTGGAAAAGAGGTGCCAACCATGGAAACAGAAGCCAAACTCGAAAGCTCTGCAGTCAGATCCGCGGCATTCAGTCTGCTAATTGTCGACGATGAAGTTACCACTCAGAGCCTGTGCAACGACGTGGCGCGGGAGGCGGGCCTTCATGTCTACACCTCCTCAACGACCGAGCAGGCGCTCGAAATCCTGGACCAGTACCCGATCGATATTGTGGTCACGGATTTGAAGGTCCCGCAAATCGGAGGGCTGGAGCTAATCAAGCGGACGCGCACAAATAATCCTCAGGTCGCGGTCATTGTGCTCACGCAATACGGCACCATCGAAACGGCGATCGAAGCGACGCGGCTGGGGGCCGTGGACTACGTTACGAAGCCGTTCCACGTCGAGGAGTTGCGCACCAAGCTGGATCGTCTGGTGCATTCGATCGAGCTCGACCAGGAAAACCGCCTGCTGCGCGAACAGCTTCGCAGCCGGCCGGGTTTTGGAGGATTGATCGGGGTATCACCGAAAATGCAGCGCGTTTACAAGCTCATCGAGAAAGTCGCGCAGCATACCTATCCGGTTTTGATCCTGGGAGAGAGTGGCACCGGAAAGGAACTCGTCTCGCGGTCGATTCATTTCTCGGGACCGCGCAACAATAAACCGTTTTCGCCCGTGGACTGTTCCGCGCTGGTCCCGACGCTGATCGAATCCGAACTGTTCGGCTATGTAAAAGGCGCCTTCACGGGAGCGCAGCACTCCAAGCAAGGCCTGTTCGAAGCGGCCGGGGACGGCACGCTTTTCCTCGACGAAATCGGCGATCTGCCCGTGGACCTCCAAGCCAAGCTCCTGCGCGCGCTTCAGGAGCGCGAAGTCAAGCCGGTCGGCTCGAACGAACGTGTTGGCATCCGCGCGCGCGTGATTGCCGCCACCAACCGGGACCTCGAAGCCTCCATCCGCACCGGGAGCTTCCGACAGGACCTGTATTTCCGTTTAAACGTCGTGCAGATCAAGCTGCCGCCGCTGCGGGATCGACGGGTGGACATCCCATTGCTGGTCAATTCGTTTCTCGAAAAGTTTTCCGATTCAGCGCGCCCGATTCACACGATTTCCGAGGACGCCATGCGCCGCATCATGGCCTACGACTGGCCTGGCAACATCCGCGAGCTTGAAAACGCGATCGAACGGGCCGTGGCGCTGGGCTCGGGGCCGATCCTGCACGCAGGGGATCTGCCGTCGAACTTACAGTACACTTCCACGGAAAAGCTTCCGGAGGGCGACGAACTGGTGCCCCTCGAGGCGCTGGAGCGCCGCGCGATTTTCCGGGCGCTCCGCGAAACCGCCGGCGACAAGCTGGCCGCCGCGCGTTTGCTCGGCATTGGCAAGACCACGCTATACCGGAAACTCAAACAATACGAATCGGAACGGCCGCAGGCCTGAACGGCCTGCCCGCGTGCGGCGCCGCGACAAAAATCAAGGCTTATGTTAATGTATTATGTATATTATTAAGTATTGAATAAAGGCAGACTATTTCAGAGCGGGTTACACTCTGACCATTGCATTCCGTGTCGAATTTTCTTATCCCCCGAGTCGCGAAATATAAAGCCGATTTCGTCAGGAATTTACAAAATATTAATTTGACGTATTGCCACCTTTCGGGTAAAAGGCGGTCACATCCCAGCCGAATTGCGGGATGACTTCCTGGACCACACGGAGAAAAACATGAGCTCAACACCTGGCGTGGCTCTGCCTGGCGCCGTCCGGGCACGGCCGCCGAAAAACAGTTCTCAGGCGCATCCTGGAGTACATCCGCTTTCGCCGTTCACTCACCGCACGCAGCGTTTTCAACCGCTTCCTCCACCCCTCGGAGAGCCGCCCTATCACTACGACCTGGAGGCGTCCGTGGCCGGTATCGGCAAGAGTGCGGCACATAACAAGAAGATTACCTTCCACGCCGTTGGCGACACCGGGGGCATAAAGAACCCGGACTACCAGAGAGAGGTTGCGGGTGCGATGAAAGAGGACCTGAATCTGGGACCGGACAAGATCTCCAGCTTTTTCTACCACCTCGGCGATGTTATTTATTTCAACGGTCAGGTTATGGACTACTACGACCAATTCTACGAACCTTACGACCACTATTCGCCCCCCATTATCTCCATCCCCGGCAACCACGACGGTGATCCCATCGATAGTTCGCAGGCGTCACTCGACGGTTGGGTGCGTTATTTCATGACCCCCACTCCGCAGGTCAATCCTGAATCGCGAGACGCGCCGCGAGTGAGCATGTCGCTCCCCAATGTTTACTTCACGCTTCTTTGCCCTTTCGTGACCATTATCGGCATGTACACCAATGTGCCCGAACACGGTTCCATCGATTCGGCCCAGCAGCAGTGGCTGACGAACGAGTTCGCTACAGCGCCGAAGGACAGAGCGCTCATTCTCGCCTTGCACCATCCCATCTATTCTTTCGATGACCATCACAGCGGCAGCCCGAGGATGGCCGACGCCGTGCAACATGCCATAAACGATTCGCGCCGCGTCCCTAACATGGTGCTCGCCGCGCACGTGCACAATTATCAGCGCATCGAACGAAGTCTTTTCCGCGGAAGCGTAACCCCGTTTCTAGTGGTTGGGCACGGCGGTTATCCCCATTTGCATTACTTAAACGCCGCCTCAGGCGCGGTAGACGCAGCGACGGGAGCCAAGTTAGTGGCGGCCAATGACAAGCAGCATGGCTACGCTACCATCACGGTTGATGCACGCAATATTTCTGGAACAATGAGTACGATCGCCACGCCAAAATTGCCAGCCGAGAAGGAGGCTGACAAGGGTTACTCCTATCCAGCGGGTCTGATCGAGTTGCCGAAGGGCGCGGTGGTTAGCCTCTAGCTGCGCGTGGAGAAATGGTTGTAGCGCCGCCGCTCTGCGTTGGCTGGAGACTTTTGTGTGTGTTGGAGTCTGAAAGAAATCAAGCGCGCCGGCGCTGCAATCGACTCAGCCTTCCATTTTGGAAAACGATCGGAGTAGTGTCTACCAAGATACAAACTAGATCATAGGATTGTCCGTTGGAGTCCGCTCACTAGACAATACAGGCATCCGTAAATTTGGACGATTTTGTTTTTATTCCAACGGAGCCCATGTCCACTGCACCGGTTGTCATTCTCTTAGCATTCAATGGCCTGCTCTTAATCGGCGCGCACTTTCTATTCGATAAAGCGCATCGACACCGGGACACCATTCTTTTCAGCCTTCTCTTTTTATGCTCTGGAATGCCTGCCTTGATTTATCAAATCGTTTGGCAGCGCGTTCTTTTTTCAATCTATGGAGTGAATTCGCAATCGGTGGTCATTGTGGTTACCGCGTTCATGGTTGGGTTGGGAATCGGGAGTCTTGCGGGCGGGCGTCTCTCCGCGCGATTTCCGCGGCGCGCGGTTCTGATCTTTGGGATCACGGAACTGGGCGTGGCCGCATTCGGTTTGTCCTCTCTGCGCATCTTTCATTGGGCGGCAACGCACACAGCGGGCGCGAATCTTCCCTCAGTCATTCTTTTCAGTCTGGTGTTGCTCCTGATTCCGACGATCCTGATGGGAGCGACACTTCCTCTTCTCGTGGAGCACCTCGTCCTGCACACAAAGCGGGTTGGCGCTTCCGTCTCGACTCTGTATTTTGCGAATACGTTTGGTTCGGCGATCGCCTGTTATCTATGTGCGACCTTTCTTCTGCGCGATTTCGGCCAATCCGGGTCAGTGAGCATTGCCGCCTGTCTGAATGCCGTTGTTGGCGGCGCCGCTTATCTTTACGCTCGGCGCGACAAACAAAGCCTCGGAGAAAAGACAAGAGCGATCCCACGGCTGGAGACGGAATCAACTCCCGTGTCACTCCCCGCGGCGATGTTTTTGGCGGGGATGTCAGGTTTCATTGCGCTGGGATTTGAAATCGCCTGGTTCCGGGTTTTCGCGCTGGCCTCATCGGATCGCGCGCCTGCTTTTGCCCTCTTGCTGTCCACCTATCTTGCCGGCATCGCCGCCGGTTGCTATCTCTCGGAGAGGGGAACCGCGCAGCGCAAGCCCGAGGCCGTGATGCGAGTTGTAGGAATTCTTTTAATTTTAGCCGGCGCGATATCAGCCTACTTGCCGCCTCTTGTCGCCGCGTTCATGTTTCGGAATATTCCTTTCCTAGCCAGTGCGCCCGTATTTTTTGTTACGGCGGCTTTGATCGGCTCTGTCCTTCCCCTGCTCTGTCGAGTGGCAATTCCACCGGATGACAAGGCCGGGCGATCGGTTAGTTTCGTGTATGTGTCCAACATCATTGGCTCCGCCCTAGGGAGTCTCGGCATTGGGTTCTTCTTGATGCAACACATGGGTCTGCGATCTGTGTCGCTCGGACTGGGAATGCTGGCCGTATTGCTGGGCTCCGCTGTTCTCATTTTCAACAAAAGCAAAATGGGGATGCCGCCGGTATGGGCCTTGGCGTTGATGGCCGCTTCGTTTGTTGCGGTTCCTGCTTCTTCGGGGCTGTATTCCCTGTTGTTCGAGAGATTGATTTTCGGCAATCGTTCTGAAGCAGGAGTTCCATTCGCACACGTGGTGGAAAATCGCAACGGCGTTATTGGGGTAACACAAGATCGAGCGGTGTTTGGCGGAGGCGTTTATGACGGCTATTTCAATGTCGATCCATTGCATGACTCTAACCTGGTAGTTCGTGCGTACGCTCTTAGCGCCTTCTGCCCGGCTCCAAAACGAATCCTGGTTATCGGCCTGGCTTCGGGCTCGTGGGGGCAAATTCTTGCGAGCCACCCTCAGGTAGAAACGCTGGATGCGGTGGAAATCAATCCCGGATATCTTCAACTCATTCCGCAATATCCGATGGTTCAGTCTTTCCTGCAGAACCCCAAAGTTCACGTTTATGCGGATGACGGCCGGAGATGGCTTCTGGCCCATCCCGAGGCGCGCTACGACGCAATCGTTACCAACACGAGCTACAATTGGCGCGATCATAGTACGGTCCTTTTATCTACCGAATTTTTCCAGTTGGCGCGGACCCACCTCAATCCCGGCGGCATCTACTACTTCAATACGACCGAATCCGAGGAGACCGTTGTCACGGCGCTGCATGTCTTCCCCTACGGCCTGCGTGTCATCAATTTTCTTGCGGTCAGCGATTCCCCCATTGCAATCGACAAGGACCGCTGGATTTCGACCCTGCGCCGCTACACGATCGATGGAAAATCCGTGTTCGACTTCATCGATCCGGCTACCCAAAAAATGCTGGCGGGGTATATGGCTCTAGCGGACACCCTCAAGGAAACCCCGAGATTCTTGGGTCTGGAATCCTCCGATTCCCTTCGAACGCGCCTCGGAAAGCGCCTGATCATCACGGACGACAACATGGGCCTGGAGTGGAGCGGCAATTTCACAGTTCCGTGGCACTGATCATGTCCGCATTCTTACTCCCAACTGAGAGAAGGTCGCAAGGATTTGCCGCTGCCGCCGATCAGCCGGAAGAACACCTTAAAAGTTCGAACGTGCCTCAGATACAAAGATACGCGCCGCAGGGAAGTATCATGCATTGCGAATGCTACGTAGTGAGAAATTTCCCATCCTGGAATTGCGTGTTGCAGGAGTTTCGAGATGGGAAAACAGCGAAACTCTCCATCGAAAACAGGGTGTCATAACTTACTGATTCCGTGGGTCTTGCGAGATTCAAACCATTGGTAGCTGCGTTGCAAGGCGTAGTGCGGGAGGTTGTGATGCTCTTTCGCAGCTATTTCCTGCACTACCGTCTGATCCGCGACGCTATTACGGCCATTGCGACAGTCGGGGCCGCACTGCTCTTCAGCTATCTGATCTTGCAAGCATGATTTTCGGAGACTAGGAAAGATGATGTCCGTATCTGGCTGGATGCGAAGGTTGAAAACTGCAAACGCGCCGGAGGAGCGCACGGGTGCTTTGGTCCGTGCCTCCGCGCGTGGCGACTCGCTCGACCAACTGCTTGATTTGGCCGCTCAGACGTTGCTCGCGACCTCCGCCGCGGACAGGGCCGGGCTTTGGCTCGCCGGGGAGCGGCGCGGCGAACCCGGCTGGGGCCAGGTCATCGAATCCAAACGGGCGCCTATCCCCGAACAGTGGAAACACCTGGATATTTCAACGCCGTTCTTGCGCGCGGCGCTCCAGAGTCCGGAACCTCTGCGAGTCGAATTTGGCCGGGACGATACGATGCCGCACTTAGGACCTTTGGTGGGGCTGCAAGGCGCCGTCTGGATTCCGCTCCGCGCAGGAAGCCGTACGCTCGGTCTGGCCATGGTCGGCTACACGCATTCGCACTCCGCATTGCAACTGAATTTGGAGTTACTGCGCGCGCGCGCGGATGAGGTCGCGCTTGCCGTTGCGCACTGGTACGACGCTCGGCGTAGGGAACTGGCGGCCGAGGAACTGCGCTCTCTAGGTCGCCTTTCCCGTGCCATCCTCTGTGGTGTTTCAGTGGATTCGATCCTGCCCCAGATTGCGCGCGCTGCCCGCCACCACATCCAAGCGGAATTTGTTGCGCTAGGCAGGGCCGGCGTATCGCCCATGCTCGCGGAGTCCTGGGACGGCCCGGAAGAATGGAGGATCTCCATCCAGCAGGAACCCTTTGTACACATGTGGCACAGGGTTTTAGACGAAGGGCGTGAGGTGAAGCTTTCCGGCGAAGCTCTTCCCGTACGGCCAAGTCCCCCGTTAGATCAGGCAGCGCCCGCACTGGATCGCGTGATTGCCCTTCCGATCGAAGTTCGCAATCGAACTTGCGGTGTACTGATGGCGGGGCTGCTGCCTTCGGAAGATTCGGCCGACGATGTGGCGCGGTGGGAGCCCTATGCGCTGTTGGCTTCCTCTGCCCTGGATCAAGAGGCTGCGCGCGGAGAGCGAACCGGATGGGCCCATTCCATGAGACAGATTATTGAGGAAAGCAGCGAATATCTTGCGCTCGTGGATGAACAGGGACGGATTCGAGAAGCCAGCCGGGCTGCGCGGACTTTCCTGCGCCTTGATTCGGGACGCGCAGATGAGATACGACTTGAAGATCTTTTCGCTCAGGGCGCGCGCGATGCGGTAACCGAATGGCGCGAGCTCGTCATCCGTCAAGATTCAAGGCGCGGACCCACTTCTGGGCGCCCCGTCGCCCCCCTCGAAGCCACCCTTGCGGAAGGTGTCGTCGTTCGCCTGCACCTGCGCTCCACGGTCGAGGCCTACGCGAATGACGCCCGGCGATTGCTTGTTTATTTTGAGGATCACGTCTCCCGAAAGGCCCAGCTTGAAGAGGAAGGGCGCCGGGAAGCGGAAATGCTTGGCCTCATGGACTCAATCGATTTCGATGTGTTGCTACTTGACGTGGCGGGTAATATACGTAGTGTAAGTGACCGCTTTGGCTGAATCATGGGACTGGAAGCGCGCAGCCTGGTCGAACTGGGCACAATCGACGCCCTGATCGACAGCCTCGCGGGGCGCTTCAACCACCCAGCCGAAGCGGCCGCGCGCTGGCGCGAGCATGTGCGCTGCGGGGACGAAGCGAGCTGGGACGAACTCGAACTCGTGCGGCCGTCGCGCAAGATCGTGGAACGCTTCATGAGGCCTTTGTTCCACGACGGTGGCGCGCGTATAGGGTGGCTCGAGGTGTATCGGGACATCACCGGCCAGCGGCTGATCCAGTCCAAGCTTCTGCAAACGGAAAAGATGGCTGCGCTGGGCCAGCTTGTTTCCGGCATCGTTCACGAGCTCAACAATCCGCTGACGAGTATCCAGGGTTATGCGCAACTGCTGGTCAGCCGCCGCTCTGCATCGGATCGCATCGCTGATGCCCGGCGAATTTCGCAGGAAGCCGCCCGCGCGGGCCGAATCGTAAAGAATCTTCTTTTGTTTTCCAGAGAGGCCAAGCCCGAGCGCCGCGCCGTCAATCTGAACGAAGTCATCGAGCGCACGGTCGCCCTGCGCGCCTATGAACTGAAAATCGAAAACATTGCCGTGGATCTCCTTTTCGACGCTGCCCTGCCACAGGCTCTGGCCGATGCCGCCCAGTTACAGCAAGCGGTGCTCAATCTGATCGTCAACGCCGAACAGGCCATCCAGCATGGGCGGGGGCAAGGAGGAGTGCATGGCCGCATTCGCATCCGTACGCGCCGGCTATCCGGTGACCGCATTGGAATGGAAGTTTCTGACGACGGTCCCGGCATTCCCCCTGAGATCGTCTCGCGCATTTTCGATCCGTTCTTCACGACCAAGGCGGTGGGTGTGGGCACGGGCCTGGGACTTTCGATCGTCTATGGAATCGTTCAGGAACATGGCGGCGAGGTCGGCGTCGAAAGCCAGCCGGGTCACGGGGCCAAGCTGAGCGTCGAGCTGCCCGCGCTTTCCGGCGCCGCGCTCGATTTCACGAAACAGGAGCCGGCCGCCACGCCCTACGCCGTAGCGGTCGTGCCCGTGCCCCACCCCATTGGGAGTGCGCTCCGTCCCCAAAATATTCTCGTGGTGGAAGACGAGCCCACTGTATCGCAATTGATTTCCGACGTGATGTCGGAGATGGGCCATCGTGTAGACACCCTGCTTGACAGCCGGGAAGCCCTTGATCGTCTGAAAGACAGTCAATATGACCTGGTCATCTGCGATTTGAGGATGCCGAACTTGGACGGCCCCGGGGCTTTACCGTGAGCTGGTGAGGCGTGAAAGCCCCTTCCAGCACAGGCTTCTGTTTGTAACCGGGGACACGATGAGCCCACGGTCGCTCGAATTTCTAAATTCAAGCGGCGTGCCGTATTTAGCGAAGCCGTTTTTAGTGGAAGAGCTGAAAGAGGCAGTGCGCCGGGCTCTCGCCGCAGTGCCCGCTGTTGCAGAAGTCGCCGGAGGGGCAGAGTGGCCGCGCGCCGTCGTGAGGGGAAAATGAGTCTTAGAGGTCGAACGATTTTCATAATCAGCGCCGATCTGGCGGTGATGCAAGGGTGCATCCAGGAGCTGGACGCGTCCGGGGGCCATTGTCTGATACGGACGGCAAGCTCGCTCGAGCAGGCGCGCAGGGAAATTCATCGCACCACACCATCGGTCGCATTTCTCGACGAATCTGCCGTGGACGCGTCGAATGGCGGGGAGTCGCTCGAATCCGCGGTCGCGCTGCTCACCGAGACATCCCCCGTCGTGGTCGCCGCAGCGCCGGAAAAGCAGGCCTCACTGGTGTTCTTGATCACCTCCGGCGCCGTCGATTTTGTCGGCGGGACGGCAAAATGCTCGGCCGACCTGGGCGCGGCATCGCCGCTCCGCAAGGATTTTGTGTTCAACTCGCCGCTCATCGCGGTGCTCGACAATAATCTCTATTATCAATTCGGTGTGCTGGCGAGGGTTTACGACTGGAAGAGCGGCGGCAAGCAGACGTTTCCTGTCCTCATCCCGCAAGACATGGTACCTGGAAGTATTTCGGTGGAATCGCTCGGCCAGCAACAGGCAGGAAACGGGAAGTACGAAGCGGTGCGGGTCAGTTCGCCAGACCTTGAAATCATGGTTTACGTCGATGGGAACCATCGCATGATGCGGCTCGAAGTGCCTTCCTCAAACGTCGCCATCGAACGGGAATGAGTCCGCAGGAAGCGCTCCCCACTCGTGCCATATGCGGGTAAGACTTTTTGGAGGATTTGACTCCGGCACGGCAGCATGGCATCAAGAAGAATGGTGCAGCGGGACGCGCGAGCCATTCGCCCAAGTCAAGATCCGGTGCCGCAAGAACCCCAATTGTTTATTCAAGAAATTTTGACGATCGAGAAATGGCAGGGCGGGAGAACGCCGGCGTCCCAGCTTCTGGCGCGCCTGTTGTATGCGAGCCAGAGGGCCCAGCGAGGCCAGCGCCCTGTCCAGGGTCATCAGCGCTTCTTCTCGGCGTCCCGCGGACGTATAGACTTCTGCCAAGTTCAAATAAAGTTGAGCTTCATTGTGCTTCATGGTTAGGGCCGATTCGCAAAGTTCCAGTGAGGTTTTCCAATTCCGTTCCGCGCGAGCCAGAGACACTCCGACAAACGAGAGGTAGTAGGGGTTGTTTTTCTCCAGGTCTGCGGCCTTGCGGAAGTGTGCGAGGGCGGTGTGGGGGCGCGCGTCGCGCAACATTTTAACCCCTAGCTTGAACTCGGTAAGAGCCACGCTTTCAGTCATGTTGGGTCCCCAAATCGGCTGGATTGTCACTTACTGGCCACAGACTACTAGAGTGTTCCAGGCGAGGTCTACTGTCCTGACGGACAGATCAGGGCGAGGGCGAAACTGCGCTTATGGCCTGGAAGGGGCAGTATCGGAGAGCAT
>Ga0209526_10002919_pt1 | contig 11594 bp, 11 predicted proteins | sample JacPinW_OM2H0_M1_FD_188566 | JGI IMG/M metagenome (GOLD analysis project Ga0209526, IMG submission 188566) | Forest soil microbial communities from Algoma, Ontario, Canada - Jack Pine, Ontario site 1_JW_OM2H0_M1 (SPAdes) (version 2) | ecosystem: Environmental > Terrestrial > Soil > Boreal...
AGTTCGTTGCTGTCCAGCAGATGCATGCACTGCTGGACTTGCTCGGCGTACAGAATCGTGTCTTTGATATCACGCCGTGACTCGGCCAACTCTCTGGCAGGCGCCTGCCCGGCGGTGTAACCGCCGTTGGCGCTGTCCGGCGGCCCGCAGAACCGCGTCGGCAGCGTGACCGTCACGTCCACAAGCCCATGTTGACACGAGGTCCGGACAGGCTGCCTACGCTGACATCGTGAGCGCCGCGCACCGTCGTCGTCCTCGATGGCGGGTCCCACCGATCGTGAGATCCGTGAGCACGCCGCGGCGCGGCGCGGCGCTGTTTGCCGTAGCCGCGCTCGTCGCCGTCATCGTGATCGATCAGAGCGGAAGCTCGCCGTCGCGGCCGACTCGGTCGGTGTCGCGGCTCCATTCGCAGTCGACGGCGCGCACGGCGAGCTCCGTGCCGCAACAACCGGGGCCGACATCGTCGGAAAGCTCGGCCCCGCGGACGACGAGCCCGTCAACCGTTGTGTCGACCACCGTGGCGACAGGGCCGCCGTGGTCTGTGGAGCACGCGACGTTCGACTTCTACGACACGTCACGGACGTCGCCGGCGCGCGGAGCGACTCCGGCTCACGCCGGACGCGCGCTGCACACAACGGTGCGGTGGCCGGTTTCGCCGAGCGGGCAAGTTGCGCCCGGCCGGCTGCCGCTCATGGTGTTCGCGCACGGCTACAACGTGTCGGCGGCGACCCACTCGGCCATGCTCGACGACCTCACGCGTGCCGGGATCGTGGTGGCCGCACCCGACTTCCCGGGTGAGAGCAGTGCACTGCCAGGACCCGCCGTCGAGTCCGATCTGGTCAACGAGCCGTGCGACATGGAGTTCGTGGCCGCGTCGTTGGAGCGCGATCCGCCCGCCGCGTTGCGGCGTGCGCTGCAGAACGCGCCGTTGATCGTCGCCGGCCACTCCGATGGTGCGACGGCCGCCGCGGCCGCCGGGTACACGTCGGCGTGCTCGAGCGTGCCGATACGCGCGGTCGTCGCGCTGTCGGCCGAAGACGTACCGATGACGGGCGCCTCTCGCTTCGGGGCGCCGCCGGTGTTGTTGGCCATGACCGGAACCGCCGACGAGATCAACCCGGTCGGCCACACGCTGGCGTTGTATCAACACGTGCCTGCGCCGGCGTGGCTCGTCACGATCGACGGCGGCAGTCACCTCGCCACCTTCACGACCGATCCCGACCTCGCGCGAATCGACGCCATGATCGCCGACTTTGCGTCCTTGGCGGCCACTGGTGACACCACGGCCCGCGCGCGGCTCGCGCAGGCGGCGGGCGGGCGCGTGCACCTGCAAGCCCGGTGAGCGTGGCTCTCCTGACTCGACGCCGGCGGCTGCTGTTCCCGATGGATGTCGCAGCCGCGCCACGTCCCGGAAAGCGCGAGGTCGGCGACGGCACCCCCTACAAGCGATCCTTCTTCGACGGCATGGAGGCCAGCACCAACAGCGCCCCGGCCACCATCAACAGAATGAACACCACTACCCGCACCCCGCTCCGCGCCACAGTCGGCCGACACGCGTGCCGCAACGCAAACGGTGGGAGGAAGCCTCGGCTCCCTCCCACCGTTCCCGATGTACCGATCCTCGTGTGCTCATCGCACCGAGGTGACGGTTACTGCACCCCTTCGAACTGGGTGTCGACGTTGCTCCCCGCGGGGTCGGCGTGTCCGCCACCCGGGAGGTTCGCGTCGCCCGGCTCCTCAGCCGCGGTCTCCTTCTCGGCGCCCGTGGCCTCGGCGGCCTTCTCCGCGGCCGTGTCCGGCGCAGACTGGTCGCCCTGCTGCGTGGCATCGGGTGTCGGAGCCGGGGCCGCAGGGGCGGAGGGCGGCGCGGGCGAAGGTGAGGTCTGTGCCGCAGCGACACCGACACCGAGCCCGGTCGCGCCCAGGATGCCGACGCCGGCCACCGCCAGCTTTCGTGTGAGGTTCATTGGTGCTGTCTCCTTGGGGGGATTGATGTGAGCCCCGATGTTCGACCCGTCGCACTGTCCGGTTGCTGAATCCGCCTGACCCGTTCCTGAACCATCCCGGCGCGGGATTCAGGAACCGTCCGCGCCAACCGAAACCCGCCATCGCACAAGCTCCGGGCTGCATTCCTGCGGGTCGGGACCGTGTCCGCTCGGCCTGACGTACCATCAGGTCCGGCCGACCGGCGGAGCCGCGCCGGTCACGAGCAGGAGCGCGACCGTGCACACAGAGCTCTGCGACCGACTCGGCATCGAGTTCCCGATCTTCGCGTTCACGCATTGCCGCGACGTCGTCGCCGCGGTCAGCAAGGCGGGCGGGTTCGGCGTGCTCGGTGCGGTGGGCTTCGACCCCGAGCAGTTGGAGATCGAGCTGGCCTGGATCGACGAGCACGTCGGCGACCGTCCCTATGGCGTCGACGTCGTGATCCCGGGCAAGTACGAAGGCATGGGCGAGTCCGACCCGGGCAAGCTGGCGCAGCAACTCCGCGAGATGGTCCCGGCCGGACACCTCGACTTCGCCAAGAAGGTGCTCGCCGATCACGGCGTCCCGGATCTGCCCGCCGGTGAGAGCGGGAGCCTGCGACTCCTGGGGTGGACCGCCGCCACCGCCGCTCCGCAGGTCGACGTCGCGCTCAACCACGAGAAGGTTCGCCTCATCGCCAACGCGCTCGGCACGCCGCCGGCCGACATCGTCGACGAGATCAAGGGCAGCGGACGGCTCGTCGCCGCGCTGTGCGGATCGCCCGACCAGGCCCGCCGTCACCATGACGCCGGCATCGACATCGTCATCGCCCAGGGTGGTGAGGGCGGTGGTCACACGGGTGAGGTCGGCTCGGTCGTGTTGTGGCCACAGGTGGTGCAGGCCGTCGCACCGACGCCCGTGCTCGCGGCCGGTGGGATCGGCAACGGCACGCAGATCGCGGCCGCACTCGCGATGGGCGCGCAGGGCGTGTGGACCGGTTCGCTGTGGCTCACCGTCGAGGAGTCGGCGTTGCCGCCCGCTCAGAAGCAACAGCTGCTCGACGCGTCGAGCCGCGACACGGTGCGCTCCCGGTCGTTCACCGGAAAGCCGTGCCGGATGATCCGCAACGACTGGACCGACGCGTGGGAACGGCCCGACAGCCCCGACCCGCTCCCGATGCCCCTCCAGTACATGGTCTCGGGCGAGTGTGTGAGCCGCGCCAGTGCATACCCCGAGAAGGCCCTCGACGTGATCTTCAACCCGGTGGGTCAGGTCGTCGGCCAGATGAACCAGGTGCGCAAGGCCCGCGATGTCGTGCTGGGTCTGGTCGAGGAGTACGTCGAGGCGGTCGACCGCCTGAATCGCCTGAACAACCCCCCTCGCCCAGTTGGGACATAACCCGGCGCTCTGAGCGCGAGTTGTGTCCCAACTGGCCCGAGACGGAGACCAATCCGCAGTTCCGACGGTCAGGTACCCCAGGCGTGGAGGTGGTTGTCGTAGCTGCCGTCGAACAGGATGCCGTTGACGACGACCGGGGCGGCCAGAACCGGTCCCGCGACCTCGGCCCCGCTGGCCCACAGGGGCTGACCGGTGCTCGCATCGAGGGCGTGCACGATGCCGGGGGAGCCGCTGCTGTAGTACACGATCCCGTTCGCGATGGTCGGCGTCGAGCCGACGCCCACCGGCGCCGGCGCCTGCCACGCGAGTTGCAGATTGCAGCCCGCGTCGAGGCGGAAGGCCAGCAGTCCCGCCTGGTAGACGCCGTCCGCCGAGGTCACCGGGTTGACGACGTACACCATGCTGGTCGCCGGTGAGTAGCCCGGGACGCCGATCAGCTCCTGGTTGAGCAGCACCCGTTGGCGATACCCAGCGGCGATCGCGTCCCGATCGTAGAGGTACAGCGATCCGTTCTTCTGCTCCACGACGAGTTGCGGAGGACAGCCGTTCTTCTGGAAGAGCACCGGAGTCGAACCAAAGTCGTCGTCGACGATGGACACGCCCGGGGAGTGTGCCGCCTTGACCTGCAACGTGCTCGACAAACGGATGACGTGCTCGGCGTAGAAGGCATTCTCGGGACGGATCAGGGCGTTGCCCGTCGCCGCGTACACGTCACCGTTCGCAGGATCGATCGACACACCGCCCCAGCCCCAGATCGCGCCTCCATTGGGGCCCGTGGCGCTCCCGGTGACATAGAACTGGTTGGTGGCACGGGTCGACGTGTCGATGGCCACGATCCGGCCGTGGTAGGGCTTCTGATCACAACGACCGGCCAGCTCGACGTAGAGCCGGCCGCCGAACAGCGTGGGTGCCGAGTACACCGTCTCGTGCCCCGGGTCCGAGCTGATGGCGACGGGCCAACCGTTCAGTATGTTGCCGGTCGCCGGGTCGAGCGCGTAGACGTTGCCGTCGCCACCGGCGGCAAAGATGCGGTTCCCCGCACGGTCGTAGACGACCGACGCGCTCACGCCATAGATCATGTCCGGGGTGTCGGGGCAGTTCATCTGGTGGGAGCCCAGGCTCTGATACCACACGATCTTTCCGTCGGTCGTCAGGGCGAACAGGATGCCGTGCTCCGTCCCCACGTACACGAGATCCTGTGCGACACCGCGGACGTTGACGCCTGTGGCGACGACCGCCGCCGCGTTGATGTAGGCACCCAGATCAACCGACCAGCGCTGGTGCAACTGTCCGACGTTCGCGGTTGAGATCGTCGACTCGGCCGCGTTGTAGCCCTGCCGGTCGACGCCGAACCCCCACGTCGACCAGTCGGCCGAGCACGCGCCGAGCACCAACGCAGCCACGATCGGCACCACCGCGCGACGGCGACGCCGTCCAACCTGCCTCATGTGAGCCCCGCCCCTGCAGCCCTCTGCCGGCTGCTGCCGAGATGCAGCACAGCCTCCCGGCAGGCGCCGGTCAAGGCGCCTGACGGCTTTCTGTCCGAGGGCTACCGAACGTCGACCGCGGTGGCGCGGATCGATCGCTGCGCGTAGTGCGCGACATGTCCCGACAGCTCGACCTGCACCGTAGCCCGGATATCGAGGGAGGACGCGCCGACCGAGAACGTGAACGTGCCGGGCTCCGTGACGAACCGCATCTCCTCGTCGAAGAACGCGAGCCGGCTCGGGTCGACGCGAAACGTCACGGTTCGGGTGGTCCCCGGTCCGAGCGGCACGCGGACGAAGCCGACGAGCTGGCGGTCCGCCCGGGCGAGCGACGCGACGTCGTCACGGACGTAGAGCTGCACGACCTCGGCCCCGGCCCGGGTGCCGGTGTTGGTGACGTCGACCGAGAGGTGGACGGGTTCGGCCGTCGAGGCGGCGCGAGCACGGAGCTCGCCATACGTGAACGTGGTGAAGGACAGGCCGTGACCGAACGGGAACAGGGGACGCGCCGGTGAGTCGGTGTAGTCGCCGTAGAACATCGAGTGCCCACCGCCGGCCCGGTGGTCGTAGTGCACGGGGACCTGCCCGACCGACCTGGGCATGGTCACGGGCAACCGGCCCGAGGGGTTCACTCGACCGAACAGCACGTCGGCGATCGCGTGACCGCCCTCCTCGCCGGGCAACCAGGCCTGCACCACGGCGGGAGCGTGCTCGGCGATCCACGGCACCGCATGGACGCGCCCGCTCACGAGCACGACGATGGTCGGCGTCCCGGTCGCGTGCACGGCCTCGACCAGTTCCGGCTGCATCCCCGTGAGCGCGAGATCGGTGGCGTCACGCGCTTCGCCGACCGTGCACGCCGGGCGCAGGCCGGACCGCCCGCCGACGAACAGCAGCGCGACGTCGGCGTCGCGCGCCGCGTCGGCCGCGGCCGCGATCCCGCCCGCGTCGTCGCCGCTGACCTCGCATCCCCGTTCGTGGACCACGTCTGCGTGAGGCGCGGCGGAGCGCACGGCTGCGAGCGGCGTGACGTGTGGCGTGAAGTACGGGCCCGCGGCGAACGCACCGCCGGCCTGGGGCAGCCCACCCGGCGCCCGGTCGGCCTCGTACACGATCTCGACGTGGGCCGGGTAGTGATAGTCGCCCTGGAGCAACCGAGGGTCGTCGGCCGCGGGCCCGAGCACCGCGATCCGGTCCGGCGGGGGATCGAGCGGCAGCAGGCCGCCCTCGTTGCGCAGCAGCACCACCGACGCGGCCGCCACCTCGCGAGCGAGCGTCCGCTGGGCGGGTGTGTCGAATACCGCGCTCGCGCGCGAGGCGTCGACGTACGGGTGCTCGAAGAGTCCCAGCGCGAGCTTGGAGGCGAGGACCCGGCCGACCGAACGATCGACGAGGGCCACATCGACCTCGCCGGCTGCGATCTTCGCCTTCAAGGGCTCGCCGTAGCAGTCGGCTGCCGGGAGCTCGAGGTCGATCCCGGCCCGCAGCGCGCTCACGGCCGCCTCCCCTGTGTCGGCGGCGACCCGGTGCTGGGTGATCAGAAAGGCGACGGCGAAGTAGTCGGCCACCACCAGACCGTCGAATCCGAGCTCGTCACGCAGGAGGCCGTCGAGGATCGCCGCACTCGAGGCGCAGGGTGCGCCGTCGATCGACGAGTACGAGTTCATGATCGAAGCAAGTCCGCCGTCGCGAATCGCGGCCGCGAACGGCTCGGCGAACACCTCCCGCAGCTCGCGCGGTCCGAGATGCACCGGCGCGTGGTTCATACCCCCTTCGGAGAGGCCGTAGGCCAGGAAGTGCTTACCGGTCGCGATCACGCCGTTGCGCAGATCGTCGGTCTGCATCGCACGGACGTACGCGGTGCCGAGCCGGCCGATCAGGTACGGGTCCTCCCCATAGGTCTCCTCGACCCTCCCCCAGCGCGGGTCGCGGGCGACGTCGAGCACCGGCGCGAGCGTGTGGCGCGCGCCGACCGCCCTCAGCTGCTCACGGACGACGTGTGCGACAGCGGCCACGAGCGACTCGTCCCATGTGCTGGCGAGCCCGATCGCCTGGGGGAACACGGTCGCGTCCCGGGCGCAGAAGCCCCCGGTCGATTCCTCGTGCACGACGACCGGGATCCCGAGTCGGGTCCGCTCGACCGCGACGCGCTGGATCTCGTTCATCAGGCCGGCGCTCGCATCGGGACGCAACCCGGTCGAAGCGCCGATGCGCGTGACGTGGCCGATGCCGTGGCGAAGCACTTTGGCCACGTGCTCGTGGTCGAACTGCTCGCGGCGCGCCAGCGTGGTGAGCCACACGCCACCGAGTTGCGCCACCTTCTCGTCGAGGGTCATGCGCGTGAGCAGATCTTCGACCCGCTCGTCGACGGGACGGCTCGCGTCGCGGTACGGCTCGCCGGACATGCCGCATGCTGGCACGGGCGGCCTCCCGCACGCCCGCTCCGTTAGCCTCACGCCGTGAATCCGCTCGGCCGACCCGTGCGCCTGGTCGTGAGCTTCGACATCGACGGCACGATGTCCTTCGGCGATCCGTCGGGTCCGATCGGCGTCGACCTCCCGCGGCGCGTCGCCGCGCTCGGCCACGTGATCGGCTCCGCGTCGGACCGGACCCGCAGGGAACAGCACACGCTGTGGGAGCGCCACGGTATGGATGTCGCGTTCGTCGGCGGCAAGCACCACCTGCCCGAGGTCCGCACCCGCTTCGCAGCCGATCGCTACGTCCACATCGGCGACACCGTCGTCGACGAGCACTACGCGCTCGCGGCGGGGTTCGAGTTCTTCTCGGTGGAGCGGCTGCGCGCCGCAGGCACACCGGGATGGATTCTCTGACCGTGGGCGCCGACGGGCGCGCGGCACTCGTCGCGGGTGCATCCACCATGATCGGTGCCGCCGTCGCGCGACGCCTCGCCGCCGATGGGTTCGCGGTCGTCTCGGAGGTCGGCGACGCTGCGCTCGACGTGGCGGTGTACGCGGTCGTCGAACCAGAGTCACTGTCTCCACGACCGTTGGTGGAGACCGACGAGTCGACGTTCGCCCGCTGGTGCGAGGCGCAGATGCGCGACCTGCTCCAGTGGCTGCAGCAGGTGCACGCACCCGTCCGGGATCGCGCGGGCACGGTCGTGCTCGTCGCGCCCACCGTGTCACAGGAGGGTGCGGCCGGCCTCGTGCCGTACGCCACCGCGGTGGAAGGCCAGCGGCTGATGGCGAAGTCGGCGGCCCGGCAGTGGGCATCCGACGGGATCTCGGTGCTGATCGTCGCGCCGCGCGTCGAGGCGCTGGTCGACGACCCGCGCCGCCTCGACGGCACCGATGCCCTCCGGAACGAACCCGCCTTGGGGCCCGACTCGTACGGCCCCGGGGCGGTGGCCGACGTCGTGTCGATGGTCGTGGCACCGGATGCTCGTGTGCTGTCCGGGGCGACGCTTCCCGTCGACGGCGGCGCGCTCATGGCGCCGTGACGCCGCCGGCCGGCGTGGGACTCGGCCCGCGGGTCGTCGTGATCACCGGCGCCAACCGCGGGGTCGGCCGAGGTCTGGCGCTCGCCTTTGCGGCCGCGGGCGCGCACGTCGTGGCGACCGCCCGGGACGTCGACGCGGGGAACGCGGTCGTCACGGAGATACGCGACCGCGGCGGCGAGGCCACGTTCGCGCGGTGCGACGTGACGATCCGGGACGACGTCGACGCCGCGATCGACACCGCGGTATCGCACTACGGCGGCGTCGACACGATGGTCCACAATGCGGTGAGCGTCCACTCGAGTGAGCCCCACGAGCTCGCGACATCACCGATCGAGCTCTGGGACCAGCACGCGGCGGTTTCGGTTCGCGGCATGTACTCGTGCGCGGTGGCGGCATACCCGCACCTGCGCGGGCGAGCGGGCTCGTTCCTCGTGCTCACGTCGCCGGCCGGTATCTCCGGCTCGCCGAGGCTGCCGTTCTACGCGGCGGTGAAAGGGGCACAACGCGGGTTCGTGAAGAGCCTCGCCCGAGAGTGGGGGCCCGAGGGCATCCGAGTGAACGGCCTCGCGCCGCTGGCGGCCACTCCTGCGCTGGAACGGGCGTTCGAGGCCGATCCGAGCATGGAGGAGCGCCTCGGTTCCGTGCTGCCCCTTCGCCGGTACGGTGACCCGGAGCACGACATCGGCCCGGCCGCCGTGTTCCTGTGCAGTGGCGACGCCCGTTACGTCACCGGCCAGACCCTCGTGGTGAGCGGCGGCCGGCTCACCAGCCTCTGACCATGCTCGGCGTCGCCGACCTGAACGGGCGAGTCGAACGGGGTGACCGGAGGGGCCCGATACCCTGACGCCATGGGTGAGAGCAACGAGGCCGACGGCGCGCTCGCGGCGAACGGGGCGATCGCGCTCGACGCACCGAGCGAGCGAATCGCGCTCGACGAGACCTCGTGGGTCGACGTCGCGCGCGGCTTCCTGCCCGACGCCGACTCCGTCTACCGCACCCTCGTCGACACGGTCGACTTTCAACCGTCGCGACTCTGGCGCTACGAACGTTGGGTCGAGGAACCCCGTCTGTCGCGCTGGTTCGGCAGGGGGCCGCTCCCCCACCCGGCGCTCGTCGACGCGCATCGGAAGCTGCAGTCGCGCTACCGCGTCAGCTTCGACGGCCTCGGGCTCGCGTGGTACCGCGACGGTCGCGACAGCGTCGCGTTCCACCGGGACCGGGAGCTGCGTTTCTGCGAGGAGACCGTGATCGCGATCCTCACATTCGGTGGCCCGCGTCCGTTCCTGCTGCGACCGCGGCAGCGCCGCGACAAGTGGATCGCTCCGAACGGGGGCGCGACCCACGACGTCGCGCCCGGCAGCGGGGACCTGCTCGTGATGGGTGGTCGCTGCCAGGCCGACTGGGAGCATTCGGTGCCGAAGGTGAACGGCGTCGTACCCGGACGGGTGTCGGCTCAGTGGCGCTGGACGTCGCGGCGCGGCCGCCCCGAGGTGGGCGGCTCCTACCGCGCCCCGCGCAACTTCGACCGCTGAGCCGCAGCGGAGTCGACCGGACGAAAATCAGCGCCCGAGCCTGGTCTCAGCTCGTTCGGCGTTGCTCGACGTCGCGATACGCGGTCTCGGCGAAGCGCTCACCGAACACGACCTCGCCGGGACTGCGCCCGTCGACGTGGCCCATGATCCCCTTGTACAGCCGGTAACCGAGCAGCTCGAGGAGCCGGTCGGAGAAGGTCGCCGCGAGCGACGGGGGGAGGCCGACATACGGGTTCTGCTGCTGTCGCACGAAGCCGGGGCAGTACTGCACGTTCACCCCGAGACGCCAGTCGTCGGTGCTGGTGTTGGCGCCCCCGCCGTGCCAGAGGCTGCCGTGGAACACCATCACCGAACCCGCGGCCATCTCCAGCGAACGCGTCCGCACACCGTCGGGTGCGCCGGCCTCGCCCGGCACCCCGGTGAAGCGGTGCGAGCCGGGCACGAAGACCGTGCCGCCGTTCTCGGCGGTGAAGTCGCTCAGCGCCCACATGCTCGTCGCCATCATTGGCGCGTGCGGACGTTGGAGGTGACGCGACATCACGAGGTCGTCACCATGCAGCGGCTGCGGACCTTCGCCCGGGCCGATGTCGATCGCGGTCATGCCCGACAGGAGGCAGCCGCGGTCCAGCATGCGCTCCACGATCGGCAACACGGTCGGGTGCACCGGCATCGCCTGGAAGATCGCGTCCTTCGCGAGCAGGTTGTACATGCGCAATGTCGCACGACCCTCGGCCGCCGTCGCGCGGGGCTGGACCGCGAGATCGCGTTCGAGCCGCCGGATCGTGTCGCGCAGCGACTCCACGAGGTGTGGCTCGACCGCGTTCTCGAGAATCGTGTAGCCGTCGGCGTCGATCCGTGCGAGGTGCGCGGCGATGGCCGAGTCGTCGAGCAGCGTCGCGGTCATGGCGAAATCCTCCCGCTCCCCCGCGGCACGCGTGCGAGGATCTGGCGTGCACCCGCTCGACAACCCTGCGCTCGACAACCCTGCATGGCACGCGCTCCACGGTCCGCACGTCACGCTAGCCGAGCAGCTGCCGCTGGCGGCCCGGTACCGCCCCGACGTCGCGCCGTTCGCCGCGCTGCCCGACGATCCCGCCGCCGATGCCTGGGACGATCTGCGCACCCTCGTCGGGCCCGGTCACGTCGCGGTGCTCTTCCGCGCCGCCGCCGAGGTGCCGCCCGCTTGGGAAGTGCTGTTCCGGATCGACGCGGTGCAGATGGTCCTCGACCAACTGATCACCGCGACCGGGTCGGTACCGGCCCGAATCGAGACGCTCGCCGATGGTGACGTCCCGGCCATGATGGACCTCGTGTCCCGCACCCGGCCGGGGCCCTTCCTGCCCCGGACGATCGAGCTCGGCACCTACCTGGGCATCAAGCTCGACGGCGCCCTGGTTGCCATGGCGGGAGAACGCATGCGCCTCGACGGACACACCGAGGTGAGCGCGGTCTGCACCGACCCCGCGTTCAGGGGTCGCGGCTTCGCCGCCGCGCTCGTGCGCGCCGCGGCCGGCCGCGCGCAGGCTCGTGGGCACGTACCGTTCCTCCACGTCGCGGTCACGAACGAGCCCGCGATCAAGCTGTACGACTCGCTGGGGTTCTCCACGCGCCGCAGCGTCGATGCGGTCGGTGCGCGCGTACCCGGCTGATCGGGCCCAGGGCACGGCGGCACGCCGTCGCCGTACCATCCGGGCCGTGGTAACGCAGGTGATGCCCGCCGCGGTCTACACGGGAGATGGCCGGCTCGCCGTG
>Ga0209526_10002920_pt1 | contig 11593 bp, 9 predicted proteins | sample JacPinW_OM2H0_M1_FD_188566 | JGI IMG/M metagenome (GOLD analysis project Ga0209526, IMG submission 188566) | Forest soil microbial communities from Algoma, Ontario, Canada - Jack Pine, Ontario site 1_JW_OM2H0_M1 (SPAdes) (version 2) | ecosystem: Environmental > Terrestrial > Soil > Boreal...
GGGTCTGCCGTTCGCCGAAGATCTCGTTGCGGCTTATTATTGCGCGTTCGATCGGGCAACACCGCTGCAGGTCAAGGCGATCCTCGTCGGCGCGCTTGCGTATTTCGTCCTGCCGTTCGATTTTGTTCCTGATGTGCTGCCGCTGGTAGGATTCAGCGATGATGCCGCCGTGCTGATCACCGCAATCAAAGCAGTCGCGGGACATATACGGCCCGAGCATCGCACCGCGGCGCGCGCGGCGCTTGCGCGATTGAGGGAAGCACGTAGCCCGGATTGAGCGCCAGCGAAATCCGGGGCTGCTCCTGGGCTGCTCCCGCGTTTCGCAGCGCTCAACGCGGGCTACAAGTTCATTCCCCCGGGTGCACGATCAGCTTGCCCATGACCTTGCGGCCGGCAAGCGCTTTGATCGCCTCCGGCGTCTTCGCAAGCGGATAAGTCTCTTGGATATGGCAGGAGAGCTTGCCCTGCGCGCACCAGCGCGCGAGCTCCTCGATGGCCGCCTTGTACTGGGCAGTGTCATGCCGGACCCAGGCTCCCCAGAAAACGCCGAGCACGGCACAGCCCTTGAGCAGAATGAGATTGAGCGCAATCTTTGGTATCTCGCCGGCGGCAAAGCCGACGACCAGATGGCGGCCCTGCCAAGCCAAGGAGCGCAAGGCCGGCTCGCTGTAGGGACCTCCGACCGGATCGAAGACGACATCAATTCCGTGCTCTGCGCCGACGCGTTTGAGCGCAGCGCGCAAATCTTCCTTTGCGTAATTGACGGCCTCATGGGCGCCGTGGGCGCGGGCGAAGCTCAGCTTGTCGTCGCCGGAGGCGCAGGCAATGACATGCGCGCCCATTGCGCGGCCGACCTCGATGGCGGCAAGTCCCACTCCACCTGAAGCGCCCAGCACCGCCAGGCTCTCTCCGCGCCGCAAGTCCGCACGGTGCTTGAGCGCGTGATAAGCCGTCCCGTAGGTGATGGTGAGGGCAGCAGCGCGGTCGAAATCGAGGCCCGCCGGGATTTTCACGATGTTGCCGGCCGCCACTGCCGTGCGCTCGCGCGCGGCATTGAAATTCGTGTAGCCCATGACACGGTCGCCGGGCGCGAAGCCGGAAACGCCGGAACCGACCGTCTCCACGGTGCCCGCAAACTCCGCTCCAGGCGAGAACGGAAACGGTGGCTTGGTCTGGTATTTTCCGGCGACGATGAGAGTGTCGAGGAAATTGAGACCGGCCGCGGCTACGCTCGCCACCACCTCGCCCGGTCCGGGAACCGGATCTGATATGTCCGCAAGGACGAGGTCATCGGGGGTCCCGAATTTCTGGCAGAGAATCGCTTTCACCGCGGCACCTGCTCCCAGGACAGCGAACGACTTTATTGCTGTAGCACGGAACTCGTCCTTGCGCCGCAGTGCTGTAGGGTGGGCACGCGGTCCGCGCTCGCCGCCAGGACACACCGCGTGCGCACGGGCGCCGCGGCGGAAAATGTGGCTTAATTGGCGCTGACGCGGCGCCCTTTGCGCCCCCTACCTTCTATTCGCCTTCACATTGCCGAATTCGCGCAGCATTTGCGTGAGTTGCCGTCGTAGCCTTGCGGAGGTCAGGCCAATGACCGGGTTCAAAATCGCCGTGACTGTGTTCTCGGTTGTGCTTGCCGTCTCGCGGCTATCGGTCGCCTCTGCCCAGCAGCCGTCGCCACCGCCGGCCGCCCCCGACGCGGCGGCCCCCAAGTCTACAGCACCCAAGTCCGCAGCACCCAAGTCCGCAGCACCCAAGTCCGCGGCACCCAAGACGGCTGCGCCCAAGAGTGCTACCGCAACGCCCGCAGCGCCGGCCGGGAGTGACAGCCAACCCACCTTGCTCGGACAGTATGGCGATTGGGGCGCTTATACAGCTTCCCCCGGCGGCAAAAAGGTTTGCTTCGTGCTGGCGAAGCCGAAGAGCTCGAAGACCGAGCCCGCGGGCCGCACCCGGGATCAGGCCTATATGTTCATCTCCAGCCGGCCGACGGAAAATGTGAAGAATGAGGTGTCGGTGACTATCGGCTACCCGTTCAAGACCAGCTCGGATGCGACGGTCGAGGTCGGCGCCACAAAATTCGCCATGTACACCCAGAACGATGGCGCCTGGATCAAGAATGTCGCCGATGAGGCGCGCATGGTTGACGCGATGCGCAAGGCAGCCGATGTGACGGTGAGGGGAACGTCCGGCAAGGGGACGAATTCCACTGATCAGTATTCGCTCAAAGGCCTGGCGCAAGCGCTCGAGCGGGTCGATCAGGAGTGCAAGTAGCCGGAATCTGTTCGGATGAGTCGCCCTTTGTCGGGCAGGACAAAGGCGCGCGCGCTCACTCCGGACGGGACGCGCTGTAGCTTCGGCATTCGCGCGCAGCGCGCTCCCGCGTGAGCGGGTTCGTTTCGCTGGCACGACTCGGACGAGAGCCAATGCAGCGACATGTCTGCTGCTTGTGGAAGCTCACATGCCAGCGTTTGAGCCTAACGCGGTTTGACCCAAGTACAACTGCCCGCTGGTCAGCCGGCCATCGGATTCTGAGCGGGCGGCAGATCGTGCAGATGACAGGCGGCAAGATGCGTGCTGCCGATCGGCCGCAACTCCGGCTCTTCCGTTCGGCAGCGCTCAAACACGTAGGGGCAGCGGGTGTGAAAGCGGCACCCTTTCGGCGGACTGATCGGACTCGGCACGTCGCCTTTGAGAATGATGCGCTGACGGACGGCACCCGGCTCGGGGACTGGAGCCGCTGAAAGCAGCGCCTTCGTGTAGGGATGCTTCGGGTTTGAGAAGATATTTCGTTTCGGCGCGAGCTCGACGATCTTGCCGAGATACATGACCGCGACGCGATGCGTCATGTGCTCTACGATGGCGAGATCATGACTGATGAACAGGAGGGCGAGGCCAAGATCGAGCTGCAGATCCTGCAGCAGATTCACGATTTGCGCCTTCACCGATACATCAAGCGCCGAGACTGCCTCGTCGCACACGATCAGGTCCGGCTCGGCGGCAAGCGCCCGGGCAATCCCGATGCGCTGGCGCTGTCCGCCGGAGAACTCATGCGGCCATCTGTTCACCGTATCGCGGGGCAGCCGGACCTTGTCCATTAGCGCGCCGATGCGGGCATCGAGGTCGGCCGATGACTTTGCCAGCCCGAAGTTCCGAATAGGCTCTGCTATGATGTCGCGCACGCGCATGCGCGGATTAAGGCTCGCAAACGGGTCCTGAAAGACCACCTGCACACGGCGACGCAGGGGACGAAGCGCGCCGGCAGAGAGATCGTCGATGCGGCGCCCGTCCAGCACAACCTGACCGGCGGTGATATCGAACAGGCGAAGGATGGCGCGCCCGACGGTCGACTTTCCGCAGCCGGATTCACCGACCAGGGCCAAGGTTTCCGCCCTGGCGATCTCGAACGAGACGCCGTCTACCGCGTAAACCAAGCGTTTGCGGCCGACGCCGAGGGCAGCCAGACCTGAGCGCACCGGGAAATGCTTCTTGAGATCATTGACCTGGAGCAGCGGGATGCTCATGCCGCCACCATGGCCTTGGGCGCGAAATGGCATGCCGCGATATGGCCCGGCGCTTTGAGCTCAAGCGCCGGTGCGATGTGCCGGCAAACATCGCTCGCCAATGCACATCGGCCGGCAAACACGCAGCCGGCAATGCGCTGCTTGAGGCTCGGCACGATGCCGGGGATCTCGGCAAGCCTTGTCGTCTTCTCATGCAGTGAGGAGCCGAGCTTCGGCAAAGCGCCGAGGAGACCTCGCGTATAGGGATGCCGAGGGTTGCGGAAAAGCTCGCCGACCTTCGCTTCCTCCACTTTGCGGCCGGCATACATCACCATGACGCGTTCAGCGATCTCCGCCACCACGCTGAGATCGTGGGTGATGAGAATGATAGCGGCACCCACCCGCTGCTTGAGCTCGCGCAGCAGGTCGAGGATCTGCGCCTGAATGGTGACGTCGAGCGCGGTCGTCGGCTCGTCGGCGATCAGGAGCTTCGGGTTGCAGGCAAGCGCGATGGCGATCATCACCCGCTGCCGCATGCCGCCGGAGAGCTGATGCGGGTATTCGCGCCTGCGCTGTTGCGGCTCGGCGATCCCGACGAGCCGCAGCATTTCCAGTGCGCGGCGTTCGGCCGCTTGCCAGCCAAGGCCCTGATGCAGACGCAGGGTTTTGCAGATCTGGTGGCCTACCGTGAGCACCGGGTTGAGGCTGGTCATCGGCTCCTGAAAGATCATGCTGATCTGATTTCCGCGGACATCGCGCATGGCGCGCTCGTCAAGCTCTAGGAGATCGACGCCGTCGAACCGGATTTTTCCGCTGATCTTGCCCGGTGGTTCGGGGATGAGGCGCAGGACCGAGCTCGCCGTAACGGACTTGCCGCAGCCGCTCTCGCCCACGATCGCAATCGTCTCGCCGGCTTCCACCGTGAACGACACGCCGTCCACGGCCCGGTTCACCCCGTCGGGGGTGCGGAAATGCGTTTGCAGATTTTCGACTTCCAGCAGAGCCATTTCAAAGTGCCGTCACAGCCGTTTCTTCATGCGCGGATCAAGCGCATCACGCAGTCCGTCGCCAAGCAGATTCACCGCAAGGACCGTCACGGAAAGGAATATTGCTGGAAAGAACACGATATATGGCTTGACCTGCCAAAGGGCGCGTCCTTCGGCCATGATATTGCCCCACGAAGGAATGGTGGGCGGCGTGCCGGCTCCGATGAACGACAGGATTGCTTCCACGATCATGGCGCTGGCGCAAACATAGGTGGCCTGCACCGTCATCGGCGCAACCGTGTTGGGTAAAATGTGGCGCAGGAGGATTGTGACTGTCCGAGTACCAGCGGCAACTGCCGCGTCTACATAGGGCTGCTCGCGCAACGACAATACGACGCTGCGGACAAGCCGCGATACCCGCGGAATCTCCGCAATCGTGATCGCGGTGATGACGTTGCCGACGCTTCCGCGGGTGAGCGCCATCAGCGCGATGGCAAGCAGGATCGGAGGGATCGACATGACCCCGTCCATTACGCGCATAACGAATCCATCGGCCCAGCGGAGGAAACCGGAGACGAGGCCGATGGCAAGGCCGGCGAGGGACGCGAGCAGCGCCACGAAGAAGCCTACGCCCAGCGAGACCCGTGCGCCGTAGAGTACGCGCGAATAGATGTCGCGGCCCAGCATGTCGGTACCGAACCAGAATGCAGCGGAGGGCTCGCGGATGCGCCGGGCCGGCGCAACGGTGGTGGGGTCGACAGTGCCGAGCCACGGCGCGAGCAGGGCGATCAGCAGCATCGTTGCGACGAGTGCCCCGCCAATAGCGATCGCGGGATGGCGCCAGAGGAAACCGACCAGGCCGCGCCGAACCTTCACGGGTGGCAAAATATCCGGCAGCTCAGGGGCGGCGACAAAATCGGATGCTGCCGACGCTGTGACGACCGCGTCGGTTGCGAATGCGGTCGCGTGCGAGGGGCTGTTCAATACCGGATCCTAGGATCAAGCAGGGTGTAGAGAAGGTCGATCAGCAAGTTCACGAGGACATAGATGAAGCTGAACAGCAGCACGATGCCCTGAATGACCGGATAATCGCGCCGCAGGATCGCATCGACGGTGAGCCGGCCGATCCCCGGGATGGCGAAGACGGTCTCAGTGACCACTGCTCCCCCGATCAGGAGCGCGATGCCGATGCCGATCACGGTGACGATCGGCACGGCGGCGTTCTTCAAGGCGTGCAGGAAAAGGATGCCGCCTTGCCCGATGCCCTTCGCCCGCGCCGTGCGGATATAATCCTGCTGCAGGACTTCGAGCATCGTAGCGCGGGTCACCCGCGCGATCAGCGCGATGTACACACAGCCGAGCGCAATCGCGGGTAGAATCAGATTCTCCAGCCACGGCCACAACCCTTCCCTCAGTTGGGTGTAGCCCTGCACCGGCAGCCAATCGAGTTCCAGCGCAAACACATAAGCGAGCAGGTAGCCCACCACGAAAACCGGGACCGAGAAGCCCAGTACCGCGAGTGCCATGATGCCGCGATCGATCAGGGTATCGGCCTTCCATGCCGCCACCACCCCGATCGGCACAGCGACGGACACCGCGAGGATGAGCGTAACCGCCATCAGCGAGAGCGTCGGCTCGATGCGCTGAGCGATCATGGTTGCAACTGGAAGGTTGGTGAAAATCGAAGTGCCGAGATCGCCGTGCAGAATCTGCCAGACCCACTCGCCAAAACGCACAAGAAACGGCCGGTCGAGGCCGAGACTCTCGCGAATGCGCTCCACATCCGCAGGGGTCGCCTGGTCGCCCGCGACGATAGCAGCCGGATCCCCGGGCGCAATGTAGAGCAGGCTGAACACGAACAGCGCCACCACCGCCATCACGGGGATGGTCGCCAGAATACGCCGGACGACGTAATTCAGCATAAGTCCACTCTAGCAGGATTTATGCCGACTTATGCCGCCTTGCTGACGCCCCAGAAGAAGGGCAGCGGGCCCTTGACGATGCCGGCGACGTTTGAGCGCCAAGCCTGATGCGCGAGGAAAAAGCCGGTCGGGGCGTAGACCACGTCCTCGCATGCCGCCCTGTTGAGCCGGCCTATCGCGGACTTCTCCTCCTCGAAGCTCGCTGCCTCGTACCACGCCGTGATCTCGGCTTCGACTTTCTCGCTGGTGGGCCAGCCGAACCATGCCTTGTCGCCGTTGGCGCGGATCGCCGTATAACTTGAAGGGTCAACACACACGGCGCCGGCATGCCAGGTATGGAACATGTTCCAGCCGCCCTGACCCGGAGGCGATTTCTGGGCCCGGCGCGCCGCGGTAGTGCCCCAGTCGATGGCGTTGAAATCAACGTTCATGCCCAACCGCTTCAGGAGATCCGCTGTGACCTCGCCCTGGGCCTTCGCGATTTGAAGATCCTGCGCAACCAGGCACGTGACCGGCTGACCGGCATAATCGCTCTGGTCGAGCAGGCGCTTGGCCGCATCCAGATTGCGCGGACCCTTAAGGATCTCGCCTCCCTCTTCCGTGTAGAGCGGCGTGCTCGGCGTAAAGAAGCCGGGCAGCGGCTTCCAATAGGCATCGTCCCCGACGACGGCGCGCATGTAATCCTCCTGGCTCATTGCAGTGAGGATGGCACGGCGGGCGTACACGTTGTTGAATGGTGGATAGAGATGGTTCATGCGGAAGCTGCCGATATTCCCCAGCGGATCGGCGATATCGACAACGACATTGCGACTCTTGTTGAGCACCGGTACGAGGTCGGCAATCGGCGTTTCCCACCAGTCGACTTCCCCATTTTGCAGCGCTGCGGATGCGGTCGCCGGATCGGCCATGACAACCCACTCAATGCGGTCGACCAAAATCTGCTTGCCGCCGGAGAGCCATGAGCTCGGCTCCTGCCGGGGGACATATTCGGAAAATTTTTCAAAGACCGCCCGCGCGCCAGGGACCCATTCGCTGCGCACGAGCTTCATCGGTCCGCTGCCGACGTAGTCGCTGATGGGCTTGAATGGGTCGGTAGCGGCGATGCGCGCAGGCATGATGAAGCATGACGGCGTCCCCACCTTTCCGAGCGCGATCAGCAATTTCGAATACGGCCGGTTGAGCCTCCAACGAAAGGTGCGGTCATCGACGGCGACCAGTTCGTCCTGGATCGCCTTGATCATCAGACCCATGTTGTCGCGCGCTTGCCAGCGGGCAAGGCTCGCGATCACGTCCTTCGCCAGAACCGGTTCACCGTCGTGGAATTTCAGGTTCGGACGTAGCCGGAAGGTCCAGGTGAGGCGGTCGCCAGACACTTCCTCGGATTCAACCATCTGCCGCTGCGGCTTCAGGTCGGCGTTCACGCCATAGAGCATGTCCCAGACCAGCGCAGCGCCGTTGCGCACCACGTATTGCGTGTTCCAGATCGGATCGAAATTGGCGAGGTCGGCCTGGGGCACGAACCGCAGCGTGCGCGCTGCTACGCGTTGGGATATGGCAGGTGTCGCAAGTCCGGCTGTTGCTGCGAGCGCGCCTGCGCCGGTCGCGGATTGCAAGAATGCTCTTCTATTCATGCTGCGCACTTCACCCCTGGAGCGCGCCGCCTCGAACGCTCCATTGCGGCTATCGGGCCATCAGGCAGCCTTGGCGACGCCCCAGAAAAAGGGAAGCGGTCCACGCTCTACCCCCGTGACTCTGTTACGCCAGGCATGGTGCGTCAAATAGGACCCGAGCGGCGCATAGATTGCGTAGTCGAGCGCGGCCTTGTTGAGCCGGCGAGCCGCTGCTTGCTCCTCGGCAAAAGAGCTCGCCTCGTACCAGGCAGCGATCTCGGCCTCAACCTTTGGAATGTTCGGCCAGCCGAACATCGCTTGCTCGCCGTTGGCCCGCAAAAACTTGTTGGACGGGTCGGCCGAATCCACCCCATACACGCCGGTGTGGTAGAGATTCCAGCCGCCCTGGCCAGGAGGTGATTTCTGCGCCCGTCGGGCCACCACCGTACCCCAGTCGACGGCAACAAACTCGACGCTCATCCCAAGCCGGTGAAGCAGGTCGAAGGTTACATCGCCCCATGCCTTGTGTGCCGCCAGATCCTGCGCGGCCATAAAGACAATCGGCTCACCGGAATATCCGCTTTTCGCCAGCTGATGTTTCGCAGCATCGATATCCCGCGGACCTTTGAGGATTTCGCCCCCCTCTTCATTGTAGAACGGCGAGCCGGGAACGAAGAAGCCGGGCATCGGCTTCCACAGGGTCCTGTCGTCCCCGGCATAGGCACGCATGTAGTCTTCCTGGCTCATCGCCATGAGGATGGCGCGCCGCGCTCGCACGTCGTTGAACGGCCGATACGTGTGGTTCATGAACAACATGCCGGTGGACCCGAGCGGATCGGCGATGTCGACGACGATGTTGCGATTCTTTCGTAGCGTCGGAATCAAATCGGGCAGCGGCCGCTCCCACCAGTCGACTTCGCCGCTCTGCAGCGCCGCCGCAGCGGTGGCGGGGTCGGAGATCACCACCCATTCCACGCGCTCGACCAGGATTCGCTTTCCTCCGGCGAGCCAAGCGGCTCCTTCCTGCCGTGGGACGTAATCCGCGAACTTCTCGAACACGGCCTTCGCCCCTGGCAGCCATTCGTTCTTCACGAAGCGCATCGGGCCGCTGCCGACATATTCGGTGATCTGCTTGAAGGGATCGGTTGCGGCGATCCGGGCGGGCATGATGAAACAGCAGGGAGTGGCCATCTTACCCAACGCCAGCAACAGCTTTGGGAACCGCCGCCGCAGAGACCAGCGGAAGGTCCAGTCATCCATGGCGACGAGCTCGTTCTCCACGGTCTTGAGCATCTGACCCATGGGCTCGCGGGCTGCCCAGCGCCGGATGCTGGCCACAGCATCCGTTGCCAGCACCGGCTCGCCGTCGTGAAATTTCAATCCGGGCCGCAGCCGGAATGTCCAGATGAGGCCATCCGCGGACACTTCCTCGGAGTCGATCATCTGCCGTTGCGGCTGCAGCTCGCTATCGACGCCGTAAAGCGTGTCCCACACCAGGAGCGCGGCGTTGCGCGCGATATAGGCCGTGCTCCAGATCGGATCGAAATTGGCGAGATCCGCATGCGGGATGAGGCGCAACGTGCGTGCCGCGGCCGCTTGAGAGATCGCGGGCCGCGCGAGGGCAGCCACGGCCGCGGCACCAGCCGCTGCGCCCGTGCGTTTTAGGAAAACCCTCCGGTCCATGCCACTACCCTCCCAGGAGGGTCAAACCGCCTTGGCAACCCCCCAGAAGTACGGCATCGGCCCCCTCACAACACCGCTCACGTTCGAACGCCAAGCTTGATAGCTCAGGAAAAAACCGGTCGGAGCATAGACCACGCCTTCGAGCGCCGCCTTATTCAGTCGCGCGATTGCGGCCTTCTCTTCGTCGAGCGTTTTTGCGCCGAACCAAGCGGTCACCTCAGCCTCGACCGCGGGGATGTTCGGCCAACCGAACCAAGCCTTGTCGCCATTGGCGCGCACTCCGATCGAGACCGCCGGGTTCACGCAATCCACACCGGCATGCCAAGTGTGAAACATTTGCCAGCCGCCCTGGCCCGGGGGCGTCTTCTGTGCGCGGCGCGCGCCCACCGTGCCCCAGTCGATGGCAGCAAAATCGACATTCATGCCGAGCCGCTTGAGCAGATCGGCGGTGACGTCCCCCTGTGCTTTCGTGTAAGCCAGATCCTGCGCAACCAAACAGGTGACCGGCTCGCCCGCGTAACCGCTCTCCGCCAAGAGCTTCTTCGCCGCGTCGAGATTGCGCGGCCCCTTCAGGATCTCGCCTCCCTCCTCGGTGTAAAGCGGAGTACCGGGCGTGAAGAAGCCTGGCAGCGGCTTCCAGAGCGCATCATCATCCCCGACGATGGCACGCATGTAATCCTCCTGGCTCATGGCCATCAGGACGGCGCGGCGTGCGCGCACATCATTGAACGGCGGATAAAGATGATTCATGCGGAACGATCCGATGTTTCCCAGCGGGTCCGCGATGTCGACCTTGACGTTGCGATTCTTGCGCAGGAGCGGCACCAGGTCGGCAATGGGAGTCTCCCACCAATCGACCTCGCCGTTCTGCAGTGCAGCCGCGGCGGTCGCGGGGTCGGGCATGATGATCCACTCGATGCGATCAACGAGCATGCGCTTGCCACCGGCCAGCCAGGAAACCGGTTCTTCCCGCGGCACGTAATCCGGGAATTTCTCGAACACCGCCTTCGCTCCCGGCACCCACTCGTCCTTGACGAAGCGCATGGGCCCGCTGCCGATGTACTCCGTGATCTGCTTGAATGGATCCGTCTGGGCGATCCGCTCCGGCATGACGAATGCCACTGGAGTGCTGATCTTGCTCAGCGCCAGTAGCATCTTCGGATAAGGTTTAGTCAGCACCCACTTTACGGTGCGGTCATCGACCGCCGTGAGCTCCTGCTGGAGAGGCTTGAGCATCTGGCCCATGAGGTCGCGCGCCGCCCACCGGTTGAGGCTCGCCGCCACATCCTTGGCCAGCACCGGCTCGCCATTATGGAACTTCAATCCTGACCGCAGGCGGAAGGTCCAGGTAAGGCCGTCGGAAGAGACCTCCTCGGATTCCGCCATCTGCCGTTGCGGTTGTAGCTTGTCGTCCATCCCGTAAAGCGTGTCCCACACCATGGCCGAGGCATTGCGCACAACGTACTGCGTGCCCCAGATGGGATCGAAATTCGCAAGGTTCGCTTGCGGGACGAAACGCAAGGTCCGCGCGGCTGCGCCCTGCGCGATGGCGGGGGTGGACAATTTGCCCGCCATTCCCAGCGTGCCCGCGCCCGCGACGACTTTCATAAGAGTTCTGCGATCCATGATCTGATCTCCCTGGGGCTGCCTAGAGTTGCGCCAGTCTGCCTCGTTGCTAGATGCGCCTGCAGTCGCGCCCTCACTCAATCGAGCGGCGCAATCGAGCGGCGCAATCGAGCCGTGCCTCTACCAGCAAACGCCATGCCAGCTGGCATCCTGGTAGTTTGCCTTGCATTGCCTTGCCACCACAAGCAGAACAACACGCGGTGCAAGGCCTCAAGTAGAGTGCCGATCGCTGCGCGAGAGTGCACTTGCAGATGCCACCC
>Ga0209526_10002921_pt1 | contig 11590 bp, 11 predicted proteins | sample JacPinW_OM2H0_M1_FD_188566 | JGI IMG/M metagenome (GOLD analysis project Ga0209526, IMG submission 188566) | Forest soil microbial communities from Algoma, Ontario, Canada - Jack Pine, Ontario site 1_JW_OM2H0_M1 (SPAdes) (version 2) | ecosystem: Environmental > Terrestrial > Soil > Boreal...
AAGCTGGAAAGCCTGATCGCGCCGCCCGGTTTCACCGGCAACGCGCCGGGCGGGCCCAGCCGCTGGTCCACCACGCGCTCGGGTGAATGGCAGCCGCTCAAGCCGGTGCTCGTCGTAGAGGTCTGTTTTGATCATTTCAGCGGAGAACAGTTCCGTCATGGCACCAAGTTGATGCGATGGCGGCCGGATAAATCGCCACGCCAGTGCACGCTGGATCAGGTCAAGCAGAAGAAGGCCGATCTGATGAAGCTGCTGAAGTAAGGCTTTGCAGCCGTATGGTCTTTTCGCAGGGGGAGGGGTACCGGGGGCCTTAAGAAAACGCCGTGTGTTTTTTTGGCCAAACCAACCTTCTTTGTGCTTCGTTCACTCGTCGTGCGGAATAGCCCGCCGGCTGGCGAGTTGCCCCGTGAACTGCAGTAGCGAGACCGGTTCAGCCTCTGTCCAGGCGAACCCGCTTGGGTGCATATCGCGCGTGAATCGTGGTAGCCTTTGCGCACTGCACGGGGCAGGTTCCGCGTAGGCCCGGAATTTCGAGAATTGCGAACAGGTATCGGCAGCGTTTGAATGGTGCGCTGCCCGATGTCCTGGTTTTGTCGCGCGCATTGCGCCAACCCTGACGCGACGATCTATGGAGGTGATCAAGTGAAACGGCGCGACTTTATCACCCTTCTCGGCGGCGCGGCGGCATTGTGGCCGATTGCGGCGCGCACGCAGCAGCGGGACATTGCAAAGATTGGGGTATTATGGCCGGGGGCAACACCGCCCGGGCCGCCTCGCATGGAGTCCCTTACGCGGGCTCTACGCCAGTTGGGCTTTATTGAGGGGCACAATGTTGCAATCGAACTTCGCTACGCGCCGGGCGGACTGCAACAACTCCCGGAACTCGCTGCCGAACTGATCGGCGTGAAGGTAGATGTTATCACTGCCTTCGGTGATCTCGCCCCGAAAATAGCTCAGCAGTCAACGGGAACGATTCCAGTCGTAGCGATCAGCGATGATATTGTCGGGGCCGGCCTGGTGAACTCTCTTTCTCGGCCGGGTGGTAACACAACCGGATTGACTATTATGGCTCCAGAACTGAGCGCGAAGCGACTGGAGGTGCTGCAAGAGATGGTTCCCGGGATGTCGCGAGTAGCAGCCCTATGGGACCCCACGACCGGTGCCTCGCAAGTCTCGATGACGGAGCGCGCCGCGCGAACATTGAACCTGGAGCTACAGATCCTGGAAGTGCGCCGTCGAGACGATCTCGGCAATGCATTTCGTGACGCACAGGCTGCTCGTGCTCAAGCTCTCAATGTTTTTTCTTCGCCGTTTCTCGCTTCCCTTTTTCGCGAGATCATTGCGCTGGCAGTCGAATACCGGCTTCCTGCAATCTATCAGTGGAGGGAGCACGTAGATGCTGGAGGGTTGATATCCTATGGCCCCAGCCTTGCTGCGATGTTTCGGCAGGCCGGAACGATCGTGGTCAAAGTCCTTAAGGGTGCCAAACCTGCCGACCTTCCAGTCGAACAGCCCACCAAATTTGAACTGGCCGTAAACGCGAGGACCGCGAAAGCTCTTGGGCTCGCCATCCCACCATCACTGCTGGTACGGGCTGACGAGCTGATCGAGTGAACCGACGCGAGTCCATTACGCTCCTCGGCAGGTGAGTGGTTCGTAGCTTTCCGCGGAACGTCAATTCGGCGGGTTCATCATTCCGGCGGCGTGCCGTTTGCCGCGAGCACTTCGCCGGCGAGGTAGAGCGAGCCCGTGATCAGAATTCGCGGGGCTGGACTGATATCGAAGCCGCGGATCGCGGCGAGGGCGGAGGGAAGGTCGCCGCTCGAGTGCGCCGGAATTCCGAGCATGCGTGCCGCATCGGCGATCGCATCCGCCGGCAAGCTCTTCTCCTGGTCTCGGATCGGTACCGCAACAACGCGGCGGGCGAGCCCGGCAAAGGCCTTCAAGAAGCCCATGGAATCCTTGGTCGCCAACATGCCGACAACGAGAATGAGCGGCCGGGAGACACGTTCCTCCAAATCGGCAATCGCGTTCGCAATCGCGTAAGCGCCATGCGGGTTATGGCCACCGTCAAGCCATAGCTCGCCGCCGGTCGGGACGAGCGCAGCGAGTTTTCCTTGTGAGAGGCGCTGCATGCGTGCCGGCCATTCCGCCTTCATCATGCCCGTCTCGAAAGCCGGAGCGGGAACATGGAAGGCATGGATCGTGCGCAAGGCAGCAATGGCAACGCCGGCATTCTCGAATTGGTAACGTCCGAAAAGCTTTGGGGCGGGAAGATCGAGCAGCCCTTCCTCGTCCTGATACACCAGTCGTCCGCGCTCTTCCGTGGCGGTCCAATCCTCTCCCGCTATCCTGACGGGCACCTTGAGACGCGCAGCCGCGCGTTCGATTGCAGCGAGGGCATCGCGGGATTGGGCTGCGATGATTGCAGGCACGCCATTCTTGAGAATGCCGGCTTTCTCCGTGGCGATCTTGCCTAGGCTATCGCCGAGATACTCGGCATGATCGAGCGAGACCGGCGTGATCACGGTTGCGAGGGGCCGCTCCACGACATTAGTCGCATCCAGCCGGCCGCCCAAGCCCACTTCCAGGAGCAGGATGTCGGCTGGGTTGCGAGCGAACAGGAGGAGGCCCGCAGCGGTCGTGATCTCGAACACGGTGATCGGTGCATCGGCATTGGCACGTTCACATTCTTCGAGAGCTTCGGCCAGCTCATGGTCAGAGACCAGCGTGCCCTGGCCCGGACCGCCCAAGCGGAACCGCTCGTTGAAGCGCACGAGATGCGGCGATGTATAGACATGTACGCGCCGGCCTGCTGCCTCCAGAATGGCGCGGAGGAAGGCGATGGTGGAGCCTTTTCCGTTCGTCCCCGCAACGTGGACGACCGGGGGTAAAGAGTGCTCAGGATGATCGAGCGCATCGAGAATGCGCCGCATGCGGTCGAGGGAAAGATCGATCCGCTTGGGATGCAGCGCGGCAAGTCTTGCGACAACGGTGTCGATTGAACTCATAGGTCGATGACTTCCCGGCGTTCTCCCAGTCCGGGAAAAACTTCAGGAGAGTCGAGCCTACTACGAAGCGAGGAGAGTTTGGGTAGTCGTTGCGCCTCACCCCGCCGCCGCGCCGGGAGGATTCTCGTCCAGCGGTCGTGGACGCGCCTTGGTCAGGAGCCGGCAGAGATTGGCGAGGGTGGGCCGCAGCTTGTGGCGGTGCACGACCATGTCCACCATCCCATGCTGTTGCAGATATTCGGCACGCTGGAAGCCGTCCGGCAGTTTCTCGCGGATGGTCTGCTCGATGACACGGGGGCCGGCAAACCCGATGAGCGCACCGGGTTCTGCGAGGTGCACATCCCCCAGCATGGCATAGGAAGCAGTGACGCCCCCGGTGGTCGGGTTGGTCAGAACGACGATGTAGGGCTTTCGCGCCTCGCGCATCATCTGGACCGCTACGGTTGTACGCGGAAGCTGCATAAGGGAAAGAATGCCCTCCTGCATGCGCGCGCCCCCCGAGGCGGCGAACATGACGAACGGCGTGCCCTTGTCGACTGCGGTCTCCAGGCCCTTGATCACTGCTTCGCCGGCCGCCATGCCAAGCGACCCGCCCATGAAATCGAAGTCCTGCACCCCGATCACTACCGGGAGGCCCTCAAGCTTGCCGAACCCGAGCTTGATGGCATCGTTGGTGCCGGTCTTGCTGCGTGCATCCTTGAGGCGATCCGTGTAGCGGCGCTCATCCCGGAATCGCAGCGGATCGACTGGAACGTCAGGGACCGCCACGTCGAACCAGGTCTGGTTGTCGAACATCGATTTCAGCCGCGCCGGCGCGCTCATCCGCATGTGATAGTTCGAACCGGGGATCACGAACTGGTTCGCTTCCACGTCCTTGTAGAACACGAGTTGCCCCGTTTCCGGACACTTGATCCAGAGATGCTCGGGTGTGTCGCGCCGGACGAAGTAGTTTCGAATCTTCGGGCGGACGACGTTGGATATCCAGTTCATGCAACCTTTATCTATAACGGAGCGCAGCCGGCGTCCATTTCGGCCCCCGCGCGCTTTGCCGCCGGCTCAGGAGCCATCACCCAGGGTCCGTTCTCCCGCAAGCCGTAAGCGGACGCCGGCCGCGAGCTGCGCGACCAGACCGGTCACGGCCTCGACCGTGCGCTGCGTGGCCTTGCCACTCTCATCCAGGCTGTCCTTGACCGCCGAGACCAGCGCCGATCCCACGACTACGCCATCAGCGCCGCGAGCAATTGCGGCTGCCTGGTCCGCGGTGCGCACACCGAACCCAACCGCAACCGGAAGCCGAGAATGGCGCTTGATACGAGCGACCGCCTCGGCCGTCCGCGCCGAGTCGGGCGCCGCCGTGCCGGTAATCCCGGTGATCGAGACATAGTAGACAAACCCGGACGTATTCGCGAGAACGGCCGGCAGGCGCCGCTCATCCGTGGTCGGGGTAGCGAGGCGAATAAAATTGAGGCCCGCCAGCAACGCGGGAAGGCAGAGCTCCTCGTCCTCTTCCGGCGGCAGGTCGACAACGATCAGACCATCGACGCCTGCGTCTTTTGCATCTCTCAGAAACCGATCTACGCGGTAGATATAGATCGGATTGTAGTAGCCCATGAGAACAATAGGCACGTCGTTGTTTGCGCGTCGAAACGCACGCACCATATCGAGCGTCTTGCGCAAGGTCTGGCCGGACTTGAGCGCCCTCTGCGAGGAGAGCTGGATTGCCGGCCCATCCGCCATGGGATCGGTAAACGGCATGCCGAGCTCGATCACGTCCGCACCCGCGGCTGGCAGCGCCTGCAGAATGGCAAGGGAGGTCTCCGGCCCGGGATCGCCCGCGGTAATGAAAGTCACCAGCGCTGCCCGGCCTTCCGCCTTCAGCGCAGCAAATTTCCGGTCAATGCGCGTGATGCTCATGTTTTGCTACGGGGCAGCCCGTCGCGCCGCCGCCGGCGCATCGCCGCCATGCGGACATTGATCGTACCCAGCATGAATATCAGGACTGAGCCGATGAATTGTACCCATTCCTTCTTTTCCAGTGCGGGCCCGGAGCCGAGCAGCCTGACCTTCAGGAAATACAAGATGTACGCAACCGACACGATGATCAGAACCCATCCGATGAGCTTCTGTCTGCTCATCAAAACAGCCCTCGACCTTATCAGTGGACCTGTTCACCGCGGTGTCGTTTCACGTACTCGGCCACGCTCGCGAGGTCCTTGTCGCCGCGGCCGGATAAATTGAGCACCATCAGATGCTCCCGCGGCTTGCGCGGAGCAATATCCATGACGCGAGCGAGCGCATGCGCCGGCTCAAGTGCCGGAATGATCCCTTCGAGGCGCGAGCAGAGTTCAAACGCCGCTACCGCCTCCTCGTCCGTCGCGGAAAGATATTGCACCCGTTTTACGTCATTAAGCCAAGCGTGCTCGGGGCCAATGCCGGGATAGTCGAGACCGGCTGAGATCGAGTGCGCCTCCTTGATCTGCCCCTCATCGTCCATGAGCAGATACGTGCGATTTCCATGCAGCACGCCCGGACGACCGCCGGCAATCGATGCGGCGTGCAGCCCGGTGCCGAGCCCATGCCCGGCCGCCTCCACCCCGTAGATCTCGACCTCAACCTCGTCGAGAAACGGATGGAACAGGCCCATTGCGTTCGAGCCGCCGCCGATACACGCGATCAGGGAATTGGGGAGGCGACCTTCGGCCTCCATCATCTGCTCGCGAGTCTCCGTGCCGATAATGCACTGGAAGTCGCGTACCATCATCGGATACGGATGCGGGCCCGCGACCGTTCCGATGCAATAGAACGTGTCGGCGACGTTGGTGACCCAATCCCGCAATGCTTCGTTCATTGCATCCTTGAGCGTCTGCGATCCCGAGGTGACCGGCCGCACCTCGGCCCCCAATGCCTGCATGCGTTGAACGTTTGGCTTCTGCCGCTCTACGTCGACCACGCCCATATAGACGATGCATTGGAGACCGAATTTCGCGCACAGGGTCGCGGTAGCCACCCCATGCATTCCCGCGCCGGTCTCCGCGATGACCCGCCGCTTGCCCATACGCTGCGCCAGCAGGATTTGTCCGAGGACGTTGTTCACCTTGTGGGCGCCGGTGTGATTGAGATCTTCGCGCTTGAAGTAGATCCTCGCGCCACCGAGATGCGCGCTCATGCGCTCGGCGAAATAGAGTGGCGACGGCCTGCCGACGTAGTGCTTGAGGTGCCGATCGATCTCGGTCTGGAACGCAGGATCCCTCTTGGCCGCAGCATACGCGCCTTCGAGCTCAAGGATAAGCGGCATCAGCGTCTCGGCCACAAACCGCCCGCCATAGAGGCCGAAGTGGCCACGCTCGTCGGGGCCGGTGCGGAACGAATTACGCTGCTGGATCGTCATCACTCGCTCGCCGCGATCTGCTTCTCGGTCGCACGCCTCGCCGCTGCCACGAAGGCGCGGATCCTGTCGGGATCCTTCTCGCCGAGAGCGCGCTCGATCCCGGAAGATACATCGACGCCCGGCGCTTGGGTGATGCGCAGGGCTTCTGCCACGTTGTCCACGTCAAGCCCGCCAGAGAGCATGAACGGTGCAGCCGTTGCAATATTGCGCAGCAAGTGCCAATCGAACCTGCGGCCGAGACCGCCGGGGCGCGACGCCTCGCGTGGGGCGCGCGCGTCGAATATCAGTCGGTCCGCCTGCTGCTCGTAGGTCCCGATGGCTGCGAGATCGGCCTCCTCCGCAATCGGCAGCGCCTTCATGACCGGCAGCCCAAACTGCCGCCGCACGGCGCTCACCCGGTCGGGACTCTCGCGCCCATGCAACTGGAGCAGGTCAGGCGCGAGGCTGTCCATGATTTGCCGGAGCAAGGCGTCGGTGGCATCGACCGAAAGGGCGACCTTGAGCGCCCGCCCGCGCACGCGCTCGCTCAAGGCGCGCGCAGTGTCAAATGCGACGTTCCGGGGGGAAGGTGGAAAGAACACAAATCCGATCATGTCGGCACCGGAGTCCAGCGCCGCGTCCACCGCTTCGGCCGACTTCAATCCGCAAATCTTGACGATCAGACTCATCAGTCCGCTTGGTATGCCCGCTCAGGCCGCGGGCGGTGCAATGGTCAATCGCGGCTGGTAGCTGGACTGTGGAACCGGGCTGGGCAACTGGCTCGGCTCTCCCACGCGCTGCTTCAGCCGGTCGAGCTCCGACGCAAGCGCGCGCGCTTGCGCTTGCGCCAGCCTGGCAGCACGCCGCCATTTCGCCTGCCTGATCCAGGCCGCGGCGCCGCCAAGCACAACGCCGGCGATAGCGACCCCCAGCAGCAATGCAAACAAAGGTACTGTGACGGCCAGGGCAGGATGCGCCTGATCAAAGGGATCGAGCGTCACCACTACGCTATGCCGGTTTGCCACGGCAAAGGCGACGAAAACGATCGCGAGCGGTACGAAGATGAATCCCGTGACGAGCTTGCGCAACATGAGCGTTCGTTCCGTAGTGTGACAGAAACGGGACGGCTCTCCGGCCCGTCTCCCTCCGGGAAGCCCTTCACGCGCCTGCCGGCCGACTCAAAGGGGCGCAGGCAGCGTCACCGGTTCGGGCGCGGGAGCACGGTTGAGCCGCTCACGCATTTCCTTTCCGGTTTTGAAGAACGGCACTGATTTCTTTTCCACGGCAACGTGCGCGCCAGTGCGCGGATTGCGTCCGGTGCGCGCGGGGCGATTCTTGACCGAGAAGGCGCCGAAACCACGCAGCTCCACCCGATCGCCCCTCGCCATCGCCGCAGTGATCTCGTGGAGAATGGCATTGATGATGTTCTCCACGTCGCGCTGATACAGGTGCGGGTTCTGCAGGGAGATGCGCTGAACGAGCTCGGACTTGATCATGGACGATGCCGGTCTGCTGTGGGCCGAGAAATCCAAGGTCAGTGTTCTGGCTTCGGGACGCGCCTCTAGTTCCCGAGCGGAGGCTGCCAAAGCGCCAACAGACCGTCAAGGTTGAGTCGGTCCATCGCCTGCACACTGCCCCAGCCCTGCATGCGCTGGGCCAACGAGTTCAGGCCCGCTGCTTCGAGAGCTGCGATCACCATGGTGTGCAGGAACGGCAGATCACTGAGCCGGTCGTGCAAGCGGTAGTCGCGAACCGGCGTTTTCGGATCGATGTTCTTCGCTTTCGCGAGCCACGCGAGCGCCGCCCGCTCGTCCCCGAGCTCGTCGATCAGCTTGAGCGGAACGCCCTGGCGGCCCGTGAAAACCCGCCCATCCGCAACGCGATCGAGGCTGGCATCGTCAAGATGGCGACGCGCCTGTACCAAGCCACGAAACCAAGCGTAGGAATCAGCGACGATGGATTCGATTGCAGCTCGCGCTTCGGGGGAGGTGGGCTCGAACCCATTGGGCGACGCCTTGAGCGGACTCGACTTGATTTCCTCGACCTTGATGCCGAGGGTTTTCAGAAGGTCTCCAACATTGGGATATTGGAACAGCACGCCAATCGAGCCGATGAGGGATGTTTCCTGCGCGACGATGTAGTCCCCCGCGATTGCCGTAATGTAGCCGCCGGACGCGGCCAGCCCGTCCACGACGACGACCAGCGGCTTGTGCTCTTTGAGGCGCATCAATGAATCGTAGAGCTGCTCGGAGCCCGCTGTCGTGCCGCCCGGGCTGTTGATGTGGACGATCACAGCCGGAGCGCGCGACTTCTCCAGTCGTTCCAGTGCCTCGACTCGATCCTGGTCGGTTCGAATCAGGCCAGTGATCGTGACGCGCGCGATGGAGCCGCCCGGCTGTCCGGTCAGCATGGAGGTTCCAGGAAGCCGCAGGGCGGCACCGAGGGCGATCACTGCGCCGATGGCGAGCACCACCGCGAGCGCGCGCCAGAATGTCAGCTTGCGCCGCATGCGACGGCGATCGACGATGGTATCAGCATCGAGCGTCATGCTTGATCTCCAAAGGCCTATTCTTTGTCCTCGGGTTCTTTGTCCTCGGGTTCTTTGTCCTCGGGTTCTTTGTCCTCGGGTTCTTTGTCCTCAGGTTCTTTGTCCTCAGGCGGCTTATCCGCTGGTTTTTCGGTGGCGCGCCTGAGCGCCGTTCCGAGGATGTCGCCGAGCGTGGCCCCGGAATCCGAGGAGCCATACTGGGCGATGGCTTCCTTTTCCTCTGCCACTTCGAGCGCCTTGATCGATACCTGCACCTTGCGTGTGCGCCGGTCGAACTGGATGATGCGCGCGTCGACCTTCTGCCCGACCGCAAAGCGCTCCGGCCGCTGCTCGCCGCGATCTCGCGCCAGCTCCGCACGTTTGATGAACGTGGTGAGATCGGTGCCGATGATCTTCACCTCAAGCCCGCCTTCCTTGACCTCCGTCACTTCGCAGGTCACGACCGAGCCCTTCTTGACATCGCCGGCCGCCTCTATCGGATCGCCCTCAAGCTGCTTAATGCCAAGGGAGATCCGCTCCTTCTCGACATCGACGTCCAGCACCTTGGCATTGACCTTGTCGCCCTTCTTGTACTCATCGATCACTTGCTCGCCGGGTCGTTTCCAGTCGAGATCGGAGAGGTGCACCATCCCGTCAATATCGCCCTCGAGCCCGAGGAACAGGCCGAATTCCGTCTTGTTTTTGACCTCACCCTCGATGGTCGACCCGGGAGGATGTTTCTCGACGAAGACCTCCCATGGATTGCGCATGGTTTGCTTGAGCCCAAGCGAGATGCGGCGCTTCACCGGATCGACCTCGAGCACCTGCACTTCCACCTCTTGCGACGTCGAGACGATCTTTCCGGGATGCACGTTCTTCTTGGTCCATGACATCTCGGAGACATGGATAAGACCCTCGATGCCGGGCTCGAGCTCGACGAACGCCCCGTAATCCGTGATGTTGGTGACCCTTCCCGTGAAGCGCGCCCCAACGGGATACTTCGCTTCGATTCCCTGCCACGGATCATCCTGCAACTGTTTCATGCCGAGCGAGATGCGGTGGGTCTCGTGGTTGATCTTGACGATCTTGACCCGCACCTGCTGTCCGATGTTGAGCACTTCGCTCGGATGGTTGACGCGCCGCCAAGCGATGTCGGTGACATGCAACAGCCCGTCGATGCCGCCGAGATCCACAAAGGCCCCGTAGTCCGTGATGTTCTTGACGACTCCGTCGATGACCTGGCCCTCTTCGAGATTTTGCACGAGCTCCTGGCGTTGCTCGGCGCGGGTCTCTTCCAGCACAGTGCGCCGAGAGACCACGATATTTCCGCGGCGGCGATCCATCTTGAGGATCTGGAACGGCTGCGGCTGATTCATCAATGGCGAGACGTCGCGGATGGGTCGAATATCGACTTGGCTTCGCGGCAGGAAGGCGACGGCGCCATCGAGATCGACGGTGAAGCCGCCCTTGACTTGATTGAAGATGACGCCTTGCACTTTCTCATTGCCATTGAAGGCTTTCTCGAGCTTGCCCCAGCTTTCCTCGCGCCGCGCCTTATCCCGCGAGAGCACGGCCTCTCCGAGCGCATTCTCCACCCGTTCGAGATAAACCTCGACGGTGTCGCCGATCTTGATGTCCGGCTGCCGTCCCGGACCGGCGAATTCGCGCAGCGCCACACGTCCCTCGGTTTTCGCGCCAACATCGATGACCGCCACGTCCTTCTCGATGCCCACCACCATTCCTTTCACAACCGTCCCTTCCTGCGGAGCGCCTTCACTGAAGGACTCGTCCAGCATCTTGGCAAAATCCTCGCGCGAGGGGACAATGGGGCTTGCGGCAGCGGGAATGTTGGCGGTGGCCATGAATACTCCTGAAGTGAATGGCGATTGCGATTATCGGCAGCACTTTCTCCGGGATCTGCCGGCTGCTTCGCCGATGACGCGGTTGAGGCTCCGCCTGCGAGCGGCCCGGTCTTTCGACCCAGCGATCGATGCTTGAACATCCGGTGCGCCGTGCAACGAAGCGGGCGGAGCAGGCTCTTCCTCCACAACGGAAACACGGTCAGCCGCGTTTCCGGCCTGCGCGGACGGCTTCGACGATGTCGACGGCGGCCCGGAATGCGGCGTCTATATCCAAATGCGTCGTGTCGAGCAAGTATGCATCAGGAGCGGCTTTCAGCGGCGCCGCCGCGCGACTGCTGTCGCGGGCATCACGACGGCGGATGTCCTCGAGAACCTTGGCGATGTCAATGCCTTGACCTTCGCGCTCGACCTCGGCGGCGCGGCGGCCGGCGCGCACCTCGGGGCTGGCGATCACGAAGATTTTCACCTCGGCATCAGGGAAAACCACGGTCCCTATGTCACGGCCATCGAGTACAGCACCAGGGGGCTTGCGTCCGAATTCGCGCTGAAATGCGAGCAGGGCCGCGCGCACTTGCGGAATGGCGGAGACGATGGAGGCGGCCTCGCCGATCGGATGCCGCTTGAGCTCGGCGGGATCAAACGTGGTCGGATCAAGTGCGGCAGCGGCGCTGACCGCCTGCTCCACATTATCAAGCCGCTGCGATCGATCGAGCATGGACTTGGCGAGCGCGCGGTAGATGAGCCCGGTATCCAGGTGGCGCAAGCCGTAGTGGACCGCAAGCTGTTTCCCCAGCGTCCCCTTCCCGGAAGCCGCCGGCCCATC
>Ga0209526_10002922_pt1 | contig 11588 bp, 8 predicted proteins | sample JacPinW_OM2H0_M1_FD_188566 | JGI IMG/M metagenome (GOLD analysis project Ga0209526, IMG submission 188566) | Forest soil microbial communities from Algoma, Ontario, Canada - Jack Pine, Ontario site 1_JW_OM2H0_M1 (SPAdes) (version 2) | ecosystem: Environmental > Terrestrial > Soil > Boreal...
CCAGTTCTTGATGACCAGCGCGAGCGAATTGCGATCCGGCAAGACTCACCGCGACGAGAACTTTCCGGTCGCGTCGTGGATCATTCATCCGCGCCACCGGACGTTGATCCTCGCGTTCTACAATTTTGTCAGAACTGCCGACGATATCGCCGATCACGCAACGCTCGGTGAGCGCGACAAGCTCAACTATCTCGATCTGCTTGAAGCCGAACTGCTGGGCCAGGGCGATAGCCAGCCCGAGGCCGTCAATCTGCGGCGCGCGCTGGCGGAGCGTTCGATGCCGCCGCGCCACGCGCTGGATGTTCTGACCGCATTCCGGATGGATGTGAGCAAGCTTCGTTACGAGAACTGGGACGAAGTGATCCACTATTGCCGGTATTCGGCCATGCCGGTCGGACGGTTCATGCTCGACGTCCACGGCGAGAGCATGTCGACCTGGGCTGCCTCCGACGCGCTCTGCGCCGGCTTGCAAATCAACAATCATCTTCAGGACTGCGGCAAAGACTACAGAAACCTCAATCGCGTCTATCTTCCGCGCGATGCGCTCGCGGCTGCCGGGGCCACCGTCGGGGCGCTTGGCGAGGGGCGGGCATCGGCGCCGCTGCTGCAATGCCTGCATTCGCTCGCCGTGCGAACCGAGGTTCTGCTCAATCAAAGCAGACAGCTCAGCGCCGAAGTGAAGGATTTTCGGCTCGGGCTTGAGATCTCGGTGATCCAGGCTTTCGCCGATAAGATCGTTCGTCTTCTGAAGGTGCGCGATCCCCTAAGCGAGACCGTGCATCTCGGCCCGATTGAACTGCTGGTGTACAGCGTCGGTGGGGTCGCAAGCGAAATGACCCGCCGGGCAGTGGGACGGCGGCACGTGTCTAAACCGGCGGCCGGCGCATGACGCTTGATGCGGCGGCAGCCAACGCGAATTACGGGACATCCGCTTCCGGCAGTTCGTTTTACGCGGCGATGCGCATTCTGCCGCGCGAGCAGCGCGACGCGATGTTTCAGATCTACAGCTTTTGCCGGCAGGTCGACGACATCGCGGATTCCGATGGTCCGCGGCCCGAACGGCTGGCCGCGCTTCAGCAATGGCGTGACGATATCGACGCGCTGTACCAAGGCCATCCGCCGGCGCGGCTGCGGGATTACGTCTCGTCGGTTCGAAGATTTGACCTGCAACGCGAGGATTTTCTGGCCATCGTCGATGGCATGGAAATGGATGTGCCGCAGGATATCCGGGCGCCGGATCTTGCAACGCTCGATCTGTACTGCGATCGGGTGGCCAGCGCGGTCGGACGCTTGTCGGTGCGGGTGTTTGGTCTCGCGCGGGACGACGGTATCCTGCTCGCGCATCATCTCGGCCGTGCGCTGCAATTGACCAATATCCTGCGCGACGTCGATGAAGACGCTGATATCGGTCGCCTGTATCTGCCGCTCGAAGGACTGCTGCACGCGGGAATCACCTCTATCGATCCGCTCAAGGTCATCTCTGACCCGGCGCTGCCGAAAGCATGCGCGCCGCTGGCAGAGCGGGCGCGGGCGCATTTCGAGAAGGCCGACGAAGTCATGGGCCGCAATCCGCGGCGCGTGGTGCGGGCGCCGAGGATCATGTCGAGATATTATCGCGCGATTCTGGAATTGCTTGTCGCCAGGGGGTTCGCACCGCCGCGCGCGCCGGTTCGCCTCAACAAGATGGCCCGCATCGCCATCCTTCTTCGCTACGCATTCATCTGATGCAAAAGACCGTCCACATCATCGGCGCTGGAATTTCTGGCCTCTCGGCAGCCGTTCGGCTGGCGAATGCGAATTTCAAGGTGCATGTCCACGAGGCTACGCAACAGGCCGGCGGTCGCTGCCGGTCATATTTCGACGCGGCGACCAACCTGACCATCGACAACGGCAATCATCTCTTGCTCTCGGGCAACCGTCACGCGGTGGCTTACGCGAGATCGATCGGTACCGAGGCGGGGCTGGTTGGGCCGAAGCGGGCGCAGTTTCCGTTCGTCGATCTGACGACCGGACAGCGCTGGCAGCTCGACCTCGGAGACAGCCGGCTGCCGCTGTGGGTGTTCGATGAGGCTCGCCGTGTGCCTGATACCGGCCTGCTCGATTATCTCGCACTGATGCCTCTGATCTGGGCCGCGCAAAGCAAACTGGTCGGCGATACCATCCCGTGCGAGGGAACGCTTTACCAGCGGCTGGTGCAGCCGCTGCTGCTGGCGGCCCTGAACGTCGATCCGCCCGAGGGGTCCGCGGGCCTTGCCGGCGCGGTGGTACGGGAAACATTGCTGGCGGGCGGACAGGCTTGCCGGCCGCTGATCGCGCGCGACGGCTTAAGCGCGGTGCTGGTCGAACCCGCCATCAAGCTGCTGCTGGACAAGGGCGCCAACATCCAGTTCGGACACGAACTGCGCGAGTTCGGTATGTCGGCAAACAGCGTTGGCGAACTGAAATTTGGCGACGACACGGTCGCCATCGAGCCGGCTGACGCCGTGGTGATGGCTGTGCCGCCGCGCCCGGCTGCGTCGCTGCTCCCGGGCTTGAAAACGCCATCCAAGTTCCGGGCGATCGTGAATGCGCATTTCCGCTTCGATCCGCCCAAGGACATGCCTCCGATTCTCGGGGTTGTCGGTGGACTGGTGGAGTGGCTGTTCGCATTCCCGCGGCGCCTGTCGGTTACCGTCAGCAATGCCGACCGGCTGGTGGATATGCCGCGCGAGGAACTCGCGCAGGCGATCTGGCGGGATATCTGCAAAGCGGGAGGCGTGCAGGGTGAAGTGCCGCCCTGGCAGATCGTGCGCGAGCGCCGCGCGACGTTCGAGGCCACGCCGGAACAAAATGCACTGCGGCCGGGTCCGTCCACGAGCTGGAAAAATCTGTTTCTCGCGGGCGACTGGACTGATACGGGGTTGCCGGCAACTATCGAAGGATCGGTGCGGTCGGGGAACCGCGCCGCCGACCTTGTTCTTGCCATGCGGCCGGCCTGATCGGGAGATAGCAAGTGGTTTCCGGTGGAACCGGGCAGGGTTGAATACAGGGGATGTCGAGCGAAATGCATTCCGGCAACAAGTCAGTTGGAATTGAGACCGATGGCGCCCTGGAGGCCAGCATCGCGTCGGCGACGCGCGCGTTGCTTGGCTACCGGCAACCGGATGGACACTGGGTGTTCGAACTCGAAGCCGATTGCACCATTCCCGCCGAGTATGTGCTGCTTCGCCACTACCTCGGCGAGCCCGTCGACACCGCGCTGGAAGCCAAGATCGCAAATTACCTGCGGCGGGTTCAGGGCGCCCACGGCGGCTGGCCACTGGTGCACGAGGGCGATTTCGAGATGAGCGCCAGCGTGAAGTCCTATTTCGCGCTGAAGATGATCGGCGATTCCCCGGATGCGCCGCATATGGTGCGTGCCCGCGAAGCAATCCGGTCGCGCGGCGGCGCCATCCACAGCAACGTTTTCACGCGGTTCATGCTGGCGATGTTCGGGGTGCTGACATGGCGGAGCGTGCCGGTGTTGCCGGTCGAGATCATGTTATTGCCGATGTGGTCGCCGTTTCACATCAACAAGGTCTCTTACTGGGCGCGTACCACGATCGTGCCGTTGATGGTTTTGGCGGCCCTGAAACCGCGCGCGAAAAATGCCAGCGGCGTCGGCATCGATGAGCTGTTCCTGCAGAAGCCGCATTCAATCGGAATGACGGCCAAGGCCCCGCATCAAAGCTGGGGCTGGTTTCTCCTGTTCCGCGGACTGGACAGCGTGTTGCGGGCGATCGAGCCGCTGTTTCCGAAGAAACTGCGTGCCCGTGCGATCGATAGCGCTGTCGCCTTCATCGAAGAACGGCTGAACGGCGAAGATGGCCTCGGCGCGATCTATCCGCCGATGGCCAACACCGTGATGATGTACGAGGTGCTCGGCAAGCCCGCCGATTATCCGCCGCGCGCCGTCACGCGAAGGGCGCTCGACAGGCTTCTGGTGATCGGCGAGCACGAGGCCTATTGCCAGCCTTGCGTTTCGCCGGTGTGGGATACGTCGCTGACCTGTCATGCCCTGATCGAAGCCGGCGGCGAGGAGGCATTACCTCCGGCCAAGCAGGGTCTGGACTGGCTGCTGCCGAAGCAGGTGCTGGACGTCAAGGGCGACTGGGCTGTGAAGCGGCCGCAAGTTCGGCCCGGCGGCTGGGCCTTCCAATACAACAACGCCTATTATCCCGACCTCGACGACACCGCAGTCGTGGTGATGGCGATGGATCGCACGCGGCGCGCGACCCAAAGCCATGAATACGATGCCGCGATCGCGCGCGGCCGCGAATGGATTGAGGGCATGCAAAGCCGCGACGGCGGCTGGGCCGCCTTCGACGTCAACAATCTCGAATATTATCTCAACAACATTCCGTTCTCCGATCACGGCGCGCTGCTCGATCCGCCGACCGAGGACGTCACCGCCCGCTGCGTCTCGATGCTGGCTCAGCTCGGTGAGACCGCTCAAAACAGCAAGGCGGTTGCGGCCGGGATCGCATTTCTGCGCCGGACCCAGCTTGCGGAGGGATCGTGGTATGGCCGCTGGGGGCTGAACTACATTTACGGCACCTGGTCGGTACTGTGCGCGCTCAATGCCGCCGGGGTGGACCACCAGGATCCCGCGATTCGCAAGGCCGTGGACTGGCTGGTGTCGATCCAGAACAAGGACGGCGGGTGGGGCGAGGATGCCACCAGTTACCGACTAGACTATAGGGGGTTCGAGGGAACTCCCACGACCGCCTCGCAAACGGCATGGGCCTTGCTTGGACTGATGGCAGCGGGCGAGGTCGGGCATCCCGCGGTCGCGCGTGGCGTGGAGTGCCTAATAGCAACACAAAGCCAAAAAGGTTTGTGGGACGAGCAGCGCTACACGGCAACAGGCTTTCCTCGGGTGTTTTATCTGCGCTATCATGGATATCCAAAGTTCTTTCCGCTCTGGGCGTTGGCGCGGTATCGGAATCTGAGGAACACCAACAGCAGGGTGGTAGGGGTCGGAATGTGAATTTGGGGGCGGGGGACGACGCGTCTGCGGGCAATCCAATCGATCCGCGGCCGGTACTGATCGTGACTGGTCTGGTGCAAGAGGCCCGCATCGCGGCTGGGCCGGGCATGACTGTTATTTGCAGCAGTAGCGATCCGCAGCAATTGCGCGCATTACTGACGGTGTTTGACCCATCAACGATCAGGGGCGTGATCAGCTTCGGCGTCGCCGGTGGACTGGATCCCAGCTTGAAATCAGGCGACGTCGTGGTGGCGACCGAAGTGCTGGCCGGTGACGCCCGCTGGCTGGCCGGCTTGGCACTGAACGAAGAACTGATCGCCAGCGTCGGGTTGGGGAGCCGACGCGTTGTGAGGGGTGGTCTCGCGGGCGTGGAGCAGGTGGTCGCCGCCCAGGCCGTAAAGGCCGCACTGCGGTCCGAAACAGGGGCTGCTGCTGTCGATATGGAGAGCCATATCGCAGCCGCCTACGCAGCCGAGGCGGGTCTTCCGTTCGCGGCTCTGCGCGTCATCAGCGATCCCGCCAGCCGCGCTCTGCCGGCGCTGGCGATGGCCGCGATCAAGCCGAACGGCGACATCGATTTGCGCAAGGTCCTGCGCGGCGTGGCGCGCAACCCACTGACGCTGCGCGCGCTGGTCTCGACAGGGATCGACTTCAATCGCGCGCTGCGCAGCCTACGCGGCTGTCGAGGCTTTCTGCTGGGCGGCGAGGGCCTCGTCGCGGCGGATCTCTGACAGGCGCTTCTGCACTTCCGCCGAGAAGATGTACTGCGCCGGGCGCTGATTATCGAGATTGATCTCGGGCGCCATCGGACCCGTCGTCCGCACGCCGCGCAGCGCTACCCACATCGCCTTCAACGGATTGCTCAGGGCTGCGTTGGCCGCGGTCGGCTCATAGCCGCAATGCGCCATGCAGTCGGCACACTTCTCGTACTTGCCGGTACCGTAGGTCTCCCAGTCCGTCGTCTCCATCAACTCCTTGAAAGTCTTGGTATAGCCTTCGCCGAGCAGATAACAGGGCTTCTGCCAGCCGAAAATGTTGCGTGCCGGCATGCCCCACGGCGTGCATTCGTAATCTTGGTTGCCCGCAAGGAAATCGAGGAACAGGCCGGAATGCATGAAGTTCCACTTCTTGCCCTTGCCGAGCGCAAACACGTCGCGGAACAGCTTTTTCGTCTTGGTGCGGTTGAGGAAGTGCTCCTGGTCGGGCGCGCGCTCATAGGCGTAGCCCGGCGACATGGAAACGCCGACGCCGAGTTCCGTGGTAAAGTCGAGGAATTTGGCGATGTCCTCCGCCGCGTGTCCATCGAAGATCGTCGCGTTGACGTTGACCGTGAAGCCCCTGGCCTTGGCGGCCTTGATCGCCGAGACCGCGCGATCGAACACGCCCTTCTGCGAGACCGCCTTGTCGTGGTGCTCTTTCAAGCCGTCGAGATGCACCGAGAAAAACAGATATGGCGATGGTTCGAACAGGTCGAGCTTCTTTTCCAGTAGCAGCGCGTTGGTGCACAACGATACGAATTTCTTGCGCGCCACCAGACCGCGCACGATCTCGCCGATTTCCTTGTGGATCAGCGGCTCGCCGCCCGGAATGGCCACCATCGGCGCGCCGCATTCGTCGGCGGCGTCCCAGCATTCCTGCGCCGACATGCGGCGATTGAGGATCGCGTCGGGATAGTCGATCTTGCCGCAACCGACGCAGGCGAGGTTGCAGCGAAACAGCGGCTCGAGCATCAGCACCAGCGGATAGCGTTTCCGGCCCAGCAATTTCTGCTTGATCAGATAACCGCCGATGCTCAGTTCCTTGAAGAACGGTATTGCCATACGAGTTTTCTTTCTGGACGTAAGTCAGATTGGTGGATCAGCCCGCAGTTAGTTCGGCCGGAAGCCGGAATTCGATATTTTCTTCCCGGCCCGGAAGCACCGACACCGCAACCGGCCCAATGCGCCTCAGGGCCTCGATCACGTCATCGACTAGAATTTCAGGTGCCGACGCGCCCGCGGTGATCCCGACGGCCTTGGCGCCCTTCAGCCAATCCGGGTTCAGCTCGCTGCCATCGGCAATGAGATAACTCGCGACCCCGACTTCGGTGCCGATTTCGCGCAGTCTGTTGGAGTTGGAACTATTGGTGGCCCCCACCACCAAAATGACGTCCACGAGCTTGCTCAGGTCCCTTACCGCAGATTGGCGGTTCTGTGTCGCATAGCAGATATCCCGGATGTCCGGGCCTTGAATATCAGTAAAACGCTGCTGAAGGGCAGCAATAATGTCCTTGGTGTCGTCAACGCTGAGCGTGGTCTGGGTAATATAGGCCACTGGGGTGTCCGCGGGGATGGTTAATGCCGCCACGTCGTCGACGTTCTGGACCAGGAGCACCGGGCCGGGAACCTGGCCCATGGTGCCCTCGACCTCGGGATGCCCGGCATGACCGATCAGGATCAGCGCCCGGCCTTTCGACATGTAGCGCTTGCCCTGGTTGTGGACCTTGGTCACCAGCGGGCAGGTCGCATTGAGCACCGGCAGACCGCGGGCGGCGGCTTCCTCCTCGACGCTCCTCGCCACGCCATGGGCGCTGAACACCGTGACGGCGCGCGGCGGCACTTCCGAGAGGTCCTCGACGAAGATCGCGCCCTTGTTTTTCAGGCTTTCGACCACGTATTTGTTGTGAACGATCTCGTGACGCACATAGACCGGAGGTCCATATTTCTCAAGTGCGCGCTCGACGATCTCGATGGCACGCACCACCCCCGCGCAAAATCCGCGGGGCTGCGCAAGAAAAACTTCCATGGGTCGCCCGTTACGCACGTTGCACCAAACTCATTTCTGCACCTCCGTGGCTTGGATGTCTGCAATATCCGCACCACCACCCGTCTTTGCGTCGCCGCTTCCCCACGCACATGGAGGCACGCGGCTTTGTGTCAAAAAATCATCGACTAGAAAAGACGTCCCGCAGAAGACCAGCAGACCCCATTGTCCCCTTGCCGGTAATATAATACAGTAATCGATCCATTGCGGACAAGAAAGAGCCTGAGACCCTCACTTGTTCGTCACTTTACCGTCGGCCTATCCGAGCTATACAGCGCTGACGCGGTTTCGCCCTGTTTCGCGCGGCTTGTTGCGGCCCTTGCAGGAAAACTACTCAAAAACAACATTAGATCGGCGTAGGGAACTCCGTTAGATAGCGGGCGTTTCCGGCAGGCTCCTTAAGATTAGAAAGAAACGATGTGCTGACAAGTATTGTTGTCTCGATTGTTAGAACCTGCACACGCCTTGCCCTCCCCACGGTCCTGTTTGCCCTCATCCTTGCGGTCGCCGCCGGCTTCTACACAACCCGGCATTTCTCGATCAACACCGACATCAACACCTTGATTTCGTCCAATCTGGATTGGCGCCAGCGCGACAATCAATTCGGAGAGGCCTTCGATCGGGAGCGGACTATCCTGGCGGTGGTGGATGCCCCGACGCCGGAACTCACCGGCGCCGCGAGCCATGCGCTCGAACAGAAATTGTCCGGCGACAGCAAGCATTTCGAATCCGTCGAGCCGCTCGGCTCCGGAGAATTCTTTGACAAAAACGGGCTGTTGTTCCTCCCGGTAGCCGACGTGGGGCGGGTCACCGGGCAGTTCGAGTCCGCAGCCCCCCTGATCGAAATCATGGCCGGCGATCCCAGCATCCGGGGGTTGACCGGCGCGCTGGAGACCGGCCTTGCCGGCGTCAAGCGCGGCCAATTCAAATTGGACAGCACCGAACGGCCCTTCAACCTGATCGCGCAGACCGTCGAAAGCGTGCTGAACAAGGGTTCCGGGACCTTCTCCTGGCGCGAACTGGTCAGCGACAAACCGCTGACGGATTCCGACCGCCGCGCCTTCATCGAGTTCAAGCCGGTCCTCGACTACAATGCGCTGGAGCCCGGCAAGACGGCGACCGATACCATCCGGCAGGCCGCCCGCGATCTCAATTTTCCCGGCGAATATGGCGCCCGGGTCAGGCTGACCGGGCCGGTGCCGATCGCCAACGAGGAATACGCCACCGTCCAGGACGGCGCCATCGTCAACGGCATCGGCACCGTGCTCGTCGTCCTCGTCATTCTCTGGATGGCGCTGCATTCGTCGAAGATCATCTTCGCCGTGTTCGTCAACCTGTTTATCGGGCTTTCGATCACGACCGCGATCGGACTGATGATGGTGGGTTCGCTGAACCTGCTGTCGATCGCCTTTGCCGTTCTGTTCGTCGGGCTGGGCGTCGACTTCGGCATTCAGTTCAGCGTCCGCTACCGCTCCGAGCGCTTCAAGAACGATAACCTGACGCTGGCGCTGGAGGAGGCGGCTCGGCGCGCCGCGGTGCCGCTGTCACTGGCGGCGATGGCGACCGCGTCGGGTTTTTTGTGTTTCCTGCCGACCGACTACAAGGGCATTTCGGAGCTCGGCGAGATCGCCGGGGCCGGCATGCTGGTTGCGTTCTTCACCAGCATCACCGTGTTGCCGGCGATGCTGAGGCTGCTCAACCCTCCGGGGGAAAAAGAACCGGTCGGCTACGCGTTCCTGGCGCCGGTCGATCATTTCCTCGAAAAGCACCGCGTGCCCATTATCGTCGGCACGCTGCTGGTCGCGGTCGCCGGCCTGCCGCTGCTTTATTTTCTCAGATTCGACTTCAACCCGATCAACCTGCGCAGTCCCAAGGTCGAGTCGATCGCGACCTTTCTCGATTTGAGAAAGGACCCGAACACCGGCGCCAACGCCATCAATGTGATGACCAACTCGGATGCCGACGCCAAGACGATCGCGGAACGGCTGGAAAAACTGCCGGAGGTGCTCAGCGTCAGGTGGCTGGAAAGTTTCGTGCCCGAAGACCAGCCGGCAAAACTGAGGCTGATCGGGCAGGGCGCCAAAGTGCTCAATCCGGCGCTCAACCCGGACTCCATCGATGCCCCGCCGTCGGATGCGGAAAATGTCGATGCCCTGAAGGGATCGGTGGACAGCCTGCGCAAGGCCGCCGGCGACGCCAAGGGTCCGGGTGCGGTGGCATCGCGCCGGCTTGCCGACGCGCTGTCGAAGCTTGCCGAATCCAGTCAAGACACCCGCGACAAGGCGCAGGCCGTTTTCGTCACGCCGCTGAAGCTGGTGCTCGACCAGCTCAAGAATTCGCTGCAGGCGCAGCCGGTCAGTCTGAAGACCCTGCCACCCGGTCTGGTCCGCTCGTGGAAGACCAAGGACGGCCTGCAGCGCGTCGAAGCGCTGCCGCGCGGCGATCCCAACGATAACGATACGCTGCGCGCATTCGCCACGGCGGTGCTGGCGGCGGAGCCGAACGCGATCGGGGGACCGGTCTCGATTCTCAAATCCGGCGATACGGTTGTGAAGGCGTTCATCCACGCCGGGTTCTGGGCGCTGGTCGTGATCAGCCTGCTGCTTTGGGCCGCCTTGCGGCGCATCACCGACGTGCTGCTGACGCTGGTGCCGCTGCTGGTGGCGGGCGCTGTGACCATGGAAATCTGCGTGCTGATCGGGATGCCGCTCAACTTCGCCAACATCGTGGCATTGCCGCTGATGCTCGGCATCGGCGTCGCCTTCAAGATATATTATGTCACCGCCTGGCGGTCGGGCAGAACCAATCTGCTGCAGACCAGCCTGACCCGGGCGATATTTTTCAGCGCGCTGACCACCGCCACGGCGTTCGGAAGCCTGTGGCTATCCAGTCATCCGGGGACCGCGAGCATGGGCAAGCTTCTGGCGCTCTCGCTGGTCACGACGCTTGCCGCGGTATTGCTGTTCCAGCCGGCGCTAATGGGCAAACCGCGCGATGTCGGGGAGTAGACAGATATCGCCGACCGGATCTGCCGGCTGCGCATTGGTGGCGAGTTTCTGACCCGGCGCTTTGGGAGCGGGGCCGACGGAACCGGTGGTCTTCAGGCCGGCGGTACCCGGGGTGGCGGCCTTGGGCAGCGCACCTGCCCCCTTCGGCGCCCCTTTGGCCATGCTGTTGGCGGGGCTTGAGGGAATTGGACCGGCGACGCGGGTCCAGGTCTCGCCGCCGCAGAGAAAGCCCAGCACGCAGCCTTGAATCTCCATCTGGTCGACACCGACCGGCTTGATCGTCGAACTGTAGAACTGTCCGTCCTTGGCGTTGTAGACTTGGCCTTCCCATTGATCGACGCCGGTCTTCTTCTTCATGTCGATCAGAATCGGCATTCCCAAGGTCGGCCTGTTCTGTTTTGAGACATCGGGATTGTGCATATCGCGGCCGCCGGGCGTCTTCTCCCATGCCACCGCGCCCCACATGCCTCCGTTGCATTCGGCAACCCGGATGTTGGCGACACCATCCGCTACTTTCCAGTCTCCCGTCGGATCCGCCGCGAACACTGGCATAATGGATGTGACCAAAAACATTCCGGAATATGCTACTGTACGCATAAGGCTTCGTGGGCAGTGCAACATGGTTTGAACCTGTGCTTAAGACGATCCGAAGGGCAAAACGCCGCATTGAGCGTTTTCAGTTGACGAAATGGCCATCAACCGAAGTATGTAGCTGATGCTATATTCAAATCTAGACGTTTCCGAGATGTTTGTGGACCGCCAGTCGCAGC
>Ga0209526_10002923_pt1 | contig 11583 bp, 8 predicted proteins | sample JacPinW_OM2H0_M1_FD_188566 | JGI IMG/M metagenome (GOLD analysis project Ga0209526, IMG submission 188566) | Forest soil microbial communities from Algoma, Ontario, Canada - Jack Pine, Ontario site 1_JW_OM2H0_M1 (SPAdes) (version 2) | ecosystem: Environmental > Terrestrial > Soil > Boreal...
CCGTCGGCCAGCTTGGTAAGTTTATGAGTGACATTCATGAAGGCGGAGCAGGACCAAGAATCTACCCAAAAGCTGCCGAAAGCCATTCCGCAAGGAGAATTTCACGTCACGATACGTAACGCTTGGCTTTTTCCGGCGGCTTCTTTAGTAGCGGTCTGGCCGCCGCCACCGCCGGGCCGCCACGATAACATCGAAGTCCTCCTACTCCATAAAGGCCCAGACAAGCTTCTGGCTGGCCGGATCGAGTGCTGTCGGATCTTTGATTTGATAAAGATCACCCGATAGGTCGCGGATGATTACGCCGCCGTTCTCGAGTTTACGGGGCCACTCATCGAGCTTAGTCTGAAAGGACCGCGGACCCTGGTGCGTTTTGACCAACCAGGTCCTTAGCTCAAACTCATCTTCCACCTGCTCGATCCCCGTAACTTCAAAAACAAATCGGGTCTGCCGTAAAGTTATTTCCAGCGCAGCACGGGAGGAGTGGTCAAGTTCGGCGGCAGAGTGAATAAAGCCAACTTCCGCACCGGCTTCATTACGAAGCGAAATGTAGTTGTTTGGCTCGGACCAAGGAAAGCAGGCAACTGGTCGGATCGGAATAGATCCGCGCTGGCTGTGCAACAGAAGCTGTCCGGCATCATTGCTGTTGAGTTGTGGCATAAGTGTCATTTTAGATGGCGTGAACTTCGTTTAGTTGGATCTGCATATCGTGCAGGCGCCGATAGACTCCGTTTGGTATTTCGAGGAGTTGGGCGTGTGTACCTTGCTCAATCAACCGGCCTTCTTTAAGCACTAACAGTCTGGTCGCACGCTTCAGCGTCGACAGCCGATGCGCGATTGCGACTACGGTTCGTCCAGCGATTAATCGGTTGAGCGCTTCCTGAATCTGGTGCTCGGTTTCGGTATCGACGCTGCTGGTCGCTTCGTCGAGAATCAAAATTCGTGGATTATGTAAAATGGCACGGGCGATCGAAACCCGTTGCCGTTCGCCGCCCGAAAGCGTGTGTCCGCGTTCGCCGACCACGGTGTCATATCCGCTGGCCAGGCGGCAGATGAAGTCGTGGGCATTGGCCGCCCGAGCCGCGGCAATCACGTCGCTGAGCAACGCCTCAGGAACACCGTATCGGATATTCTCCATAATGGTGCCGTGAAACAAAAATGGATCTTGCAGCACCATCCCGACTTGACGACGGAATGCTCCTAACGCGAGCTCCGGGAGAGGTACTCCATCAAGTCTGATCTCGCCACCGGTGACATCGTAGAAGCGGACCAGTAGATTGGCCAAAGTGGTCTTTCCTGATCCCGAAGGACCGACCAAACCAATCAACTCGCCAGGTTCAATCCGGAACGAGACGCCTTTGATAATCTGCCTTACGGCATCGTAACCGAAAGTTACCTCCCGAAATTCGATCGCTCCGCGCAGCGGCTCGAGCTGCGCGCCGTTGTGTCGTTCCGCGAGCTGCGGTTCGGTGTCAAGCAGGTCAAAAATCCGATGGGCCGAACTTAGTGCGCGATTCAACAATCGTGACATCTGCCCGATGATCTCGATCGGATAGAAGAACATTCCCATATACAGCAGAAAAGCGACAAACGTGCCGATCGAGAGATCGACCATTCCGTGTGCTAACAATCGAGGTAGTGCGATTACCCAGGTTAAAATTGTCATGCTGTGTACCAGCAGCATGAGAATGGGCCAGAAACCGGTCCAAACGTGATGAATCCGAAAACACTCATCGGTAAAATCTTCGTTGCGATCGCCAAACCGGCGCTTCTCGTGTTCGGCTTGATCGAACGCTTTGACTACTCTGATGCCCGGCACGACGTCCGATAAGGCATCGGTCAGATTTGACCATTTCCGCCAGGCGCGCAGGAAAAAACCGTGCATAATTCTGCCGTTCCGATAAATCAAAACCAGCAGGATCGGCAGAGGAACCGTCATCACTAGGCCAAGCCGCCAATCGAGAACAATCAGTACGGCGCTCAGACCGATCAGGAGAAGAAAAGATAGCGAGAGCTCTACCACCCCAAAGGCGATGAAATCCCAGATCCGATCGCTATCTGAGCCGACTCGACTGATGATGCTTCCGGTTTGTTTGCTGGAAAAATAGCTGACGCTTAATTTGTGCAGATGGTCGTACATCTGTGTCCGCAAATCGCGGGCGACATGTTCGCCCAAGACCGCCATGGTACGCAGACGCACCCAAGCAGCGCATTCTTGAAAAATGAGAGTGGCGGTTAGTCCTCCAAGCAGGGTGAGTGCGAGCGGCCACGCTTGGGTGAGCGGCAAGGTTCCACCCTGAAATGGCTGAATGACTTGGTCGACAACTTGTCCGGTAAAAAACGGCGGTAACAGGCGCGCCAAAGTCATGACGGCGGCGCCGGACATGCCAAGCGCGACTTGGACTCGGTACGGCCGCAGGTAACCGAGCAAACGCCAAACGATGGCGAGCCGATTACCACTAACTGAGGCCTGTGCCTCTCTGATCGGTCGAACAATAGCTTCTCGGTAACGCTCGTCGCTCGGAGCGAACTCGAGTGTTCTACCGTTGAGTTGTTGGTCCAGAACATATAGCAGATGTCCCATCGCGCCGCGTTGCCGGTGGGTGTACCGGATCGTGACAAACGGATGTTCTTCGTCCCTCTCGAGCAGGTGGACGACCGTACAGCTTAAACCTGGCTGTTCGATGATCTTTTCTAGGAGTTTTCGGGAGATAACCCGAATATGTTCATCGAGATGGCGATCCGCGACTCGGATGACTGCCAAATGATTTGCTGTGAGCGTCACCCAGATCTGGCAAAGACGCAGTGAAGCATCAAGATCGGCCAGCGCGTAAAGCTGAATGATCTCGCCCTGGCACGCTTGCTCGACCCGACACCGCACTTGTACCGGCAGCGTGGGCGGCTGATCAAGGTACCGATCAAATATTTGAGAGACTGGGTCGGACATGGCTGGTTGCGGGCTGGCATCCGTTCCGGATGCTTGGCCCAAAAAAGACGTTGTTTCCCGCTTCGCGCTGGATAGGCGATGAAGCTCCGGCCTTAAGCCCGCCGAAGAGAACCGCGGGTCAATGCCCGGTGATGGTATTCTTCGGAGAAAGAGGGAGGACCCCGTTCATATCACCTTGCCGACGAGAATCGAGTTCAGTGAAGTAGATCATTGCTTTGAGGCCTCCTTAAGAAAATTGGTCTGTGACCTAACCAGACAAACGCTCTTTTAGCAAGAAATTAATTCGAGGCACTTACTCGGCTTGGATCAGGCGATACACTCTCACCACCCCGGCATCTTGAGGTAAAGTTCGCTGACCGATGTATTCACAAAAAAAACTCGGAATAGCACTCGTCGCTGCAAGGATCGCAAAATGTTCGGTAGTCAAGATCTCACCTTTGCTGGTTGTCGGTTCGAGTGCGGCGGCAAGATTCATATGTCTGCCAGTAAAGGCGATGTGGCGAACAAGAGGATTGAACATCGAGAATACTGGCCCCGCGTGAAGCGCAACTCGAATGCCGAGGTCTGCCGGCAGACCATGCCGGCTCCAATCCGCCTCGCCTCCGGGCGGTGGTTCAAGCATTTGCCGAAGCTGCAATGCAAAGCGACCCGCTTGATCCACCTCATCGAATACCATGTAGAAGCCATTTCCCCATGCGCTCACTGAGCATGGCTTATCGCTGGAACCACCCAACAGTCGCGACGCAGCTCCCAAGAAGTGTTCGTTAAAGAGGGGCAATTGCTCTTCGGTGAGCGTGTTGAATCCGACCACGTTGGCAAAGAGAATGGCTTTGATATCCTGTTGCATCTGGCCAGCGCTGTGTTTGTCGGTTTTTGTCTCCGACGCAGTGATCGGCTCCTCAACAGCTCCGCCAATTCCGACTCGCTCGGCTGTCAGCGGTCCAAGCGGGATGATCTTCAGCTTGGGTTTGGTTTGGCCCAATCCTTGAGGAAAGTCGAGGCTCCAATAGTCGATGAAACTGGCTGTTCCTCCCATGCCGGCGCCAGGCTTACCGTTCCATACTGCTAAGGCGATCAGATCGAGGTTAAGCTGCTTAGCCTGGATCAACGCCTGGCCACTGAGTAAACGCGTAGCGAACCAATAAGCGGGGGAGTTATCCGCCGGATGATGTGAGTTCGCGGCATCCACACTCTTTGCCGGTCTCAAAACGTTTCGAAACCGTTCTTCCCAGCCGGCCCCAGCGTAGCTCACGCTTCTTTCCACGAATTCTTTCTCCGGTCCTGAAAGCAAAATGTGATAAGGCTGCTCGAAAGACCTCATCTGCTCGAGGAACAGGATATCGGATCCTGCCGCCGCTGAGGAAAAGCCGATTGCGGGCAGGGAATCAGCAAGGACTCGCCTTATTTCTGATGCAACCGCGGGCTCGAGCTCTGCCGGAAACCGTCTTTCGCTCGGAGGGCTCTCGAGCGAGTCAAGCATGTGTCCCGAAAATACGATGATGGCCGGGGCGCGAAAGCAATCATCCAGGATGTGAATGTCTTGCCCGAGGTGCTCAAGAAGGATTCGAGCCTGCCTTCGCGCAGAACAGCGTTCTCGGATGTCCAGCCCGGCTGCGATCACTTTCGCATAGTGCTCCCGCGCTTTATCAAAATCGCCTAGGCAAAGATAGGCCTCGCCGAGCGTGGCGTCGCGCCAATGGTCATCATCTTTTGACTTTTGCGGTTTGTTGCAAAGCTGCAACGTGTGCTTGGCTAACTCATTAGCCGAGGCGACATTGCCGGCCAGCAGAGAAAGGCTAGCCGCATTGATAGCTGGAAAAGGGTCGGCCGGTGCAAGTCCAACTGCCTTTTGGTAAGCAGCAATCGCCGCCGATAGAGCCTCATTAGATCGGGTCCGTAGCCAGGTTTCCTTAAATGTTCTGCCCACCAGGCTTAAAATGTCGCACGTGACGTTACCTCGATTGAGGAGGTCCATTAACACGACCCGCGCCCTTCTGCTTTGGCCCGTTTGAGCGAGAGCTTGAGCATAAACGTACGGAAATCCGGGTTGCAGCTTGGCATGCAGCGAAGCACCCTCAAGGATTCGCAATGCGGTGAAGGCGTCACCTTCCTTTAAGGCAACTCTGGCCTGTCTTTCCGACTCAGTCTCTGGCGGCGATTTGGCCATGGTAGGCGGGAACCTTTCAAAGAATCGAACCGAAGTATTAGCGAGAATCGAAAGACTCTGGCTGGAGCGCGCGGAATAGTCTTTTACTCGCGTCCGGGCTAAGACCCAGGTAACTGCCGCCAATTCTTGTCTGCCTTGTCGATATTGCTGTCGATATCGCTCTTGAAACTTTTTAACGCGCCTTGATTTCCACAGATGTAGAGCTTCCCTTTATAGACAAGGAAGGCGCTGGGGCCTTCGGGGTCGGCTAGTACTCCGCTAGCTACGCCGTAAGCACAAAATCCTCCATATTGCGGGACATACTTTGTCGGATCTTTTCCGAATTCAGCTTTATTCGCTGCTGAGGCGAATAAGTAGGTGGCGCCGCGATAAGTGGTCGCTATTGCCGAACTCCCTTTGACCGGTTTTCCCTCCTTGAAGTAGGCGACCACATCACACCCTTTAAGGATAACCCCCTGACTGTCGACGTTCAGCTTGCCGGTAGCACTGTCCTTTTCCTCTTCCAGAAAGGCGTTTTGGCCGAGAAGATTTGGCCTATGAGGTAGCGCGGTCCGTCCCGGAGCGCCAGTTCCTTTCATCTTCCAAGTAAGAAGCAGCGTTTGCTTGCCGGAAATACCAAATGCGTTGGTTGCCACAAGAACAACCACGGCTCCGATGAAAGCCGTAGCCGGCGAGCGAGGAAATCTTGTCATACGAAGCGCCTCCGGCGGAGAGGATCAATTTATCTGTTTATATCAGTAACATATTCACAAAGGAACTGTTTTCTGAGCAGGCTATTGCCAACAACTCGTTGCTCAGGGTCAGTGCGGCATAGCATCCAGAATTTTAAGGCGAAGATGTTGAGCAGAGAGATCTGTTGGATCCGCAAGAAGCCCGGTATCGACCGCACCAAGCGCCAAGTTCGGCTGGTGTTGCCGCAGCAGCATCTCACCGGCGCGCGTGCAAAGAATGCTATTTTTTGGAAGCCTAGCCAGGCCAAATGAGCGAAGAAAGTCGGAGCGACCAGAGTCAGATTCGAATCTCGCCAAGGCGATATGAAGTAGCGGGTTATCGGGTAGGAAACCCAAGGCGTTTCGCAGCCATTCTTCGGTGACGCCTGGGTTCGTCAAAAGGGCGTTGTCTATCCACTCAGTAACTTTGGTGTCGCTTGCCGGAAAAATCGTTCGATCGCCGCCGGTACCGAAAAACCATTGTACGAACCGCGCGCTGGGATCAAAATCTTGAGCCAAACCCTTTAATTCCGCCGTCAGCTGCGATCTGTGTTGCTCGTTGACCGCGATGAGCGAGCCGTCATCCGAGAATTGGAGTCCGCTTGCGATATCTGAGAGTATTTCAACTTGTCGGACCGAAGAACCCTCCTGGGAAACAGAGGAACCTGCGCGCGCTGAGTGGCCACCCGATCCTTTCACCTGCCTGGCCAGCTCGATTGGTGTAGCCGCATCCCAGAGTTTAGCCGTTTTGTCCGCGCTCGCCGTGAGGATCCGAGCGCCATCGGGACTAAACGCCACCCACCGGACGGTATCCTGATGGGTAAGAACGGCGGCGACCTTGCCCGAGCTCACATCCCAGAGTCTGGCAGTATTGTCCGCGCTCGCCGTCAGGATGTGAGTGCCGTCGGGACTAAACACCGCGCAACGGACCGGATCGCGATGGGCAAAAACCGCGATGAGCTTGCCTGAGGCCGCGTCCCAGAGCTTGGCGGTTTTGTCGGTGCCTGCCGTTAAGATCCGAGCGCCGTCGGGGCTAAACGCTGCATGATTGATACTGTCCTCGAGGGTAAAAGAAGCGATAAGGTTGCCTGAGCTCGCATCCCAGAGCTTCGCGGTCTTATCGGCGCTTGCCGTCAGGATCTGAGTACCGTTGGGACTAAACGTTGCGTGGTTGACACTGTCCTGATGAGCGAAGGAGAGAATGATCTTACCGGAGACCACATCCCAAAGTTTGCCCGTTTTGTCGGCGCTCGCCGTTAGAATTCGGGTGCCGTCGGGGCTAAATACCGCTGCATTGACGCTATCGTTGTGGCCAAAGGAGGCAATCAGCTTTCCCGATGACGCATCCCAGAGCTTGGCGGTCTTGTCGGCGCTTGCCGTCAGGATTCGGGCGCCATCGGGACTAAACACCGCAGTATTGGCGCTATCTTCATGTACAAAAGATGCGACGAGCTTACCCGAGTTCGGATCCCAGAGCTTGGCTGTTTTGTCGGCGCTTGCTGTCAGGATTCGGGCGCCATCGGGACTAAACACCGCGTCGTTGACACCGCTTTCATGGTCAAAAGAGGCGATGAATTCACCCGACGCTACCTGCCAGACCTTCACGGTTTTATCCCAACTCGTGGTCAGGATCCGTGCGCCGTCTGGACTAAATACCGCATCGTTGACCTCATCCTGATGGGCAAATGAGGCAATGAGCTTGCCAGATGGCGCCCAAAGCTTTGCGGTTTTATCCCAGCTTGCCGTCAAGATCCGTTCGCCGTCGGGACTGAAGGCCGCATGATAGACTCCGTCCTCATGGTCAAAAGACACGATCAGCTTGGCCGAACCGGCCTCCCAAAGCTTTGCAGATTTGTCCGCGCTCGCAGTGAGGACAAGTGTGCCGTCGGGACTAAATGCAACATCGTAGACACCGTCCTCATGGACAAAAGAGGCAATGAACTTGCCTGAGTTCGCCTCCCAGAGTTTTGCCGTTTTGTCCGCGCTCGCCGTCAGAATCCGCGCTCCGTCAGGACTAAATACCCCATGGTAAACGATGCCCCGATGAGCAAAAGATGCGATCGGTTTACCCGAGTTTGCCTCCCAGAGTTTGGCGGTTTTGTCGGTGCTCGCAGTCAGGATCCGCGTACCGTCGGGACTAAACACTGCGGCATTGACACCGCCCTGATGATCAAGGGAGGCGATGAGCCTGCCCGAGTTCGCCTCCCAGAGCTTGGCTGTTTTGTCATTACTAGCCGTCAGGATCCGACTGCCATCCGGACTAAACGCCGCGGCATTGACGCCGTCTTGGTGCGTAAGCGAGGTGATGAGCCTGGCGGACCCATCCCAGAGTTTGGCGGTCTTGTCCGCGCTCGCGGTGACGATACGAGCTCCGTCGGGACTAAACACTGCGGTGTTGACCGGACCCTGGTGAGTAAAGGTGGCAATGAGCTTGCCCGAGTTCGCGTCCCAGAGCTTGGCGGTCTTGTCCCAGCTAGCCGTCAGGATCCGAGCACCATCGGGACTAAACACAGCGTGAATCACCACATCCTGGTGGGTACATGAGGTAACCAATGGTGGCAACGCCTTCTCCCGATGAACGATGAGCTCTTGAAAGAATCGCTCTGAAGCAACTTGATTTGCTGGGTCGAACTTGATTGCGCGCGCGAGAAGGGCAATCGCTTCCTGCCACTCGCCCAGCTGGAACTGACGCTCAGCTTGGTTGAAGCTTGCCCAACTTGCTTGCCGCAACTGTTCCTCCAGCTTCGAAGTGACCGCCGCTTCCGACCGAAACGCTTGGGCTGCGCTCTGACGCTGTTGCTCAGCCCGGAACCACTGTAATCCAGCGAAGATCGCAAGAATAGTGATCGCCGCCATCACTGCGTACCGAATTCGGTCTTGGACTTGTTTGCGCCGTTTTCGCTCGCCGACGCTCGATCGGATGTAGTCAATCTGCTCCTGACTGAGCGAGGGTTCAAAATCCTTGACCAGCTTTTCCCCTTCGGCCAGCGGGAGTCCGGGCCCGAGGAGGTCGTCCCTTTGTTTACCGCGGCTCAGCCACAGCTTTAGGCTGGAATCCAAACGGTCTCGCATCCGGAGGAATTCGCGGTTCCCGCTCAGCCACTCTTTAACGCGTTCCCATTCGCGCAAGAGCGCTTCGTGCGCAACGGTTACGGTGACCTCTCCATGAGGATCGATGTCTGCAACCAACAGCCGTTTTGCAATGAATAGATCAACAAAGCCCTGTGCACCGGTTGCCTGGTCATTACCGATTCGGTCTGAAGCGAGCAAATTACGATACGGCACCGTCCGCCGGTTGGGGACCTCCTCTTCGCCTTGGCCTAGCGTGACGAGGTAGCGCATTACTAAAGGGAACGTCTTTTGCTCGTGCGGTTGCAACGTGGCGAATACGTCCTCAGCGTGCTTGGCCAGCGCACCTTTTAGTTCGCCTACTTCGCGATAGTCGGACCACCGGAGCAAGTCATCGCCTCGGGCAGCCTGCTTGTCGTGCAGAAGCAACAACACGTGCTCGAGCAACGGCAAAGATTCTGGAGTGGCGGCAGCGGCATCGCGCAGCGCTTCATCTAATCGTTGACGGGTCTGGCCGTCCTGTTCGAAGTGAAGACCGGCTAACTCGGCCGGCAACCGAATCATATTTCCGACCTCGTCCGGATTGGGCGGCCGGAGATCGTATTTTCCCGCAGGCTTCGCCAATTCGACCAGATCATCGAACTGCTGGTAGCGCGTGTAAAAATCGTTGCGAAGTGTGGCCAACACAAAAACCCGTCCGCTCCGCGCAAGGACCGAAAGCACGCTCACGAACTTTAACTGCAGCTCCTCCGAAAACCCCGAGGTGAACAGTTCCTCGAGCTGATCGACGATCATTGCCAATCGAGCACGTGCTGGCTGAAGCTCATCAAGTTGCAGTCGGGCATTCGCGGCATCGGCGTCGCGCTGCTGTTGTCGAAAGCTTAACTCCAACTCGCGCAGGCGCTGCTCCTGGCGCAGGCGGTGCTCGAACGAAACCTGATTGAGCTTATCCTTGACTCGATCAGCAACTCCTTGGGGATTCGCGCGGAGTTCAGCGGCTAAATCTCTGATTGGCTCCTTCGATTCCGGATCTGCCAACTCCGGCAGCGCTTCCTCGGCCAAAAGTCCAGCGGCCAGGGCGTCAAACACGTCACTCTGCGATCCGGCGGCGGCCGGGCGCATCACCGATCGCCGCCAAAGCCCGATACCTTCAATTACCCCTGGCTCAGTCAACAGCGGCAAAACTCCTGCTCGTACTAATGAACTTTTGCCCGAACCGCTTGCGCCTAGCACCAGGACAAATGGCCGCCCCCCCTCGGCCTGTTGAATCAGAGCGGTCAAGACTCCATCGATTGCCAGCGTTCGTCCGGCAAAAATCGGCGCGTGTTCGAAATCGAAAATTTGAAGTCCCCGAAACGGATTTTCTTTCCACCGCCGCGCTTGCGCCCGTTGCGCCAGCCATCGCCGTTGGCGCTCGTCGGAAACCTGAACCAACAGAAAGTCCCGGAAATGCTCCCGAAATAGTCCTTCAAACTCATCGAGATTATTGTAGCTGTTGAACGCCCCAATAAACTGACCCTGGCTATCTTTTTCCCAGGAATCGAAAAAATCTTTGAGCAAATCCCATTGGCGAAAGAATTCTTCTCGCTTTGCCGGGGGATCGAGTGGCGGATTGGGTTGGCTGCGGTTGCGGTATATATGCAGCACCGGCCTACCGGCAGTTTTGTCGCGCTGAGCCTTGGCCCAAGCTATCTCATACTCCGTGCCGGATCGCGGCTCGCTCCCATCCGGCATCCGAAAACGAGGATGTAACTTCGTGCCGAGGCGTGACCACAGTATGCAGATCACCAAATCGAAGCGAGAGGTGTCCGGGATCTGGTCCTGGTAGCCGAGCTCCGGTGAAAACCGCTGGTACTCCCAAAAATAAGGACAAAGAATCAGTTCGCCAGATTCCGGCTCAATCGAGGTGATCCCCGACTCGAGGAGCTCAGAATCACGCAACAGATTCGAATACTGGACACACACAGGTATACCCAGTTCCTCCGCGATTGCGCGAATTAACCTATCCGCGATTGTTCGTTCCAACTGAACGTCCCCCGGAGAAGAAACAAAAACCTTGATGGTTTTCATCGGGACGGTGCACTCCGGACCTTTGTCGTCAATTCATCGCCCGCCTAATTCGGCGCCAGCTCGGGCACTAATCCGCTGGCGGCTGGTTTCAGCTTGGTCAGTACCAGCAATGTTCCGCGACGCCTTTGCTGATAGTCGATTTGGTCAAAAGCATTACGAATCAAATGAACTCCTAATCCCCCTGGGCGCAATTGATCGAGTGAGCGGCCGTGGTACTTCGTCGAATCAAACCGATCACCGTAATCCCGGATATGAAAGCGTACACCGTTGCTCTTGATTGTTTCCAAAGAAAGCGAGATTAACTGATCTTCGGCAAGGTGGTAGGCATGCCGGATGATATTGGTGCAGGCTTCATCGACGCCTAGGACCATCAGGTCAATCTCTCGGCTGGAGAAAGCACGATTTTGCAAAAACTGGCGAACACAGTGCCGAACCAACCAAAGATTTGCTGGATGACTTGCGAACTCGATCTTTTTCTTCATTTGCGGCCGATGGTCAGAATGGTCAAGTCGTCATGAGGTGACGTATCCCCTCGATGCTCAGCTTCTGCTTCAATCAAAGCTTCGACGATCTGCTCCGATCCATTCAGTGGCTGAGCCAGTACTTTTCTTAGCCGATCCATG
>Ga0209526_10002924_pt1 | contig 11582 bp, 9 predicted proteins | sample JacPinW_OM2H0_M1_FD_188566 | JGI IMG/M metagenome (GOLD analysis project Ga0209526, IMG submission 188566) | Forest soil microbial communities from Algoma, Ontario, Canada - Jack Pine, Ontario site 1_JW_OM2H0_M1 (SPAdes) (version 2) | ecosystem: Environmental > Terrestrial > Soil > Boreal...
CCATCTGCCGCTGCAGGTGCTCCAGCAGCTGGTCGAGCGTGTCGATGCCGGGCGGGAACATCTGACCGTACTTCTGCATGAAGTCCCGGAACGACGCCGAGGTGTCCAGGCCCTGCCGGCGCTGCTCGAGCATCCGGTTCAGGTCTCGCACCATCTCGCGCACGGCCGAAAGGTCCTGCTGGGTCATGGACTCGATCGACTGCTTCATGCCCTGGAACATCTGGTTGAGCATCTGCTGCTGCAGCTGCTGGAGCAGCTGGTCGAACTTCTCCCGGGCCTCCTCGTCCATGAACTCGTACTGGCGGAGGCCCTTCATGCGACCGCCCAGGTCCTCGGGGACCCTGTCGAGCTGGTTTCGCCGCTGCTTGGCCAGCTTCTCCATCAGCTTGCGATTCTCGGGCGGGCTCTCCGCCACCTTGCGGTCGATGCCCTGGCGCTCGGTGTCCACCACCTCCTGGAGCTGCTCGCGAATGGATTCGACGGTCGAGTCGAGGTCGTAGCGGGCAAGCTCCTGCTCGCGGCGCTCACGCAGCTCGCGAAGCAGCTGCTCGAGCCCCGGCATGTCCTCGTTCCCCCAGCGATAGAGCCGCTGCAGCGCTGAGCTCAAGTCGCCGTAGCTCATGAGGTCGTCGGAGAGCGCCTCCAGGACCTCGTCCGCGTCCGGCGCGTCCAGGTGCTGGGAGCCGTCCCACCGTGAGTACCGGAACCTGGCGGGCATGGAGTCTGATTACAACCTTACAGAATCCCGGCGAGAATGGGCCTCCGAGATCAGACCTCCGCGCCTGGCTCGATATCGAGGACCCGGACGCCGGAGCCGACCAGCTCCTGCAGCTGGTTGGGGCGGCCGATGAGGGGCGGGAAGGTGCCGAAGTGCATGGGTACGACGGTCTTGACGCCCAGCAGCTCGACCGCCTTGGCGGCGCGCCTGGGGCTCATCGTGTAGTAGTCGCCGATCGGCAGGAAGGCGGCGTCGAGCGAGTGCAGCTCTCCGATCAGTCGCATGTCCCCGAAGACGTCGGTGTCACCGGCGAAGTAGATCGTGAAGCCGTTTTCGAACTCGACCACATACCCCACCGCCTCGCCGCCATACACCACCTGGTCACCGTCGGTGATGCCACAGGAGTGCTCTGCGTGGACCATCGTGACCCGTACGCCGTCGATGTCCTGGGTGCCGCCCTTGTTCATTGCGTTGCCACCCGCACCCGGGAAGCCCTTGGAGCCGAGCCAGGTGGCCGTCTCGGGGATGGCCACGAGTTTGGGGGTCGTCCGCTTGCCGATCTCCAGGGCGTCGTGGATGTGGTCGAAATGCCCGTGGGTGATCAGCATCAGGTCGCAACGATCAACGGTCTTCAGATGCTCCGGCGCCACCGGGTTGTTCATCACCCAGGCGTCCAGCAGGATTTCCTGACCCTGGACGCTCCTCGCCCTCCAGGTGCCGTGCCCGATCCAGGTGAAGCTGACCTTGTCGTTGATCGCCATCTGCGCTCTCCTTGCTGGGATGTGGCCCGGCGGCTAAGCCTAGGCCAGCTGGGCGACCGGCCGAAAGCTCCGCCGCTGAAGCAACCCGATGGCGCCGTCCAGGTCGCGGAGTTCGGTGATCAGCGAACTACCATAGGTCACGTGGCCGAACGGGCAAAACGGGAGCAGAAGCCGCGTGGCCTGAGCCCGGTCAGGCGGACCAAGCCCAAGCCCTCCGGCTCGCGCGAGGCCCCTGAGCTGCGACCGGCCACAGCGGCCGAGCAGAAGCTGGACAAGTTCCGCAAGCGGCGCTACGAGGTGCTCCACCAGGAGACCGCGCCGGCGCGCAAGCGGCGAGCCGAAGGCAAGCCTGGAGCCAGGGAAAGGATCAACGCGATGCTGGACCCCGGCAGCTTCGTGGAGCTCGACATGTTCGCCACGGCGCGGGCCACTGGATTCGGCATGGAGGAGCGGCGCATACCGGGCGACGGCGTGGTGGTGGGCTTCGGGACGGTGGACGGGCGGGAGGTGGCCGTCTATGCCTACGACCCCACCGTGCTCGGAGGATCGCTGGGCGAGGTGACCGCCGAGAAGATCGTCAAAGTCCAGGAGCTGGCCTTACGCAACCGGATCCCAATAGTCGGCATCAACGATTCCGGCGGGGCCCGGATCCAGGAAGGGGTGGTGGCGCTGGCAGGCTACGCGGACATCTTCTTCCGCAACGTGCGCGCCTCGGGCGTCATCCCGCAGCTGAGCGTGATCGCCGGCCCCTGCACGGGAGGCGCCGTCTACTCGCCGGCGATCACGGACTTCATCTTCATCGTGGCCGGCTCCGGCTACATGTTCATCACCGGACCCGAGGTGGTGAAGGTCACCACGGGAGAGGAGGTCACCTTCGACGAGCTCGGCGGCGGCGAGGTGCACAACACCCAGTCCGGCGTCGCCCACTTCCTCTCCCAGGACGAGGCCGAGTGCTGGAGCGGGGTGCGCCAGCTGCTCTCCTACCTTCCCTCCAGCAACGCCGAGCAGCCGCCTTTCCGGCCCACCGCTGACGACCTGGAGCGAGGGGACCCGGAGCTGCAGACGCTGGTGCCGGATAGCCCCAACCAGCCCTACGACATGCGCGAAGTGGTGACGCGGCTGCTGGACGACCGTCAGTTCCTGGAGGTGCAGCCCTTCTTCGCCCAGAACATCGTGGTCGGGTTGGGCCGCCTGGGCGGCCACGTGGTGGGGGTGGTCGGCAACCAGCCCAAAGTGCTGGCGGGCGCCATCGACATCAAGGCGTCTACCAAGGCGGCTCGCTTCATCCGCTTCTGCGATGCCTTCAACGTGCCCATCCTGTCCCTGGTTGACGTGCCCGGCTACCTGCCCGGCACCGCCCAGGAGCACGAGGGGATCATCCGGCACGGGGCCAAGCTGCTCTACGCCTACGCCGAAGCGACGGTGCCCAAGCTGGCAGTGATCGCTCGCAAGGACTACGGCGGGGCGTACTGCGTGATGTCGCCCAAGCAGATGGGCTCCGATCTCAACCTGGCTTGGCCAACGGCCGAGATCGCGGTTATGGGCCCGGAGGCGGCGGTGAACGTCATCTACCGCCGCGAGTTGAGCAAGGCCGAAGACCCGGCGAAGCGCCGCTCCGAGCTGGTCGCTGAGTACACCGCCCGATTCGCAAACCCCTACGTGGCGGCCGAGCGCGGCTACGTCGACGGAGTCATCGAGCCGCGGGAGACCCGGCGCGAGCTGATCCGCGGCCTTCGCCTCTGCCTACGCAAACAGGTCGAACGCCCAGCCCGCAAGCACGGCAACATTCCTCTCTGAGACGACGCGGGGGGAACCCAGGTTCCCCCCACGGACCCACCCTCCTCTCGGGAGTGATGATGGGTCCGACAAAAAACAACTCATACGGCCGGAGTGCTGCTCGCCCGCCTGCGCCAAGCAACGCCCTGGCTTCGCGCTGAGAAGCAGTCGTGGTCGTGGTTCGAAGGGAGGGACGATGCTTTCGACGCGCTGGTCGCTTGCCTCGTCGCCCGCTCCTGATTTATTTTTGTCTTCAAGCCGACCTTCCAGGAGGGAGGAAGGACTAAGAAGCCCCTCCCCCCTCCCTGCCGGGTCGAACTCAGACTGCGACCGCCTCCGACTCCTCATCTTCGAGAGCGACGGCTGGCTTTCCCGCGCGGACGGCGAGGGTGGCCAGCGCGGCGGCGAGGAGGACACCAATTGGTATAAGCAGGGTCGGCCGGGCCGCGTCGACGAAGGCGTTGGCGAAGACCGCGTGCGCGATCAGGGCGACCTGGTGGGCGACGCCGGGCGGCACTCCGGGCGGGAGGGCGGTCGCGGCGCCGGTCTGCCCAGTGCCGATTTCGAGGCCCTTGCGGGCGGCGTTGCTGAATCCGTCGACGAACTGGCCGCGGAACGCGGCCGGTAGCTGAGATGAACGGTTGACCGCCTCGTCGTGGAGCGCGACCGCGAGGCGGTTCTGGAGTACGGCCCCGACGACGGCGCTGGCGATGACCGTGCCCAGCTCCTGGATCGTGTTGATGACGCCCGAGGCGACGCCGCCCAGCTCCGGGCTGAGGTCGCGGGTGGCGAGGCTGTAGACGGGCGTCCAGACGAAGCCCATGCCGAGGCCCGAGATCACGAGACCGGGGATGAAGGCCCAGCGGCTGGCGTCGGCTTGCATCGCCCAAGCAACGTAGCCCATGCCGGCGGCGAGGACGACGAGACCGGGAATCAGAAGGTACTTGCCGCTCACCTTCTGGCTCAGGCCGCTGGCTACGCCCGAGGTGATCAGCATTGCCAGTGGCTGCACCCCGACGATGAGGCCCGCGTCGATGGCCGACAGCCCGAGCACGGACTGGAGGTAGATCGTTAGCGGCAGGTAGAAGCCGAGGATCGCGAAGCCCATCCCTGCGAGGACGAGCGTCATCAGCGAGAAGTTCCGGTTCTTGAAAACCGCGAAGGGGAGGAGCGGCTCGCGGTCCTGAGTGCGCCACTGTTGGACGAAGAAGACCGCCAGCAGGAGGGCACCAGCCGCGATGACTCCCGGGATGGTCACAACGCCGCTGATCGTCCCCCAGTCGTAGCGCTGGCCCTCGATGAGGCCGAAGACGATCCCGAGGAGACCGCCGGTGACCAGCAGCACGCCGAGGAGGTCGAGGCGGTGGCGGGTCGCCTGGCGGAGATCGGGAACAGCGATGAAGGCCATCACCAGCGTCACCACCCCAAAGGGCAGGTTCACATAGAAGACCGAGGTCCAGCCGAAGTGGGTGACGAGGAAGCCGCCCACCGTCGGGCCGGCGAGGACGGCGAGCCCGGCGAGGATGCCGTAGATGGCGAAGACGCCGGCGCGGCGCTCGGCGGTGAAGAGCCGGAGCATGATCGGGAGGCCCTGCGGCGCCAGCACGGCAGCGCCAACGCCCTGGAGGGCGCGAGCCGCGATCAGCTGGGTCGGATCCTGGGCGAGTCCGCTCAGGGCTGAGGCGGCGGTGAAGATCGCGATCCCGGCGATGAAGAGGTTGCGCGGTCCGAAGACGTCACCGAGGCGGCCTGAGGTGATCAGGAGGACGGCGTAGAGGAGGCTGTAAGCGTTGAGGACCCAGAGGACCTGGTCGAGCGAGGCGTGAATGCCGTCGACCAGGCTCGGGATCGCGATGTTGACGATGGTCAGGTCGAGGAGGGTCATGAAGAGACCCAGGCTCAGGGTCGCGAGGGCGACCCAGGGTCCGAAACGAGGGCGTGCGGCAGCGACTGACATTGGACTGGCTCCTTTCAGTTTGAAATTCGAAGGGTTCCGGCCGGACAGAGGCCGGTTCTAGCGGGCGGTGGCGCGTCTCGTTGGTTGCGTCAGTAGCTACCTCCCGATCGCCTTTGAAACTCGGCGATCTGGACCTTGAACTCGTCGAGGCTCGGCCAGAGAGCGCCCTCGAGGAGGTCCCCGATGAGTGTTCGAATCCACTCTGCCTCGGCACGCTGCATCTCGCGCAGGTACTCCTCCTCAATGACGAAGATCCGCGGCAGCTTCAGCTCATCGACCGTCACCTTGAGCTTCACATCGGTGGCGGCGACCGCCGCCTCGAGCTCCAGCATCCGCCGGCGGAGCAGCTCGACGACCTCCGACTTCTCGAGGCCGTACATGAAGGCGAGGGCGGTGGCGAACTGGGGGAATTCGTTGACAGGCCTGCCCAGCGCCTCCCGCAACCACTGGTCGAGCTCGCCCGAGCCGGATTCGGTGATCCGGTAGACGGTCCTTTCCGGTCGCTTTCCTTCCCGGCTCGTCTCCGTGGCCTCGATCAACCCTTCACGGGCGAGGCGGTCGACGGTGTCGTAGAGCGAGGCGCCCTTGATCCTGACCAGGTGGTCATGCTCCCGGTGCTGGATGGTCGTCCGCATCTCATAGGGATGCATGGGCGCCTGCCTCAGGAGGCTGAGGACACAAGCAGCAAGTGGTGTTAGCCGAGTGCGATTGATCGACATCGTTTAGTCGATTCCGACTATATCACCACCGACTAGTCGGATGTCAAGCTGAGGGGCACACAAACTCGCGTGCGTTCAATCGACGACCCTCAAAGTTAGGGTGGCGGGTTCCTGAGCCGCCGGACGTCGATCACCGCGACGACCACGATCTCGCCGGGGCGGACGTCATAGAGGACAGCCAGAGGCGGGACAGGGAGCCAGCGCAGGCGCTTGCCCACCGGTCGACCGAGTGACCACCCGCTGAGGACCATGCGCTCAACGGCATCAACGACAGCCATTGCCTGCTTAGGTGACCAGTCCGCCGCTGCCTCTAGGTGGCGAAGAGCGCGCGGTTTCCAGACGAGCCGCATCTAGCGGCTACGGTCGTCGGGCCTCGCTCGTAGTTCGAGCCGGCGGCGAACTTCCTCATGGGGAATGACGTCGGCGAGCTCGGTGCCAGCGTCCGCCTCACCTTCGTACTCATCGATCAGCTGGCGCACTTCCGGATCCCGGAGAGCACGAGCAATGTCGTCGTCGACGGGATCGACCGGAAGCGGGTTTGGGTCGGCTGCCACGGCGCCATCGTACCGCTCCCTGCGATCAATGCTCGTCGGGCGGCCGGATCTTGACCCCGTTTAAACGCGCTGCCTCATGAGCTCTCGTGGCCTAAAGCGCCGAGAGGCGAGGGCTGCGTGCACCGCCTCTCGGTTGGCTCCGCTGGTCCGGAAAGTAGGTTAGGTCAGTCCCACCGCGGCTGGAGCGATTAGGTGTCCACGATCACGGCGTGGTGAGGGCAGACGGCCCCATGGGCGATCGGGGTGAAGCGGACCGGCTGACCCTCCGCGGGGTCGGCCTTGGGGTCGACGAAGTTCTGGATCGGCTGCTCCTGGCTGGACCAGGCGAAGCCGTCCGGCCTCTCGATGACGCGAACCCCGGCCTTTTCGAAGTCGCGCCTGGCCTGTGCGATTGCCGTTGCCTTCTCGTGGGCGCGGCGCTCGCGTTCGACCGTGAACTTGAAGTTGTAGCTCCCCACGTCGCGGAGCAGCGACTTCATCGCCGTGGCGTCGTCGGCGAATTCAGCCAGGGCTTCCGCCTCGGTCAATGTGATCTGCGCCGAGTGGATCCTGTCCTGCACCTCCACAGGGAGGCACGTCAGGGCCACCCGGCCCTTGACCCTGGCCGTGGAGACGCCGATCGCCTTGCCGATCTTGGCGGCGGTGAACTCACCCAGGTCGAGGACTTGCTGGTAGCCGTGGGCCTCCTCGATGGAGGAGAGGTCCCTTCGCCGTCCGTTCTCGACCAACATGGCGAGCATCTGCTTCGCCCCGGAGTCGAGGTTATCCGGCCTCTCGAGTGACGCCTTCTTAGACGACGTGGGGGGGAACCCAGGTTCCCCCACGGACCCACCCTCCTCTCGGGAGTGATGATGGGTCCGACAAAAACAACTCATACGGCCGGAGTGAATCCGGCCTCTCGAGTGACGCCTTCTTACGACGTTGGGGGGCACCAAGTAGTAGCTTCCGCTCAGGTCCCACGCAGGGGCGAAGGGAGTTCGTTGTTGTCTGTCTCGCGGGGGCCGCGGGCGGCGGGCCAGATCACGGCAAGGCTGGCGCCCCCTTCGGGCGACTCGCCCACCCGCCAGCGTCCGCGAGTGGCCTGCACCACAGCGCCGGCGATGGACAGGCCGAGGCCGCTGCCGCGGCCGTCGTCGGTGAGGCGATGGAAGCGCTCGAAGATCCGCTCCCGCTCGCTGGGAGGAATACCCGGACCGCTGTCCTCAACGCGCAGCGCCACCTGGCCGTCTTTGCCCTCCACGCCAACCCGGACGGTGCCGCCTTCGGGTGTATAGCGGCAGGCGTTGTCGATCAGCACTCCGAGCAGGCGGTCGATCCATTCCGGCGGCGCCAGCACCAGCCCCTGCCGGCCGGCGTCGTTCTGGAGCGTGAACCTGAGCCGGCGCTGCTCGGCGAGCGCGCGGAAGCGCTCCACCGCGTCGGTGGCCAGCTCGCCGATGTCCAGGACCTCGGACTTTGGACGTCCAGGCAGGGTGTCGAAGCGGGCCAGCCAGAGCAGGTCGTCCACCAGCCGGTGCAGCCGCTTGCTCTCCCCGCCGATGTTTTCGATCGTCTCTCGATAGGAGGACGCGCCCCGCTCCCGCAGCAGCGCCAGCGAGACCTCCGCCTCGATCACCTGGAGAGGCGTCCGAAGCTCATGGGAGGCATCCGCGGTGAACTCGAGCAGGCGGCGGCGAGCGCGGTCCACGGGCGCGGCGCTCCACCGCCCGATGGCCAGCGCGGCCAGAAACACGAGGACCAGGAGGGGCACTCCGACCACCAGGGCTTCGACCAGCAGGGCCCTGGTGGCGTAGTCGATGTAGTCGGCCGAGGCGCCGACGATCAGCCAGCCGTTGCCGAGGGGGCCTCCGGCCAGACGAAGGGAGTGACCCTGGATTCGGGCCGGCGTCGGCGACTGGACGTGGACGTACCGAGACGGGAGGGAAGGCGCCGTCGGAGCCGCAAGCACCTGGCCGTCGGGAGAGACTATCCAGATCGTCGTCTGGTTGATCTCTCGCTGCGACTGATCGGGTGACGGGCGGCCCTGGGCCCGGTCGAGGGCCAGCAGCGGCCTCGCCTGCAGGGTGCTCAGCTCCGCGGCGACGTTCTGGTCGAGCTGCTGGGTCAGGCTGTTGTTGACCAGCACCACGATTCCGAGCGCTGCGACCGCGTAGAGGACGGCGGCGATCAGGGTCGCGATCGCCGCAACCCGAGCGGCCGCCCAGAGCGGGCTGTCGGGTCGGGGCCGCATCACCCCGGCACCAGCCTGTAACCGGCTCCCCGCACGGTCAGAAGCTGCACGTCGGCGCCCGAGAGCTTATGACGCAGGTGGCCCACGTGCACGTCGATGGTGTTCGAGCCGAGCGCGTCGCCCTCGTCGTCCCAGGCCTGCCGTGCGATCGTGAGCCGGTCCACCGCCGCCGGCGACCGCCGCATCAGCAGCTCCGCGATCGCCAGCTCCCGACCTGTCAACTGCAGGGCTTTGCCGTTCAGAGAGGCCGTCCGGCTGCCCGGATCGAGGCGGAGAGAGCCGATCGTGAGGACCGGGCTCCCCACGTCACGCGGGCGCCGCAGGAGCGCCCGCAGTCTGGCCAGCAGCTCCGGGAAGTTCACCGGCTTGACGAGGTAGTCGTCTGCTCCAGCGTCCAGCCCGGTCACCTTGTCCTCGGTCGTGTCGCGGGCGGTGAGCATGAGCATCGAGGTCGGGATCCCAAGCCTACGGGCCTGCCTGATCACCTCGTCCCCTGGCATGCCCGGGAGCCGCCAGTCGATGATGGCGGCGGCGTAGCCGTAGAGGCGAAGGAGATGGAGCGCGTCGTCGCCGCTGGTGGCCGTGTCGAGCACGTAGCCCTGCTCGCGCAGGCCTCGCGCCAGCACGGACAGCAGTGCCCGATCGTCCTCGGCGATGAGGATCCTCACCGGGCCGGCTCCCGGCAGCCAGCGCTCGGAACCCGTGCCATCACCGTATGGTCCACCCTCCGCGATTCTCGTTCCACAGCGTGAAGCCAGCGTGAAGGTATCTCCAGCATCCCGGCGGGCGCCCAGGCGGCGGACTCAGGGACTTCACAAATCCTTCACCCGGCCCCAACTAGCGTGTCTACAGACGCCATGCAGCCCACCACCAGACGAAGCGGATGAGCTACCGGAGCCTCTTGTGATCGGGAGCGCGCGCTTTCTGCTGGCCGGGGACTGCTGACTCCGCCAACTCCGCTCCACCCCCTCCCTGTGCCGGCGGCGGCCGAGTCCGCCGCCGGCCTCCGAGCGCCCCGGAACGGGTTTTCATCCTGTTGATCTTTTGCTCGCGGTCACTGGATATGCTGTCGATCTGCTGTGTCGCCCCCAATCTCGCCACTGGCCGAGCCGCACGCTGACTCTGTGGAGCATCCCCTCGTGCAAGCGCCGGGCCGAGGTGAGAAGCGGGGGAACTGGCGTTGAGTGGCGACATCGAGCGAGCCCGGGAAGCCGGCCAAAACGCCCGAGAAGTCGGGCGCTCAAGCCGCCCGGCGTGGGCCTCGTTGCCGTTCGGCCGGCTTGTCAGGTGGCGTCCTCAAGCGCGAACCCTGGTCCTGATCACAGTCGCCTACCTGGCTCTTTGCAGCGCCGTCCTCATCCTGCGGCGGATGGACATCTCGCCCGAGTACCTGTTCGTACTGCTGCTGCCGATCGCGATCTTGAGCGGTCGCTTCTGGGGCTTCTTCAAGGACTGGGTTCCCTTCGTGGTTTTGCTCCTCTCCTGGGAGGCGATGCGCGGGATCGCGCCTCTGCTCGGAATGCCGGTGCACAACGGCCCACTGATCTCCGAAAGGTGGCTTTTCGCCGATCACCTTCCCACGATCCTCCTCCAGAACCTGCTGGATCGCGGGTGGGTCGGGCAGGTGATCGACTACGCGGCGGCGATCGTCTATTTCTGCCATTTCCCGGTCACACTCGGCGTCGCGGTGGTGCTCTGGCTGGTCGACCGCGACCAGTTCCTTCGCTATGCGGGCACGCTCCTGGGTATGGGTTTCGTTGCCTTCCTCTTCTGTCTCATGGTGCCCACGGCACCGCCCTGGTACGCAGCCAACCAGGGGTTGATCACCGGAATGCAGCACGTGCTGAGTTACACGCTTCCGAGCAAGCTGAGCGCGTACTCCCAGCTGCTCAATCCCAACCCGGTGGCAGCCCTTCCCTCACTGCACGCGGCCTTTGCATTCCTGGCCTACCTGGCCGTCTCCAAGGTGTACCCGCGAGCCTCCTGGATCATGCTCGCCTGGTGCCTGGCCGTCTGGTTGAGCGTGGTCTACCTGGGCGAGCACTACGTGGTCGACGTGGTGGCCGGCGTGGGCCTGGCGGGTGCCTCCTGGGCGCTCAGCCGCCGGTTCTTTGCTCCCCGCCCGGCGGCTCTCCGCTCCGCCAGCGTCAACGCCGGCTGACCGCCCGACACCTCCCTCCGGCGCCATTTAGATTGGCCCCGTGATCGCTAGATCCACCTTTCCGGCGCTGGGGGGCGAGGCCACGGTGGCTGCAGAGGAACGCTGGCTGGACCTCGCCCGCAGGGCCGTTGAGGCAGAGGTTCGGGCCGTCGACGAGGCCTGCAGCCGTTTTCGTCCGGACTCCGAGCTCAGCCTTTTGAATGGAGCGGCGGGGCGTCCTTTCTCCGCCTCTCCGCTACTGATCCAGGCCCTGGAGGCCGCCCTGCGAGCCGCCCGGCAGACGGGCGGGGCAGTCGACCCCACGGTGGGCGGCGCGATGCTGCGGATCGGGTACGACGAGGACTTCGAGGTGCTTCCTGAGCAGCGGCCGGGCACTCCTCTGCCGCCGCTTCCGGTTCCCGGCTGGAAGGTTGTGCGGCTCGACAGCGCCAGGCGGACGGTCACGGTTCCGGAGGGTGTGAGCCTGGACCTGGGCGCGACGGCCAAGGCGCTCGCGGCAGACCGGGCCGCGGCCGCAGCTTACGAAGCAGCCGTAGGAGGCGGAACCGGTGTCCTGGTCAGCCTCTCCGGCGACCTGGCGGCGGCGGGCCCGAGCCCTCTCGACGGCTGGACGGTACTGCTCGCCGAGGACCATCGCGCAGCGCCTGACGGCGCCGGACCGAGGATCACGATCCGTTCGGGCGGCGTCGCCACCTCCCGCACCGGC
>Ga0209526_10002925_pt1 | contig 11577 bp, 6 predicted proteins | sample JacPinW_OM2H0_M1_FD_188566 | JGI IMG/M metagenome (GOLD analysis project Ga0209526, IMG submission 188566) | Forest soil microbial communities from Algoma, Ontario, Canada - Jack Pine, Ontario site 1_JW_OM2H0_M1 (SPAdes) (version 2) | ecosystem: Environmental > Terrestrial > Soil > Boreal...
GCCTGTCGAAGCGCCTGAAGCTCATCGAGTCCTTCGTCGAGTCGGGCAACAAGCCCGAGTGGATGGTGATGACCGTCCTGCCGGTGCTGCCGCCTGACCTGCGGCCGCTGGTGCCGCTCGATGGCGGGCGCTTTGCGACCTCTGACCTCAACGACCTGTACCGCCGCGTCATCAACCGCAACAACCGCCTGCGCCGCCTGCTCGAGCTCAACGCGCCCGACATCATCGTGCGCAACGAGAAGCGCATGCTGCAGGAAGCGGTGGATGCGCTCTTGGACAACGGCCGGCGCGGACGGGCGATCACGGGTACCAACAAGCGCCCGCTGAAGTCGCTCGCCGACATGATCAAGGGCAAGCAGGGGCGCTTCCGCCAGAACCTGCTCGGCAAGCGCGTCGACTACTCGGGCCGCTCGGTCATCGTGGTCGGCCCCGAGTTGAAGCTGCACGAGTGCGGCCTGCCGAAGAAGATGGCGCTCGAGCTCTTCAAGCCGTTCGTCATGCGGGAGCTGGTGAGCAAGGGCTTCACTCAGAACATCAAGTCCGCGAAGCGGATGGTGGAGCGTGTTCGCCCCGAAGTGTGGGACGTGCTCGACGAAGTGATCAAGGAGCATCCGGTTCTGCTGAACCGCGCCCCGACGCTGCACCGACTCGGCATCCAGGCGTTCATGCCCGTCCTGGTCGAGGGATCGGCGATCCAGATCCACCCGTTGGTCTGCTCCGCGTTCAACGCAGACTTCGACGGCGACCAGATGGCGGTGCACGTGCCGCTCTTCAGCGGCGCCATCGCCGAGGCCAAGAACCTGATGATGTCGTCCAACAACATCCTGTCGGCGTCGGATGGCCATCCGGTCATCAGCCCGACCCAGGACATCGTGCTCGGTACCTATTACCTGACGATGGTCCGGCCTCGACCGGACGTCAAGGATGAGGCGCTTCCTCGCTACGGCACTGCCGAGGAGGCCCTGCTGGCGCTGGACAACCGCCGCGTCCACGTCCAGGAAGAGGTCATGGTCCGTATCGACGGCAAACTCGTTCGGACCTCAGCGGGTCGCGTGCTCTTCAACCAGGTGCTCCCCATCGGGGTGCAGCCGGGCGAGGGTCACGGCGAGGCGATGTCGTTCCAGAACCGGCTCTTCGATAAGAAGACCCTGCGGGCGATTGTCGCTGAGTGCTTCCGGCTGCACGGCAACGAGCTGACCGCGCGAGTCGCCAACGACATCAAGCGGCTGGGCTTCGCCTACGCGACGAAGGCTGGCATCACGATCTCCGCGATGGACATCAAGACCCCGGCCGGCAAGGCCGCCATCCTGGCAGGCGCCGAGAAGAAGCTCGGCGACATCGACCTGCAGTTCAAGCGCGGACTGATCACGGACGACGAACGCTACACGCAGACGGTCGACCTCTGGACAGAGGCGACGGAGGAAGTGACGGCCGCGACCATGAAGAGCTTCGACGCCCTTCACCCGGTCTTCATGATGGCGAACTCCGGCGCTCGAGGCAACATCCAGCAGATCCGGCAGCTGGCCGGGATGCGCGGCCTGATGGCCGACCCGACCGGCCGGATCATCGACCTCCCGATCAAGGCGAACTTCTCGGAAGGGCTGACCGTGCTCGAGTACTTCATCTCGACCCACGGTGCCCGCAAGGGTCTTGCGGACACGGCGCTCCGTACCGCGGACTCGGGTTACCTAACCCGCCGGCTGGTTGACGTTGCTCAGGACGTGATCGTTCGGACTGAAGACTGCAGCACGACCTCCGGCGTATGGGTCACCGACATCTCGGAGGAGCGGGCGCTGACCGAGCCGCTATTCGAGCGGATCGCCGGTCGCGTGGCGGCCGCCGACGTCCTCGATCCGAAGACCCAGGAGACCCTGGTCAAGGAGGGCGCCGAGATCACCGACATCCAGGCGCGCAACCTGATCCAGGCCGGCGTACCCCAGGTCAAGGTGCGTTCGGTGCTGACCTGCCAGGCGCGCGAAGGCGTTTGCCGGCTGTGCTATGGCCGCAACCTCGCAACGGGCAAGCTGGTCGAGATCGGTGAGGCGGTGGGTGTCATCGCCGCGCAGTCGATCGGCGAGCCAGGCACGCAGCTCACCATGCGGACGTTCCACACCGGTGGCGTCGCGGGTACCGACATCACGCAGGGCCTGCCCCGCGTTGAGGAGCTGTTCGAGGCCCGGATTCCGAAAGGCAAGGCGATCATCTCCGAGATCGATGGCGAGGTGGAGATCATTCGTACCGAGACCGCCCGCAAGGTCAAGGTCACCTCGCGCGACGTCTACGACATCCCGTACATCCTCACGGACAAGATGCAGCCGCTGATCGAATCGGGTGCGACCGTGCAGGAAGGCCAGGAGATTGCCAGGGGTGCCGGCGAGGACGGCCAGGAAAAGGTCATCCAGTCGCGGGCGTCCGGTGTCGCCCGGGTCGAGCGCAACCAGATCGTGATCCGGAGCATGGACGAGGAGTGGCGCGAGTACCCGATCCCGCACGGGTCCCGGGTCAATGTGCAGGGCGGCCAGAAGATCAAGGCCGGCCAGCAGATCACCGAGGGCTCGATCAGCCCGCAGGAACTGCTGCACATCCTCGGCCGCGAGGCGGTCCAGACCTACCTGGTCGAAGAGGTCCAGAAGGTGTACCGCTCGCAGGGCGTCGACATCAACGACAAGCACATCGAGGTGATCATCCGGCAGATGATGCGCAAGGTCCGCGTGGACACGGCCGGCGACACCGACCTGCTGCCAGGCGAAATCGTCTCCCAGTGGGAGTACGAGGAAGCCAATGCCAAGGTTCTGGCGGAGGGCGGCGATCCGTCGGTGGCGCAGACCGTCCTGCTCGGCCTGATCAAGGCCGCGCTCAACACGGCGAGCTGGCTGTCGGCGGCATCCTTCCAGGAGACGACCCGCGTCCTCACCGAGGCGGCGATCTCGGGCAAAGTGGACCGGCTGCGTGGCCTGAAGGAGAACGTGATCATCGGCAAGCTGATCCCTGCCGGGACCGGCCTCGACTACTACCAGAAGCTGCGCGAGGAGTCGTTCAAGATGTTCGCGGAACTCCCGCAACCCGTCCCCGCCAGCAGCTAACGCGACCAAGCACCGAAGGGCCACCCCGTTGGGTGGCCTTTCTTTTTTCCGACACTCCCCTCGCCCTCAGCGGAGGGCAGGTGGGGCGCTATTCCCCCGCGGCGCCGGCTCTGGCGAGCTCGCCCTTCGGCCTGACGGCCTCGGTCCGAATGTGGGAGATAAACCAGGCCACGATGTGCCGCAGACGGATGACTCGCGAGCGTGGATGGCCATTCCGCGACAGGTCGTGGGACTGGCCTTCGAAGCGAACCATCCTGACCTCGCGGCCCAACAGCTTGAGCGCGGTGAACATCTGCTCGCCTTCGGAAATCGGACAGCGAAGGTCTCGATCGCTGTGAAGGATCAGCAGCGGTGTGGTGATCCGCTCCACGTAAGTGATCGGCGAGCGCGCCATCATGCGGTCCAGGTCCTTCCAGGGCACGGCGTCCATCGTGTCAATCGTCAGGATCCAGTCGAGATCGCCGGTGCCGAAGATGGAAGCCAGGTTGCTCACACAGCGCATCGTGATGGCCGCCTTGAAACGATCGGTGTGGCCAATCGTCCAGTTCGTCATGTAGCCGCCGTAACTGCCGCCGGCCACCCCGAGCCGATCGGGATCGACCCAGCCGTTGGCCACCGCGGCATCGAGACCGGCGATGATGTCCTGGAAGTCTTTGCCGCCCCAGTCGCCGTTGACCGCGGCCGAGAACGCGCGGCCGTAGCCGGTACTACCGCGAGGATTGGTGAACACCACCGCATAACCGTGCGAGGCGAGCAGCTGAAACTCGAAGAAGAAGCTCCAGCCGTACATCGACATCGGGCCGCCATGGATCTCGAGGATCGCCGGTGGCCGCCAGCTTTTTCCCTCCTCCGCGGGCGGGCGAGGGTCAGGGTGGGGGCTCGGCCGGATGATCCACCCCTGGATTTCCCAACCATCGGCACCGTTGTAGGTGAATTCCTCGGGGCGGGCCAGGTCGACCTCGCTGAGGAACGCGGCGTTCAGCCGGCTCAGCTGCGAGAGATGATCGTCTCCGGAGTCCTGGACGAAGAGGTCTCCGGGCGTCGCCGGGTCGGAGCTCGCCAGGGCGATCCGACGCCGATCGCGGTCCATGCTCATGCCATAGATCCGGCGTTGACCGCCCACGACCACGCGCGGCGTCCCACCCGGCGATGGGACGGCATAGACGAGCGTCGAGCCCCTGCCCGCGGCCTGCGAGAAGATCTGCTGGCCATCGGTCGACCAGTACAGATGGCCGCCATGGCCCACCCGCTGGTCGTCGATGCACGTGTCGCTGAACGTTGGCGCAAAATCTGCGGTCAGCCGGCGGGCGCTCGAGGAGGCGTCGGCCTCGACCACCATCAGGTCGGTGTAGCCATCTTCGTGACGGCGCCGTGATGCCGCGAACGCCACCTGGCGTCCATCGGGCGACCACGCCGGCGGCCCTGCATACACCGTCTCGTCGGTCAGACGCGTCAGCCGCTTGGACGCCAGATCGAGAACCCAGATGTCGGTGGCCGGCCAGCTCCAGCGTTCTGCCGTCCGGTCCGAGGTGAAGGCGATCCGACGACCGTCGGGCGAAATGGCCGGCGACCCATCATCCCAATCGCCGTCGGTCAGTTGCTCGGGTTGGCCACCCTCGCTGCGGATTCGGAAAAGATGCGAGCGCTGTTCATAAATCCAGCCCTTGCCGTCCAGACGATTCCACAGGTGGTCGATTCTCCGGACCGCCGGCACGCGCTTCTCGTGCAGACCCGCGTCCTCGGCCTCGGGATCATCCGGCTCACCAACTTCCGCCGAGTAGACGATGAAGGCACCGTCCGGCGACCAGACGGGCTCACCGGCGCCCCATCGCGCCCAGGTGAGCTGATACGCCTCTCCGCCATCCGCGGGCAGCAACCACAGCTGGGGTTTGCCCACGCCACGATCCCGTTCCGATTCGTTCTTGGGTTTCACCTCGCCCGCAGGGGCGCGGACAAATGCGAGCGACCTGCCATCGGGCGACCACCGAGGGCTGGTGTCGTTATCGCCCGCGGTATAGCGGCGTGGCTGGCCCTGGCCGGTCGCGACGGCCACCCAGATCGTGCGGTGATACTCGTACGTCGTGCGGTCGATCTCGGCGACGACGTAGGCGATCCGCTCGCCATCCGGCGTGATCTGCGGATCTTCGACCAGCTTGATCGCGTACAGGTCCTGCGGCTCGAGTCGACGTGCCATGGCTCCCTCCCGATTGGTTGCGACGACCTAACAGGCTAGCAGCCGGCGTGAGGATCGTTCCCCGGTCACGTTGTATGGCTGTGCGTCTCGCGACTCGCCACGCTGCCAGCCCAACCTCCTCATCGCTCCTGGTGCGGTATGGCGACAGCCTCGTGCTCGTCATTTTCGCCCTCTCCAGCGGACTGATCGACTGGCAGATCGCGACCACCTGGTCGCTGCCGAAATGGATCCCGCTCTCGTGCGCCGCCCTGGTCACGGTCACGATCGGCGTCAGCACCGTCCGGCCGCAGGTCAAGGCGCTCGCGGCGGCGGTCACCGTTGCCGTGCTCTATGCCCTGCCGATCGTCGGGGGGATCGCTCGCTGGCATCTGGTCCCCTCACCAGCCGCGCTGATCGGCGACGGCGCCTACCAGATCCAGCTGGCGCGCAACGTCCTGATGCGCGGCGTCGACCCCTACGGGTTCGACTACACCGGCACCGGGTTGGAGCGCGCTCCATGGAATCAGCCGTTTCCGAATCCGGCCTTGCATCACCTCGACTACTGGCCCGGGACCATCGTCCTTCCGCTGCCGGTCCAGGCGGCGTTTCAGGGCGTGCTGGGTTGGTGGGACGAGCGGATCTGGTTGCTGCTCGCGGCCGTCGCCGTCTGGATTCTGCTCGGGCGCCTTGTCCCTGGTGCTGGCGGCCGGATGGCCGCGGTCGCCTTCTTCCTGATTCCGGGCCACAGCCTGCTGGCCATCCTGGGGGACAACGACCTGCCGATGGTCGCCCTGCTGCTGGGCGCGGCACTGGCAATCGGCCGGCGCAGGTTCCTCCTCGCCGGTCTGCTGATCGGCCTCGCCATCGCGACCAAGCAAACGTCGTTGATCGCCGTCCCGATCCTGGCTGCGTATGCCGCCGGCCAGCAGATCGGTTGGCGGCGGTTCCTTCGAGCCGCGGGCGTGGCCGTCGCCGCCGTCTGCGTGCTGCTGGCGCCATTCCTGTTGTGGAATGCCCGCGTCTTCGTCGCGGACACGCTGCTGTACAACTTCGCAAGCGGCACGGATGCCTATCCCATTCAGGGTCTCGGGCTGTCCGCGATTCTGCTCCAGGCGGGCATCATTCATGGTGCGCGTGATGCCTTCCCGTTTCTTTTGATCCAGGTCCCCCTGGTGGTCGCGGTCTGGGTGCTCGCCTGGCGCCGGTTGATCACCTATCCGCGAGCCGGCGAGCTGATCCTCTGGTTTGGCGTGGCCTTCTTCGCGTTTCTGTTCACGAACCGGTTCGCCCAACAGACCTACATCCTGCTGGGGGCCGAGTTGATCCTTGCCGGGGTCGTGGCCCGCCTCCATAATTCAGAAGATGTACGGATGGTTCTTGTACGCGCACATCGCTTCGGTGGCTGGCTTCCTCCTGGCCCACGGGACCTCGGCGGCGATGGCCCTTCGCCTCCGACAGGAGAAGACGCCCGACGGCATTCGGTCGCTGACTGACCTGTCGAAGCAGACGACCAACATCATGTACGGGTTCATCGTGCTGGTTGTCATCACCGGAGTCTTCCTCGGCTTCCAGGGCAGCTGGTGGTCGCATGGCTGGATTTGGGCGGCGATCGTCCTTTTGATCATCACGATCGGCGTCATGAGCGCGCTTGGGCGCGGCTACAACGCCGTGCGCGGCGCAGTCGGACTTCCGGTCCGGTCCGGGCGACAGGTCAAAACCACGGCACCGGCGCCGCCGGACGAGGTTCGCCGGCTCGTCGACGCCGCGCCCGCAGGGTTGACCACCGCCATCGGGGTGGTCGCCCTCGCTCTGCTCCTCTGGCTGATGATCCTCAAGCCGTTCTAGACGTCGCCCGATGAACTGGAAAGACCAGGTCCGCGATACCGGCCATGGCTACTACACGCTGGCGACCGAGCACACGGGCGATGTGCCGATTCGCCTTTTCCTGACTCCGGCGCTGCTCGACAGCGTCGAGGACTCGATCTATCCGCAGATCGTGAACGCCGCCAGCTTTCCCGGAGTCCGCATGGTCGCCATCACGCCCGATGTGCATCACGGATATGGTGTCCCGATCGGGACCGTCCTGCTGACGGATGCCGACACCGGCGCGGTCGCGATGGGTCCTGTCGGCTACGACATCGGTTGCGGGCAAATGAGCGCTTCGAGCGATGTTCCGATTGCGGCGGCGACGCCGGAGAATCGCTTGCGGTTCAACCGGGAGGTGACCCGGCGCATCGCGCTCGGTCCGGGCCGCACCAGCCATACCCCGCTCAAGGACCTGACCCGCAACGAGTTCGAGGCGATCATCCGCGGCGGCGCGGCGTTCTATGTCGAGCGCTACGGCGCGAAGATCGAGCGGTCGCGCAGCGAGCGCGACGTCATCCCGGTCGACGACCGGTGGCAGCCGCCCTGGGGTGGACCGGGCCGGCCGGAGCGTGGCGTCCCGCAGCTGGCCACCCTGGGCGGCGGCAATCACTTCATCGAGTTGCAGGGCAACGTCGGCACGGACACCCTCTACGTCCAGATGCACTCGGGCAGCCGCGGGTTCGGCCACGGCCTGGCGACGAACTACTTCCACCTGGCCCGGGCGGAAAACCCGACGATCAAGGCGCTCGATCTCGGGTATTTCACGCCCGACTCGCCGCATTACGCCAGCTACCTGAACGCGGTCGCGGCCGGAGCCAACTTTGCCATCGTCAACCGGTTCGCCATGTTCGAACAGATCGCGCTCGCGTTCGAGGAGGTGTTCCGCCAGCCGCTCGCCCTGGTCTACGAGATCAGCCACAACCTCGTCCAGCGGGAGCTGTCGCCCGAGTTTGGCTGGGTGCACGTCCACCGAAAGGGCGCCACCCGGGCGTTTCCGGCCGGCCATGACTTCCTGAAAGGCACCGAATGGGCGCATACCGGCCATCCGATCCTGATCCCGGGGTCGAACCACGACGCCAGCTTCATCCTGCGGGCCACCGCCGGCGCCGCCATCAGCGGCTACTCGGTCAACCACGGGGCCGGACGCCGCATGTCACGCGGCGCCGCGCGCCGGACCCTCAGGCAGGCGGACGTCGACGACGACTACCGGAACGCCGGGATCGTGGTCAACCTGGACGGCAACGTCCCCATCGACGAGTCGAAAGACGTCTACAAGTCGTCCCGCGAGGTGGTCGGCGCCGTGACCCGGGCCGGCCTGGCTACGGTCGAGCACGAGCTCGTCCCGCTGGCGTCGATCAAGGGAAACGAGTAAGATCCGCGGTTGCGAGTTGACAGGCGGGCCGAAGCGGCCGTAGAATGGCGCTTCGCGCCCGAAAATCGGGCGAGGTCAAATCATGCCCACCATCTCACAGCTGATCCGATACGGCCGCAAGCCGCTGGTGAAGAAGACGAAAGCACCGGCGTTGCAAGGCTCCCCGCAGCGGCGGGGTGTCTGCGTGCGCGTCTACACGACGACCCCGAAGAAACCCAACTCGGCGCTTCGGAAGGTGGCCCGGGTGCGTCTTACCTCCCGCCAGGAGGTGACCGCCTACATCCCCGGGATCGGCCACAACCTCCAGGAGCACTCGGTGGTCCTGATCCGCGGCGGCCGCGTCAAGGACCTCCCTGGTGTCCGGTACCACGTCGTCCGCGGCACCCTCGACACGGCCGGCGCCAAGGGACGCAAGCAGGGCCGCTCGAAGTATGGCGCCAAGCGCGAGAAGGCGAAGAAGGCCTAGATGCCGCGGCGTCCACGAATTCACAAGCGTGTCACCCTGCCTGACCCAGTGTACACACACGAGGGCGTAGCTAAGTTCGTCAACGTCGTCATGCAGCGGGGCAAGCGGAGCACGGCCGAGCGGGTCGTCTACGGCTCCCTGGACCGGATCCGGAAGGTGGCCAAGAAGGACCCGATCGAGGTCTTCGATTCGGCCCTGAAGAACGCCACCCCCGTGCTGGAGGTCAAGCCCCGCCGGATCGGTGGCGCGACCTACCAGGTGCCGGTGGAAATCCGGCCCGACCGCCGGTCGGCGCTGGCCCGGCGGTGGATCGTACGTTACGCCCGGGCACGATCTGGGAAGAGTATGCAGGAGAAACTCGCCGGGGAACTGATGGACGCCGCCAACGGGGTCGGCGCCACCATCAAGCGCCGCGAAGAGACGCACAAGATGGCTGAAAGCAACAAGGCTTTCAGCCACTTCAGGTACTAGGAAAGTGGCAGAAACAACAAAAATGGCTCGCACATACGCGCTGGACAAGGTTCGGAACATCGGCATCATGGCCCACATCGATGCCGGGAAGACGACCACGACCGAGCGCATCCTCTTCTATGCCGGCCGGATCCACAAGATGGGAGAGGTGCACGACGGCGCCGCCACCATGGACTGGATGGTCCAGGAGCAGGAGCGGGGGATCACGATCACCTCGGCGGCCACCGTCGCCAACTGGCGCGGCCACCGGATCAACATCATCGACACACCCGGGCACGTAGACTTTACGGTCGAGGTCGAGCGGAGCCTGCGCGTCCTGGACGGCGCGGTGGCCGTTTTCGACGCCGTCGCCGGGGTCGAGCCCCAGTCCGAGACGGTCTGGCGGCAGGCCGATCGCTACGAGGTGCCCCGGATCGCCTTCATCAACAAGATGGACCGGATGGGCGCCGACTTCTTCGCGGCCTGGAAGTCGATCCGCGAGCGGCTGGGGGCGAACGCCGTCCCGATCCAGCTCCCGATCGGCAGCGAGGAGAAGTTCGAGGGCGTCGTCGACCTTATTAATAAGGTTGCGATCACCTACACCGACGACCTGGGCACCACGATCGAGACCGAGGAGGTTCCGGTCGAGATGCGGGAGCAGGTCGAGCTGTACCACAAGCAGCTGGTCGAGGCGGTCGCCGAGTTCGACGACGTCCTGCTGCAGAAGTATCTGGACGACAAGCCGATCACCGGCGCCGAGATCGTCGCCGCCATCCGCAAGGGCACGATCGCGAACCGGTTCGTCCCGGTGCTGGCCGGTGCCGCGCTCCGCAACCGCGGGGTGCAGCCGATGCTGGACGCCATCGTCGACTTCCTGCCCTCGCCGCTGGATAAGCTGGGTGTGGAAGGGATCAACCCCAAGAGCAACGTGACCGAGCGGCGGAAGCCCGCCGACAACCAGCCCTTCGCCGGGCTCGCGTTCAAGATCGCGACCGACCCCTACGTCGGCAAGCTGACGTTCTTCCGGGTCTACGCCGGCACGCTCAAGTCCGGCTCCTATGTCTGGAATGCGACCCGCGGCACCAAGGAGCGGGTCGGGCGCATCCTCCAGATGCACGCCAACCACCGGGAGGAGATCCCCGAGGTCTACGCCGGCGACATCGCGGCGGCGATCGGCCTGAAGCAGACGACGACGGGGGACACCCTCGCCGACGAGGACAATCCGATCCTGCTGGAGTCGATCGTGTTCCCGGACCCGGTCATCAGCGTGGCGATCGAGCCGCGCACCAAGGTGGACCAGGAGAAGATGGGCCAGGCGCTGGCCAAGCTCGCCGAGGAAGACCCGACGTTCAAGGTCCGGACCGACGAGGACACCGCCCAGACCATCATCTCCGGGATGGGCGAGCTGCACCTCGAGATCATCGTCGACCGGATGCTGCGGGAGTTTGCGGTCGACGCCAACGTGGGCAAGCCGCAGGTCGCCTACCGCGAGACGATCAAGCGCAAGGCGCACGGCGTCGGGCGGTTCATCCGGCAGTCGGGTGGGCGCGGCCAGTACGGTCACGCCGAGATCAACATCGAGCCGAACGAGGCCGGCAAGGGCTTCGAGTTCGTCAACAAGATCGTGGGCGGCTCGATCCCGAAGGAATACCACTCTGCGGTCGAGAAGGGCATCATCGAGGCCCTCAACAGCGGCGTGCTGGCCGGCTATCCGGTCGTCGACGTCAAGGCCACCCTGGTGGACGGTTCGTACCACGAGGTCGACTCCAACGAGATGGCGTTCACCATCGCCGGCTCGATGGCGGCCAAGGACGGCATGCAGAAGGGCCAGCCGACGCTGCTCGAGCCGATCATGAAGGTCGAGGTCGTCATGCCCGAGGAGTTCATGGGCGAGATCCTCGGCGACCTCTCGTCGCGGCGCGGTCAGATCCTCGGGATGGAAGGCCGGGCGACGATGCAGGTGGTGCGCGCCTACGTGCCGCTGGGCAACATGTTCGGTTACGCGACCGACTTGCGGTCCAAGACGCAGGGCCGCGCCGTCTACAGCATGGAGTTTCATCACTATCAAGAAGTCCCGAAGTCGATCGCGGAAGAGATCGTTGCGAAGTCGAGAGCTTAAGGAGGATTCCGAGAAGGAGTAACAATGGCGAAGAAGAAGTACGAGCGC
>Ga0209526_10002926_pt1 | contig 11575 bp, 12 predicted proteins | sample JacPinW_OM2H0_M1_FD_188566 | JGI IMG/M metagenome (GOLD analysis project Ga0209526, IMG submission 188566) | Forest soil microbial communities from Algoma, Ontario, Canada - Jack Pine, Ontario site 1_JW_OM2H0_M1 (SPAdes) (version 2) | ecosystem: Environmental > Terrestrial > Soil > Boreal...
GAACCAGAGCAGGAGGGGGGGTCGCGGGGGGAACCTGGGTTCCCACCGCGCGTGGTTAAATGGCCGCCGTGCCCGCTCCGATCACGGCCGAGGATCTCTCCAACTTTCGGTGGGTCGACCATGCGAGGTTGAGCCCGCGCGGGGACCGGGTCGCGTATCAGGTGAGCTGGGCCGACGTCGAGGCTCGGCAGAACCATGGACGCGTGGTCGTCCAGCAGCTGGAAGCGGGGGCGGAGGCGCGTGAGGTGCTCGGCATGGGCAGGCGCGACCACTCGCCGGAGTGGTCGCCTGACGGATCCAGGCTGGCCTTTCTCAGCCGCCAGGGACCGAGGGACCAGCTCTTCGTGGCCGACCCCGACGGCGCCGAGGCGCGGGAGCTCACCTCGATCCCGGACGGCGTGGTGGCCGCTCGCTGGTCTCCGCGCGGCGACAAGCTGGCCTTTCGGGCCGTCGTCCTCGCCGACACAGAGGCGGTGGTCGAAGACCCCAGGCCCCCGGCCGACGACGAGCAGGTACGGCGCCCGCCCGTCGCCCGAATCGTCCGCCGGCTGGACTACAAGCGGGACGGCACCGGCTACCTGGATGGCCGCCGTTCGCACCTCTTCGTGATCTCCGCCACTGGAGGCAAGCCCAGTCAGCTGACCACCGGGGACTGGGACGTCGAGGAGTTCGACTGGGCCCCCGACGGCAGCCGGCTGGCGGTGATCGGCGACGCCGGCCCGGGAGCGGACCTCCGGCGGGAGCGATGCCTCTACACGGTCGACCTGGCTGGAGAGCTGCGCACCGTCGCCAGCGGTCCCCGGCTTTCGGCCCCGCGCTGGTCACCCAGAGGGGACCTGATCGCCTTTCTCGGCCCTCTGGCGGACGAGGGTGGCCGGCACGACCGGCTCTGGGTCGTCCAGGTGGAGGGCGGTCGTCCCCGCTGCCTGACGGCGGAGCTGGATATGAATCTCGGGGATTCGGTGATCACTGACATGCGGTCCGGACATGGCACGCGGCTCAGCTGGTCGCAGGCCGGCGACCGGGTCTACTTCCAGGCCAGCGGACCTGGAACCGCGGACATCCGGTCGGCCGGGCTGGACGGTGCCATTCGGACTGAGCTGGCCTGTGATCAACGTGTCGCGTACGACTTCGACGCCGTCGACGGAACGCTCGTGGCCTGCATCAGCGATCCCTCCGGCCCGGGCGAGGTCGTCCTGCTCGAGGACGGCCGGGAGCAGCAGCTCACCGACTCGAATCCCTGGCTGCGGGAGCGCGCGGTGGCGCTGCCTCGGGCGCACCGGTTCACCGCAGAGGACGGGTGGGAGATCGAGGGCTGGCTGCTCGAGCCTCCCGGCTTCGACCCCTCCAGGAAGCACCCGCTGGTGATGCAGATTCACGGCGGCCCGCACAGTCAGTACGGGTGGGCCTTCTTTCACGAGTTCCAGGTCCTGGCGGGGATGGGGTTCTGCGTCTTCTACCTCAACCCCCGCGGCTCGGACGGCTATGGCGAGCATTTCAAGCGGGCCGTGGTGGGGGACTGGGCGGGACGGGACTACCAGGACCTGATGACCGCGCTCGACCAGCTCGTGGAGCAGAACCGCTTCGTTGACCAGTCGCGCATGGGTGTGGCGGGGGGATCCTACGGCGGCTACATGACCAACTGGGTGGTCGGGCATACGGACCGCTTCGCGGCGGCTGTGGCCATGCGCTCCCTTTCGAACCTGGTCAGCGAGTACGCCCAGCACGACATCGTGCTCTGGGGAGAGCTGGAGCTGGGGCCAGGGCCTTGGTCCGATCCCGACGAGCTCTGGCGCCGCTCGCCGATCCGCTACGTGGAAGGCATCAGCACTCCTCTGCTGCTGATCCACGGTGAGATGGATCTGCGCTGCGCCGTCTCCCAGGCGGAGGAGTTGTTCGGTGCTTTGAGACTGCTCGGACGGGAGGTCGAGCTCCTGCGCTTCCCGGGCGAATCTCACGACCTCTCCCGCTCCGGCCGGCCGGACAGGCGCCTGGAGCGGCTGCGCCGCGTGACCGGCTGGTTCGCCAGCCACCTGCTCGAGCGCGCCCCCAGCACCGAACCCGTAGCCACCGCCGGAGACAGATAACAAGCGACTCACCCTCCCCCTTGCGCCGAGGGCCGGGGAGGGAGTATCGGCCGTACCCTAGGTGCCACTTCACACTTGGAGGTGGCGTGGTGGCCGTCGAAGCATTCTCGAGCGAGTGGGCTCAGCTGTTCAAAGACGAGGTCAACAAGAGTGCCGTGTACAGGCAAGCCGCCAAGGGCTGGAAGTGGAGGGTCGGGCTGGTCGTGGAAGCCGAGCCCGATCGGAACTTCCCCGAGTCGAGGGGGATAGTGATGGACCTCTTCGAGGGCGAAGCCAGGGACATCGCCGTCGGTACCGCCGACGAGGCGCGAGCCTGCGACTTCGTGATCACGGCCCCCTACTCACGGTGGAAGCAGGTCGCGATGAAGGAGCTCGACGCCACCCGTGGGATGCTGCAGGGAAAGCTCAAGCTGAAGGGAGATCTGCCTACCATCGTTCGCTACACCAAGGCCTCCCAGGAGCTGACCGAGTGCACGACCAGGGTGCCGGTCGCCTGGCCCGACGAGTGAGCGCCGTCGAGTACGCAGACGGCGATGACGCCTCGGCCTTCGGCCAGATGCTGGGCGGCCTGATCGAGGCCAACGTGGAGAGCCGCCGCGAGAAGCGCGCGGACTTCGAAAAGCTTCGGGCGCGGGTCGGCGTCTTCGTGACGGACATAGAGGAAGGCGTGACCCTCGATTTTCAGGACGGTCATCTGGTTGTTCACAACGGGCTTCAGCCTGGACGCGACCTGACCATCCGCGCGGACGCCGGCACCGTGATGCAGCTGAGCAGCGTCAACATCGGCTTTGCCGGGATGCCGAACTACCTGGACTCCACCGGCCGGGAGGTGGTCGCGAAGATGCTGCGCGGCAAGCTCAAGATCGAAGGCCTGCTCGGCAACCTGACCACCCTCAACCAGGTGACCCGCCTCTTCTCGGTGCAGGGGAGCGCAGACCAGGAGGCGGCTACGGACCGGAGCAGCCCTTGAACGCTCACCACGAGGGCTCCTGGGTCCTGGCGGTGGTGGGCGCCGGCTCCATGGGGGCCCAGATCGCGCAGCAGGCCGCGCTGCACGGCGTGGAGACCAGGCTCCACGACGTCAGTCCCGAGCAGCTGGAGCGAGCGCTGGCGTCGAATCGCTCCCAGATGCGCCGGCGGGTGGAGCGCGGGCGATTGGAGGCGGCGGAGATGGAGGAGGCGCTGTCTCGGGTTCGGCCGGCGCCCGACCTCGACGACGCGGTGGACGGCGCCGACATCGTGATCGAGGCCATCGTCGAGCAACTGGAGCCCAAGCGGCGGCTCTTCGCGGAGCTCGACGTGCGGGCGCCGGCAGAAGCCCTGCTGGCGAGCAACTCCTCGACGATGGGCATCTCCCAGCTGGCGGAGGGCGTTCGGCTACCGGAGCGCTGCTGCAACATGCACTTCTTCTACCCCCCGCTCGTCATGGACCTCGTCGAGATCGTGAGAGGGCCCTCCACCTCAGACGCGACAGTAGAGCGGGCCGCCGAGTTTGCGAAGGCCATCGGCAGGACGCCGGTGGTTCTGAACAGAGAGATCCCGGGCTTCATCGTGAATCGGATCCTTCACATGGCGACCCAGGAGGCGTACCGCCTGCTGGACGCCGGGGTGGCCAGCGTCGAGGACATCGACATAGCCGTCGAAAAGGGTCTTCGCTGGCCCCTCGGGCCATTCCGACTGGGCGACCTCACCGGCCTGGACGTGACCTACGCGGCACGAAAACACATGTACGAGACCACGGGCGACGAGCGCTACCGGCCCTCTCCAGCGCTGGAGGCGAAGGTCAGGGCCGGCGAGCTGGGCCGCAAGACCGGTCGGGGCTGGTACCAGTACCCTGCAGGGGAGGAGAAGGGCTGATGCTGCGGCAGATCTCTCACCTGGGGCTGGCGGTCAAAGACCTGGATGCGGCAATCCGGCTCTACGAGGGGGTCTTCGGACTCAAGGTGGAGCATCGCTGGGTGTCCGAGGCAGACCGCATGGAGGCGGCCTCGTTCCGGGTCGGTGTCATCGAGATCGAGCTGATGCAGCCCCTGCAGGACGATTCGCCGATCGGCCGGTTCATCGCCCGCCGCGGCGAGGGGATCCATCACATCGCCTACAAGGTCGACGACGTGGCGGAGGCTCTGACAAGGGCGCGCGAATCGGGGATCGAAACGATTGACGAGAAGCCTCGGACGGGCGGCGACGGCCGCACCAACATCGGCTTTCTGCATCCCCGAAGCACTTTTGGCGTCCTGACCGAGTTGGAGGAGGATGTCCGAAAAAGCTGACGGCGACGGAATCCGGAACGACAGCGGCCTGGAGCTGAAGCCGTTCTACCGAGCCGCCGACGCGGGCCCGGAGCAGCCGGCCCCCGGCGAGTACCCGTTCACGCGCGGCATCCGCGCGGAGATGTACCGAGGCCGGCGCTGGACGATGCGACAGTACGCGGGGTTCGGAACCGCTGCGGAGTCCAACCGGCGTTACCGGTTCCTCCTGGACCACGGCCAGACCGGCCTTTCGGTCGCCTTCGACCTCCCCACCCAGATCGGCTACGACTCCGATCATCGGATGGCGCACGGGGAGGTGGGAAAGGTCGGGGTTGCCATCGACTCGCTGCGAGATATGGAAGTCCTGCTCGCGGACCTGCCCATCGAGCGGATCTCGACCTCCATGACCATCAACGCCACGGCCGCGCTGCTACTCCTCCTCTACCAGTTGGTGGCTGAGCAGCAGGGCTGCCCACCCGAGAAGATCACCGGCACGGTCCAGAACGACATCCTCAAGGAGTACGCCGCCAGGGGCACCTACATCTACCCGCCCAAGGCCTCGATGCGGCTCACCACCGACCTCTTCGCGTACTGCCGCGACCACCTGCCCAGCTGGAACACGATCTCGATCAGCGGCTACCACATCCGGGAGGCGGGCGCCACCGCGGCCGAAGAGGTTGCTTTCACGCTGGCCGACGGCGTGGCCTACGTGGAGGCGGCGCTCGCCACAGGCATGAAGGTGGACGAGTTCGGTCCTCGGCTCTCCTTCTTCTTCGCCTGTCACATGGACTTCTTCGAAGAGGTCGCCAAGTTCCGGGCGGCTCGCCGGATGTGGGCCCGGATCATGCGAGACCGCTTCGGAGCGCGCGACCCTCGATCGTGGACGCTCCGTTTTCACACCCAGACCGGCGGCGTGACGCTCGCCGCGCAGCAGCCGCTCGTCAACGTGGTCAGAACCTCGCTGGAGGCGCTCAGCGCGGTCCTCGGAGGCACCCAGTCACTTCACACCAACGGCTACGACGAGGCCCTCGGCCTCCCCTCCGAGCAGGCGGCCGAGGTGGCCCTGCGGACCCAGCAGGTGATCGCCTACGAGACCGCCGTCCCTGAGGTCGCGGACCCACTCGGCGGCTCCTACTACGTCGAGGGGCTGACAGACCGCGTGGAAGAAGAGGCGCAGCGCATCATGGCGGAGGTGGACGAGAAGGGAGGGTCTGTCTCCGCCATCGAATCCGGCTGGATGCAGAAACGGATCGGCGATTCCGCCTACCGGTTCCAGCGGCGGGTCGAGACGGGGGAGAGGGTTGTGGTCGGTGTCAACCGTTTCCAGTCGGAGGCCTCCGATCAGCTGGAGATCCTGAAGGTGGCGCCCAAGCATCAGGAGGACCAGATCGCGTCGCTCAGGCGGCTCCGGGCCGAGCGCGACGGTCGGGCGGTGCAGGAGGCGCTGGGAAGGCTCGAGGAGGCAGCCAGGGGCGCGGAGAACCTGATGTACCCGCTCAAGGACGCTCTCGCCGCCTACGCGACGATTGGTGAGTGCTGCGATCGTCTCCGCGATGTCTTTGGCGAATACCAGCCACCGGACATCAGCCAGTAGTCACGAGCGGTGTCAGAGCCAGACAAGCAAAAGATCGATCCGCTCAATCTCTTCCGGCAGCGGAGGTACGAGGCCGCCCACGGGGATGCCGAGGCATTTCGCCGGCAGCATGACAAGGGGAAGCTCACGGCTCGTGAGCGGATCCAGAGGCTGGTCGACCGCAACTCGTTCGAGGAGCTTGATGCGCTGACCAGGCACCGTTCGACCAGCCTGGGGCTGGATTCGCGCCGCCCCTACGGGGACGGCGTGGTGACCGGTATGGGAACGATCGGCGGCCGCAACGTGATGCTCTTCAGCCACGATGCCGGGGTCTTCGGCGGCTCGCTGGGAGAGGTGTTCGCCGAGAAGGTCTGCAAGGTGATGGACCTCGCCTACCAGAACCGGGTTCCCATCATCGGCATCAACGACTCGGGCGGCGCCCGAATCCAGGAAGGGGTGGTCTCGCTGGCCGGATACGCCGAGATCTTCTGGCGCAACGTGGAGTCGAGCGGCGTGATCCCTCAGCTGAGCCTGATCCTCGGTCCCTGCACCGGCGGTGCCGTCTACTCGCCGGCGATGACCGACTTCACCTTCATGGTGCACGGCATCGCCTACATGTTCATAACCGGGCCAGAGGTGATCCGGGTGACGACCGGCGAGGAGGTCACTTTCGACAGCCTCGGAGGCGCCGAGGTACACAACACCAAGTCGGGGGTGGCGCACTTCCTTGCCCAGACTGAGGACGAGTGCTTCGAGCAGACCCGCCGGCTGCTCTCCTTCCTGCCTCTCAGCTCGGCCGAGCAGCCGCCCCGGATCGAGCCGGACGACCCGCCCGACCGCACCGACCAGGGACTCGCCGACCTGATCCCGGACAGCGTGCGGGAGGCCTACGACATGAAGGAGGTGATCCGCCGCGTGGTGGATCGAGGCGAGTTCTTCGAGGTCCAGGCCTTCCACGCCATGAACATCGTGGTCGGCTTCGCCCGGCTGGACGGCTACCCGGTGGGCGTGGTGGCGAACCAACCCAAGGTCATGGCTGGTGCCCTGGACATCGACGCCTCGGTCAAGGCGGCCCGCTTCGTTCGCTTCTGCGACGCCTTCAACGTCCCTCTGGTCGTATTCGAGGACGTACCCGGATTCCTGCCCGGAGCCCAGCAGGAGTACGGCGGCATCATCCGCCACGGCGCCAAGCTGCTCTTCGCCTTCAGCGAGGCCACTGTCCCCAAGCTCACTGTGATCACGCGCAAGGCCTACGGCGGAGCCTATTGCGTGATGTGCTCCAAGCACATCAGGGCCGACTACAACGCCGCCTGGCCCGGCGCCGAGGTCGCCGTCATGGGTCCCGAGGGAGCGGTGAACATCATCTTCCGCCGCGAGATCGACGGCGCGAAGGATCCGGCGGCGCGGCGCGCGGAGCTCGTGGCCGACTATATCGACCGGTTTGCCAACCCGTACGTGAGCGCCGAGCGCGGCTACCTGGACGAGGTCATCGAACCCTCCCACACCCGGCCGGCGCTGATCCAGGCACTCCGGCTGGCGCGGCGCAAGGAGCGCAGGCGGCCGCCCCGCTGGCATGGCAACATGCCTCTCTAGCAGCCAAAACGTCCGGCTGGATCTTCGGCGCCGGGCTGAGCCCACCAGCGGCCGCCGCCGGCGGGCCGTCTTGCAACCCGCAAGTCGTTACCCTTTGGCTCCGGCATGAAGCTCCTCGAGTACCAGGCCAAGGAGGTCCTGTCGGCGCTCGGCGTCCCGATCCCGCCCGGACGGGTGGCAAGGACGCCTGAGGAGGCGGCTGCCGCCGCCTCCGATCTCGGCCCGGTCGCCGTGAAGGCCCAGGTCCCCGTCGGCGGCCGTGGCAAGGCGGGCGGCATCAAGCTCGCCGGCACTCCCGACGAGGCGCGGCTGGCCGCCGAGCAGATCATCGGGATGGACATCAAGGGCTTCCGGGTCCCCCTCGTCTACTGCGAAGGCGCCCTGGACATCGGCCAGGAAGTCTATCTCGGCTTTACGGTGGATCGGGACGCGCGGGCCAATGTCCTGATGCTCTCCGCCAAAGGCGGCATGGAAATCGAACAGGTGGCGGAGGAGTCTCCCGAGGCGATCGCGCGGCTCTACCCGAACCCCTGGCGAGGACCCCTCGACTTCGAGCTCAACCAGCTGGCCTGGGAAGCCGGCCTGGGTCAGCAGGCCAGGGCCCTGGTCCCTCTGGTCAAGAAGCTCTATCGCGCGATAACCGAGTACGACGCGGTCACTGCCGAGATCAACCCGCTCGTGATCACCCGCCAGGGCGAACTGGTCGCCGGCGACGCCAAGCTGGAGACCGACGAGAATGCCGCCTTCCGGCACCGGGATCTCGAAGAGCGCTACGGCGATGTGCTCGAGGGCGACCCGTACGAAATGGAGGCCAAGAAGCGCAACCTGACCTACGTCTCGCTCGACGGGGAGATCGGGATCATCGGTAATGGGGCCGGCCTCTGCATGGGCACGCTGGACCTCGTCCAGCGCGCCGGCGGCCGAGCGGCCAACTTCTGCGACATCGGTGGAGGGGCCAAGGCCGAGGTCGTGGAGAACGCGCTCGCCGTGATCTTGATGAATCCCAAAGTGCGTGGCGTGCTCATGAACGTCTTCGGCGGGATCACACGTGGGGACGAGGTGGCTCGGGGCCTGGTCCAGGCCCGTGACAGCCTGGGCATGAGTCTCCCGCTGGTCGTCCGGCTCTCGGGAACAAACCAGGAGGAGGGCCGCGCCATCCTCGAGCAGAACGGTGTCGCGCCCGCCGCCAGCGGCTGGGAGGCCGCTCAGAAGATCGTGGAGCTGACCAGATGACGGCGCAGCGCGGCTGATGGCAATCCTTCTCCACAGCGGCACCCGGGTCATCGTCCAGGGCATCACCGGCCGGGAGGGATCCTTCCACGCTCAGCAGATGCAGCTGGCCGGCACCGGTCTGGTGGGCGGGGTCAATCCCGGCAAGGGCGGGACCACGCACCTGGAGGTGCCGATCTTCAACACCGTGGCGGAAGCGGTCCGCGAGACGGGGGCCAACGCCACCGGCATCTTCGTGCCGCCGCCGTTCGCCGCCGACGCGATCATGGAGGCGGCGGCAGCCGGGATCGGGCTGATCGTGACAATCACCGAAGGCATCCCGATCCAGGACATGATCAAGGTGAAGGACTTCCTGAAGGGATTTCCTGAGGCCTGCCTGCTCGGGCCCAACTGCCCGGGCCTTCTGACACCGGGGGTGGGGAAGATCGGAATCATCCCCCAGCGTTTCGCCAGCCCGGGACCCGTTGGCATCGTCTCCCGCAGCGGCACCCTGACCTACGAGACGATGGCGGCGCTGACGGACGTCGGGATGGGTCAGTCCACGATCGTCGGCATCGGCGGCGACCCCGTCCTCGGCCTGTCCTTCAGCGACGCTATCCAGCTCTTCGAGAGCGACCCGGAGACGACCCACCTCGCCGTGATCGGTGAGATCGGCGGTTCCGACGAGGAACGGGCCGCCGAGCTCCTGGCCAGCGGGACCCGGCTCCGCGTCGTCGCCTTCATCTCCGGCCGGACGGCGCCGGAGGGAAAGCGAATGGGCCACGCCGGGGCCATCGTCTCCGGCAACCGGGGAACGGCGAAGACCAAGGAGGAGGCGTTCCGGAGGGCCGGGGTGGCTGTCGCGGAGACCACCGACGAGATCGTGGAGCTTCTTACAAAGAGCTGACAGAGCTCTGGCAATCCGCGATGGGGCTGGTGGGAAGCTGGTCGAGATGCTCGACGACGTCGCGGGGTTCCTGCTCATAGCCCCTCTGGCCGGCACGCTGCTCGCCGTCCTGGCAGTCTCCCTCTGGCTCCTGAAAGGCCGGAACGCCGGTCCCGAGCCCAGCCTCGAGGAGCTGCCCGGCCAGTAGCCCCGAGGACTGCGCTCCTCGGAGCACCTAAACTTCGCGGCGTGGTGACAGGGCTCGGCCTTTCCTTCGTCAGGGCCGGCTCCGAGGGCCGGCTGCGAAATGCAGCCCTGCTTGGCGGGCTTTTGCTCTGGATGCTCTATACGCGGTTCTTCTGGGCCGCCCAGGCGGCCCATGCAGCGCTGCCTCCCTGCCCTTTCCTCACGATCACCGGCCACCCCTGCCCTTTCTGTGGAGGCACCCGGTCGTTCGCATACATGTGGCAGGGGGAGCCGGGGCGCGCGGCGGCGCTCTATCCGCTCGGGCCCGCGCTGTTCTGGGCAACGCTGGCCGCGATCCCGGTGCTTGCCGGCGGGCTCATCCTGGACCGCGACCTCCGCGTCCGGATCCGGCTCAGCGGGCGCTGGAGGAGAGCTCTGGTTGCCGCCGCCTGCCTGCCCTTGGCGGTGAGCTGGGCGCTCAAGCTCACCGTGCTGCCGAACTGAACCCCGGGGACCCGTGGACTTCGAGCTGAGCGAAGAACAGCGTGCGGTGCGCGAGCTCTGCCGCGACTTCGCCCGTGAGGTGGTGGCCCCGGCGGCCGAGGAGCTCGACCGTGAGCACCGCTTTCCCCTCGAGATCGTCCGTCAGATGGGCGAGATGGGCCTCTTCGGACTTCCCTTTGCCGAGCAGTGGGGCGGAGCCGGCGCCGATTTCCTGAGCTACTGCCTGGCGATCGAGGAGATCTCCCGGGCGGACGCGGGAGTGGGCATCACCCTTGAAGCGGCCGTGTCCCTGGGCGCCGCGCCGATCCACGACTTCGGCACCCAGGAGCAGAAGGAGCTCTTGCTGCCGGACCTGCTGGCCGGCCGGAAGCTCTGGGCATTTGGGCTGACCGAGCCGGGCGCCGGGTCGGACGCTGGCGCCACACGGACGCGCGCCGAGCTCGACGACGGCGATTGGGTCATCAACGGCACCAAGCAGTTCATCACCAACTCGGGCACCGACATCTCGGCCGGCGTGACCATCACCGCGGTGACCGCGAGGCGAGCCGGCGCCATGCGAGGCGAGATCAGCGCTCTCCTCGTGCCGGCCGGCACGCCTGGCTACAGTGTGCAGCCCGCCTATCGCAAGCTCGGCTGGCACTCCTCAGACACCCACCCGCTCGCCTTCGACGACTGCCGGGTGCCAGAGGCGAATCTGCTGGGCCGCCGCGGGGGCGGGTACCAGCAGTTCCTGAAGACGCTGACCGGGGGACGAATCGCGATCGCGGCCCTCAGTGTGGGACTGGCTCAGGCGTGCTTGGACGCGGCGCTCCAGTACGCGAAGGAGCGGAGCGCGTTCGGAAGGCCGATCTCAGCCTTCCAGGCGATCCAGTTCAAGCTGGCCGACATGGCCATGGAGGTGGAGCTCGCCAGATTGGCGACCTACCGTGCCGCGGTGACCTACGAGAGGAGCCAGGCGACCACCGGCGAGGTGCAGCGCCTGGCCGCCATGGCAAAGCTCTACGCCTCCGAGACCTCGAAAAGGGCCGCCGACCAGGCGGTGCAGATCCACGGCGGCTACGGCTTCATCGAGGACTACCCGGTAGCCAGGTACTGGCGCGACGCCAAGGTCAACGAGATCGGCGAGGGCACCTCAGAAGTCCAAAGGATGCTAATCGCCCGCGAACTCGGTTGCTAAACAAACGCCGGGGTGGGGAGGGGGCTTACTCGTCGGGGACGTCTTCCAGCTTGGGTGTCAGTTCGCAGACCCAGCGTCCGTCGTCGAGTCTGCGGATGAAGCGTCCGTACC
>Ga0209526_10002927_pt1 | contig 11575 bp, 13 predicted proteins | sample JacPinW_OM2H0_M1_FD_188566 | JGI IMG/M metagenome (GOLD analysis project Ga0209526, IMG submission 188566) | Forest soil microbial communities from Algoma, Ontario, Canada - Jack Pine, Ontario site 1_JW_OM2H0_M1 (SPAdes) (version 2) | ecosystem: Environmental > Terrestrial > Soil > Boreal...
TCAAGATCGAACCGAGCTTGTGCGCTTCACTTTTCTCCGCTTCGGCCGCGACCTTGTCCGGCAAAGAGGCTTCGAAATCGATTAGCTCCTTACCGGTCAACTGGCCATCGAGCCAGGCCGTCCATTTTTCTTCAAACGTTTTCATATACGTCCCTCAATAAATTCTGCAGTTTCTTGCGCGCATAAAACAGGCGCGACATCACTGTGCCGATCGAGCAGCCCAGCGTTTCCGCAATTTCGTGATATTGCATTTCTTCGATTTCCTTCATCAAAATGACAGCGCGATGTTCGGGAGAAAGTTGCGCGATTGCCCTGTCGATCTTGGCCCGGATTTCCCTCCGCTCCATTCGCTCGTGCGGCAGCGGATCTGCCTTCGGCACGGTCTTGGCCGCGGGGTCGATCTCTTTCAATTGAAGGGCGTCGTCGAACTCTGCGCCCGCGCCTTTGACATGTTTCTTGCGCAGCCAATCGATCGTCACGTTCATTACGATCCGATAAATCCATGTGTAAAAGGAGGAATGGCCGCGGAAGCGTTTGATCGACTTCCACGCCTTGATAAAGCTCTCCTGCGCCAGGTCCCAGGCGTCCTGTTCGTTATGGACCATGTTGTAAATCATAGCGAAAACTCGTGTCCGGTAACGGGTTACCAGCTCATCAAATGCCTCGGCCTGGCCGGCCTGACACCGCTTGACCAAATCCATGTCCGATACATCGGCTTGAACCAGAGTCGTTTCCGTTTGCATTATTGGACGGAACCGGCTGCTATTTCATTCAACTCCGAAAGCCTTCGGAGCCGAAACGGCGTCGCCATTCGCCGCGATATTCCCCCATCAGACTGATGATGCCATCACGCACCTGAAACAACCTTTGCTTTAAGACCGAGTACTGCCTGGCGGCGATCAGCTTCTCAGAGAAAAGTTTGGCCCCCGCCTCCATCGACACCGTGATCGCTTTCAACGCGCGCTTTAAATAAGCGATCGTCATCCCAATTTCATCGACATCCTCATCGCTCAAAGCCGCGGCCAGCTTCGCGCTGGCCAGCGCCGAATGAGTGGCCAGTTTCACTGCTGCGGGCTCGTTTTGCAGCGCTGTGTCTTGATCGAAAAGTTTGTCGATCCAAACCGTCAGTGCAAAGGCGGCGCGATAAAGACTGTGGTCCTCGAAACTTTCAATCGACGACGTTTGCTGGTTATCGTCCAACACGCCGTCTTCATCGTCCGAGTGCCAATCGTCCTTCAACAGCGCATCAACTTCAGCGCTCCAGTCTTTTCCATCAAGCAACTGCGTCCAGCCCATTTCGCGCGCGATGATCTCGTCGCGCCGGGGATCATCCAGATACGTTTCCAGCAACTCCATATATTTCTCGGTCTTCTGGTCCTGCTGCTGCAGGAAACGCTCCCAATCGTACTCGTCCCACATTCTTTCCGGTTCGCGCTCGAAGTCGGGCATCAATTGACTAAACGCCAGCTTGCCCGCCTGTCCAAAAATTTTTAGGTAGGGCCGCACCTCCGGGGCGTCCGACTAATTCTTACATTCGACGGACGGCTCGGAGATCCGTTCCTACCTGAGTTGCAATTCCCGCTTGGTTTGCAATCGCAATTGCCCGCAGGCCGCATCGATGTCGTGGCCCTTTTCGCGGCGGAGTGTGGCGGGGATTCCTTGCGCGCGTAAGATCGACAAGAACTTTTCCTGGCGATTGCGCGATGGTCGCGACCAAGGCAGACCTTCAACCGTGTTGTAGGGAATCAAATTCACTTTCGCCGAGAGCCGTCGCGCGTGTCGCGCCAGCAGATGTGCTTGCTCCTCGGCGTTGTTCACGCCGGCGATGAGAATGTATTCGAAAGTGAGCCGCTGTTTTTTGCGAGAGCCGTAGTAGTCGCAGGCCGAAAGCAACGTGTCGATGTTATATTTGCGATTGATCGGCATGATTTGATCGCGCACTTCGTCGGTTGCGCCGTGCAACGAAATGGCGAGACGGATTTGCAACGGTTCATCGGCAAGTTTTCGAATTTGCGGCGCAAGACCGCTGGTCGAGACGGTAATGCGGCGCGCGCCGACGCCGAGACCCCACGACGCGTTGATGATCCGAACCGCGCGCATCAAGTTGTCCAAATTGGCGAGGGGCTCGCCCATTCCCATGAAAACGATGTTGTCGATCTTCTCCCCGGTCTCGCGCTCGACCGCGATGATTTGATCGACAATCTCGTTCGGGCGCAGATTCCGCGAGAACCCTTCCAACCCGCTCGCGCAAAATTTGCAGCTATAAGCGCAGCCGACTTGCGTCGATATGCAAATGGTCCGGCGGTCGGATTTTGCTCCGTAGAGCGCGGGTGACGCCGGGATCAGGACGGTTTCAATCAGGTTTTCATCGGTCAACCGGAAGAGAAACTTTCTCGTCGTGTCCTGCGACCCAAGCACGCGGACGATGTCGATCTTTCCGAAGGCAAATTGCTTTCCAAGTTCTGCGCGTAAATCGCGCGGCAGGTTTGTCATTTCCTCGAATGAGGTCACACGTTTTGTGCTAAGCCAGTCGATGATTTGCCGGGCGCGATACGCGGGCTGGCCGAATCCGCGAAGCTTTTCTTGCAACTCGTCAAGCGACAGAGACTTGATGTCGATCTTGGCTTCGTTTCCCACATCTCAGTGTACGGGCCCTGCGGCCTCGCTTCAAACGCGCGGCGGGTGATGAATTTGACTGGAGAACAACAAAATCGTGTTTAACTTCGCTGCGTGATTAAACGTTTTGCCATCCAGACCGGCCTGCTTTTGGCGATCGCCTTTTTCCTGAACGCGTGCAGCGGCTTGCTGCCAAGCACCAACACGGCCAGCGATCAAAGTGCTGTTCCTGGCGAAAAGGTATCAGATGAAGGCCGCCTCGGAGCCGGAAATGGGACCGGTCCGAACGCGAGTGTGAAATGGTGATCACGGACGTCACGTTGCCACTCTTTCTGTCTGACTCGGTTTGATCAGTTGTCCCGCGCGGGAATGTCAACGGGGATGAACAGGCAATCGCGCGCGCCATTCACGATCGGTTGGGAAGCGGCTCGCGCGAACGCGATTCCGGCGCTGATCATCCAGGCGATCATGCTCGCGCTGCTGATTGCCTATTACACAAGCGATACGGTTTCATCGGCGCTGACTCAGCTTGCGGAATTCAAGCGGACTCACGGGCTGGTCTTCGTGATCGTCGCCTCCATCGCCGCGGGCGCGCTGATCCCGGAGTTGTTCCTGGTTCTTTTCTTTCAGCGCGGGCGACCAAATGCGAGAAACCTGCGCAATTTACTTTTCACCATTCCGGTTTGGGGATTCGATGGTTCACTTGTCGATCTTTTGTATCGGACTGAAGCGGCCTGGTTTGGCGATGTCGTGACGTTGCCGGTAGTGTGCGCGAAAATTTGCGTCGATCAGTTCGGCTATAATCCATTCTTCGCGGCGCCGTTTGGCGTGCTTACATACGAATGGAAGAACACCGGGGTCTCGATGCGTCCGGTGCGCGATCTTTTTACCTGGCGACACTACCGCGACAAAATCATCCCGACCCTGGTCGCGACCTGGGCGGTTTGGATTCCGTTAATGGCGATCATCTACTCGTTGCCGCTTGCGTTGCAGTTCCCCCTGTTCGGGCTCGCGCTTTCGTTCTGGGTCCTGTTGTTAACTTACATGACGAACCGCTTCGCCGGAAAGATCGAAGCCGACGCGCCGTTGGCTCTGGCCGTGACGGAATCAACCACGCGCGCGGAGATTAGTTCTATCTCGCGTTGAGAAAAAAATCCAGTGCTTCGTGAACTCCCGCGCCGTGTTCGCGTTTTGCGACATAGCCGCTGGCGGCACGCACGGCGTCTTTTACTTCCGGAATTGCATTCGCCGGACATGCCGGGAGCGCCGCGACTTTGCCGTCGAGCATTGAGATGTCGTTGTGATGATCGCCCGCGGCGAAAATGTTTTCGCGCGAGATGCCGGTCAAACGCGCGAGCTCGACTAGCGCAGCGCCTTTGTGGTAGTCGGCATGACAAAACCGAAGATAAACTGTGTTCCGCTGATAGTTGAACTTCGGCTGTTTCTGGCGCGCTTTTTCGATGAAGTCGGTCACACGGTCCATCTCTTCTTCGCTGCTCGCGATCAAACCAATGGGATCATTCACTTCGTAAATCATGCGGGCCTTGGTTTTTTGGTTCACGAAGTAGACAACTTCGGCCAGCACGGATTGCGATGAACTGAACAACTCCGCGTGCTTGAGGGCGCAGCGGTCGTTCCAATCTCCAAAGGCTTCCCATTTTTCACCGTTTTGGCCGGGTCGGAAAACGTCGCGCTCACTAGTGAGAATAAAATCGGGCCGGATCGGAAAGGAGAAATCGGCGAGGCCAGATTCGAGTAAATCAACCGAACGACCGGTGTTGACCGCCCAAAGCGCACCCGAATTTTGCAGTTCGCGGATCAGCTCCATGCATTGTCGATCCAGCACCGGCTCGCTCACCCGTGAAACGAGAGTGCCGTCAAAGTCGATGCTGAGAAGCCGAATGTTCATTGTCGATCTTACGATTGATTCGATTACCGCCAGGAGCAAGAGTAAGAGGGGAAAGAAATGAAATCCGCCTACGAACTAGCGATGGAGCGGCTGCAAAAAGCTTCGCCAAGCGTCACGCTAAGCGACGATCAGAAAAAACAAATCGCCGAAATCGATTCACAGTTCCAGGCGAAGATCGCGGAGAGGGAAGTTTTTTTGAAAGACCAGATTCACAAGGCGCAGAACGCAGAGAAATTCGAAGAAGTCGAAGCGCTCGAGAAACAGCTCGCGGTAGAGATTCGACGGCTGCGAGAAGAGTGCGAGGCCAAAAAGGAGAAGTTGCGCGCGAGCTTCGCAAAATAGGTAGGGGCGGTTCACCGAACCGCCCGCGGGCGATTGAGGTCAATCGCCCCTACCTCCGTTGGTTGCGCGTCTAGCCTTCCTTCGCCGCGTTTCGGCAGCTCTGGATCAAGAAAGCCGAGCATATGCGCGCGCTTGATGACGCGCACGCCTTCCTGTTTTTGCAAATCGGTGATGCTTCGGCGGAACCCTTCCATTTTGATCCAGTGCACCTTCGGACGGAAATGGTGCTCGGCGTGATAGCCGTTGTAGAAGAAAAGCCAGTTGTAGATTTTGCCGTAACTGCTTACGCCCCATGCTACCGGTTTGTCGGGATTGGCGCCGTAATGCCGGTAATAACCATTCAAGTAACTAAAGCAGTGGCCGAGATAGAAGAACGGCAGAAAATAAAAAATGATGTAGCGCCAATTGAACAGGAACATCACGAGAAGCGTGGTCGCGAAGGCGGCTAGCTCGATGTTCCCCCAGAGCAATTCTTTTGCGCCGCGCTTGCGCAATTCCGTTCGAATCGCGCCCACGTCATCGCGGAAGAAACTCAGGAAGACGTAGCTCCATGGGTTCTCCGCTTCGCCGTCGTGACCATGTTTGTAGATGGAAATCCAGTCGATCGTCTCGCCGTTTTCATCCGGCCTGTCGGCGTTTCCTTTGTGATGCTGCATGTGCACGGCATCGTAATAGGTCTGCGAAAAGCAGCACGCGATCGATTGAGTGATTCCAAAAAGGCGATTGAGCAGTTGGGGGCGGAAGAATGGATTGTGAATGAAATTGTGGCCCACGCCGTTGATGTTCGCGTTGACCATGAGCGAATAGATAAATCCGAGAATCAGCATTACCCAGAGCGGCGCGTGCGGGTAGAGAAAGAACAGCCCGAAGAAATACGCGAGATGAAAAAGCCCCGCCAGTGCCGGCACCGCGTCCCAGCGGGTGTGCGCGAAGAGACGTGAATTGGTCGTCGGACGGTCTACTCGGATTGGCTCGGGGTTGGTCATCATGGAAGATGTCGATCTTGTTCGAGGTAATTTTCGGGGAATTTGATCGCTTGGCAAGTGAATCAACGCCGCGCTGGGCGCGGGCGCATTTTCTTGATTTGCCAACCTTACTCCGCCGCGCCTAACGTAACGCCCCCACGATGTTCGCGCTCCAGCCAGAAATGAAAGTCTTCAGCGGCTCAGCCAACCGCGAACTGGCCGAGCGCATCTGCAGTTACCTCGGTGTGCCCCTTGGTCAGGCCACGATCAGCTCGTTTCCGGACAGCGAAACTTATGTCCGGATCGAGGAAAATATTCGTGGGCGCGACGTCTTCATTATCCAGCCGACTTGCCCTCCGACCAACCAGCACTTGATGGAGTTGCTCATCATGGTCGACGCGGCGCGGCGCGCCAGCGCCGATCGCATCACGGCAGTGATTCCATTTTTTGGTTATGCGCGGCAGGACCGCAAAGATCAGCCGCGTGTTCCAATCACTGCAAAGTTAGTCGCGAACTTGCTGCACGCCTCCGGTGTTAATCGTGTCCTGACAATGGACCTGCATGCGCAACAGGTGCAGGGGTTTTTCGATCTCCCGGTCGACCATCTCTATTCGCTGCCGGTGCTGATCAAATATTTGCGGCAGCGGCTGACTGCGGGTAGGACGGTCGTCGTCTCACCCGATCTGGGCGGACTGAAAATGGCTTCTGCTTATGCGGATGCGCTCGGGGCTAACTTGGCTATCGTCGCGAAAGAGCGCCGCAGCGCGACGGAAACAGAGGCCCTTTACTTGATCGGCGAAGTAAAAGATCGGGATATCCTGCTGGTCGATGATTTGACCGAGACGGCCGGGACTTTGACTTCCGCGGCCGAGCTTTTGAAAAAACGCGGCGCCCTGAAGATTTATGCCGGCGTTTCCCATGCCGTGCTTGTCGATGTTGCGATTCAGCGGTTGCAAAAATCCAAAATTGAGGAACTAATTACGACCAACAGCACGCCGGTGCGCCCGGTGGAAGGATTTAAGACCACCGTGCTCTGCGTCTCCGAGCTACTCGGCGAGGGGATGAAACGGATCCATAACGATGAGTCCGTCTCGTCGCTGTTCAAGATCGACAACCAAGGCAATGGCAAAACAAGTTAAACTCAAAGCGGAAAAGCGCGCGGAAATCGGACGGGCTGCGGCGCGCAAATTGAAGGCGCGCGGCATCGTGCCGGCGATCATTTATGGCGGCAAAGAAAAGCCGCAGCCGCTGCAACTTTCCATACGCGACATTAACGCAATGCTCAGTCACGCTTCCGGCGAAAACATTTTGGTCGAGCTCGAAATTGACGGCGAGAAATCGAACCGAACCGCGCTTGTGCAGGAAGTGCAGCATTCACCCGTCGGCGGTGACGTTCTGCATGTCGATTTTCACGCGATCTCGATGGACGAAAAAATTCAGGCGGACGTTCCGCTGGAGCCGCTCGGGGTGGCGAACGGCGTCAAGAATTTCGGCGGCTTGCTCGAGCAAAATTTGCGCGTTCTTGCCATCGAATGTTTGCCGCGCGATTTGCCAGACCGGATCACGGTCGATATTTCCGCGCTCAATATTGGCGATTCGATTCATGTTCGGGATATTAAACTTCCGGCCGGAGTGACCGTAAAAGTGCAGCCCGATCTGACCGCGTTCTCAGTGGTGGCGCCGGTGGTTGAAGAAGAGCCGGTGGTCGCTGAAGCGGAGGGCGCTGCTGCTGGACCCGAAGTGATCAAGGAGAAGAAGGAAGAAGGCGAAGCTGCTGCTCCTGGCCCGACAGGTAAGGGTGCCCCTGCAGCGAAGGGTGCGCCTGCAGCTCCGACGCCCAAGGAAAAAGAGTCGAAGAAGTGATCCATTTGGGATCTTCGATTTTCGATTGAGCGGATGTGGAAGAAAAAGCTCCACCGATTCGCTTGATTGCCGGTCTGGGAAATCCGGGCCGCGAATACGAGCAGACGCGGCACAACATCGGTTTTCTCGTGGCCGATCGCCTGGCCGCGCAGTTTGGATCGACCTGGGAAAGATCGACAAAGTGGGGCGCACTCATTGCCAAGCACGACGACATAATTTTGATCAAGCCGATGACTTACATGAACCGCAGTGGCGAGCCGCTCCATGCCGTCGCGCAGTTCCACAAAATCGGTCCGCAGGAAATCCTTGTGGTGCTGGACGATTTCGCTTTGCCACTTGGCCGGCTTCGATTGCGCCTGCATGGGAGCTCCGGCGGCCACAACGGACTTGAATCGATCCTCATGCAATTTGGCACCGACGAGATTCCACGGTTGCGCATTGGGATCGGCACGGCCCCCAGCGAGGGATCGGTCGATTACGTGCTGAGTCGTTTTTTTGAGGAAGAAAGACCGCTCGTTGCATCGACAATCGATCGCGCAGCGGACGCGTTGAAGAACGCAATTGACAAAGGCATCGTTTCCGCGATGAACACCTTCAACAAACCAGAAGAAGAAACATGAAGAATCGCTACGAAGCATTGCTCGTTTTGAACTCGCAAGGAAAAGAGGACAGCGTGCACGACATTGTGGAACGCTTGGAATCGGAGTTCAAAAAGGAAGGTGCCGAAATCGAGCAGGTGCAAAAGATGGACAAGCGCCAGTTTTCCTACGTGGCCGGGCCGCTCGATGCTGGCTTTTACGTCAATTTCGTGTTCCACGCCGATCCGCAGCTCGTCACCAAGCTTCGCTCCAAATTCAAGCTCGACCCCGAGGTCTATCGCCAGCATTACCAGCGGCTGCGCGAGAAAAAGGAGAAAAAGGAAAAATCCGGGAAAAAGTTGGCGAGAGCGAAGTGATTTCGCTATAACCGACGCATGGCCAGCTTCAATAAAGTCATTCTCCTCGGAAATCTCACGCGCGACCCGGAGGTGCGCTACACCCCCAAAGGCAGCGCAGTTTGCGATCTCGGTCTCGCCGTCAATCGTCAATACACACTCGATAGCGGCGAAAAACGCGAAGAAGTCACGTTTGTCGATGTTGTCCTTTGGGCCCGCCTCGCGGAAATCGCCGGCGAATATTTGAAAAAGGGCCGGCCGGTTTTCATCGAAGGCCGTTTGCAATTGGACACCTGGGACGATAAACAGAGCGGACAAAAGCGGACGAAATTGCGCGTCGTGGGCGAAAGCATGCAGTTGTTGGGAAGTCGTCCAGCGGCAACAGCTGCTGCGGATGCGGGCGAAAGCGAGCGGCCGGCGCGTTCGGCGGAAAAATCCGCATCACCACCGCCGAAATCGCCTGCTCCAGCCGAGCCCGACGACGACGAAATTCCGTTCTAGGTTTTGCGCGCTCTACATTGCGCGCGCCGGCGATTTCGAAAGCGAGATTGCCGATTTTGACGAACTGCGGAATGCCGAATCCGTAGTTAATTGAATGAATTCCACGGAAGCCTGCATCGCGCTCAACATGCTGCCGACCGTTGGGCCGGTTCGAATGCGAAAGCTTCTGCAAGCTTTCGAAAAACCGGAGCGTATTCTCGCGGCCAAAGGATCCGAGCTGCGGAAAGTGGAAGGAATCGGCCGTGAAGTCGCCGATCAAATTTCAAATTGGGAATCCATTGTCGATCTTGCCGCCGAACTGAATCGCGTCCGGGAATTTGGTGCGACGGTCATCACCCAGGATTCGCCATCTTACCCGAAACCGCTGCGTGAAATCCATGCACCGCCCATTGTGCTCTATGTTTGGGGCGAGCTTCAGGAACGCGACCATCACGCGATCGGAATCATCGGCGCGCGTCGTACAACGCATTACGGCACAGAAGCAGCCAAAAAGCTGGCTTACCAACTCGCTTATGCAGGTTTGACCGTGATTAGCGGCCTTGCGCGAGGGATTGATACATCTGCACACCAAGGCGCGCTCGCAGCTAAAGGGCGAACGATCGCCGTCATCGGCTCCGGACTGTCGAAGTTGTATCCGCCGGAGAATCTCGGTCTCGCGGAAAAAATCCGCGACGGAAACGGCGCGATCGTTTCGGAATTTTCCATGGAGATCGAACCCGACCGCCAAACTTTTCCGATGCGCAATCGAATCATTTCCGGCTGGAGCCACGGCATTCTCGTGGTCGAAGCGGGACTGAACAGCGGCGCCCTCATCACCGCGTCGCAGGCGCTGGAACAAGGCCGATCCGTCTATGCGGTGCCCGGTCACATCAATGCGCCGAGCGCGATGGGGTCGAATCGTCTCATTCAACAGGGCGCCAAGCTGGTCATGGACGCGGGCGACATCCTCGACGATCTGCAAATTCTCCTGCCCGAGACAAAACCATCGCCGGAAGCAGCCGTGCGCCTGTTGCCGCCGCTCTCCGAGGACGAGCGCCGCGTTTACGACGCGATCGAGGCGTCGGAGACCCCAATCGACCAAATCGCGGCGAAATGCGATTTGCCAAGCGCAACCGTCTCTTCTACTCTCCTCCGCCTTGAGCTGAAGCGGCTGGTTAAACAGTTGCCCGGAAAATATTTCGTGAAACTGGCTTAGGCTCGTCCGCGACCTGCTCCCAGCGTTTGCAAAGCGTTCATATCCAGATGTCTAAATTGTTGATTATCGCAGAGAAGCCCAGCGTGGCGAGCGACATTGCCCGCGCGCTCGGCGGCTTCAAGAAGGTGGAAGATCATTTCGAGAACGAGAACTACATCATTTCGTCCGCGATCGGCCATCTGGTCGAGCTTGCCTTGCCCAGCGAACTCGACGTGAAACGTGGAAAATGGAGCTTCGCCAATCTGCCGATCATTCCGGACGAATTCGAGCTCAAACCGATCGAGAAAACGAAGGCGCGCTTCGACATGCTCAAGCGGTTGATGCAGCGGAAGGATGTCGACGCGCTAATCAACGCCTGCGACGCCGGCCGCGAGGGCGAGTTGATTTTCCGTTATCTTCTTCAACTGAGCGGCGTCGAGAAACCGGTGCGGCGTCTTTGGCTGCAATCGATGACGGCGGAATCGATTCGGGCGGCCTTCGAACATCTGCGCCCAAACGAGGAAATGATTCCGTTGGCGGAGGCGGCCGTGTGCCGATCCGAAAGCGACTGGCTCGTCGGCATCAACGGCACCCGCGCCATGACCGCGTTTAACAATCGCAGCGGCGGCTTTCAACTCACCCCGGTCGGTCGCGTGCAAACGCCGACTCTGGCAATCTTGACTGAACGCGAAGACAAAATTCATGCGTTCAAATCGCGGCCCTTCTTTGAGGTTTCTGCCGATTTCGAAGTCCAAGCCGGCAATTATCGCGGGCGGTGGTTCCGGGAAGATTTTGCCAAAAACGGCGATGAAGATGCGCGCGCGGAACGGATCTGGGACCAGGCCGTCGCCGAAGAGATCAAGAATCGTTGTCTGGGGAAAACGGGCATCGCGACCGAAGAACGTAAACCGACCACGCAGGCGCCACCTTTGCTTTATGATCTGACCAGCTTGCAACGCGAAGCAAACGCGCGGGGTTTCAGTGCAAAGCGCACCTTGCAGATTGCGCAGCAGCTTTATGAGCGATTCAAGGTCATTACCTATCCGCGGACCGATTCGCGCTATCTGCCGGAAGATTACATCCCGACGGTAAAATCGACATTAAGCAAGATCGACAATCACCACGCCCGCACCGCCCTTGAGAACAAGTGGGTCAAACCATCCAAGCGTATTTTTAATAACGCGAAAATCTCCGATCACTTCGCCATTGTGCCGACGGGCACAGCGCCGCACGGCCTCGATGAATGGCAGCAAAAAGTTTACGACATGATC
>Ga0209526_10002928_pt1 | contig 11573 bp, 8 predicted proteins | sample JacPinW_OM2H0_M1_FD_188566 | JGI IMG/M metagenome (GOLD analysis project Ga0209526, IMG submission 188566) | Forest soil microbial communities from Algoma, Ontario, Canada - Jack Pine, Ontario site 1_JW_OM2H0_M1 (SPAdes) (version 2) | ecosystem: Environmental > Terrestrial > Soil > Boreal...
GCTTGCATTTCGGCCACACGACTAACGCGATTCGAATGCCAAGCCTCTGGCTTGACCGTGGATTGACCTTCCAGGTCGATCATCACCATCTACCGTTCAAACTCCAGGCGCAGCGTCACCACTTGAAACGGCGTGTATGCAAACTCAACACGGTTGCCACCTTGAATCGGCAACTGCTCAATCGGCTCCTCGAGCAGATTTACGAGCGTTACATCGTGAATCGCGTGCTTTGTTTCAATCGCAGCAACGCCTCGATCTCCATGCGGCTCGTAAAGCCGAAGGATCACGCTATCGCTATCCTCCGCTTTCTTGAGCGCGGAGAGCTCCAGTCGGCCTTTAGTTAAACGAATGGAAGCGACTAACGAACCAGACGATGAATCTTGTTGCCCAGATTTTTCAGGGACCGGCAGAATCGAGCAGAGCGACGAGTTGAGATTTCTCGCTGCTCGCACTGTCCCGTTTCTCCAATCGCCGGCGTGCGGATACAGCGCGTAGATGAATTCGTGGTCGCCTTCGTCCGCGAAAGGATCTGGGTAGATGGGCGAACGAAGTAAGGACAGGCCGATAACATTGCCGCGGATGCTGTAGCCATACTTACTGTCTGTCAGCAGACTAACCCCATAAGCTGGTTCACTGAGGTCCGCCCATCGATGACCAGGTACCTCGAATTTAGCCTCTTCCCAAGACGTGTTTTGATGCGTAGATCGTGGGACTGCCCCGAAGGCGGTTTCAGTCCAGCCCTGATGGGAGCGGATTCGCAGAGGGAAGAGTGCTCTCAAGAGCCTTCGACGGCCATACCATTGGGCGCGCGTCCGTATCTCCAGCAGACGCTCATCGTCATATAACCTGTAGTCCTGAACGATACGAATATCTTCCACCGCACGGGTGACCCGAATCGAAGCGCGTATTGGACCGGATTCAATCAGCTTTGGCGGTTCGCTCGCCACAAGCTCGGTTCCTTCGGACGGATAGGACGCATCGATATCCCAAGCTTCGAATTGCCGCGGGATGTCGATGAAGAACCAGAGCTGGTTGGCGCGGTCCAGCAGTGTTTCTCTGTCATGCTCTTTGTCAAATAGCGAAGCGATCGTGCCGTCTGCGTCGATGACAACTTTTAGCAAATCATTTTCCAATTCGGAATCTGAGCCGCGCAACTTGCCGCCTTGGCGGCCAGGCTTTCGATCATCGCGCCGTAGTGAGACAGAACCAAAGGGAGGCACGAGAATCTGCGGTGCCGCAAGCAGCAAAGTGTTATCGGCTGTCGGCTGCGAGAAGATCTCCTCGTGAGTCGCGACAAATATTGTGGATGCTTGCGATGCATCCGCGATTTCGACCCGTAGTGGACGCTCGTCGAGTTGGAGATTCCAGATAGTCAATTCTGAGGAATCGGAGTGGCGGCGCAAAGAGCGGTCACGCAGGCTCCGCGCGTTTTCCAGCGCAGAGGCAAGAGTCTTTTCAGCGGCTTCATAAACAGATCGAATACTCGATCCGGGAAGGATGTCATGAAACTCATGAAGTAACAAAGTCTGCCAAAGCTGCTCGAGCTGTTCGCGCGGATGCGTTCCTTCCAACAACGCTGCGATCTCCGCGTCGACAATCGCTCGTTCCAATTTTCGATGGAGCGACTTGATTCGGCCTTGGGTCGTATAAGTGGCCCGATGATATTCCAGATACTTTTCGCCTACCCACGTCGGCAACGTTTTCGTTGTGACCCGATCATAGAACGCTTCGACTTTCCCCATCTGAAGTTGAGGTAGCCCAGGAAAGGCTCGGAACCTTTCGAAGCGCTCGAGCATCTCGGCGGTCGGGCCGCCGCCGCCATCACCATAACCAACGGCCAGCAGCGTTTGATCGTGATATAGCTTGCCACCGAAATTGCGCCAGGTTTCGCCGATATCCCAAGCGCAGATATCGCCGTTGTAACCGCGACCCGGATTGAAAAAGCTATGCGCAACCACTCGTGATCCGTCGAGTCCTTCCCACCAATACAGATCGAAAGGAAAGGGATTGTGTTCGTTCCAAGTTAGTTTGTGCGTAAAGAAATATTCGATACCGCTTAACCGGAGAAGCTGCGGCAGGTTCGCGGGAAAGCCGAAAGAATCCGGAATCCAGGCAACCCTTGGGCATGAACCAAATTTGGACGCGAAATAGGTTTGCCCGAGAAGCAATTGACGGACCCAGGATTCGCCGCATGGGAGATTGCCATCAGGCTCGACCCACATGCCTCCGATGATCTCCCAGCGCCCTTCACGAACTCGGGTTCGAATCTTTTCGAACAGCGAAGGATCATCTTGCTCGATCCATGCATAGAGCTGTGCGCTGGACTGGTTGAAATAGAAGTCTGGGTACCGGTCCATCAACGAGAGAACCGTATAGAACGTCCTGCGTGCCTTGCGCCGCGTTTCTTCAAGCGGCCAGAGCCACGCCAGATCGATATGCGCATGGCCCGTAAGGAGAACTGACCCGACGGCAACATCTTTGTACGAGCCAAGGGTTTCTTGCAGCCACTTACGAGTCTCCCGCAGCTGCCGCCGGTCGCTTTCGGTGAGGACTGCAGGGGCCGCAGCGAATTGCCAGTCTTCCCAAAGCGACGCGAGGCTCTCTTGGTTGCCGTAGTAGTTATCCGCTGACCGGCTGCTAGAGCTCGAGGCGAGCCGCGCAAGATACGACTCTGTATTCGCGCGGGGCAGCGATACGCCGGCTAAGGCCTGATGAAGATCTTTCGCGAGTTTCCTTGCGAGTTCTTCCTGACCTGACGATGCGAGATATTTCGCAGCGTCATACACAGCGACCAAGTCTTCGAGTAGCGATCGGACATTTTCATCAGGTCGAACCAGAGCTGCTAAGTTCAATCGTGGCTCAGACGTCGGCGTTCCAAATAAACCATGTGGAACAACTTCAGCCTCGAGCGTGATCTCCTGCCCGGCGGAAGCAGGAATCGGATGGTCGCGATGAAAAGCATTTAGACCTCCAAGCGGCTTGCCATTGATACCTAAAAATGCCTCGCCACCCAGATCAAATCGGACGTGCGGAGCAGCATTCGTCCATGATTCGGGAATCGAGCACCGGAACACTAAGCGAATCGGGCATTCTTTGGCCGGCCAGAAATCGCCCAACTGGATCAATGTTCCGGACGGAAACTTGCCAGAGAAAAATTGTGCATTCGGGATAGGCACGAACTCTTGGTCGCGCCACGCGGCAAGCTCAGCAATACGAACAGCAGCGCGAGTTAGTGACTGTTGAATCGGGTCTCTTGAGATGGGCATGGAACTGGAAACTGGAAACCGGAAACTGCAGCCTGTAAACTTGAAACATCTCGCGGCTCGGCAAGCTTCGTCCTACTATTTTGTTTTTCGCGAGGGCACGCATTCTGTCTATGGTGGTAGGGCGATGCTTGCTGAGCCTTGGTTTCCAAAAGCCCCGAAAAGGAGTTCCCCAGCCTATGAACAGAGCACTACTACTGGTTGTTTGCTGTTGTCTTAATAACGTTGGTGCCTTTGGCCAGACCCAGATCAAGTTCTGGTACGGTTCCTCAACGGATCCGCGCGAAGAAAAAGGTTATCAGCAACTCGTTACGGAATTCAATCAACGCGATCCGAAGGTGCAGATAAGAATCGAAAAGGTCCCGGGCACCGAAACAGACGCCGCCAAACTGATGACCGCCGTCAGAAGCGGTGCTGGTCCTGACGTTTATCTGCTCGACCGATTTACTGTTGCGCAGCGCGCTGCGAGTGGACTGCTCAAAGATCTTGGGCCGTATTTAAAAAAGGAAGGCAAAGAGCTTAGTCAGGACTATCTCGATTTCGCTTGGAAAGAGGTGATCTATGCCGACAAAGTTTTCGGTCTGCCCATTGGCACCGATACGCGAGCGCTCTTCTATAACAAGAAGATGCTTCGGGACGCCGGGATTGATCTGGCCGATTTTGATCCCGCAAAAGGCCCAATGAGTCCGGAGCGATTTAAGGAAATCGCATTTAAACTCAATAAGACAGATGCCTCTGGCGCTTACACGCAGTTAGGTTTTGTGCCTTGGCTGGAACAAGGTTGGGGCTATTCCTGGGGATATGCTTTTGGCGGAGAATTCTTTGATCCGGCTCAGAATAAAGTCACTCCGACGAATCCAGGCGTGGTAGCCGGGTACGATTTTCTGTATAACTGGGCCAAGGATCTGGGACCCGAGAAGGCGCGCACTTTTGTTGATACATATTGGCAATGGCCGAGCGTCGGAACGTTGCCGGAAGAACAAGAGCCTTTTCTTACTGGAAAAGTTGCCATGCTTCTAACTGGGCAATGGCAGCTCCCAATAATTAAGAAATATACTCCGAATCTCGAGTACGGTGTGACGTATATTCCTGCGCCAAACGGACTCAAAAGTAGTTGGAGCGGCGGTTGGTCGCTCGTGATTCCTCAAGGAGCGAAAAACCCAGACGCTGCTTTTCAGTTCATTCGCTTCATAACCGGAGCACAGGGTCAGGAAGAACTCGCCAAGGTTTCAGGCATGTTTCCGACACTGAAGAGTTTGGCTGGGAGAAAAGATCTTTTCCCGCCGGAATACGAATTCTTTCTCAGCCTGCTCCCTGTCGCGCAATCGCGTCCTCCGTTGCCAGTTGGTGCTCTTTACTGGGACAAACTGAAAGATGCGGAGGAGGCGGTGATTACTAATAGCAAGAAATCTCAAGATGCGCTTCAGGCAGTTGCCGCGGAAGTCCAACCACAGCTCGATCACTTTAAGAAGTAAGAGAGTGCATGGCGAATTTTTCGCGCAGGGAACTGCGAAGCCTGTTCACCGGACTGCTCTGTGTTAGCCCGTGGCTGTTCGGATTCTTAGCGTTTTTGTTGTACCCGTTGTTGGCCAACTTTCAGATGGGAATGACGGATTACTCTGGTTTTGGAGACGCCACGTGGGTTGGCCTCAAGAACTACCAAGACCTGTTTGCTGATCCGCTTTTCTGGGCGGCAATCTACAACACGTTGTTTTATACAATCTTCGCAGTCCCGCTCGGCATCATAGTAGCAATTCTGATCGCGATCGCGATGAATCAAAAGGTTCGCGAGATTCCAATTTATCGAGCGCTGATTTACCTGCCGAGCATCGCGCCAACTTTCGCGCTGTCGATGATGATGATCTGGTTGATGAACCCTCGATTTGGGTTGGTGAACTATTTTCTCGGCTTGTTCGGTGTTCCCACCATCAATTGGCTTGGTGACCCGCATTGGTCCAAGATTGCGATCATTCTGCTAGCACAGCTTGGTGCTGGGCCGATTGGGCTGATTTTTCTCGCAGCGATGCGCGCAATTCCAAGCACAGTTTACGACGCGGCATCGCTGGATGGCGCATCATCATGGAAAAAATTCTATCATATCACGTTACCATTGATAACCCCGGCGATCCTTTACGACATCATTATTGGAATTGGTTTGGGGCTTCAGATTTTTGTACCTGCGTACATCATGACCGAGGGCGGCCCCCTGAACTCCACGACTTTTGTTGCGCTCTACATATACAATAACGCCTTCAAGTACAGTCGATTCGGGTTCGCTGCCGCAACGTCGGGAATTCTGTTTCTGATCAACGCCTTGCTGGCGATCAGCATTTTCCGATCGTCCAAATTTTGGGTGAATTATGATGTCGAGTAATGGCTTGAGAGACCTGAGACCCGAAGCAGGAAACTGGAAGCATGAGATCCCTCGGGCTGCCATATCGCGAGTGTTCCTGCTCGTAATGAGTCTGATTTATCTATCGCCGATGTATTGGATGTTTGTGACGGCTTTGAAATCGAACGCCGAGCTCGGGAGTTTCCCGCCGACGCTCTGGCCGCACACCTGGGCGTGGCAGAACATCGTCGATGCGACGAAGAATTTTCCGTTCCTCCAATATCTGTGGAACACAACTTTTTACGCTGTATTCACGGTAATAGGAGCGGTCTTGTCGAACTTCTTGATTGCGTACGGTTTCTCTCGGATCAAATGGCCAGGACGAGAGCTTCTCTTTTATCCGGTCATCGCGTCGATATTTGTGTTCATCGAATTCCCTGTGAACCCGATCACGATGATCCCTGTTTTCACATTGTTCACAAAACTGAACCTCGTGAATTCGTTCGTGCCATTGATCTTACCTTCATTCTTTGGAAACCCATTTTTCATTTTCCTCCTGCGCCAATTCATGCTGCAGATACCGGACGAACTGTCGGAGGCGGCGCGATTGGATGGAGCCAATGAATGGCAGATCATGACGCAGATCATATTACCATTGACGAAACCGGCGATTGCGGTGGTAGCGCTTCTCGCTGGTGTCAATGCTTGGAAGGATTTCCTCGGCCCGTTGATTTATCTACACGACGACTCGTTGTACACGCTCTCGATCGGTTTGGAGTTTTTTAAGACCGAGCACAGAATTCAGTTCAATCTATTGATGGCCGCTTCCTGCCTTGTGATTTTGCCCCTGATCATTGTCTTCAGTCTGTTCCAGCGATTTTTTATTCAGGGCGTTACGTTAGGGAGCGGAAAGCCACAAAACTAAAACTCGCTTGGCCGGCAGGGCGAAGCTGTTGCCCGTATCGAGAACGCAAGATCGTGGGATTCTTCTACGGAAACAACCCAAACGTCTTTCGCGCCTGGATCACTCGCTCGACAGCGATCGCCAGGGCCGAAAGGCGATGCGGGATGTGTTGCCGCTTGGCTCGGCGGGTTACTGCGACGAATGCCTGTTCCAATGTTCTGTAAAGGCGATCGACCACTTCCGTTCGGTTCCAGAAAAAGCTTTGCAGGCCTTGAACCCACTCGAAATAAGAAACGACGACGCCTCCGGCATTACAGAGGATATCGGGAATAACGAAAACCTCATTCCAGCGCTCAAACAGAATCTTGTCGGCTTCCGTAGTAGTTGGTCCGTTCGCAGCCTCAGCGAGAATTCTGCATTGTAGTTTGCGAGCGTTCTGCTCATGGATGACGCAACTCGTCGCAGCGGGAACCAAAACCTCGCACGGAGCGATCAGCAGATCGTCGGCATCGATTCGCTCTGCACCGTCAAAATCGCGCAAATCCCCGCGTTCAAGTGCATGCCCATAAGCGTGCCATACATCGATTCCGTTCTTGTTGTAATAAGCTCCCGTAGAATCGCTCAGGCCAACGATCTTCATACCGCATCGATGTGCCAAATCTTGAGCAGCAACGGACCCGACCGTGCCGAATCCTTGGACAATGGCCCGAGCGCCGCGTAACGGCAATCTCATCATGTCCGCCGCGCGTTCAATCAAGTAGACTACCCCAAGGCCTGCTGCTTCGCGTCGTCCTGTGATCCCACCGACAGAAACTGGTTTACCTGTCACAATTCCAGGTTCCGCATGGCCGAGGTAAGCTGAATAGGTATCCATCAGCCATGCCATTACGCGCTCATCCGTTCCCATGTCTGGTCCCATGATGTCCGCTTTTGGACCGACAAACGGAATCATTTCATGCATATATCGCCGAGAGAGGCGTTCCAGTTCACCAACACTAAGGTGCCTTGGGTCAACGCAAACCCCTCCCTGTGCGCCACCGTAAGGAAGGCCAGCAAGCGCGCATTTCCAGCTCATCCAGATAGCGAGTCCGGCGGCTTCTCCCATGGTAAAATCCGGCGTGAATCGGACTCCGCCCTTGGTTGCGCCCATCGCGAGATGATGATGCACCCGATACCCCTCAAATACCTTCATTGAGCCGTCATCCATTTCCACGGGAAGCGAGACGGCGATACAGCGTTTGGGCCAGAGCAGCGGCTCCCGCATGCTCGGAGAGATATCAAGAAGCTCCGCGATCAATTCAACCTGCTTGCGCGCAAGGTTGAACGCCGGGGTATCGAAAGGATCCATTGGAGGGACGGTTAATCCTGCTCCTTTCAGGTGTCGTTTTGCAACAACTCCTTTTTAGCTTCTTCCAGCGCCGCGACCGCGGCGTCACTCACTTTTGGATACTTGAGATCAAGCGACTTGAGGGTTGCGACAATGATCTGAGACACACACAAACGCGTGAACCATTTGTGATCTGCTGGGATTACAAACCATGGGGCATGTTCCGTACTTGTATGATTGAAGGCATCTTCGTAAGCCGCCATGTAGTTCGGCCAATTTCGGCGTTCGCGAATATCATTTGCGGAGAATTTCCAGTTTTTCTCCTTCTCTTCGATCCGCTTCAAAAAACGCTTCTTTTGCTCTTTCTTCGAAACGTTCAGGAAAAACTTCAAGATGACGATCCCGTTATTTGTCAGGTAGCGCTCGAAATTATTGATCTCCTCGAACCGGCGTTTCCAGATGGATTGCTCTTTCCCGATCGGTGGTAAATGCTCTTTTGAGAAGAGCTCCGGATGAACTCGAACCACGAGCACCTCCTCATAGTAAGATCGATTGAAAATACCGATGCGTCCCCGTTCTGGAAGCCTCTTGGCTGTGCGCCAGAGGTAATCGTGATTCAATTCTTCTGTCGATGGGGACTTAAAACTGGACACTTCGCATCCTTGGGGATTAACCCCAGACATGACATGCTTGATCGTGCTATCCTTTCCGGCCGCGTCCATCGCCTGGAAAACGAGAAGTAGGGCGTACGTGTTGTTCGCGTAGAGAACATCCTGTTGCGCTGCCAGCTGTACAATGTTCTTGAGTAACTCGATTTCCGCGTCTCGTTTCTCCTCAAATTTCCCTGTGAATCCCGGATCAAAATCTTTCTCGAGCGCGATCTTTTTGCCGGGTTCGACGATAATGTGCTTCAGATCGACAGAATCATTTAGGTACTTGCTTATTTGGCGCATGGAGGGAAGAGCATTCAAGCACTCAGGTATGTGAGGACTCAAGAAGTTTGGAGAGTGCACAGCCGGGCCAGCGGTCGACCTGGAAGGTCAACCCACGGTCAAGCTAGAAGCTTGGGCGCCTAACCCTCTGGGTTGACCGTGGGTTGAGCTTCTAGCTCGACCTCCTCTCACACCCTCCCCGGAAGCCGGAACGCGGAACCCCGGAACATCCCCTCAACGCGCCAAACGCTCCAACGCTTCCCGGTATTTCTCGCTCGTTTTTTCGATTACCTCAGCCGGCAGTTTTGGCGCGGGTGGTTTCTTGTCCCAGTTAAGGGTCTCGAGATAGTCGCGGACAAATTGCTTATCGAAGCTAACTGGGCTTGAACCTGGCTTGTATTCATCTACTGGCCAGAAGCGCGAAGAATCCGGCGTCAGGCACTCGTCGATCAAAAGGACCTCTTTGTTGAACAACCCGAACTCGAATTTGGTGTCGGCGATAGTAATTCCTTGATTCGCCGCGTGGACGCTCCCGTCCGCGTAAATGGCGAGGCTCAGATCGCGAACCTTTGTGGCAACGGCTTCGCCAAGGATCTGACAGCATTTTTCCCAACAGATATTTTCATCATGACCTTTGTCAATTTTTGTGGCCGGCGTGAAGATCGGCGTCGGCAATTGTGACGCCTGCTCAAGGCCCGAAGGGAGGTCAATCCCACAAACCGCCCCTGACTTTTGATATTCTTTCCAAGCCGAACCGGCGAGATAACCTCGAACGACGCATTCAACCGGAAGTGGATCTGTCTTTCGCGCCAGCGTTGAACGTCCGCGCAGGAGGTCGGCGTGGCGTTTCACAGGTTCAGGGAATTCATCGATGTTCGTTGTGATGAAATGGCTCGGCACTTGATGGAATTTCTGAAACCAGAACGCAGAAAGCTGCGTGAGCACTTCGCCTTTGCCCGGTATCGGATCCGGTAGAATGCAGTCGAACGCCGAGAGCCGATCAGTAGCGACAATCAGCACTTTGTCGCCAAGGTCAAAAACTTCACGAACCTTGCCGCTGCGCAGCTTCTTAATACCTGGAAGGTCAACTGTGGTAGTACCATTCATTCTGATATTTCTTCGAAGAGTTGCGTGACTCGTAGCTCGATCTCTGGCAGCGCCTCGTAAGGCTGGCGGAGTGGAAGATCGCTAACATCCCAGTAAAGGATCTTATCTGCCCACTTCGGGAAGCACTGCTGCATCATCGGATAATGTTCAGCACGATCCATGGCGATTTGTCGCTCCGATTGCAAGAAGTCGTCGTCGCTGAGCGATGTCCTGTCCGGACCCGTATGACGCAAGTCGATTTGCCTAGCGGTGAGAGCGTGCAGAGTAAACGGGGAGAGTGATCCCTCAGCGAGATGGATAGCCAAGCCTCGCGAAAACGCGGTCCATGATAGACCCTCCAGAATCGCGTGATGATTAAAAACCGCTTCCGCGAATCGGCTTCGGTAGAAATTCCCAGTACAAATGAAGAGGATGCGTTTAGTCACGTGGATCGTGATACGACGAAAAGGATAAGAGGACAAGGGCGCGACCCCTACGGCTTGATTATTCGGCGGAATGCCCTTTATTGGAGAGGGTAATGAGTTTTCAGGAGCTTGGGTTGTTGGATTCGGTCGTGCACGGCGTGCAATCTTTGGGTTTCGCCGATCCAACACCAGTTCAAGCAGAGTGTATTCCATTGATTTTGGAGGGGAAGGATGTTGTCGGGTCGGCACAGACTGGGACAGGAAAGACTGCCGCGTTCGCCCTTCCGATCTTGACGCGTCTGAAGAAGCGAGGAGGAACTCGCTGTCTCGTGCTGGAGCCCACTCGTGAACTAGCGATCCAGGTTGAAACAGCGTTTCAATATTACGCTCGTTTCACTGATGTCGAAATCGGCGTATTTTATGGCGGCGTTGGGTACGAGCGACAAAAGAAACTCTTGAAGTACGGCGTCGATATTCTGGTTGCGACGCCAGGTCGTCTGCTGGATCTCAATGAACAAGGCATTTTGCGACTGGATTCAATTGAGATTCTGGTGCTCGATGAAGTGGATCGCATGCTCGACATGGGATTCTTGCCAGATGTCCGAAAGATTGTCCGCCTATGTCCTCAGTCGCGGCAGACTCTGTTATTCTCAGCAACGATCCCGCCCGAAATTGAAAGCCTCTCCTCATGGGTATTGAAAAATCCTGAAGTAGTGGATATTGGCGAGCGAAGAGCAGCGGCTGAGACCGTGACGCATGCGTTTTATCCAGTAGCCGCTGCGCAGAAGTTTGACTTGCTTGTAGAACTTCTGGAGAAGACTCACTACGAGAGCGTAATCATCTTCACACGGACGAAACAGGCGGCCGACGAGATCTCGAGCCGCCTCTTAAGACTCAAGCATTCCGTGGCTGTCCTGCACTCTGATCGAAACCAGAGCGAACGCATCGCTGCGTTAGATGGATTCAAGTCTGGAAAATTCGAAGTATTAGTCGCGACCGACATCGCTGCGCGTGGGCTGGATATTGCTGGTGTGACCCACGTGATCAACTATGATATTCCTTTGCATCCGGATGATTATGTACACCGGATTGGGCGCACGGGGCGAGCGCAGCAAACGGGGGATGCGTTTACTCTGGTGATCGCCGAGGAGCTCAAGCCGATGCAGGATATTGAAAGAGCGCTTGGTCAAAACGTCCCAAGACTCAAGCTCGACGATTTTCCATATGTCTACACAGCGTTATTCGATGAGGGGAAAAGGAGGGGGCCGGTGCGCGGATATCGCACGAGTCGCGGCTATTCCTTC